>Ga0316205_10005610_pt1 | contig 10321 bp, 9 predicted proteins | sample 3monthpyrite_MG_FD_204941 | JGI IMG/M metagenome (GOLD analysis project Ga0316205, IMG submission 204941) | Microbial mat bacterial communities from mineral coupon in-situ incubated in ocean water Damariscotta River, Maine, United States -... | ecosystem: Environmental > Aquatic > Marine >...
CTACCGCGCCCGCGTGGTCAACGAAGCCGAAGGTGAGGCCAGCCGTTTCAGCGCCGTTCTGACCGAGTACGACAAAGCACCCGAAGTCACCCGCAAACGTCTCTATCTGGAAGCGATGGAGGAAATACTGGGCGATATCGACAAGATCATTCTGGATGACAACGCTGGTGGCAGCCAGGGCATCGTACCCTACCTGCCGCTGAACGAATTGCGCCGATCCAGCACCACAGGAGGACAATAATATGCGTCCATCAATGTTTTTCCTGCCCCTAGCGGTGGTTGGCCTGGCCGTGGCCCTGTCTGCGATCTTTATCGTGGACGAGCGTGAAAAGGCCCTGGTTCTTCAGTTTGGCCGGGTGGTCAAAGTGAAGGAAGATCCCGGTCTTTCCTTCAAAATTCCGCTGATCCAAGAGGTGGTGCGATATGACGACCGTATCCTCAGCCGCGATATCGACCCGCTTGAGGTAACACCGTTGGATGATCGCCGTCTGGTTGTCGACGCGTTCGCCCGTTACCGGATCGTGGACGTGGAGCAGTTCCGTCAGGCGGTTGGTGTCGGCGGCATCGCCTCGGCCGAGGATCGCCTGGATTCAATCCTGCGCTCGGAAACACGGCAGGTGCTGGGTTCGGTCAGCTCGAACGATATCCTCAGTTCGGACCGGGCAGCCCTGATGCTGCAAATCCAGAACGGGGCGATTGACGATGCTGAACAGCTGGGTGTTGAAATCATCGACGTGCGCCTGAAACGCACCGACCTGCCTAGCCAGAACCTGGAGGCCACATTTGCGCGGATGCGCGCCGAGCGGGAACGCGAAGCCGCAGACGAAATCGCCCGTGGTAACGAGGCCGCGCAGCGTGTGCGCGCCCAGGCCGACCGGACCCAGGTCGAGATCGTGTCTGACGCCAAGCGCCAATCCGAGATCACCCGCGGTGAAGCAGACGCCAGAAGCAACGCGATCTTTAACGATGCCTTTGGTGCGAACCCAGAGTTCTTTGAGTTCTACCGTTCACTGAACGCCTATCGCAAAGCCCTGCGCGGCGACAATTCCTCGATGGTAATGAGCCCGGATAGCGAATTCTTCAACTATCTGCGCTCGGATCAGGGGGCGGCCGCGAAGGCAGCGTCGCAATGATCGAAACAACGCTTTTGGCGTTGGGACTTGTACTGATTGTGGAGGGGCTGGTCTATGCACTGGCCCCTTCGCTTATTGAGGACCTGCTTAACGCCATGCGCGCGCTGAGCATCGAACAACGCCGGGCAATGGGGCTGGTAGCGCTGGCCCTGGGTATTGTATTACTTTGTATCGCCAAGACACTTGGCGCTTGAATGGTGCCTCACATTGGGTTCACATGCGCGTGACAGGTGCATGCAAACTTTGCGATATGCAAAGTAAGACCTACATTTGAAAGATATCGAGCCGTTTCCAAGGCGGCCACGGACGCACAACGAAGGAGATCCGGGAGTGCAAGTTCAAACCATTTCAAAAGTATCCCAACATCAGGGCATGCTGCGCGCGATCTGGATGACCGCGCTGGCCATTGGCCTGCTGATTGCGCAGGCAATCTCGGCACACGCCCGCCCCGATAGCTTTGCCGATCTGGCCGAAAGTATCAGCCCATCGGTTGTGAATATCACCACCTCGACCGTGGTGGCCCAAGGCAGTGGCCCATCGCCCATCGTGCCCGAAGGTTCGCCCTTTGAGGATTTCTTCCGCGAATTCCGGGACCGCAATGGTGAGGGCGATCGCCCCCGCCGCACGTCGGCACTGGGGTCGGGATTTGTGATTTCAGAGGATGGCTACATCGTTACCAACAATCATGTCATCGAAAGCGCCGATGAAATCATCATCGAGTTTTTCTCGGGCATGGAATTGGAAGCCAAGATCATTGGCACCGACCCCAAGACCGACCTCGCATTGCTGAAGGTCGAGGCCGACACGCCCCTGCCCTTCGTCAGTTTCGGTGACAGTGACATTGCCCGCGTGGGTGATTGGGTCATGGCCATGGGTAACCCGCTGGGTCAGGGATTTTCAGTGTCTGCCGGGATCGTTTCGGCCCGCAACCGGGCACTTTCCGGCACCTATGACGATTACATTCAAACCGATGCTGCCATAAACCGGGGCAACTCGGGCGGGCCGCTCTTCAACATGGATGGCGAGGTGATCGGCGTGAACACCGCGATCCTCAGCCCGACAGGTGGATCCATCGGTATCGGCTTTTCCATGGCGTCGAACGTGGTCAGCCGTGTGGTCAACCAACTGCAACAGTTCGGTGAAACACGTCGCGGCTGGTTGGGTGTGCGCATTCAGGATGTGACCGACGACGTGGCCGAGGCCATCGGCCTTGAGCAAGCCGCCGGTGCATTGGTCACAGACGTACCAGAAGGCCCCGCAATGGAGGCCGGTATGCTGTCAGGTGACGTGATCACCAGCTTTGACGGAGTCGAAGTCGCCGACACCCGTGGCCTTGTCCGTCAGGTGGGCAATACCGAGGTTGGTAAAACCGTCCGCGTGGTGGTTTTCCGCGAAGGTAAAACCCAGACGCTGCGGATCACACTGGGCCGTCGTGAGGCTGCCGAGGGCGCTGTGCCTGCCGCCGTACAGCAGGACGACAGTGGCGAAGAAGCTGCCCCCACCGAACAGGTGATCCTGGGCATGACCGTCAGCCCGCTGGACGACGAATTGCGCGGTCAGCTGGATTTGGCAAATGATGCTCAGGGCCTTGTGGTCAAGGATGTGGATGAACTGTCTGAAGCCTTTGAAAAGGGCATGCGCGCCGGTGACCTGATCACCGAGGCCGGTCAGCAAAAGCTGATCACGCTGGGCGATCTGGATGACCGTATCGCCGAGGCCAAAGACGCCGGGCGCAAATCACTGCTGCTTCTGGTGCGTCGGGCAGGCGAGCCGCGGTTTGTGGCCCTGACCATCGACAAAGTGGCTGAATAACCAAACCACCTCACCCAGATGACGAAAAGGGCGCCCTAGTGGTGCCCTTTTTTTATGCCATTACCCGCGCCCGCCAAACAGAAGGTTCGATCCCCCGGTATCGCGACTGGGCGCGACACCATAGAGTTTGCGATAGGTCTTGGAGAAATGCGACGGGGCCTTGAACCCACACATCACGCATATCTCGGTCAATGACAACTCGGTCTGCGCCAACAGGTTGCGGGCTTTTTCCAATCGCAGGCCCAGATAATATTTCTTGGGAGACGTGCTCATGTATTTGGCAAAAAGCCGTTCCAGTTGACGGGTCGACAGGCCGACGATCCCGGCGATTTCCGAGGGCGGCAGCGGTTCTTCCAGGTTGCCCTGCATGATCTCGATCGCGCCGAGCAGCTTGGAGTGGCGAACACCCAATCGCCCGGCCCCCGAAACCCGCTGCGAATGGGTGTCGGATCGTGGCGCGGTATAGACCATCTGATCGGCAACCCAAGTGGCCAGTTCAGGCCCGTAATCCGAATGCATCCGGTCCAGCATCAGGTCCATCGAACTTGCGCTGCCCGCACAGGAAAACACCCGGCCATCCACCGTGTAGATCGAATCCTGAATGTCGATATCGGGAAAGGTTTCGGTCATCGCCGAGATGTATTCCCAGTGGGTTGTCACCCGCTTCCCATCCAGCAATCCCGCCAATGCCAATGTATAAGTGCCACTGCTGAGCCCGCCGAAATCCATGCCCTTGCGGGTTTCGCGGCGCAGCCAGTTCAGAATTTTCCGGGTGCTGCCCGCGACAACGCTGACCCCGGCGCACACAATCAATGTGTCCCGACGATCAAGATCAATCAGCCCGGCATTCACCCCCACCTGCAGTCCTGTCCAGCTGGTGACGGGTTCACCATCTTCGCTGATCAACATCCAATCGTAATAGTCCTGCCCGCCAGCAAAGCGGTTTGCCAGCGACAGCGCCTCTTGCGCGCAGGTCAGACCAAGGGGCGAAAACCCCGGGATCAGCAGAAAGACATAGCGTTTGGGTGGGTCTACCTCGCTCACCCCGGCCTCCTTTGGGATCAGGCCCGCATGTTGGCCCCATTGGCATCATAAAGCGGCGCGCCCTGCACCTCGGCGTCATACATAGTACCAAGGATTTCAACCTGCAGCTTTGATCCGGCAGCAGCATGTCCAGATGCGACATAGCCCATCGCCATCGACTTGCCCACGCGGTGCGCATAGCCCCCCGAGCTTACATAGCCAACGGCCTCGCCGTTGCTGAGAATGGCCTCGTCGCCCGTCACGTCAATCCCGTCCACGTCAATGGTCAGCGCCACCAGCTTTTGTTTGACACCCTCGTCGCGGAATGTCCCGGTCGCGGCCTTCCCAACAAAGTCTTTTTTCCAGTTGATGAAGGCATCCATGCCGCTTTCAACCGCATTGAAATCCGGCCGGAATTCCAGCGTCCAAACGCCCCAACCTTTCTCAAGCCGCATGCTCATCAGCGCCCGTGCCCCATACCAGCGATAGCCGAGATCGGCACCTGCCTCTTCAATGGCGCTGGCCAGTTTCAGAAGGTATTGCGGGCGGCAGTAGATTTCATATCCCAACTCACCCGAAAAGCTGATCCGGTTCAGGATTACCGGCACGCCAGCCACATAGGTCTGACGCAGATCGCGGAACTTGAACGCCTCGGCACTGACATCCTCGCGCACGAGGCGTTGCAACAACTCGCGCGATTTCGGACCCGACAGGGCGACGCCGTGCCAATCGTCGGACACGTTGGCATAGGTCACATCGTCGGGCAGGCTTTGCTCAAACCAGCGGCGATGCGCCTCTTGCATCGCCCCAGAACCAAACAGCATGAAATGATCGTCGGACAAACACGCCACGGTCAGGTCCCCATAAAGGCGGCCCTTCTCTGTCAGCATCGGGGTCAGGGTCAGCCGGCCCGGTTTGGGCATGAATCCGGCCAGAACAGTGTCTAACCAGGCCCGTGCGCCCGCACCCCTGATCTCGTGCTTGGCAAAGTTGGCGATCTCGATGCCACCGACGGCCTCTTGCACCGCCTTCACCTCGGCCGCGACATACTCAAAGCTGCGATTGCGCTCAAATGTCGGCTCTTCATGGGCATCCTCGGGGCCATCCGCGAACCACTGGACATTCTCAAGGCCAAAGCCCTGATCCATCACTGCGCCCTTGGCGACAAGGCGGTCATAGAGCGCCGTGGTCTTCTGCATCCTGCCCTTTGGCAGGGTCTCGTTGGGGAAGGTCATCACGAAGCGCCTCTCGTAATTCTCGGTCGATTTCACGGTGCCCCAATCGGGCGTGGCCCAGTCGCCATAGCGGGCGATATCCATCGCCCAGACATCAATGCTGGGCTCTCCGTCAATCATCCATTCCGCCATGGTCAGGCCAACGCCACCGCCCTGACAGAATCCGGCCATCACGCCCACGGCACACCAGTAATTGGTCATGCCGGGCACCGGGCCAATCATTGGGTTGCCATCCGGGCCAAAGGTGAACGGCCCGTTGATCGCATCCTTGATGCCCGCATTGGCCAGCGTCGGAATACGCTCAAACCCAAGTTCCAGCCGGTCGGCAATCCGGTCCAGATCGGGCGGCAACAATTCGTGCCCGAAGTCCCACGGCGTGCCACCAACCTTCCAAGGCGTCCCCTTCGGCTCATAGGTGCCAAGCAGCATTCCCTGACGTTCCTGACGGAAATAGATGTTGGCCTCGTAATCAATCCCGCAGGGCAGACGGCCGGCGCCGCCCGGCTCCATCCGCTCGACAATCTCGGGGATCGCCTCGGTGATCAGGTAGTGGTGCTCCATCGGCTGCACGGGGATGTTGATCCCCTGCATATGACCAACCTCACGCGCCCAAAGGCCACCGCAATTGACGATATGCTCGGCATTGATAACGCCTTTTGGGGTGGTCACATCCCAGCTGCCATCGGGGCGCTGTTTCGTCTCTGTGACACCGCAATGCGTGAAGTATTGCGCGCCGTGCACCTTCGCCGCCTTGGCAAAAGCATAGGTAGCGCCGGAGGGATCCAGATCGCCATCCTGATCATCCCAAAGGGCGGCATAGTACTGGCTGGTGTCAATGAGCGGGTGACGCTCGGCAAGCTCTTGCGGGCTGATGAACTCCTGATCCAGCCCCATATAGCGCGCCTTTGAGCGTTCGCGCTTGAGGTAGTCATACCATTCCTTATTCGACGCGGCATAAAACCCGCCGGTCATGTGCAGGCCAACGCTATGGCCGCTGGTTTCTTCGATCTCTTTGTAAAGGTCGATCGTATAGCCCTGAAGACGACTGATATTGGGGTCACTGGAAATCGTGTGAATCTGCCCCGCCGCGTGCCAGCTTGAGCCGGAGGTCAGCTCGTCCCGCTCCAGCAGAACAACATCTTTCCAGCCAAACTTGGCGAGGTGAAACAGGATCGAACACCCCACGACACCGCCGCCGATCACCACCGCCTTGGCGTGGCTCGGCAGTTTCTTTCCGCCGGTCTCTTCCTCTTTCTGAATCTCAGGCATGTTCTCTTTCCTCAGGTCTCGTCGTTGTCAGATATCAACACATGGAACGACCACCAGCCGCCCACGTCATCCTCACAGCGCAGCTTGGCCGCCGTAATCCGCTCTTCCTCCGGGCGGAAGAACGTCTGCCCCTCGGGCATCAGCTCGCAAATCCAATCGCCTTCCGCGTAGAGGTCGTAGAAATCAATCCGCTCCCCGCGCATGAATTCTTCTTCGGTCTCGATGGGCGGATAGGCTTCGCGCAGAATGGCAAGTTGCGCGCGGCCCGCTGCGCGAATGCCAAACGGCGTCAGGACGGTCTTGTCTTCCTTGACCAAAGCGCCGTCCACCAGTGACAGATCGCGCAGTGCCCACGGCCCGGGTGTTATGGGTTGCGCACCAAGCTCTTGTAGAAGCGCCATCATGTCGTGCACGTCGCCGTCCCGCTCGATCACCACGCCGGGGTTCAGAAAATCATTCTCTGGCAGCCCGTTCACAGATATGCGCCGCAGCACCCAAAACCGGGTCGCTTCGCCGGTCTCAATGTTGATCTCGACCAGATGCTGATCCTGCAACGCGCTGTAATACGAGCCAAGATTATCGACCACATCGCGCAGCACATAGAGATGCGTTTGCGTTGCCGCCATCATGCGGTCGTCCGATGTGGTCAAACGCGGTGGGGTGGCCCCTGCAGGCCAAGCCAGCAGACAGGAACAAAGGCCAAGGATCGCCAGACGCATCATTGGCCTTGTCTCTCGAACAGGGCTTCCACATCGTCGCCTTTTGCGCCTTTCAGGAAATCTTCAAACACGCCGTCGTCCAGGATACGCTTGGCCGTGTCGATAAGCACCTGATGTGTGACCCGCGCAAGCGCTCCACCCAGCGAAATCCGCGCCACGCCGGTCTCGGCAAACCCGGCGCGCGTCACCTTGGCAAAAGGTCCGGCGGCCAGCGCATTCACAGGTTTCTCCGTGGCGGCACAAATGCGTTTCAGATCGTCCATCGAGGGCGGCAAGGGTGCGTAAAGGCAATCCGCTCCGGCCGCATCAAAGGCCTGAAGACGCCGGATTGCTTCATCCGTGTCATAGACACCGTTCATGATGCCATCGGCGCGGGCGACAAACACGAAATCTCGTCCCAGAGCACGGGCCGCAGACGCCCCGGCACGGACCCGTTCAACCGCGAGATCAAAGTCATACGCGCCCGCATCGGTCATGTCGGTATCTTCAATCGAACACCCTGCCAATCCGGCCTCGGCCGCAAGCCGGATCGTCTCGGCCACATCCCCGGGCGCATCACCATAGCCGTTCTCAAGATCGCCCGAAACCGGCAAGGCAGTCGCAGTGACCACATCCTGAGCATGGACCAGCGCTTGGTCCCGCGTCACATGCCCCATGTCTTTCTTGCCCAGCGTAAACGCGTGGCCGCTTGAGGTGGTGCCCAGTGCCTCGGCCCCCAATGCGGCGGCCACTTTCGCACTTCCCTGATCCCAGACATTCATCAGGGTAAATGGGTCACCCGGTCGGTGCAATGCGCGAAAAACAGACCCTATATCAGGCAAAATCAGCCCTCCCAATCCATGACGACCTTGCCGGAATTGCCCGAAATCATCGCGGCAAACCCGTCTTCGAAATCGTCAATTCCGATGCGATGCGTGATCAGCCCGGACACATCGAGGCCCGATTGCACCAGCGCGATCATCTTGTACCAGGTCTCGAACATCTCGCGACCATAGATGCCCTTGATATGCAACATCTTGAAAATCACGGTGTTCCAGTCGACCGGGAACTCCGTGGGTGCGATGCCCAGCAAGGCGACTTTCCCGCCATTGTTCATCCGCGCGATCATCTGTTGCATGGCTGCGGATGCGCCGGACATCTCAAGGCCCACGTCAAAGCCCTCGGTCATGCCCAGATCACTCATCACGCTGCGCAGTTCTTGCTTGGACACGTCCACCACGTGTTGCACACCCATTTTCGTCGCCAGATCAAGGCGATAGGGGTTGATATCAGTGATCACAACTTTGCGTGCACCGACCTTTTGAGCCACCAAAGCCCCCATGATCCCAATCGGGCCAGCGCCGGTGACAAGCACGTCCTCGCCCACCAGATCAAAGCTGAGCGCGGTGTGCACCGCGTTGCCGAAGGGATCGAAAATCGCTGCAATCTCATCCGAGATATCCTCGGGAATCGGCACGACATTGGCCTCGGGGATGCAGACATATTCGGCGAAGCTTCCGGGCCGGTTCACGCCCACACCCTTGGTATTGCGGCACAGATGCCCGCGCCCCGCACGGCAATTCCGGCAGGTGCCACAAACGATATGACCCTCGCCACTGACCCGCTGACCGATCTTGTATTTCACCGCCGCCGCGCCTGTATCCACGATCTCGCCAACAAATTCGTGGCCGACAACCATCGGCACCGGCACGGTTTTGGCGCTGAATTCATCCCATTTCCAGATATGCACATCGGTGCCGCAAATGGCCGATTTCTTGACCTTGATCAGCACATCGGCAGGGCCGGGTTCGGGGACAGGCACATATTCCATCCACAATCCCGGCTCGGGCTTGGATTTCACGAGAGCTTTCATTTGGTTTTGCATCGTCCTATCCCCACAAATCTGTGCTGAGGTATTTCAGCCCGCTGTCACATACGACAAACGCGATGGTTCCACCCTTTTCAGGGCCCTTCAGCAACCGCACCGCCGCCGCCAGATTGGCCCCGGCGGAATAGCCGCCAAAGATGCCTTCGTATTTCGCCAAAAGGCGCGCGTGCGCGGCCGCTTCGGCACCAGAAACAGTCTCTGTTCCGGCCAAATCGGCCTCTTTCAAATGGGTCAGGTCCGGCATGGAATAGCCACCGCCCTGAATGGGATGCTCGGGCCTGTCCGGTTCAACCGCATAGCAACGCACCCCTTTCGGAGCGAAGAACTGCGCACATCCGCCCAGCGTGCCACCCGACCCGATAAAGTCGCAAAACGCCGTTACGGTTTTACCCGACTGCGCCCAGATCTCTGGGGCAGTCCCGGTCCGATGGGCCAGCACATTTTCAGGCCGCTGGAACTGATCCGCACGGAACGCACTCCGCTCGTCCGTGAGGGTTTGTGCAGCGGCCTCAACCAAGGCCAAGTCGTCGCCCGACACTTCGCCTTTCACCGACCCAGTTGCTTGTGGGACCAAGATCACCTCGGCCCCCAAAGCACGCATCATCCGGGCGCGTTCTTCGGAATTGCCTTCGCTCATCACCGCAACAAAGGGATGGCCCAGCACGCCACAGACAATCGCAAGGCCCGTGCCCATGTTGCCCGAGGTCAGCTCAACCACGGTTTGCCCCTCGGCCAATTCGCCCGAGGCGCGCGCCGTTTCTATGGTTTGCCGCGCCGCGCGATCCTTCTTGGAAAGGCCCGGCATCAGGTAATCGCACTTCGCCAACAACCGCCCGTCGAGGCCTAATGCGTCTCTAACACGGGCCAATTCGACCAAAGGTGTGTCGCCAATCGCTTCTATGATCGAGGGCAGGATCACGAGATCACCTCAAGCTCGCGCCCGACAACCTCGAACGCGTCGATCGCGCGGTCCAGCATATCGCGGGTCAGGGCCGCGCTCATCTGGGTGCGAATGCGGTCCTGTCCTTTTGGCACCACAGGAAAGCTGAACGCGGTGACATAGACGCCCCGGTCATTCAGACGGGCGGCCATGTCCTGTGCCAGTTTCGGATCGCGCAGCATGACAGGGATGATAGCATGTTCGCCGGGCAGCAGCTCAAACCCCAGCTTGCCCATCCGGTCCCGAAAATATGCGGCGTTTTCCCAAAGCCGGGCACGTAAGGCTGCGCCGTCTTCCAGCAGATCGAACACTTTCAAAGACGC
>Ga0316205_10005614_pt1 | contig 10311 bp, 7 predicted proteins | sample 3monthpyrite_MG_FD_204941 | JGI IMG/M metagenome (GOLD analysis project Ga0316205, IMG submission 204941) | Microbial mat bacterial communities from mineral coupon in-situ incubated in ocean water Damariscotta River, Maine, United States -... | ecosystem: Environmental > Aquatic > Marine >...
GCTCTTGCTCAAGTCGAAATTAACACCGGTGTCGATTTCTATAGCATGTATGTATTTAGAGGAATTGCCTATGATGGTCCCTCGTGGCAGCCATCCGTTGAACTAAACGCCGGTAATTTTGCCATTGGTGCCTGGGGTTCTCAGGGCTACTTAAACTTTCAGGAAATGGATTTATATGTAGGCTATCAATTTGGTGACTTATACTTAGGATTAACCGATTACTATTACCCTGATTCACCTTATGGCGATGCCGATAGCCATGCATTTGAAGTTAATGCCGGCTATAGTATAGATGCTCTTAGCATTGCCGGTAACTTTATCCTTAATGAAGCCGCATTTCCAGGTTCGTCCGGCAGCGACTTGTACTTCGAAGTTGGCTACTCATTTGATCAAGCTGACGTATTTGTAGGTACTGGAGATGGATGGCATTCAACAAGCGGTGATTTCGCTCTTGTAAATGTGGGCATAAGCACAGTTAAAGATATTGTTATCACCGATGAGTTTACCCTTCCATTAAGTGGTGCCGCTATCTGGAACCCGGATACAGAACAATTTTATATCCTAGTTGGATTTTCGTTCTAGTCAATTTTTATTGATGACAACATTAAGGGAGGCGCTGTGATGGCGCACTCCTTTTTTATTTACTGAACTGGAATTTTCAGGATAGTACCACGCTCAATCTGGTCATTTAACTCAACTTGATTCAAAATGGCTACATCTAATGGCTCAATACCCATTGGTAAATTTGTAGGAATTAAATCAATAAAAATACCAGACTGACGAACTCGTTCTAATTCAATCCGAACCGGTTGCACATTTAAAACATCTAGATCATTTACTCCATCGAAAGTAGAAAAAACAAGCTCGAAATCGTTTTTATATGAATCCATTTGGTTTGCACTTGTATAACTCAAAAAACGAAATACAGTACCGTTGTACTCTACAGCACTCACTAAAATAGAAAGTGGTGTACCCTCTTCGGTTGAAGCTGTAACTGTTGCATTATGCCCTTCCAGTCCATTTACATTTTGAGGGCCTTCACTTTCGGTAGTGATTCCTTCTTGAGATGTGAATGCGTCTACTGAAGCTTTTGGAGAATCGCTTTGATTATCTATTGTGAATTGAACAATAGCGTCCTGTGTTTCATTAAATAAGATTACTGCAGATGTTTGATTAACCAATTGAAATCCGTTTGGAATATCGAATTGAAACTCTAATTCAGGATGGTAAAATGTATTTCCTGCCACATACCCATCCCGTGGGTTATCACCATACATCAGGCCATCTATCATTTCCAGAAAATCCACTTGATTTACGATGCTCATCTCATAACCTTCCGCTTCCCAATCAGCAGCCATTCGTGGAATATTTTTTTCACGCTCGCCCGGATCAGGGTGTGAGGATAAATGCGACGGTATATTGTTACCCGCTTTTTCAGAGATTCGTTTTAATGAAGTAAAGAATTTACCACCTTCGGCTGCAACGTATCCTTCCATTGCAGAATATTCAACTCCAAGTTGATCGGATTCACGTTCATCATCCCGCCCATATCTTAGAAAAAGTAATTGAGCCGTTGTTCCACTCATTTGTAGGATCTGACCGCCATCGTAACCTAAACTTTCACCTATTACCGCACCACCTATTATTGCTAATTGACCAAATTGTTGTTCTGCGGCTCTTTGTGAAGCATGCCGTGCTGCAACATGGCCAATTTCATGCCCCAGCACTACCATTAGTTGTGCTTCATTATCCAGATGTGCTAGTAAGCCTCTTGTTAAATAAACATAACCGCCTGGCAACGCGAAAGCATTAACAATGGGACTATCCAATACACGGAAAGTAAATAGAGTATTTCGGTATTCTGATGGCGTATCAGCTCTATTGAAATGGCTAACTGCTAATAATTCCTGGCCAAGTCGATCAACATATTCAGCTAACTCAGAATTATCATACAGGCCATACTGTGCAATTATTTCACCATCGGCTTCATTTCCTAATTTTAGTTCATCCTGCCAACTATAACCATAAACTCGTTTATTTCCGGAAACGGGACTAGTTTGTACAGTAACGCATCCGGATGCAAAAATAAGAAGTGCTAAGTAAACTGTTAAAATGGTGCTCTTGAATAATTTTTGGGTGAATTTCATGAGTAAGTTTTGTTTTTTGTAACGCTGGGTAAAATAAGCACTCAATATTAGGTAATAAAGAATAAATCTGGGTATTCGGAGAAATGGAACAAAATAATTTTAAGCTATTTGAAGTCGTAAATGAAACCATTCAAGATATCTACGACTTTCTCATTCGATATATTCGCTCATTTTGGATTGTTTTTTTTCGACCAAAACTATTTATCGAATTATTGGATACTGACCTAGATTTCAAAAAAATTGTTCGTCCATTCAACTTTATACTATTCAGTTTCATTCTCATAATGCTTGGAATTGAGTTATTAAATGAACCGTTTCAAATGGCCACTATGGCAGATGTAAAAGCGGGAGCCAGTACCGTCAGACCAAGTCAAACAGTTATCAGTGATTTGGGAAACCTGAATACAACAAATCTAATAATGACATTTTTACCTTCGATATTGGTTTTTATTGTCTTATCGAAAGTTATAGAATGGGTATTACACAAAATTTTTAAACTAGAAAGTAATATTGGCTATGCATTTATTTATGGAATTAGTGTGAGTTGCACCACTTTTTTCGTACTGGCCTTATCAACATTTAGCCTTTATCAAATATCTGAATTCCTAGAATTACAACTGTTTCATGATGCCTTTGATATATTCATACTTGTTTCCATATTATTATTTTTCTTTCTGGTCATATTTCCTGCTTTTTTAATAGTTCGAATTTTGAAATTTAAGGACATCCATTTCGTAAAAAGAGGAATTGCCTTTATAAGCCTTTTGATTTTGAATATTTTCATCATCTCTATATACGGGTACTTTGCTATTGAACCGTTGATCGAAGAAAAACCCATCGAATTTAGCGTTCTAGGATATGAATATGATGAAAATGGAGTGATGATATCGATAATGCATTCTGATGACAATTATTTCATTTTCCAGCAAAACTCAAACATTTGGTTAAACAGTCTTGAAGACCAAGGTGGTTCTGTTTTAGACTACATTGGTGGAAATGGGAAAATTATTACCGGTAAGGAATCGAATTCTTATACGCTTATTCCCCCAAATAGGATTTTTGAATTTGAATTAACTTTTACTGATGACTCGTTATCCAATAAATTTTTTAGCGAATTTGACTTAGACCTTGATTATTTCAAAGTGGAATTTTGGATTCGAGAAAATGCTGAAAGTGAAGAGAAATTTGGTATTCTAGAGTTTTAGAGCATTTTTCAGATCACATTCACTTCTCTTTTTAGTGAAATTCCATACTTCTTATCAATATCCGTTCTAATCATCTCAGATAACATATAGATATCCGATCCACTAGCATTTCCATAATTTACAAGTACTAATGCCTGCTTTTCGTGAACACCGGCGTCACCGGTTCTATACCCTTTCCAACCGGCATGATCGATCAGCCAACCTGCTGGAACTTTCACCAAATGCTCAGTAACCGGATAGGACGGCATTTGGGGATATTCTTGTTTTAATTCATCATAATGAAAAACGGGGATAACCGGGTTTTTAAAAAAACTACCATTATTTCCTAGCACATCAGGATTCGGAAGCTTGCTTTCTCTTACTTCAATTACTGCTTCATAAACATCTTTTATTGTAGGCTTATTGATCCTTTTTTGATCAATCTGATGCTTTAAAGCAGCATAATTCCAATTCGGTTCGCCCATTTTACTAAGCCTAATTGAAACCGAAGTTATGATCGCTTTATCCTTCAAATCGTGTTTAAAAATGCTGTCTCGATAGCCAAATTTGCAATCATTTTTATTGAATATCTTCTTTTCCTCGCATGATATTTCAAATGCTTCAAGTTCTACAAAAACATCCGCCAATTCAGCACCATACGCCCCAATATTTTGAATTGGAGCAGCCCCCATAGTACCAGGAATAAGAGCAAGATTCTCGATTCCTGCCCAGTTTTTATTCACGCATTGCTCAACAATCTTGTGCCAATTCTCGCCTGCACCTATCTTTAATATTATCTCCTCCTCAGACTCAGAAATAATATCAAATCCCATCAATTGATTTTTGATAATTACGCCATCAAAATTATCAACAAAAAGAACATTACTTCCCCCCCCCAATATCAGGTAAGGTGACATTGTAGATTTTACATAGTGAATTGCACCCGATACTTCTTGCATTGAATTTACCGGTATAAAGCTTTTTGCAAAGGCTTGAACTCCCATAGAAGAAAATTCAGCCAGCCTGACGTTATGTTGAATATTCAATTGAGAAGATGTTCGCATATCCGATTACGGTTTAGAATCGGTGGTTTTATTTAAATCATTAACCTTAACACGCACCTTTTTGATCCTGTTGTTTTGAACAGAATGGACTGTAAGTTCCAAGTTTCTAAAACTAAGACGTTCCCCCACAGTAGGTAAATCTTCTGTTGTGTGATAAATGAGCCCACCAAGCGTTTCGAATTCATCCTCTTCAGTAGTTAATTCGCACTCCAAAACATCTTCCATGTCATCAAGGTTTATTTGGGCATCGAAAATATAAATCCCGCTTTTAAAACGAGTGAATAAATTATCTTCTTCACTACCATCATCATCAATAATATCACCCACAATTTCTTCTAAAATATCATCCATTGTAACAATGCCTTCGGTTCCGCCATATTCATCTACAACTACTGCCAAATGTCTTTTTTCAAGCTGAAAATCGCGAAGTAAATCGTCTAATTTTTTTGTTTGAGGGATATAAAGTGCCTTCCTGCAAATACTTTTCCAATTAAAAGCCGGTGATTTGCCAACTTGATTTAAAAAAGGTAGCACGTCTTTTGCATAAATAACGCCAAGAATAGTATCCAGATTATTTTCATATAATGGCATTCTGGAAAACCCTTCTTGTTTGATCAAGGCAAGTACATCATCAAGTGTATCATTATTTGAAACACCCACTACTTGTACACGAGATGTCATTATTTCACGGACAGTTGTATATCCAAAATCGATTACATTTTCGATGATTTCTCTTTCATCTCCTTTCAGTGATCCTTCTTGTTCACTAACTTCTGCCATAGTTTTAATATCCTCAGAAGTCATTTTTGAGGTGGGTTTTGGTAGATTTTTTTCAAGAATCACAGCACTTTCTGCCAATATTGTTGCAATGGGTTTAAATAAAATATAGAGTGCATAAATCATTCCGCTTACTTTTCTAGAAACACCAAGCGGGTTATTTATTGCAATTAGTTTTGGTGTGATTTCACTCACAATTAAAATCACAAAAGTTAAAACTATAATCTCGATCGAATAAATAAGCAGTTCTGAAAGTTCAATAATACTGAGCAAACTCCCTGTTATAACTGCGGCAAGTACCGAGGCAATAATATTTGAGAAGGTATTGCCAATTAAAATAGTAGCAAGTAATCGACGTGGCTTACTAAGCATTTGCACGATTTTTACATCAGATGACTGCTGTTTTTCATCTTTCTGTAAATCTTCCATTCGATTTGTAAGTGAAAAAAAAGCCACTTCAGAACCCGAAAAAAAGGCGGATAAGATCAATCCCAGAATCATGATCAAAATTTGCAAGCTAAGGACAAAAAGGTCGAGCTCGCCGTTTGTACCTATTAAGCCAATTGCATCTGCTATGAATACACTACTAAAACTAAGTGGGGCTTCGATAAGGATCTTATTGTTAGTGTTTTGCCAAATTTAATCAGGTTGGCAATCTGTACAAAATAAAAAAAAGCGATAAGTTTAACCTATCGCTTTAAAATTTTCGACCAACCATTTCTTAGAATGGAAGATCGTCGTCCATATTATCAAATGAACTATCGATTGGAGTAGCACTGTTCATTTGAGCACTTTCTTGCGGTGCTTTACTGTCGGCTGCTTTAGGTGCATTAGCGTTTTCGCGGCCACTGTTGCGGCTGTCTAACATCGTCATTTGAAGTGCTTTTACTTCAGTGGTGTAGCGTTTTTGGCCTTGATTGTCTTCCCACTGGCGCGTTTGTAACGGCCCTTCTATGTAGATTAAAGATCCTTTGTGCAAATACTGTTGGCAAATTTCTGCTAAACGCCCCCAGGCAACAACTCTGTGCCATTCTGTGCGTTCTTGTAACTCGCCATTTCCATCTTTATACCGCTCGCTTGTAGCCATGTTTAGTGTGGCTACCGCAGTATTTGCTTGTGTGTATCTTACTTCAGGGTCTTGGCCCAGACGGCCGATTAACATTACTTTATTTAGTGAACTCATTACGTATCCTACTGTCTATTATTTATGGTTTCTTTGCAAGGTAAGACCCTTCTCAATTCAATTCCTTACAAAATTATTTTATGAGCTTGTTCTATCATTAAGTTTTTACTTAATGATTTTTTTTTGAGGACAATATTTTACTCCCACCCAAATCTTTTTCTGAGCGAATGAATGGTTATTGAGTGCTCTTCAGTGCCACTTGTACCAAGTAAAAATGCAAACGGTTTCCATTCGTCAACACTCTCGAATATTATTTTTAGCACACCAAGTGTAGGGATGACCAAAAACATACCGGGAAGGTTCCAAATCAAACCACCGGCTATTAGCGAAAAGATGATAACCAGAGGATTTATGAGAACATAAGAACCCGTAATATTGGGTGTAAGTATATTGTTTTCCAGGAATTGAACAATAAAAAACTGGATCAAAACAGCGCCGGCAATAGTTGGTGATTGAGTTCCCAGAACAAAAAAACAAACGATACCATAACCTAGCACGGTACCTAAATAGGGGATCAAATTGAAGATGGCAGCAACCAATCCAAATAAAAGATAATACTCAACCCCAATCAGGTAGAAACCAAAAGTATTTAAGCCGATCAAAACAAAACAAACAACAATGAGGCCTTTGAGGTATTTGGGTACTACATCCGCCGCTTTGCTAATGATTATTTTCATGGTTTCTGAATGTAACGGCGATACAAGCATAAAAATAAATTCCCGAAATTTATCGCGATAGAAAAGCAGCAAAAAGGTATATACCGGAATTAGGGCGAGTGTGATAAACAGGTTTTTACCGGCTTCAATAAAAGTTCCAACATAATCTCCACTTAATCCTGTGGTTTTGATTATTTCATTTTGCTGCGCAATACTTAACCCAAATATTGCTTCAATGTTTAGCTGTAATAGCTGAATATTCGCTGAAAATGAAGTCCTCAACTCGGGTAAGTCATCGCTTAAACCACTTAGAAGTTGCGCTAAAAGATACAAGATGGACACAATGCCGCCCATAAAAACCAGAATTACAATCATGTTTGTAGCAATTCTGGGAATTCTAAAGTTTTCTAATTTTCGAGCACTTGGATATAGTAAATAGGCTAGAAAAATGCTGAACGATAACGGAACCAACAATTGCTTTGTAAAACTTAAAATTGCTACAATAGCAAATACCAGTGCTATACGCGCCAAATAACGAAATGATAATGGGTACTGATTCATTCTTTCTTGATCATAGAATTAACAGTATATAGTAGGCAAATGAAGGTTATGAGATTGTTAATTATTTAGAATCGCTACGAACCATTACCAATTGCTGAAGATCGGCTTTGCGTACATCATTTAAAAATGCTCTAAGCTCGTCATAATTTTCAGCCGCAATTTCTCTTTCTTTCATTTTAAAACTGCGTTTAAAAGTAAACGTTTCATCTCCGCTTAATGAAAGTTCAGAATGATACTCTGCAAATTCAATTTCAAGATGACTTGCTTTCGGATATGCTTCTATTTTATATCCATCCGGAATTTTAATGGTAATAGAATCTGATTCAAAAAATGGATAATTAAATCGGACGGGTAATTGCCTATCGTTATCGGCTTCTAAACTCAATCGCCATCTATTTAATTTATTTACGGGGATGAATATCCTTTTTGAGGATGCACTCGCATAATTACTTAATTCTGCTTTGAACAAGATTGAAGCTTCATTCGAGTTCGAATTTACACCGTCAAAGTCGGCGTATCTAATTTTTTTAGAATCCCCGTCTAATTGATTCTCAAGCCACTCCATTTTTTCAACTTTGCTGACTGCTAAAAGTTGATGAAGTACAGACGATTGATCAGCCCCTGCAAATGATAGGTTTCCTTCTAATTCAGCATTCCCTTGTTCATCAATCACTAATGTATAAATGCTAATCTTAGAATTATCCGTATAATTTTTAAAAGGTGTAGATACAATTTCTCCCCCTTCTTTTGAAACTAAAAGAGCTTTTTTACTATATCCATTGCCTAAATTATTCGGAGGTAAATATTTGCTTGTACATTCGAGCCATATCTCCTTTCCATTTTCTAAAACAACTCGTAATACAACATGATTGAATTGATTCCCCGAAAAATCTTCGATTAGTGGTCTTGTACTCGTTGCATTAATTAGAACAGCATCGGCTTTTATTCCTACATGTTCTAGTGCAGCCAGCATATAATTAGTTAAGGCTTTGCAATCACCATAACTATTATTAAAAACGTATTCTGCTGTAAACGGTTTCCAACCTCCAATGCCTAATTGAATACTTACGTACCTGTTTTTTTCTTGCAAGTATTTAAATAATATAGCAACAAGCTCTTCTTTATTTTCAATGCCTTGCACCAGATTGTCAATTTCTTTTTTTGCGGCATCTGGCAATACTCTGGTTTCTGCACCAAGATCATAATACCATTTCCCAAATGATTGCCAAGTTGATGCATCACCAGAAGATCCCCCAATTTCAAATTTACCGGGTGCTACTAGCAAATATGGTATGTTCTCGAGAATTGGTGAATAAGGTTCTGTTTCTTTGGCTTGATAGTCATTCAATATCCATTGGTATTTTGTACCACCCGCAATTTGTGTTGAAATTGGTTTATTCTTCAAGTTCATAGCTTGCGTTCGAACACCAGTGCCAAAATCATGAATAGTAAAAGTGGATTTTTCAACCGATTGATCCGGATGTACGGGAATCCATGTTGGAAGATTTAATGTACCGAATAATGTTTTTTCGTATTCGAATTCAACTGTATATGGATAGCTGCTACTGAAGGTTTTTATAAACTTAATACGGTTATCAGAATAGAACGAAACACCATCGTACTGGCTAAAATCCAAGGCGTCGCCCATGTTGAAGGTTTGTACGACCTCGCCACGCCGATTAATTACTCGTGCGTTTAGATATTCCACCTTGCTCAATAAATCATACGGTACACTCACAATTCCAAAATCAGCATGCTCTTCGTTTAGAATTGTGATTGCAACTTGTTCTCTAAAAGTTGCTTTCGATGCATCATGAATTATTAATTCAGTATTACTTTCGCGAATAATAGATTTAGCATTTTCGCTTAAATCATCTGGAATGGAAGTATAATCAGTGGTAGAAAAACGGTAGAGCATTCCGGGTTTTACACACGATGCAATTAGCACAAATAATGCTAAATAAATATATCTCATGACTCTTTCTTGATTACAATGTTTTCTGCATGGGCTTTTACAAGTTTATCATACATGTCCTTTAAGCCCTCATATTCATCCGGTAAAAATAGTGGTTTATTAATTTTTAAGACAAAGCGCATCATTATAGTACCATTTCCAGCCTGTAAAATTCTCTGAAATTCTGCACTATTATCAGGCAATCGGTAAATCATTGGTTTCGGAAGCTCTTCAACAACCCACCCTTCCGGTAAAATGATATTCGCGTTTATCATTTGCTGAGATGTATAATTAAAGTCAACCGGGGAAAATCGCTCCTCAAGTGTGAATGGATTTTTAAAAGTTCGATCCACCATCATTGGATTAAAGTACCTGATATCACTGTTCGGGGCTTCCTCATTTTCGAATTCCAATGTATAATTAAATCCATGTTCAAATTCATCATTAACGGCAGATACTGAAGTAACTTTAGTAAATGAATTTTTAAATATGAGATTTTGTAATGATGCAAGGGAATCTTCCGCATTATATTCTTCTCTTAAATTTTTTGCAAAATATCCAATTTGTTGAGATTTGATATTTCCAGTATACCCGTTTTCATGTAGGTTAATCGTAACCATTTTCATACTGGAGTTTCGGGTATAATTACTAATTGGTATCCATATTATTTTCTCTTCAAAGAGAAGTAAACCCTCAGTACCTAACACATTTGTTGGTAATAAGTTGTGTGGTCTGTTTTTATCAGTAGCATCCAAAATATATGCCTGATCACCCATATCCACATA
>Ga0316205_10005615_pt1 | contig 10310 bp, 11 predicted proteins | sample 3monthpyrite_MG_FD_204941 | JGI IMG/M metagenome (GOLD analysis project Ga0316205, IMG submission 204941) | Microbial mat bacterial communities from mineral coupon in-situ incubated in ocean water Damariscotta River, Maine, United States -... | ecosystem: Environmental > Aquatic > Marine >...
TTAAAAACAGTGGCGCGTTGCTGGCGCCAGGAAAAACAGTCACCATGACAATCTCGGCAGGCAAGCATACTCGTTATATAAGTATGGCATCTATGTTGATCCCGACGAATGATGCATTTGTCGCCGTGAACGGTTTGCATTTGCCTCGTGGAAAAGATACTACATCACGATTGGCACTTGCATATGATGCAGGAAGTGAGCCAAATGATGAATTATGTATCAATATTCCGGGTCCTGTTTGCGGTGGTGCAGGTGCGTCACCGGGTGCAAGTGGTGAGGGTTTTGTGCATGTTCATGCAGGTATTCATAGCACGGGTGATGATGTTAGTGTGCTCAATGCAGCTGAACGTGACTGGCGCAATCCTGTAGCGCTGATTAAAATCAGAAGGGTTAATAAATAAAAAGCGATCTTTAATGTCAGGATGTCATATGTGTTTTTTGATTGTGCGTATATGACGTCCTGCAGCTTTTATATCAACATACCCTATGGGTGAAGGTGGTTGTTTATGCAAGTGAGTTCTACCCTGAAACGTTTTGTGTTACTGGCGATGTTAATGGCTACAGTTGCCAGTCTTACTGATTTTAATATATTTACGCCGGGGCAGGCATCTGGCAAGGTTAATATAAAAGCACCATCGATTAATGGTAGTGTCTGGCTCAATAGCAAACCCTTAAGCAATAAAAGCCTTCAAGGGAAAGTTTATCTGGTTGAATTCTGGACGTTCGGTTGTTACAACTGCCGCAATGTAGAGCCTTATGTTAAAAAATGGCATCAGCAATACCAGTCACAAGGGTTTGAAGTGGTGGCTGTACATTCGCCGGAGTTTGCACATGAAAAGAATTTTGATAACGTAAAGGCATACATTCAAAAAGAAAACATCGTATACCCGGTTGTGCTGGATAATGATTTCAGAATCTGGAAGCGATTTAATAACCGTTACTGGCCTGCCATGTATCTGGTAGATAAAAAAGGCATCATCCGTTATACCCATTTTGGAGAAGGCAGATATAATAATACAGAGTCTGTAATACAGCGATTATTAGCAGAGTAATTACCAGTTGTAACCCAGTGTGAGACCTGAGTATGTACTGCCAACGTTGTTGCTTGAATCTACCGAGCCAACTTCCAGTCCAATATTGAAGGGTTCGAAATTATGTAATGTCCACTTGAGTGATATTACGTCAGAGTACTGACCGTCAATGGCTGACTTGCTGCGCGTATAACCTGCACCGAGATCAGACTTTGAAAAAAAATAAGTTGCATTAACCGATGTGGCATTATCAAGTAATCCTGATGTAACCGTTAATGCGTTAGATGATATTAGTCGAATAACAACTGGCAGACTCAGTATGCGGGTGTTGGCGGAATAATCATAGCTGGTAAAGCTGACGCCATATTCCCAATTTTTAATGCCATAGTAGTAGACTGAAGCTCCAAGACCGTTTGATGTCAGTGATACCTGTCGTCCAGTGAGTGTATTTAATAGCTTAAGGTCGCGATATTCTGGTGTAAGACCAAAAGACCATTTGTCAGTCGACCAGGTAAATGTTGTTTTGATAGTGTCGGTTTCTATTTCACTGCCCTGACTGATGGTTTCATATTTTAAAAGCACATCGAAGTTTTTATTGAGCTGATGTGACAAACCGATATCACGATAGTCCAGGTCGATAGAGTTGGTGCCTGTGGCGCGGGTATTGCCTGCAGAGAGCAACAGTGTTGTTTTGTCAGTCAGACCAAGATTGATATCAATAAAGATATCTTCTGAGTCGCTGGAGTCTTGCAGGTATTGAACCTGAAAGGAACTTGCTGCTGCTTCGGCAAGTGCATTAGCGGGCAGGCTGAATAGAAAAAGACAGGTGAGCAAGAAAATTCCAGATTGCTTGATTAGCTGATGTGTAACTCCCGTACCGGGCATTGTGAAATTCATTTATTTATAGTTCCAGATGTTCATATTAGGTTGTCTTTTTTACAGGCGTAAATTATCTGCGTTGTTTAGCGCCGATGATTACGAATAAAGCGTTGGCGTGCAGTATGGCGTTGCGCTGGTGTCATGTTGCGCCATTTTTGTCGAAAACGCTGACGTTGCTGAGGGGTCATGCGCCTGAGTGCATTACGTACGGCTTTGCGTTCCTCAGGGGACATGCTTTTCCATTTCTGAAAAAGTTGTTTACGTTTTTCAGGAGGTAGCTGTGCAAAACGTTTATACATTTCGCGCAATTGCTTGCGTTCTTCCGGAGGGAGATTGCGAAAACGTTTAAATCGTTCTTGTATCCACTGTCGTTGTTCCTTGCTAAGATTACGCCAGCGCTTCAGCCTTTTCTTTGCACGTTGGCGTTGTGCAGGAGTCATTTCAGCCCAGCGCTGAGCTCCCCTCTGTAGTCTTTCCTGACGTTCAGGCGTAAAGTCATCCCATTTGTTGGCGTAGCGGTTAAGGATTTTTTGTTCCTTTGCACCTAAATCATCCCAGGGAATTCCGTCATCGCTCATACCGGTTATCGGCACTAAAACCATAAACAGACCCAGTAGTAATGTTGTCAGTTTATTTTTCATTATGTTTACCTTTTAGCTTGTCATACTCAAGCATCGTCATGTCCTGAATTTCAGTTGGATCCACCCATTTGCCATCCACTTTTTCCCATTGCCCGAGAAAGTCGAGCATACTGTCACTGGGTAGCGGGTCATCCTGTTGCTCTGCCCATGCTTGAGAAGACGCGAATATAATAAATACTAAAAGCGTTGTCTCAACTCGCACTGTTGTCTTCCTCTACCAGCCACATGTAAAAATCCAGTTGTTCGTACATATCCAGGTTGTTATTTGAGGTGACAATCTCTAAGGGATCGTCTAACCCGCCTTCGGGAACTGTGTTGATATTCTGTAAAAAAAGAAAGCTGCCGAGTGCAACGATCGCAATGCCCGCCATAGCACTTGCAGGTAACCAGCGAAAGCGCGTGCCGGCAATAACATCTGTCATATGATCCTGTTCAGAACTCTTAACATGCTCCAGTGCACGTTGACGCGCCTGATTAAGTCGTGACTGGGTTGCTGCATCAAGATGCTCTGCCTGCTCGTCAAGATGGGCATTCACTTTTTGCAGAAAATCTTTTTCACTCATATCGGTAGTCCTCAAGTTCCAAACGCAGTGCATGTAACGCGCGTGAGTAATGTGTTTTCACGCTGCCCTGGGAACATTTCATTGCAGAAGCTGTATCTGCAACACTTAACCCTTCCCAGGTTCGCAACAAAAAAGCCTGTTGCTGTCGGTAAGGCAGGTTATGTATTGCCTCATCCAGTTGCTCCATGGATTCATGGTTGCTTGCCGTTTGTTGCGGGTCCCTGCCTGCCGGGTCAGGCACAGATGCCATGGCATCTTCACATTCACATTCATCATCTTTTTTGCTGAAACCCAGCCAGCTCATCCATTTTGAGCGAACCTTGTTTTTCCGATACCAGTCGCGGATACGGCTTTGTAAAATTCGATAAAACAAGGGTGTCCATTCTTCTTCAGGTCGATCGGCGTACTTCTGAACAAGACCAATCATACTGTCCTGGACGATGTCCAGTGCTTCTTCACGGTTACTGACAGCAAGCTCAGCGATTCTGAATGCCTTGCGTTCAACCTGTGCCAAAAACCTGTCCAGTGTTCGGGCCTTATCCAGAGTACTTTCCTTTGCTGGCGAAATATCAATAGCATAATCATGCTGCATTATTCGTTGATTTTCCAGCGTGATTATCGACGTGCTGTTCTGCGATCCATTTTTTTGTGCATACGTTCACCACGGCGTGTCATGCGGTCGTTGATACGTGACCCTTTTCGGTCAAGGTGTGCGTTAATGCGATCACCTTTCCTGTCCTTATGCTTGTTGATGGTATCGCCGCGTTTTTGCAAGCGATCTGCAAGTCCATCTTTGCCGGCTTCTCGAGCACGGTCAGCACGTGCATCAAAACGTTTTTCAATGCGATCGCCGCTGTTGTCCAGGCGAGTATTTATACGGTCACCCTTTTTATCCAGGCGTTGTTCAAAATTGTCACCACGTGCATCCATACGATCTTCAATGCGTTGTCCTGCATCATCGGTGTCAGCTATGGCCAGGCTGCTGCCAGCGATGGTGATGATTCCAATCAGGGTTACCATTTGCTTTTTCATGTTGTTTCTCCAGTTAATTAATGTGCGCTCCCCCTTTAAAACGCATGGGTTCTGGTTTGGTTGACAACGAGGGTGAATTAACTGTCAGAAAAGTAAAAAAACAGTGAATGGCAGTGACGCGCGTTATGTAGGGGTTATATAGAGGAAGGGTTCAGCTATTGCTGCAAAAATCGTTTGAAGGTATTTTTCTCGAAATCTTGTGCTTCTTCCTGATATTGGGCTCGCACATCCAGTATTTCCGGCAGGCTACGTTCAAATACTTCGACCAGTTCCGGGTCAAAATGGTTACCTGAACATTTGCGTATTTCAGCAACTGCTTCTTCGACAGGCCATGCTTTTTTATAGGGGCGCTCGGAAGTTAAGGCATCGAAGACATCACTGAGAGCTACGATGCGTGCTGTAACCGGTATGTCACGGCCTTTCAGACCATTAGGGTAGCCGCTGCCATCAAATTTTTCATGATGGTACATGGCTATTTCCTGTGCCATGAGCATGAGTTCTGAATCATGACCTGAGAGTATCTCGGCGCCGATCGCGGCATGGGTTTGCATGATCTCCCATTCATTTTTATCCAGTTTTCCGGGTTTTAGCAGGATTTCATCCGGGATACCTATTTTGCCGATATCATGCATCGGGCTGGCATTCAGTATCAGCTCGGCTTTTTCTGCACTCAGGCCAAGGTTTCTGGCAATGATTTCTGAAAATTTACTCATGCGAATGATGTGGTAGCCGGTTTCGTTATCACGGAATTCTGCGGCACGGCCGAGTCGTCGGATAACTTCCATGCGCGTTTCATTCAGTTCACGGGTGCGCTCCTGTACCCGTTTATCCAGTTCATGGTTCAGCTGTAGTTGTTTCAGGTGCATCAGCCGGACTTCAAGTAAATTGTTGATACGCAGCAATACTTCGGTCTGATCGAAAGGCTTGGTGAGAAAATCCTTGGCTCCATGTGCAAGGGCCTTGATACGCGTGTCCTGATCATTTTGAGCGGTGAGTACCAGAACAGGTACATAGGTTTTTTTTTCAATGTTTTTCAATATCTTTATGACATCAAAACCATCCAGAAAAGGCATCTGGATATCGAGCAGAACAATGTCAAAATCATAGTCTGTATAGAGTGCTTCTACTTCACGTGAATCGGTAGTACAGGTGATATTGTTATAGCCAGCATTTTCCAGGATTTTTTCCAGTAGGCGTACGTTCATGTCATGATCGTCAACGATCAGAAGTTTTGCCTGTTTGGTGTCATTGATCATGAGTATGTATTTTTCCGTTAAGCCGTTAATGGTTAACCCTTTATCGGCTAGCTTTCAGGATATTTGACTGTTATTTAGAGTTTAAAATGTTAAATTTTGAGAATAATTGATATTCATCAATAAATCAAAGTGTTGCAGGTAAAATACAATGCCCTGATCAGAGCCGAAGGAGGTACCTGCAATTATGATAAAGTAAGGCTATGTCGCTCAAAGTATCACAAATCATTTTACATGTCGCAATTCCTGCACCATTTCGGTACACATTTGATTACCTTGTTCCGTCTGACGTAACGGGTAAGCAGCTGCAGCCGGGTATGAGGGTGCAGGTTCCGTTTGGGCGTAATCGTCTCATTGGGGTGATAGATGTTGTTGATAATCATTCAGATTTTGACATAAACAAACTCAAGCCCATCTTGTCTGTAGTTGATGAAGAGCCCATTCTGGACAAGTCGGTGTTGTGGTTGTGTCGCTGGGCAAGTCAGTATTACCACCATGCAATTGGTGAGGTTTACAGCGCTGCATTACCTGCGAGCTTACGCAAAGGCAAAGTGGCAATACGTATACAGCAGTGGCAATGGCGCTTGACTGACAGTGGTCGAAATGCAGAAGTATCTGCGCGTGCACATCGGCAGCAGCAGCTATTGCAGCGCCTGTCTGAGTCTGTTTCAGGTGTGGCAGAGGCTGATTTACGTGAATGGCAACCGGATATCATGAGCATCCTTAAAAAAATGCAAGACAAGGGTTGGGTTGAACGTTGCTCGTATGAGCCAGATAGCCATGCTGCGATGGCATGTTCAGAGCCTGATCAGATGCATGTACTCAATCCGGCACAGCAGTTTGCAGTAGAAAGCGTGCAGAAAAAACTCTCTGCCTATGCGGCATTCTTACTCTATGGTGTAACCGGCAGTGGCAAGACCGAGGTTTACCTGCAAATCATGAAGCAAGTGCTTGCAAGCGGACGGCAGGTGTTAATACTGGTACCGGAAATTGGTCTGACACCACAATTATTACAGCGCTTTCAGCGGCGTTTTCAGTGTTCGATTGTTACATTTCATTCAGGTCTGGGTGAAACAGAGCGCAGCCAGAACTGGTTGCAGGCACGCAGTGGTGAAGCACGCATTATTATTGGAACACGTTCAGCGGTGTTGACATCAATGAAAACCCCGGGGCTGATTATCGTGGATGAAGAGCATGATGTGTCGTTTAAGCAGCAGGATGGATTTCGCTATTCAGCGCGTGATGTTGCAATTGTGCGTGCGCACCATGAGAACATCCCGATTATTCTGGGCTCTGCAACGCCGTCACTGGAAAGCATGCATAATGCACAGGAAGGCCGGTATGACTTGCTTGAGTTACCTGAGCGAGCAGGGAATGCTGTTCATGCAACCATGAATCTTGTCGACATTCGTCAGCAGAAGCTCGAAGAAGGGTTATCAGAAACCGTATTAAGGCATATCAGGCGGCACCTGGATATGGGTGGTCAGGTGCTGGTTTTTCTGAACAGGCGTGGGTATGCACCGACATTACTCTGCCATGATTGCGGCTGGGTGGCCAACTGTCAACGTTGTGATGCTCATATGACGATTCACATGGCGAGTTGTCAGTTACGTTGCCATCATTGTGGCACCGAACGCCGGATTGAGTCACATTGCCCTGATTGTGGCAGTGCAGACTTGCATCCGATAGGGCAGGGAACCGAGCGTACAGAAACAGTATTAAAGCGGCATTTTTCAGATGTAAGTATTGCTCGTATTGATCGTGACACTACCCGGCGTAAAGGTGAAATGGCACGTATGCTGTCTGAAGCCGAAAACGGCCAGAGCCGTATATTGCTGGGAACACAGTTACTGGCCAAGGGGCATCATTTCCCGAATGTCAGTCTCGTCGTTATAGTTGATAGCGATCAGGGTTTGTTCAGTGCAGATTTTCGTGGGCCGGAACGCATGGCGCAGTTGATTTTGCAGGTATCAGGTCGCGCCGGGCGTGCTGAAAGACCTGGGGAAGTGATTATTCAGACACATAACCCGGAACATCCGTTACTGCATTCCATTGTCCAGCATGATTATCGCCTGATCAGTCAGCAATTACTTGCAGAGCGGCTGGACAGCGGCTGGCCGCCAGCCAGCTATATGGCATTACTACGAGCAGAAGCCACGGATCAGGCGCTACCATTCCATTTTTTACGTGATGCAATACAGCAAGCAACACTCGTGGAAAACAGCCCGGCTTTGCTGGGCCCTGTAGCAGCCCCGATGGAAAAGCGTGCGGGCCGTTATCGGGCACAGTTATTAATACAAAGCGGGAACAGGGCAGGTCTGCATGAATTTTTACCCGTCTGGCTGGCCTTGATAGAAAAACTGAAATCATCACGCAAAGTCCGATGGTCACTGGATATTGATCCGCAGGATATGTTCTGATCAAAATAACAGAAAGCAATATTCAACAAGAAGCCTATAGTGCTTTCACCTGCCTCCCCCCCCTGATATTATGGACACTTTGGATAACACCAGCCGTAATATATGAAAAACCAGATTTCACAATTGATTCAGGCATCACTGACTTCCTTGCAAGCACAAGGTGACTTACCCGAAGACGTCAAGATAGATATACGTATTGAACGTACGCGTGACAAGGCGCATGGAGATTTTGCGTGCAACATCGCGATGATGCTGGCCAAATCAGCAAAAACCAACCCACGTGAGCTTGCACAAAAAATACTGGACCACTTGCCGGCATCAGATGCGGTCAGCAAAGCAGAAATTGCAGGCCCCGGGTTTATCAATTTTTTTCAGGCCACGGGAGCCTATCAGGAGGTGGTCGCGCGAATTCAGGAGCAGGCTGGTCAATATGGTCGCAGTCAACTGGGTCAGGGTAAGAAAGTTCAGGTCGAATTTGTATCTGCAAATCCGACCGGGCCCTTACATGTAGGGCATGGCAGGGGTGCAGCTTACGGAGCAAGTGTTGCCGATTTACTTGAAGCCGTTGGCTTTGATGTCCACCGTGAATACTATGTTAATGATGCCGGTCGCCAAATGGATATTCTGGCTGCAAGTGTCTGGTTGCGTTATCTGGAACTCGCAGGTGAGGAACTGGCCTTTCCCGTTAATGGCTATAAAGGCGATTATGTCTGGGATATTGCAGCAACCCTGCATCGAGAAAATGGCGATGCATTTCGTCATGCTGCCGTAACTGTTTTTGACGCAGTACCTGTCGATGAGCCGGAGGGTGGTGACAAGGAGATACATATTGATGCGCTGATTCAGAAAGCGCGTGATTTGCTGGGTGATAAATTCTATCGCAAGATTTTTGATCTTGGCCTGAATACCATACTAACCGAAATAAAACATGATCTTGAAGAATTTGGCGTGGTTTATCAGGAGTGGTATTCCGAACGATCACTAACAGAATCAGGTGCAGTAGACAGAGCTATTGAACGCCTTAAACTTTCTGAGCATATCTATGAAAAAAATGGCGCGCTCTGGTTTTCATCAACGGACTTTGGTGACGAGAAAGATCGTGTTGTTGTTCGTGATAATGGTCAGGCCACTTATTTTGCATCGGATATTGCCTATCATGCGGAAAAGCTGGAGCGTGGCTTTGACCGGGTTATTGACGTATGGGGTGCAGACCATCATGGTTATGTACCTCGTGTAAGAGCTGCACTGAAAGCCTTGGGTGATGATGAAACAAAACTTGATGTTCTGCTGGTTCAGTTTGCGATTTTATACCGGGGTGGCGAAAAGGCACAAATGTCGACTCGTTCAGGCGAGTTTGTTACGTTGAAAGAATTGCGCAATGAAGTGGGTAATGATGCCGCGCGTTTTTTCTATGTAATGCGCAAGTGCGAACAGCATATGGATTTTGATCTCGACCTGGCCAAGTCGCAATCCAGTGATAACCCGGTTTATTATATTCAGTATGCACATGCACGTATTTGCAGTGTACTGAGGCAGCTGGGTGAAAAAAACCTGTCACGTGATGTTGATCGTGGTCAGAAGAATTTATTCATGCTCACCGAAGCTCACGAAGAAGACTTGATGGTAGCGCTAACACGTTATCCTGAAATACTGGAAAGGGCTGCAATGAATCATGAGCCACATCAGGTTGCCCATTTTCTACGCGAGCTCGCAAATTTATTTCACACATATTATAACGCTCATGCTTTTCTTGTAGACGATGAAAAACTACGTGATGCGCGACTGAATCTGGTTGATGCTGTGCGTCAGGTACTCGCAAATGGTCTTGAATTATTAGGCGTTTCTGCACCGGAGTCAATGTAAGTCATGGCCCGTGATTATAAAAATACACGTCGTAAGCCGACTAAAAAACCGGTGCCTGGCTGGGTCTGGCTTTTAACCGGACTGTTAATTGGGTTGATGGTAGCTTTATTGGTGTATCTGGCGCAGCAGCCGGGTATCTCCGGCTCACAAAAAGAAGTGCAGAAGACACAAAAAAACAAACCTGTGATCAAGAAAAAAGTAAAGCAGGTTAACAAGCAAGCCAGTAAAAAAGGATTGCACTACGAGTTTTATACGGTATTGCCCAAATCAGAAATTGTTATTTCTGATGAAGAAATCAAACAGCGCGAAAAAGCAGGTAGACCCAAATACCGTTATTTATTGCAGGCCGGTTCATTTCGGCGCCAACAAGATGCCGAGTCATTAAAAGCGCGCCTGGCTTTTTTGAGTATTGAATCCAGCATTGAGAATGTGACAGTGAATGGTGATAGCTGGCATCGTATTCGCATAGGGCCATTTAAATCATTTCGTGAGATTAATGGCACTCGTAATCGCCTGTTGAAAAATAATATCAATGCGATTTTAATCCGGATCAAATAAAAGGCTCATGCAGCAGCTTTATCTTGTCGATGCGAGTATTTATGTATTTCGTGCCTGGTTCTCCATGGAC
>Ga0316205_10005616_pt1 | contig 10310 bp, 3 predicted proteins | sample 3monthpyrite_MG_FD_204941 | JGI IMG/M metagenome (GOLD analysis project Ga0316205, IMG submission 204941) | Microbial mat bacterial communities from mineral coupon in-situ incubated in ocean water Damariscotta River, Maine, United States -... | ecosystem: Environmental > Aquatic > Marine >...
TCCATATTATTAGTGGATTCTATTTCAGAATAATTACTTAGTCGGTTAATTAATTCCGTTGCTTGTTTATTTGTTTGAACAAACGAAAGCATCGCTATTTCATTGGTATTCCATCGAGCAATCAGATGAACATCATCTTCTTGACTTGATATTTTTTCTGCCAATTTTGCTAACTCATTTTCAATATTATCGTTATCACAGGACAGTTGCATAATTATGCAACAAAGCTTTTGCTCTTCATTGTTTTGGCTTGTTAGATTCTTGAGCCAAGCGAGACTTACTAAGAGTTGCTCGGTGAAGAAACTTTGATTTGGTAAACCTGTCGCAAGATCGTTACCGCTATTATGTTGATAATTTTTTACTTGTTCCTTAAGTGACATATTATCTTTTTCAAACGCTGCTGTTTTAGATTCTACTTTATCGGCAACTTGTTGTTGGAATAGTTCTTGATTAGCTATTCGTTTTGCCTGTGAACGAATAATTAAAATAAGTAAAACACAAAATAAAATCGTATAAATAACAAAAGCCCACCAAGAAACCCAAGGTGCAGGCTCAATCGTCACCATCAAATTAATTGATTCATTACTCCAAACACCATCGTTATTACTTCCTTTAACTTTAAAAATATAAGTGCCTGAAGGAAGGTTTGTATATGTCGCACGATTGAGGTTATTGTTTTGAATCCAATCGGGATCGAAGCCTTCTAATTTGTATTGATATTGGTTGCGGTCTGGCTGAGCGTAATCTAATGCGGCGAATTCAAAAGTTATTAGATAGTCTTTGTAACTGAAATTTACATGCTCTAATTCGGTTAAAGCTTTTTCAAATCTGAGAGATTTATTTTCGCTGCTAATATCTGTTAAGACGACAGGGGGAATATGTGCGTTACTGGTGATTTCGTTTGGATAAAAAGCGCTTATTCCACCTGTACCACCAATGTATATTCTACCATCTTTTGATTTTATTAGCGCACCTTGAATAAACTCATTATGATGAACTTCATCAGCTAAGTTATAATGCTCAAATTGATCGTTATTAGGTTCTAACTTACTTACACCTTTATTGGTACTAATCCAGATATAGCCTTCATTGTCCTCCAAAACTCCGTTAACCGTACTACTTGGTAAACCATTTTCAACTGTATAGTGTTTAAACTTATTTAATTTTCTTCTTCTATCTTCCGGCTCCCATCGATTTAGACCATTTCCTTGTGTTCCGATCCAAAAGCGTCCGACACTATCTTGAAAAATTGACCATGCTGTATCGCTTGAAAGGCTATTATCCTTATTTGAAGACGCCTTGAAACTGATAATTTCATCTGTATGCTTATCTAATCTAGAAATTCCTCCTCCATCTGTTGCTAACCATATATAGCCTTCGTCACCTTCAGATATTTGATAGATATTATCACTAGAGAGGCTATTTTTACCTACTTCAGAATATCTATATCTCTTAAAGCTTGCTGTCAATTGATCATAACGATTAAGACCTGCGCCATAAGTTGCTATCCAAATATCTCCATCACTATCTTCATATATATCAGTAATTCCATCTGCCGAGACTGTATTATCATTATCCTTAGAGTGTCGATAATCGGCAATAACATTCAATTGTGGATCAAACAAACGAATTCCACTGGTTGCAGAACCTACCCAAAGTCGCCTCTGACTATCGTATAGTAGGGTGGTAAGCCGTGAATCATGTAAATTAAAATTCCTGGTTTTTTTTATTGGAGATATCGTCAATGAATTAGTATCAAAAAGGTTTAAACCGCCGCCAAATGTAGAAATGAATATACCGTTATTGTAATTTTCTGCAAAACTGGAAACCGTATCATTAGACAAGCTTTTTGCGCGTTCGCTGATGTGTTGATAGTGCACAAACTTTGCGGTCACTGGATTCCATAAATTCAATCCTGACAAGGTACCTATCCAAATAATTCCTCCGTCATCTTCATATATATCTAATACTCGATTGTGTGTAAGACTATATTTTTGTGAAGCTAGATGTTCGACTCTCTTGAAATCATTTGTTTCTAAACGATATATGCTTACACCTAAATCTGTTCCAATCCAAAGGTTTCCTTTAGTGTCTTCGAATATTTTATAAACTCGATCATTCGACAAAGACGTTTCATTATTTTTTTCAAAACGGTAGTGTTCAAAAGTTTTAGATAACTCTTCAAATCGATCTAAGCCTCCTCCTCTTGTGCCTATCCAGATCTGACCCTTTTGATCTTCCAGTATACTTCTAATTCGGTTATGCGATAGTGATGCGGCAATCTTCTCATCGTGAACAAAATGAGTTCTAGGTTTTCCATTTTTTGCACTTACCCAGATACCATTCCCATCAGTTCCAATCCAATACCTATCGCGAGAGTCTTTGAATATTACTCTTATATCCATTTTGGTCAGTTGGGATAAAAATTCATCATGAGCTACCACATAAGGTTTTATTTTTGGGTCAAAGGAAAATATACCCTTGCCATCTGTACCTATTAGTATTTTTCCATCAATATCTTCGAAAAGAGTATTCAGCCTTAGCACCGATTTATTCGTTTTGTCCTTAATGGGGACTCTTTCAAATGTTTCTGACTGACGGTCAAATCTATTCAGACCACCGCTAGTAGCAACCCAAAGATTTCTGTTAGAGTCTTCTAGAATGTCTCGGATAACATCACTTGACAAACTGGTTATATCACTTTTTGAGTATCTAAAATGAGTAAACTTTATTCCATCATAACGGTTAAGACCTTCTTGTGTACCCATCCAAATAATTCCATCAGAATCTTGAAATATCGTCCGGATAGACTTTTGGGATAATCCATTTTCGGTAGAAAGATGTTTAAAATTCGAGATATTTATAGTTCCTGCGAAGCTGTAACAACAAAACAAAGCGCAAACCATAACTGGAAATATAAAATTAATTTTTTTGCGTTTTTTGTTCAAGCCCATGATCTCTTATACATGATGAATATTACAAAATAAAAAGGCCGTGTTAGAACACGGCCTTTTTATTCGTTTTATGTTACTTCTATTCTTGTTCAACCCAGGTGTTAACAGCGACTGACTCTATGCTGTTATCGTTCCATAACGTCACATCGTTCCATAATGTCGTATCATTCCACAACGTTACATCATTCCATAGTGTCGTGTCATTCCATAGAGTTACATCGTTCCAAAGTGTCACATCGTTCCAAAGTGTCACATCATTCCAAAGTGTCACATCACTCCAAAGATACCCTTTTGATTGATTAGTAGTGCCACTCCAAACTAATTCTTCACTTCCCCTAATATAATACTCACCAAACTCATTAATCATAGTCAAACCAGCATAATGCTGCTCACCACGAACATCTTTATTAATATCTAACCCCTGATTAGCACACCCAACAACAGTACTATTAACAGCCTCATAAGCATCCACTTGCCCTGTACCTTGCTCAAAAGGTGTATAAGTCCAAGCTCCAGTATCATCTCTTGCCGCTTTTGCGGTTGCCATCAAACGACACTTAACATCATCTGGGGTCAAACTCGGATCTTGGCTAACCATTATCGCGACCAATCCACTAACAACACCAGCCGCCTGAGACGTTCCTGACATTTGGAAATATTGCCCACCATCATGATACTCAGGATGTGCTGTGGCTAAGTTGGTCCTACTCTCCATTAATCCCATTAAATGTCCACCCGGAGCAACCACATCTGGTTTAACGAATCTTTCTGCAGTGGGACCACTAGATGAAAAAGTCGCTAATCTGTCATCACTAAAATCACTAGGGGTATAGTTATCAGTCACGGCTCCTACGGTAATAACATAAGGAACATTGCCAGGCACGCCAATCCCCATAGGTCCATTTCCACGATTTCCAGCTGATGCAACTACCACAATACCTGCTTGCCACGCCTTCATAACGGCTTGATTAAGTGGATCATCCCAATAATAAGATCTTGGTGTTGCGCTAAAAGACATATTCAAAACACGGATATTGTAAGTATCTTTGTAAGCTATAGACCACTCAATTCCTCTGATTACATCAGCATAATTGCCTTGTCCTGTGGGATCAAAACCTTTTACGCTAATTAATCTTGCATTTGGAGCCATACCGTAAAAATATCCGTACGCGTCTCGCTCACTATTCACTGCGACACTAGTGACGTGTGAACCGTGACCACTGTCGTCACTGTTATTGGTTACTTTATTAGTGATTGCGTCGTAAGTACCATAAACTCTTTGTCTTCCATAAGCATCCTGACGAATACCTGATAATGATTTAAATCCTGTATCCAAAACGACAATGGTAACTCCGTCGCCAAAAATGTGTGAATCATGTAACGGGGTAGCGTTTGCCATTTGGGTCGCTGATGCCCGTGAATAATGAATTCGCTGACCCCATGCAAGTCCAGCAGATTCAATTTGATGATTTTCTGTTAGAGTAAAACCTTGTTGCCGAAGATTGATTACTTGTTTTTCGGATAAATTGGCTGCAACACCATTAATGACACTCAATTGATGAGTGACTAGGCCACCGGCTTCTGATGTTTTTCTCTGTGAATCGTTTCCTTGAACAAGAAAACTAGATAATTTCTGTGATTCTGACGTTTTACGTTCAACTTGAGTAATGGATTGATATATCACGACCGCTGAAATAAAAGCTATCGCGCCTACAAAATAGAATTTGCCTCTGCTATTTAAATTTTTATCCACAGGTGTCTCCTATCGTATAAAACTAGCTACATAGTTAGACTAACCATATTAAAAATACTAGATATACGAAATGTATATTCGGTTTATCTCTCTGAAAAACAAGCAGATTTATTATTATTTGGCTCGTTTTTGCCGAAGTTATCCCTAAGAGTCTATAAGAAAAATGGTCTTATAGCACGTTTTTTGTACAAATTATGCGCTTTTATGGCTTTTCTACCCTCCAAAAATGCCAAATAATTACATCGTTTGCAATTATCGATACTTTCAATGATGATAACGGGGTTGCATACAAATTTAAATCTAAATTAATCGTTCATATCGAGTATTACAGAAGTAAAATATGCCAAAAGCCTCAATTATTAACATTATCGGCAGTGTTCTCTTGGTGGTATTTGCTGTGATCTATATACATCCATCAATTGATCGAAGCTTTATTCAGGATTTTTCCAGGCTATATTCCGACGCTATCTTATTGGCTTTTGTGTTACTCGCAGTCGCAACAAAACTCTATCGCAGTACAGATAAATTAGAGCCGATGTTTTGGTATTTGATTGGTGCTGCTTTTATTTCGTGGTTTGGATTAACCATTCTTCGTTTAACTTATTGGGATCAAGTAACGCCCGCTAATCGCGGTTTATTTTCCAACATTAGTTATTTTCTTTTTTATGCGCTAATGATTGCAGCAATCGAAATAAAAAGTTTTTCTAGTGCTAAGAGTTTTTTGAATCAACGCAACCTGATAACGTCACTTAGTGTGCTTAGTTTTTTAATTGGCTCTTTTACTTATTTGATCCTCGCACCTAACCAATCTAATTTGTCCATTTCAGCCAACCCGCGCAATTCATTTTATTTTTATATTTTAATGGACTGTTATCTTATTGCTCGTTGGTGGCATTTATCGTGGCAGTCAAAATCTAATGCTCGCAGAGGTTTTTTTATTCTTGGTCTGGCATCTCTCAACTGGCTGGCTGCTGATCTTCTAGAATACTCAATACTGTCTGAAGCTAAGCAATTGCCCAGTATATGGTTTGATTGGGTATGGTATTTTCCCTACTTACTTTTTTTTATTGGAATTCAAAATTTTTATGATAAAAATCGACAACAAAAATCAACAGCGCAACTTAGCCGCTATCACATATTAAATAGCCCGTTATTTTTTCTCGGTTTAATTTCTACATTATTTTTAATAGAAAATACTAATCACGCTGATGTGATAAATGTTTCATTAAAAAATGTGCAAATTTTGTGGTTACTCACAATAGTAACACTTGCTATTTTCCAGATCATCGAGCTATTTAATACGAACAACCAGCGAAACTTTGAACTGGCAGAAGTAAAAACGCTAAACGCTTCTTTTGTCAATCAGTTGGAGCAAAATAAACGCTTACTAGAATCTCAAACAAACACTAACCAAATGATTTTAGACACCATAAGCAATCCGATATTTACTCTAGAGATGAGTGGCAGGGTTCTTTCCAATAATCTTGCTACTGGTCATTTACTCGGCTACAAAGAAACCGAATTAGTCGGTAGTTGTTTTTCAGATCTGATACCTAAAGAAGAAGAGTTTCACCATTTTTTTGATTATCAAAGCTACCGTCAACAACTGGCCAAAAATAATAAAGGGCTGGAATTAGAATCTGCAATACTGACTAAATTAGGAGAGCGAATTTCTGTTCACGTTACCATTTCACAGAGCAATAAAAACTCGCGAGACAAATTAATTGTATCACTTGCGGATATACGCCAACAAAAAGAAGCCGAAAAACGATTACACAATTTGAAAGATGAATTTACCGCAAATATCTCGCACGAATTTAGAACACCACTGACGATAATAAATGGCATTGTAGATGAATTGATTGCTAAAGATAAAAATGAGTCTGATATTCAGCAATTACAAACCGCTAAAAGAAACAGTCTTCGTTTAATCCATATGGTCGATCAACTTTTAGAGTTATCGCGTGTAGCATCTGACTCAATACCCATTTCCGACTTAGATGCCTCTGATTGGGTCGAACCTATTTGTCATTCCTACAACACCATCGCAAAAGACCGAAATATAGATTATGGATTTTCGATTTGCCGTCCAATTTTTATTCGTGGAAACAAGCAAGCGTTCGAAAATGTTTTGTACAATATATTATCCAATGCTTTTAAGTACACTCAAAAGGGTGGATCAATCAATGTACTACTGGAAGAAAAAGGGCAGGGATACCAATTAACCATTGCTGATACTGGTGTTGGCATATCAAAGGAAGGTCAAGCCAAGGTGTTTGATCGTTTTCATCGGTCTGATTCAGAGCAACATGCCATTCCAGGAGTCGGGATCGGATTATCACTAGTAAAAGATTTGATTAATTCTATGGGGTGGGAAATTAGCCTCGAATCGACACCTAAAAAAGGTACTAAATTTATTGTACAAATTAAAAGCGCTTCCGCAGAAATATTTTCCAACCCAAAAAATACTAAAAACATTGTCGCAAAACAAAAAATTGAATTACTCGAATCTGAAATGGTTAGTTACCCTGATAAACCTGCACAAGATCGGTCGAAATACTTAGTTCTTATCATCGAAGACAATATCGATATGCAGCGCCACCTGGAAAACATCTTGAGCTCTCATCATCAATGTCTGGTCGCGAGTAATGGTCTGCAAGGTTTGAGCCTGGCAGATGAATATCTTCCCGACATCATCATTAGTGACGTCATGATGCCCGGTATAGATGGCTTCGAGGTATTGGAAAAACTTAAGTCTCATGAAGTTTCGACTCATATACCGGTTATATTATTAACGGCGAAAAGCGATCATCACAGCAAAATTAAAGGGCTATCCGCTCAAGCCGATGATTACCTTACCAAACCATTTGATGCCGAAGAGCTGGTATTAAAAATTGCGAATTTACTCAAAATGCGTAAAAAAATGCAAATAAAATATGAGTCTCAGTGGCAAGGGTTTTCAAAAAATCAGACTAAAGAGATCCCAGACGAAGTTGAAAACGCATTTTTGTTGGAACTCAATAACTTATTTGAGCAACATTACCAAGATGCCAGTTTTTCCATGAATCTGCTAGCTAATGAACTCGCGATGAGCGAACGTCAATTGCAACGTAAAATTAAAGCCTTAGTCGATATCAGCCCTCTAGAGCTTTTGAAACGATTTCGTTTGGATAAGTCTAAAATTGCCTTAAAGCAAGATACTCAAATAGGGTTAGTCGCGCAATCTTGTGGGTTTTCATCGCAAACCTATTTTGGTCGATGCTTCAAAGAGCATTTTGGGATTACTCCAAAAGTCTACCAACAGCAACAATTAAAGATAAACTAACTCCTGCGAGAAATGTTTTAGGGCTATCCTTAGGTCGTTTTCTTTATTTTTCCTTTATTCATCCCGATGAAATTCCTTCTTCAGTCGCTCATATTTTAGTATAGCTGCAACCTCTACAATGCCAATTTAAGTTATTCAAAACGACCAATTTGTCGATTTTCTACGAAAATTGGTCGCTTTTATACTATTAATAAGATTCCAGTAGAGTGATGATCGATGGCGTTTTCGAGGGAAACATTGGTAAATAATTCTCACATAGAATTGAGAGTATTTTCCTCTCACATTATTAAATATAGAAATAACACTTTTATAAAGAACTTAAAGGAGATTCAAGTTTATGAAAATATCAACTCTGACAGGCGCTGTAGCACTTGCATTATCAGGTGCAGCTATTGCGGAACAACCAACTTTTTCATCTAATCCAGATTTAATGAACGTACAGAATCAATGTATTGTTCAATTAAACGATGATATTAGCTCAGAAAATGTCACTGGTCTGGCAAATGGCATGGCCAAACGTGGCAAAGCTGTTTTAAAAAATGTTTACAAGCACTCAATTAAAGGCTTTACCATCAGCATGCCCTGTCATGCGGCTTCTGCGGCATTTGGAGACGATACCAATATTAAGTCAATGAATCCTGATGGCATAATGTTTATTAGCAAAGGTAAGCCCGGTGGTGGCGGTGGTGGTCAACAAGCCTCCTATGGTACTGCTCGAGTAGGCGGTCCTGTTGACGGAACAGGCAAAACGGCATGGATTATCGATACAGGTATCGACCTAGATCATCCTGATCTTAATGTTGATGCGAGTCGAGGATTCACTGCAATTAGCAGCGGTGGTATGGAAGATCAAAACGGACATGGCACTCACGTGGCCGGGACGGTCGGCGCTTTAGATAATTCTATTGGTTCACTAGGTGTTGCGCCAAATACTACAGTTGTTCCTGTTCGAGTTTTAGACAGAAGAGGATCAGGTACTTTTTCAGGGGTAATTGCAGGTGTTGATTTTGTTGGTGCAAATGCTAGTGCTGGTGACTGTGCCAATATGAGTCTCGGTGGTGGTGTTAGCCCAGATTTAGATGATGCAGTTGTCGCAGCCTCAAACAATTCAGGTGCATATTTCGTTTTAGCTGCCGGAAACGATGGAGCTGATGCAAATAACTCATCACCCGCTCGAGCTAATGGCAGAAACGTTTGGACAATCTCAGCTATTGATTCAAATGACAATATGCCTTCATGGTCTAATTACGGCAATCCACCTGTTGATTTTGCTGCACCTGGCGTTGGTATTTTCTCTTTATGGAAGTCTGGCGGAACCAATACAATATCAGGGACTTCTATGGCTTCTCCTCACGCTTGCGCGGTGATTATGATGACCAATGGAAACCCTGGTAGTAACGGAACTGCTGGCAATGATCCAGATGGAAATCCAGATCCAATTATCCACCTATAGTCTGCTTAATCATCGACTATTAATAAATTAGAGTTTTCTAATTTACTGAAAAGCCAGACATTTTTGTCTGGCTTTTTTGACTAGCCACACATGTAGTAGCCTGGTGTGAATTAAAATAACACTAAAACTAAAATTTCCCTTTCAAAGCCATTTCATCACCCTAAAACGCCTGTTTTTAACAAAAAAGTCGCTCTCAGTCGAATTTTTGTCGCTCTTCTACTAGCGCTGCCACCTCAAATTGATGAATAATCGAAGCTTCACATCGGAACGTTACCGCAATAAAAATAATTAGCGGCTTTCACTAGAACTAAAAATAACAAACTCTAGTTTATTCATATTGGCAAGATACGGGATCAAGATGATCGCAATTCTTGCTAAAGCAACTAAATAGCATTAAAACACATTAGGAGTACCACTAGATGGTTTCAAAATTAACAAAATTGTCAGCGGCAACCATCGTTGCGTTGGGCATGGCAGGAACAGCTGTAGCAGATGATTTTCGCTACAACATTGCAGTCGATAATAAGAATAAAGGTGTAGTAAAAGCCTTAGCAGCTCAAATGGGCGGCGAACTAAAAGTAGATGGCAACGGTTTCATCGCAGCTAAATTTGACGGTAAAAATCTTGCCGAAGTAAAAGGGTTACTTAATAACCCACATATTAAATTCGTTGAAGAAGACGCAAGACGATATCCATTTGCGCTTTATAATGACGATGCTGGCGACCCACATGCTGTTCAAGTGACACCTTATGGTATCTATCAATCGCAAGCCAATTTGCTAACTTTACAACCAGGTCAAAAAGTATGTGTGATCGATTCAGGTT
>Ga0316205_10005617_pt1 | contig 10309 bp, 7 predicted proteins | sample 3monthpyrite_MG_FD_204941 | JGI IMG/M metagenome (GOLD analysis project Ga0316205, IMG submission 204941) | Microbial mat bacterial communities from mineral coupon in-situ incubated in ocean water Damariscotta River, Maine, United States -... | ecosystem: Environmental > Aquatic > Marine >...
AGAGCGCTTTGCCCCAGTCGGTCAGGCGGTGGGCATCGACCCGATCACGGGCGTCGGCCCAGACGTGGCGGGTGACGGTTTTCTGTGCCTTGGCGTTGGTGGTGCAGGAGGCCAGCAGCGGGCAGCTTCGGCACTTGGAAGGCGCGGATTTATAGTGGCGGTATCCGTTTCTGTCCGTCGTGGCATAAGGGATCATCTGGCCTTCTGGGCAACGATAGGCATCCGCGCCCGCGTCATACTGAAACGCCCGCTTGGACAGCATTCCCTTCGGCCCTGACGGACGCAGATACCCGGTCACGCCGAGGATGTCGCGATCTTCCAGCCCCTTGGCGATGGGCGCGCTGGCATAGCCCGCGTCCAATCCGACCGCCTGCACGTCAAAGCCGAACCGCGCGCGCTGCCGGTCCAGTCGCCCCAGATAGGGAATGCTGTCATGCACATTGGCGGGGGTGACAAAGGTGTCGGTGATGATTGCGCAGCGCCCATCCACTGTACGATGGTCCAGGTAAAAGAACCCTTTCGGCTTGCCGTCACGCACCATGTAGCCTGCGTCGGGATCGGCGCGGCTGATCTTGGTCTCTTTCACCGGCGGCTGGCGATCCCTGGGTTTGAGGGGCTTTTTGCCGTGGGCCGCACGGTCAGTGGCAATGGCGGCATCCAGATCACCCCAATAGGCGGCGCGGGACTTGGCCACCATCTCCTTGTCGTAGCGCCCCTTGTTGGCGTTGGCCTTCAGATGCGTGCTGTCGGTGTAGAGCACCTCGCCGCCTACCAGACCCCGCGCGATGGCCTGCTCGACAATGTGATCGAAGATGCGCTGCGCCACATCCGTCCCGTCAAACCGCCGGCGCCGGTTCTGGCTGAACGCGCTGGCGTCAAACACCCGATCGGTCAGACGCAGCCCGATGAACCAGCGATAGGCCACATTCACTTCGATCTCGCGCATCAACTGTCGCTCGGATCGGATGCCGAACAGGTAGCCAACAAACAGCGCCTTGAACAGTTGCTCGGGCGCAATCGGCGGGCGGCCATTGTCCGGACAATAGAGAGCTTCGGTCATCTCCCGGATGAACCCGAAGTCAATCGCGGCATCGATCTTGCGCAAAAGATGATCGGCAGGAACCAGTTGCTCCAGCGTCACCATCTCAAGCTCGGTCTGCCGCGGGGAGGGCTTCTTCAACATACCCCATTGAATCAAAAGTCCCCGCACAAGGCGAGGACTTTGTCAGCAGTCTGAGGGGGGCGTTATGCCCCCCTTTTGCCGTTCCGGTCCCCGGGGCGCGATCAGGACGTCTTGTCGTCCTCGTCCGCGGCGTCATCAGCGTCTGCGTCGTCCTGCGTGTCGCCCTTGGCGTCGTCGGGCAGGTTGAAGAAGCTTTCGGCATCCGAATAGTCGACTGATTTGTCCTCGTCGTCGTCATCGCCGGCCGCCGTGGTGTCGCTGCCGGAAAGGGTGAACCCTTCCAGCCCCGCGATGTTGCGCGGCAGGCGCGGCTCGGGTGCCATGTCCAGCGACTGTTCGGTCGAGACCAGCTTGCGGCGCTCGTCATCGTTCATCACGCCGCCTTCGGCGGCCTTTTTCTTGGCGGCCTTTTGCACTTCGCCGTCAAGTTCGGACTGGCGGCACAGGCCCAGCGCAACCGGGTCGATCGGCTGGATGTTCTGGATGTTCCAGTGCGTGCGTTCGCGGATCGCCTGGATCGACGGGTTCGTGGTGCCCACCAGCTTGCGGATCTGCGCATCGGCCAGTTCCGGGTGGAACTTGACCAGCCACAGAATCGCCGCCGGGCGATCCTGGCGCTTGGACAGCGGGGTGTAGCGCGGGCCACGGCGCTTTTCCTCGCCGATCGCGGCGGGGTTGTATTTCAGCTTCAAGGGATGCGTCGGATCGGCCTCGGCCTTCTTGATCTCGATTTCGTCAAGCTGGTTGTGGGCGATCGGGTCGTAGCCCTTCACGCCGGTCGCCACATCGCCATCGGCGATGCCCTGCACTTCCAGTTCGTGCAATCCGCAGAAATCGGCGATCTGCTTGAAGCTGAGCGTCGTATTGTCCACCAGCCAGACGGCGGTGGCTTTAGCCATCAGGGGCTTTGCCATGGGTTCGGTCCTTCATCCAGCGAGGCCTGCGCATACCGGCGCACCCGCCGGGGCGTCCCGGCCACGACCGCCGGGCCGTGCATCCTCGATTTCGGGGAATGCTGCGTATATAAGCGGCTTACTGTTCCGAGGAAAGAGAAAATGCGCCAATTGACGATGCTTGTCCTGGGCCTTGTGCTGAGTGTTGCCAGCCTGCCCAACCCCGCCGCTGCCCAGAACCGCGCGGGGGAATTCGACCACTACCTGTTGGCGCTCAGCTGGATCCCGGCCTATTGCGCCACGGATGGCGATGAGCGCAGCGACCCGCGCTGCGCCGACGGCGCGGCGGTGGGCTGGGCGGTGCACGGGCTGTGGCCGCAATACGCCGACGGGGACTGGCCGGAATACTGCAACACCACCGAACGCCGGCCATCGCGCCGCGAAACCGCGGCGCAGGCCGGGCTATTCGGATTCTCGGGGTCGGCCTGGCATCAGTGGAACAAGCACGGCCGGTGCAGCGGGCTGTCGGCGCGCGATTACTACCGGCTGGTGGCCGAGGCCGTCGACCGCGTGGCCCTGCCCGAGGTGTTCGGCGGCATTACCCGGGAATTGTCCATCGACCCGGACGTGATCGAAGCTGCCTTCATCGATGCCAACCCGGATCTGACGCCCGACATGCTGGTCACAACCTGTCCGCGTGGCGATGTAGTCGAATTGCGGGTCTGCCTGACGCGCGGGCTGGAACCACGGGACTGCGCCCCCGAGACCCTGCGCCGCGAATGCCGGTTCGACGCGGCAACCCTGCTGCCGCTGCGCTGAACCGGGCGCTCCGTGCGACCCGCGACCGGGCCGGCCCTTGCAAGCCCGCTTTTCTTGCCCGCGTCAATGGGCTAACAGGGCGCCAAACCGGCGATGCAGAAATAGGTCTGGCGATGAAATTCACCCTCTCCTGGCTCAAGGAACACCTTGAAACCGAAGCGACCCTTGACCAGATCGTCGAGGCGTTGACTGATCTTGGCCTGGAGGTCGAAGAGGTCGTGGACCCGGCGGCGGCGCTGGGCGGTTTCCGCATCGCCCGCATCATCGAGGCCGTTCAACATCCCGACGCCGACCGCCTGCGGCTGTGCCGGGTAGAAACCTGGCCCGAGGGGCCGGGCGGCAAAACCGAAGAGGTGCAGGTCGTTTGTGGCGCCCCCAATGCGCGCACCGGTCTTGTGGGGGTGTTCGCGCCCGTGGGCACGCATATTCCCGGCACCGGGATCGATCTGAAGCCCGGCGTCATCCGGGGTCAGGACTCGCACGGGATGATGTGTTCCGAGCGCGAGCTTGAACTCTCGGACGAGCACGACGGGATCATCGATCTGCCTGCCGAGGCTCCGCTGGGCGCGCGTTACATCGATTATGCCGATCTCAATGACCCGATGATCTACATCAAGATCACCCCCAACCGCCCTGATGCGCTGGGGGTTCATGGCGTGGCGCGTGATCTGGCCGCGCGCGGGTTGGGTGTGCTCAAACCGCTAAATACCGCGCCTGTCGCAGGCCGGTTCCGCAGCCCGGTTTCGGTCAGCATCGACCCGGCGCTGAAGGAAACGGGCTGTCCGCTGTTCATGGGCCGGGTGATCCGGGGCGTGAAAAACGGCCCGTCGCCGCGCTGGTTGCAGCAGCGGCTGAAAGCCATTGGCCTGCGGCCGATTTCGGCGCTGGTCGATATCACGAATTTCTTCACCTTTGCGCATAACCGCCCGCTGCACGTCTTTGACCTGGCCAGGGTGGCCGGCGGCACGCTGCGCATTCACCCCGCCCAGGGCGGCGAGAGGATCACGGCGCTGGACGGCAAGGAGTACACGCTGGCCCCCGGGATGATGGCGATTTCCGACGCGAATGGCGTCGAAAGCATCGCCGGGATCATGGGCGGCGAGCCTTCAGGCTGCACCGAGGACACGGTCGATGTGTTTCTCGAATCGGCCTATTGGGATCCGATCACCATCGCCACCACGGGCCGCGCGCTGAAAATCAACTCGGACGCGCGCTACCGGTTTGAGCGCGGCGTGGATCCGGCGTTCACCGCCACCGGGCTGGAACTGGCGACGCAGATGATCCTGGATCTGTGCGGCGGTGAGGCGGGCGAGGTCGTCAGCGACGGCGCGGTGCCAGTCACCTCGCGCAGCTACCGGTTCGATCCGCAGCGGGTGGTCAGCCTGGTCGGCATGGATATCCCCGAGGCCGAACAGCGCGCGACGCTGGCGGCGCTGGGATTCGTGCTGAACGGTGATCAGGCCATGCCGCCGACCTGGCGCCCGGATGTGTTGGGCGCGGCCGATCTGGTCGAAGAAGTGGCGCGCATCGCGTCGCTGACGAAGCTGGAAGGCAAGCCGCTGGCGCGCCCGACGCAGGGTGTGCCCGCGCCGATCCTGACCCCGATCCAGCAGCGCGAGCGTCTGGCGCGGCGGACCCTGGCGGCGCTGGGCTATCATGAGTGCGTAACCTACAGCTTCATCGATGGCGCCTCGGCGGTGCTGTTCGGCGGCGGGCAGGATGCCTTGGCGCTGGAAAACCCGATCTCCAGCGAAATGACGCATATGCGCCCCGATCTGCTGCCGGGTCTGTTGCGCGCCGCATCGCGCAATCAGGCGCGCGGGTTCCTGGACATGGCGCTGTTCGAACTGGGGCCGGTGTTTCATGGCGGCGAGCCAGGCGAGCAGGCGATCCACGCGACGGGGCTGCTGGTCGGCTTCAACGCGCCGCGCGACCCCTATGGCAGCCGCCGCGCGGTGGATCTGTTCGACGCGAAGGCCGATGCCGAGGCGGTGCTGGCGGCCATCGGCGCGCCCGCCCGCATGCAGGCCGACCGAAAGGTGGCCGAGTGGTTCCATCCGGGCCGCGCCGGGCGCCTGACGCTGGGTCCGAAACTGGCGCTGGCCAGCTTCGGCGAGGTGCATCCGAAAATTCTGAAAGCCTATGGCATCAAGGCCGCCGCCGTGGCGTTCACCGTGACGCCTGCCGCCGTGCCGCTGCCGCGCAAGACGACCACGGCCCGCGCCGCGCTGGTGCTGAACGATCTGCAAGCCGTGGAACGCGATTTTGCCTTTGTCATCGACGCCCGCACCGAAGCCCTGACGCTGGTCAACGCTGCCCAGGGCGCGGACAAGGCACTGATCGAATCGGTGCGCGTGTTTGACGAGTTCAGCGGCGACAAGGCCGAGGCGCAGATGGGCGCGGGCAAGAAATCGCTGGCGATTTCTGTGCGCATGCAGCCCCGCGAGCGCACGTTGACCGAAGAGGAAATCGAGGCGGTCTGCGCCAGGATCGTCGACAAGGTCGCCAAGGCGACCGGCGGTGTGCTGCGCGGGTAGATCCGCGTTCTGTTGGGGCGGCGCGCTTCGGGGGCGAGTGCCCCCTCTGCGCGCCGGTGGGGGCGGCCCCACACGCCGCTCAAGGGGGATGCGATCCCCCTTGAGGATCCCTGCGGAGTATTTTTGGCAAGATGAAGCCTGTCAGGTGCTCTCGCGTTCCAGGTTCAGTTTCATGTCCACCAGCACGCGTTGCAGCGCGACCGTTTCATTCAGCAGGCGGCGGGCCTCGTTGGCGGTGATGGTGCCGTCTTCGATGGCGGTCTGATATTCGGCGATCAGCATCGCAAAGCGTTGTGACAGGGCGATGACATCGGAATTGACCGAGCCCGAGTGGGTCATATTGGGGCGCAGGTCATCATGGCTGAGCACGACCCCGCGCAATTCGGCCAGCGCCGTCGTGACATGTGGAAAGCTGGCCGCGCTTTCGATCGCCGCGACCACGTCAATCGGCATGAATCGATCGGCATGTTCCGCGAGCGGCGAATAGTAGCGGTTCAGGCTGGCCTTCGAGCGCCCCGACAGTGAACTCGCGGCCTCGATCCCGACATCCTTGACCAGGGCTTCGGTGTGATTCTTGAGGTAACCATGGGCACTGTTTGGGGAACCAGGAAGCGTCATGTCGGGGACCTGCCGTTAACACGAAGGGGGAAATACCCAAGCCTTTTCCCATTATTGCGCGGTCAAAGGCAACATAGCAATGCGGGGCGTGGTGGCGTGTATCAGTGTTCTGTTTCCCCTCTGTACCCACCGCCGCGTGTGTTCCGGTAACAAGTGCCGCCGTATTGCTGGTGGCGGGCGGCGGGGGTGCGCATACCCCCGTCCGCTCGCGGCATCCGGGGTGTTGGGGCTGGCGCAAACCTGCGGCCCCGGCTAGACCCGAAAAACCGATCAGGACTGACGCAGGGATAGGCAGATCATGTTGGAAACCGCACAGCGATGGTTCGATGCGGCTATGGCTTTTGCCTGGCCCTGGCTGACCAGTCCTGCCGCCTGGTCGCAATTCGCTTTGCTGGCCCTGGCTTTCGGGGGCGCCTATCTGAGTGCCCGGCGCCTGGCACCGGTGATGACCCGATTGCTGACCCCGGGCGCGCAGAGCCGCGGGTTCCTGTCCACGCTGCGCCGGTTCTTTCTGCCCTTCGTGGCCTTGACCATGCCGCTTCTGGCCTGGGCACTGACGGCCAGCGGCGAGGCCGTGGTGCGCTCGATGTTCGGGGCGGGGCTGGTGATCGCCTTTGGCAAGAACCTGTTCCTGATCCTGGCCGCGCGCATTTTCGTGCGCGACATTGTCAACGACGGGTTTCTCAGGCTGCTGGGACGGTTCGTTCTGTTGCCGGTGCTTGTGCTGAACCTGGTCGGACTGCTGGATCCGGTGACCGATTATCTGTCCGCACTGGTGATCGACCTGGGAAATATCAGCTTCTCGGCCATGGCACTGGTGCGTGGTGTGATCGCCGGTGCGTTGCTGTTCTGGGTCGGGCGCTGGTCGAATTCGCAGTCCGAGGACTTCATCAAGACGCGGGATGAATTGCGTCCGGCTACGCGCGAACTGGCGATCAAGGCGTCGCAGGTGATCATTTTCGGACTGGCCTTCCTGCTGTTGATGTCGGTCATGGGGATCGACCTGACGGCCGTTGCCGTGCTGGGCGGCGCGCTGGGCGTCGGGATCGGTCTGGGCCTGCAACAGATTGCCGCGAACTTCGTCTCGGGCGTGATCTTGCTGCTGGAAGGCCAGACGACGGTCGGCGATTTCGTGGTGCTGGACAATGGCGAGGAGGGGACCATCGTCAAGATGACCGCCCGCGCCGCCGTTCTGGAAACCGTCGATGGCCGCTGGATCATCGTCCCGAACGAGGATTTCATCACCTCACGCGTGGTGAACCTGTCGGATGCCGGCACCGCGCATCGCTACGAGGCGGAATTCAGCGTCAGCTACGACACCGACATCAACACCATCCCTGACTTGATCGAACCCGCTGTAGCCGCGCTGGAGTTCATTCTGGCAGACGGGTTCGAGGTGGAATGCGAACTGACCGGTTTTGCAGATAGCGGGATCGAATTCAGCGTCGAATACTGGGTCGAGGGGATCGAGGACAAGACGGGCAAATACCGCTCGCAGGTGCTGTTTGCCATCTGGAACGCGTTGAAACGCGCCGATGTGGAGATCCCGTTCCCGCAGCGCGTGCTGCATCATCGCGGCTTGCCTGACATCGCTGTGAAAGGGCGCACGGCCATGTAGCCGGCCCGGCTCTGTGCGGTCGGATGCGGCTGGAAGCGATCCCCATGCACCGTGCTGTCACGCCGAAATACGGTGGCGCGGCGATGGTCCGAGAACCGACGCCGGAACGGCGAAAGCCCCTTGCATCTTGTGACAACGCGCGGTAATTCCCGCCGCACGGTCGGAGTGTAGCTCAGCTTGGTAGAGCACTGTCTTCGGGAGGCAGGGGCCGGAGGTTCGAATCCTCTCACTCCGACCAATAAAACAAGGGCACCACGCTTGCCCCGTCGATGTCTCTGCCAAGAAACCGCCAGGAAACCCCCGTTTTAAGGCCGATTCATGGCGTCCGCAGGGACGGTTTGGCAGGCCGGGTGGTGTGCAGATAGGTCCTTCAAGACTCTCGATCGACACGCCAAAGAAGCCAGCCGCATCGGCTAGCGGCTCACCAGCGCGCATGGCCCATATGATGGCAGCGTGCCGCAGGGTGTGCGGGGCCTGACCGCAGAGCCAGACAGGCACCCGGGCCTTCCTCAAAAGCGTGCCACTTGAATTCAGACTTCGCGGGTCACCGCAATTCAATGACTACACAGGTTTGGAGGCTGTTCGTGACATCCATTGTGCTGGGCCTTGTGGCCGCCCTTTGCTGGGGGGTGCATGACCTGTGCGTGCGCAAGATCAGCGCGACCGAGGGCATTTTCGCGGCGTTGTTTGCGGTGCTGTTCTTTGGCAGCCTGTTTGGGTTGCCGTTCGCACTGCTGTGGGGCGATGCCGCAGCGGTGATGCCTTATTCCTGGTTGCAGGCGATCGGCGCGGGATTGTTCTTTGCCGGCGCGGGGCTGGGGCTGTTCAAGGCGCTGGAGATTGGCCCGGTGCGGCTGGTAGCGCCGATCATCGGCGGCTATCCGATCCTGTCGTTGCTTTGGGCGACCTATCTGGGCAGCGCCTTGACCCTGGGGCATTGGCTGGCGGTTTTCGCGGTAGTCGCGGGCGTGGCGTTCATCGCTGTCAACAGCGATGACGGCGCATCCAGCGGGCGCAAGCGCGCGGCAATCTGGTGGTCCTTGATGTCGGGATCAGGCTACGCGGCGTCTTTTGCCCTCAGTCAGGGCGCCACGCAATTGTCGGACGAATGGAGCATCTTGTTGCCGCTGCGGCTGACCGCCCTGGCCGCCATATTTTTCCTGGCGATGGCCTTTGGCGAACGGATCAGGCCGCGAGCGCGATCCGTGGGGATCCTGGCGGTCATGGGCGCGCTGGATATCCTGGCGCTGACCGCCGTCTCGGCGGCGGGCAACCAGGCATTCCCGGAATTCGCGTCGGTCGGGGCCTCGACCTTCGGGCTGGTGACGGTTGTTCTGGCCAGCATCTTCCTGCGCGAAGCCCTCAAACCCCTGCAATGGGGCGCGGTGCTGCTGGTATTCGTGGCGGTTGGCAGCCTGGGGCTTTAGCGCGCCACCGCTATATCCAGCCAGCCGCCCGCTGGCGTTGATGGGCGACCGTCGCGTTGCGCATCAAGATTGCCACTGTCACCGGACCCACGCCGCCGGGCACCGGCGTCAGCCATCCGGCGACCTCGGCCACTTCTGCTGAATTCACGTCACCGACAAGACGGGTTTCGCCGTCAATGTCGATCTGGTTGATGCCGATATCGATCACCGCAGCGCCCGGCTTGATCATGTCCTTGCCGACCAGATGCGCCTTGCCGACGGCCACGACCACCACATCGGCGCGCCGCGAATGCATCGCGACCGAGCGCGTCATATGGTGGCAAACCGTGACCGTGGCGCCTTCGGCCATCAGCATCATCGCGGCGGGTTTTCCGACAATCTCGGAATGGCCGATCATCACCACTTCAAGCCCGTTCATGGCCAGGCCGGTGGCCTTGACAAGCTCGACCGCGGCCGCAGCCGTGCAGGGCGCAAGCGCCACATCGGCATAGACGATATTGCCGATCGAGGCCGGGTTCATCCCCTCGATATCCTTCAGCGGGTGGATCGCCGATTGCAGCGACCGCGTGTTGATATGCGCGGGCACCGGACGTTGCAGGATGATCCCCAGAACGGAGGGATCGTCGTTCATGGCGTGCAGGCGCGCCTTCGCGTCCTCGGCTGTGGTATTGGCGGGCCAGACCTGTTCGTCGAACGGTATTCCCACCTGTTGCGCCGCGCGCTTCTGGTTGCGGATGTAGACGGCCACCTCGGGGATGTCGCCAATGGCGATGGACACGATATGCCCCATGCCGCAAGCGGCTTGCACATAGTCCGTGACGGAATTCAGGATGCGGTCGCGCACCGGGGCGCCGCGCAGCAGCAGATGAGATTTCGAATCGGTCATGCGGTCAGCCTGGGTTCTCCGGACGGGTTCCAAGGGTCTTGCGGCGCGTCGGTGTCTGACACTGACCTACGCCGCAATCGCCAGATTTTCCATACCGGAATCGGGGGCTTTTCAGCGAAATTGCGCCCTGCCCAAGGCCCGGGCATTGCCCCCGCGGCATCAGATCCTGCGGGTTGCGATCCAGCTGGCCAGAGCCATGGCCCCGGCGGTCGCCAGGGTCAGGGCCAGGCCACCGACCTGGTAGCTGACGCCAGACAACAGCGTGCCGATCAGCCGGCCCGAGGCGTTGGCCATGTAGTAAAAGCCGACATCGCGCGTGATCCGTTCC
>Ga0316205_10005618_pt1 | contig 10308 bp, 9 predicted proteins | sample 3monthpyrite_MG_FD_204941 | JGI IMG/M metagenome (GOLD analysis project Ga0316205, IMG submission 204941) | Microbial mat bacterial communities from mineral coupon in-situ incubated in ocean water Damariscotta River, Maine, United States -... | ecosystem: Environmental > Aquatic > Marine >...
AATGACAATTACACAGGCTGAAATTCGCTTGGTTCAAAAATGTTGGTTTGCTTTGTCCAATCACGCAACGAGCATTACAGCAGACTTTTACACTGAGTTATTTAAGCGATATCCGGAATATCGACAATATTTCCGTTCTGATATGAAAGTTCATCGAGAGAAGTTAATGAAGATGATCAACATCATTATTAATGGCATTGATGTATGGGACAAAATCGAACCTGAAATTTATAAGCTTGGGAAGTATCATAGCAAAATTGGTCATTTTACCGCTGAAGACTATCTTCATGTTTCAGATACGTTGATATGGACAATGTGTCGATACAAGGCAACGGAAGGAGATGAGGATACTCAGGATGATGAAACAGAAGAAGCCTGGCGAAAAATCTTTGCTCTCATCTCAAAGACAATGTTGAGTGCTTCTGAGACAGCTGGTAAGAGTAAGTCTACGGGCCATGCTCTATAATTTGATGATCTCACCATGAGTTTTTTCACTGTCATTACTCATCAAGAAAATAAACTGATCCATTAACTCGGCAGGGTGGGGCAGGGTATTTGGATCTTCTCCGGGGTACGCTTTCATTCGCAATTTGGTACGGGCTCGTTCAGGCTTGATTCCATTAACGCGGATTGAGTTATTATCCGAATCCAGCTCATCAGCTAATATTTTCATATAGCTTTCAAGACCTGCTTTAGAAACTCCATAGGCACCCCAATACGCAGAGTTTTTCTCATCCAGTGTAAATACGATTGAAGCAGAATCAGATTTATTGAGTAATGGAAGCAGTATACGGGTAAGTAAAAAAGGTGCGTTCAGGTTAATTTGCATGACTTTATACCAGTTTTCAACGTCGTATTGAGACAAAGATGATGCCTGTCCCAGCCACCCTGCGTTGATTAGTAAACCATCCAGTTTTCCGAATTCGTTATCAAGTAATTCAGCCAGATTTTGATAATCAACAGGCGTCGCTGTTTCAAAATTAATCTCAAGAACAGCTGGCTGTGGGTTTCCGGCGGCTTCAATCTGATCATAAACTGCGTCAAGGCTGCTTTGGTTTTTCCCGCACAGTATTACGGTGGCGCCTTGTTCTGAATAGGCCAGTGCAGCTGCCTTACCAAGGCCATCGCCTGCACCGGTAACAAGGATAGTCTTATTAGATAAGCGTTTATTATCAGTAGTCTGTTGCATTGAAATACTTCTTGGAAAAAGAAAAGAATTAATTGGAGTTATTAAGGTAGTTTACCACTTCTTCGGCACAAGCTTTAGCATTACGAATAGCTGTTTCTAACGTTGCTGGCAGATATTGATCATTATTGACTAAATAATCACCGGCCAGAAATAAATTATGTATTGGCGTTACGCTGTTAGGACGGTATTTGCTGGATTCAGGCGTGCAAGCGAAAGTAGCCCGTTTTTCACGTATTACCCAGCTTGCATTAGGCTTGGGCCAGTCAGGATAAAGCACAGCCAGTTCGTTTCTGATCACCAGACTCAGGTCTTTATTGTCAAGATCCATGTGGCTGCCTGAACTGCTAATGACCACCGCAATCATGCCTGGCTGATCACAAACCCGACGATCAAAAACCCATTCGGATGTTGTACCAGTTAAACCGATAATATTCTCAGGTATCTGGCACTCTTCAATGTAGCGAAAATAAACAGTGGTAATTGGTTCATAGCGTAACTGGTCAAGACGGTGACAAAGTTCATTACAGCTTTCGAAAGGTTTTAGAAACTGACTGGTAATATAGGAAGGGGTTGCCAGTATAACAGCGGAACCTTCGATATCCTGATCGTCAGTCATCACTTTTTTGATCAGGTCTGAGCCTTCCTGTAAATGGGAAACTTTGGTTGGTGTAAGTACTCGGGCGTTTTTATTTGTCAGATAGAGGCGGGCTGGTGCAGGCAAGACATTACCAAGATTAACAGCAGGAATTAGTAAATCTGTACAGCCTTTTGGTCCATTAAAGGATTCGTTAAGTACGCCCTGAAAGGCTAATGCAGAGGCTTCTGACGCTCGGGTGTTCATTGCTGCCAGGCATAGAGAATCCAGAAAAAGAATGTAATTCTCTGGTAAGTCAGCACTTTGTAGCCATTGCTTTACAGTGATATCGTTTGCAGTTGTCAGCGGTTGTTTAAGTAATTTGTCGAAGTTGATCAGAACACGTATTTTTTCTTTTATGTTCATGCCTTTTGAGAAGAGCAGACCAACGATTAAATTGAAAGGTGATGGTAATGAAGGCAGCTGCATATCAATGACCGTTTCCAGATACTTACCATTTAACAGTTTCAGGTTCTGGTTTGTACGTAAAAAAACGTCTGATTCATCTGTGCCAATAAGTTTGAGCAGGTTCAGCATTTCTGTGTATGCACCAATCATTAAATGCTGGCCGTTATCAAGAAGCTGTGTTCGACTGGTTGATTTACGTGCTCGGCCGCCTAAATGTTTTGCGCTTTCTATCAGAGTGACCGGGATACCTTGTTCAGCAAGGTAACAGGCGGTTGCAAGCCCGGACCAGCCAGCTCCAACAATAACGACAGGTTTCTCAGGATTTTTTTTAATTTTATTATGCATCTGATTTTTTAAATTTTTTATAGTGCTTTTTTTCGTAACGGGCAGCTTTCCATGCGAGCCATAGCTTTCTTAAAGGCGTTAGTTTCATTTTATATTCTAGTACATGAAAACCATCTAGCTCGAGTTCATCCAGTAAACTTTCATATACCGCTTTCATAATGATACCGCTGCGCTGATTGTAACGGTCTTCTTTAGGTAATAAATCCAGTGCCTGTTGATAGTATTTTCTGGCCCGCTCAGACTGAAACTGTAATAATTTTTTGAGATTATCCGAGGTTTCGTTTTTTAGAAGATCAGCTGGTGTGACATTAAATTTTTCCATTTCATCAGCGGGTAAATAAATTCGATTTCGTCTGGCATCTTCACGAACATCGCGCAGTATGTTCGTTAACTGAAAGGCCATGCCAAGGTCATATGCATATCTTAGGGTCTGCTTGTTGTTATAACCGAAGATTTCAACGGTTAATAATCCAACAACGCTAGCAGCGCGGTAGCAGTAGTCGGCAAGGTCTTTAAAGCTCTCATAGTGGTTGAAATCCAGATCCATTTGCATGCCGTCAATAATGTCGTAAAAATAATTTTCGGCAAGATTGAAGTGCGTTAGCTGTGGTTTAAGCGCCTGAGTGACAGGGTGCTGAGGCTCTCCATGAAACAGTCGCTGAATTTCTTCGCGCCACCAGTTTAGTTTCATTCTGGCAACCTGTTCTTCGTGAATTTCATCAACCACGTCGTCTACTTCGCGGCAAAATGCGTATAAAGCCATAATAGCTTTACGCTTTTGTTCCGGTAGAAACAGGAAACTATAGTAGAAACTTGAGCCGCTTTTGGCCGCTTTATCCTTACAATACTGATCAGGGGTCATTAGGGGTCTTATCTGCTTTATTCAATGGTGATGATACTATGACTATAGTTAACAGGCGAGTTTCAGGCTATCTGGTGTTAGAATTATTTTTTTCGAAAGGCTTTCCAGAAAATCCAGATATAGTCTTTAATGACAAGACGAGGTCGGCTAAATACATCGTCCTGTAATTTAAGTTTAGTCAGAACTTTAAAGCCAGCAGCGATGATAAGCCGGATCTCAAACCCCGCCCGGCCAGATAACCGTGTACCCAGCCAGGCACCTGCGGACAGTAATTTTTCTGCTCTTTCATATTCAAACTGCATTAACTGCTGCATTTGTTTATCAGAGATTTTTTCAGCCAGATGTTGCTCATTAACATCGAATTTTTCCATGTCTTCCTGAGGGAGATAGATACGCTGCATTTCGTCGTAGTCCTGCGATAGGTCCTGATAGAAGTTAATCAGTTGAAGTGCGCTGCAGATACCATCAGATAGAGCCAGATTTTTATCATCTGTTTGTTGAAATAAATACAGTAATAACCGGCCAACCGGATTGGCGGAGCGACGGCAGTAATCCATCAGCTCGCCAAAATGCTGGTAGCGTTTTTTTGTCACGTCCTGTTTGAAAGCAGAAATAAGATCGAGCAGGAGTTGGGTAGGAATAGAATACTGCTTAATGACATCTGATAATGCAACAAATAGAAAGTCATCAGGGATCTGACCACTGATAGTCTCGTTTAGTATCTTTTCAAGATCTGTTAATTGCTCAATGCGTTGCTCTGGCAATGCATTGCCTTCATCGGCAATGTCATCTGCTCGTCTAGCAAACACATAAATAACGGCAACAGCTGAACGAACCCTGGAAGGTAAGATAATAGAGGCGACAGGAAAATTTTCATAATGCTGGCGTGCAATAAGCTGGCACTGGCGATATGCCTTTTTTAATTCTTTGGATTTTTTCACAACAAATCGTTTCGTTATAATTTTGGTGCTTTAATTGCTGCTTGCAGGTGTTGTTTAACATCACCACCAAGATTAATGATGTTTATATCTAATAAGGCAGATTCGAGTGCATATAGCATATTTAAGTTAACGTGGTAGCCCTGATTTTTAAGAATCAGATAACAATCTACAGCACCGATATCTTCCAGGTCCTGCCGTGTGTGGATACCAATATTTGCAAGCATTTCTGTACTTTTAGGTCCCAGGTTTTTCATTTCACTGATTTTCATATCAGAGCACCATCATGATTCTGTACACATAGTATAATCTAATCATGAACCATAAACATAAGAAAAAATACCGCATTGAACCGGTTATACCGGCTGATATAGTCTGGCAGGATAAAACTGCAGTTAGCAGTCAGTTTGAGGATATTTATTTTTCCGAACACGATGGAATTAAAGAAACGCAATATGTTTTTTTAAAACAGAATCATTTACCTGAAGCCTGGTTGGGAAAAAATGATTTTACTGTTTTAGAAACGGGTTTTGGTACGGGACTTAACTTCTTTTGTACCTTGGACTTATGGTTCCAGACAAATAATGAAAAATCTTGTCTGCATTATATCTCGGTTGAAAAGCATCCCGTTACGTTATCATTTCTTAAAAGCCTTATAAAAGTATGGCCTGACTATGCAGGCTATATAGAAGAATTGGTTAAAAATTATCCTCCATTGGTTTCCGGTTTTCATTCTTGTGAATTATTCAATGGTCGGGTCAAATTATTATTGTTATTTGGTGATGCGGCAGAGCAATTTGCATGCTTGCAGGCTAAGGCTGATGTTTGTTTTCTTGATGGTTTTGCACCATCAAAAAATCAGTCGATGTGGTCAGAATTACTTTTTAAACAAATTGCCAGACTGATGAAGCCGGGTGGAACTATTAGTACGTTTACTGCTGTTGGTGATGTACGTCGTGGATTGATGCATGTTGGTTTTGATATGAAAAAAGCGGATGCCTATGGTAATAAAAGGCATATGTTAACGGGCGTATTTCAATCAACGGAAGAGACTCATTTATTAAAGCCCTGGTTTCAATATGATGCAATTGAATGTAAAGAAAGAACCGTAACCGTTATTGGTGCTGGCATTGCTGGCATAACAACAGCAGTCGCATTATATAAAGCTGGGTGGAAAGTAACTGTTCTGGAAAAAGCTTCTGCGGTGGCGGCAGGTGCTTCCGGGAATCTTGCCGGTGTTGTGATGCCGAGGATGGATAAAGAACAAAATTCTGATGCAATATTTTACTGGCAGGCTTATTTTTCAGCACTTAAATATTATGAATCTTTACAGTCTGAAGGAATCGATTTTGGCTGGGAACAATCAGGTGTTATGCAGTTGACGATGTCAGAGCAAGATAGCCAATCAGACTGGCCAGAGACTTTTTTTTCTAATTTATCTAAGCAAGTGGCGCAAAACCAAGCGGGACTTGATGTAAATGCTATGGCCAGTTTTTTACCAGCAGCGGCACATTTAAATCCGGAAAAATTGTGTCAGAGTTTATTTCAAAAGTTTAGTAAGTGTATTAATTTTGTATTTGATGCTGATGTTGTTCAGTTGAATAAAACAGAAGCAGGCTGGCAGCTCAAAACATCACAAAAAGAATATCAATCTCAGGCTGTCATTATTTGTAATGCTGAATTCGCATCGCAGTTTGAGCAGACAGAATATCTACCTATACAGCCGGTTCGAGGGCAGATTACTTACGTCGATGATGCAATCAAATCAAAACTGAAAACAGTTATTTGTGATAAGGGATATGTTATTCCTGCATCAAGTTATCTGGTTCTTGGGGCCACTTTTGAGCGGGATTCTACTGAAAGAGATTTAAGAGATAATGATCAGCTGAAAAATATAAAACAGTTTAATGATTTATTTGATATGAGCTCTCAAGTAGCTCTCAGTGAAAAACAGCCTGTAGCTGGTCGCGCTTCGATTCGCGCTATGACGGAAGATCGAATGCCTTTAGTTGGAGCGGTTCCTGATCATCAGTACTATGCACAGCATTATGCCGATTTATCCAGAGGCAGAAAGCCAGAAAGCTACCAGAAAGCTTGCTATCACCAGGGGTTATTTATTAATGTCGGTCATGGATCCCGAGGGCTGACTAGCTGTATCTTGTCGGCGGAGATCATCACCGCATTGATCTCGGATACACCTGTACCAGTAGAGTCTGAGTTACTAGTTCGGCTGCATCCTGCTAGATTTATTATCAAAAAATGTTTAAAAAGGGGGTAATTGTCATCAATATGACGTATTCCTATGTATTAATAAATACTAATATTCAATTAAATAGACTATTATTATGGCCATGAATCCTGAACTTGAGAGACAAATAAACCGCCAGAAAGATGCATTGCTCGGCATGATTAGCACGTCTCTGGCTGAGCTGGCAGATGAAGTGGCATCCGTCTGGCCTGATCGTGAGTTGCTTAACCAGCTGGTCATGACGGGTATCAAGGAGTTGCCATACTGCAAATATCTGTATGTGATGAATACCAATGCGCTGCAGATTTCAGATAATGCAAGTCACGAAGGTTTATTAAAACAACATTATGGTCGTGATCGCGTTGATCGTCCGTATATGAATAATGTAGTACCGGCTTATGGCTGTTTACTATCTGAGTCGTATATCAGTCTTGCTGCCAGACGACCATCGATTACAGCCGTCCAAAAAGTGAGTTTTCAGGGTAAAACGCTGGGTTATATTGGCGTTGATTTTGATTTACGTGATTTGCCGTTAACCCGCAAACTTTATGATGAGCCAGTAACCTGGCAGCAAATAAAAGGTGATCCGGCAATACGAGGTGGCCTGTTCTCGCAGACCAGAACCGATAGCGTTCTGGATAAACACATCGACGACATCATGTCATTAATGCTTGAGCTAATTACCGAGCATGGCGTGTTTCATGGTAAAATTCATTTTTCATCAAGTCGGGCAACTATCTGGTTGCTGGAAGATCCATTTCGTTATCGTTTGCTCGATTACGAGACATTAATGGATCCAGATATATGTTTTGCTTATCCGATGTCAGAATATCCTGATAATGCGGTAGTTCCTGAAGATAAGATTGAAGCTATCTTCAGTACGATGAAAAAACTGCGTTATGCCGATGAAAATATTTATTTAAGATCAGGTTCATTAAATGTTTTTAACGGAATGGTTGGGCTAACATTTTCATGCGATGGCTCGCACTATATTCCGTATGATGAATTTCTTGAAAAGGATTTAGCCTTCTGGTTTGGACAATAATGGATTATTCAATGTATATGCAACAGTAAATAGTTATGTCCGATAGAAATACAAGTCATCAATGTATCGAGCTAATCTGCCAGCAGGGTTGTACTGTGGTCAGAGAGGTTATAGTGAAGCTAGAGCAGCATCATAAGATTGTTGAGCTAGATCACCTGGATGACGATCAGAAGCAAGCTGTCTTAACCGAACTTAAAACGGTTATGTCTGTTTACGACCAGACAGATGAGTCATAACTAATCACATATAACTACACACGGAAAAGGAATTTCTTTTGCGGATAAAAAGCGCATTCAGGCCAGCAATTGGTTTATCAAATTTTCACCTGCAAACACTTCTACCGACCATTCTTCATAAAAAAAATAAGAAAAAATACCACTGGCAGGAACTGACGTTACCGGATGGTGATTTTGTTGATTTGTGCTGGAACAAAAAACCGGATTTCAATGATAAACGACCAATAGTTATTGTCTTTCATGGCCTTGAGGGGTCTATTCATTCACCGTATGCAGAGCATGTTATGCAGGCTTTAGAGCAGAAAAACTGGAATGCTGTTTTAATGCATTTCAGAGGTTGCTCAGGACGATCTAACAAGCTACCGCGTGCCTATCACAGTGGAGAAACAGAAGATGCAAAATATCTGATCCGGTATTTGCAGAAGCAATTTTCAGATGTCCCTGTTGCCGCTGTTGGTTATTCATTAGGCGGCAATATGCTACTTAAATTACAGGCAGAGTTTGGAGACAATTCACCTTTGCAGGCTGCTGTTTCAATTTGTGCGCCGATTCAGTTAGATAAATGCGCAGACAGAATAGATAAAGGTTTTTCACGACTCTATCAAAAGCATCTGATGAAGAGATTAGTAAAAAATCTGATACGAAAATATGATCAACATGATTTTATTTCAATTGCTGATTTATCAAAGGACAAAATAAAATCATTAAAAACATTCTGGCAGTTTGATGATGCATTTACAGCACCCGTTCATGGTTTTGGTACGGCAAAAAACTACTATGATAAATGTAGCGCAAGGCAATACCTGCATCAGATCACAAAGCCAACACTGGCCATACAGGCAATCGATGACCCGTTTATGACGGTCGATGTCGTCCCGGATGAAACTGAACTGGGGAGTGGTTTGACTTTAGAAGTGAGCCAACATGGAGGTCATGTCGGCTTTGTTGGTGGTTCATTATTCAGACCGCATTACTGGTTGCCTGAACGGATTTGTGAATACTTTTCAGATTATTTGTAACTGAAAATTATTAGTCGTGTTTTGGCCAGGCCGAAGCATCAATGGTTTCCTGATAACCATGCCAGGTTGCATGACCAATTAATGGCAGTAAAATGATAAGCCCCAGTAAGCCAGTCGCAAAACTCAAAGCAATCGACAAAACAATCAAAAATGCCCAGAACAGCATCACCAGTTTATTATTCAGAACCGCATTAAAACTACTGATGCCAGCCGTGATCATATCGACTTTACGATCCATGATCATAGGTAATGAGAAAGCGCTAAGACAGAAGATAAATGAAGCAAATATAGTCCCAACAACACTAATAATACCGAGGAATAACATCAGGTCCTCCCAGTTAGGATCGGCATCCATAGGGAAGAACACATGAACGATTGATGTAGCCCGTGCCCAGATCAGTAAAACAATCAGTAACAAAATGGCAAAAAAGGCCTCATTACTCAGATGACGTTTACCTTCACGGATGCAATAACCCAGAATGGGTTTCAGGCCTATCTGGATCTGACAGCTTATTGAATAGAGTCCAATGGCCAGAATGGGGCCAAGAAATATAAAGCCTGATAAAAGACTTAACAGCATATAAAAACTACCAAATTCCAGTGCAATAAAGCCAATCAGGTAACTGAATAAGAGCATTAATGTGCCGTAAGTAAGACTGGGTTTCGGTGCTGTCTTGATATCCTGCCAGCCTAATTTCAGCCAGCGTAGCGGAGCATCCATAGATAATTGTCGGCAAGGTGCTACAAAAGGTAATTCTGATGGATCTGGCATCGACTCATTGCTACTGTTTTCCATTAAAACTCCTTCATTAGGCGATTTGTTTTTAACATTGTTTTTTGAATGGAAATAAGATTAGAGCTTTATGCTGGATTGATCAAGTGTCGCATTCATGCATAAGGATATATTAATATTCGAGCTAAAATGATGAGGCAATTGTAAAAATACATGTCGCCTATGTTTAAAAAATGAGCATGACTGCCCTAAAATGTGTGAACTAAGTCATATAAGTAAATATTTAAATCATATTTTGTCAATTTTTTCTATTTGTTGCTGAAAATATAAGAATCCTATCTTATTGATTATATTAATAAAAAACACTATACCGTTTGTATTTGAGGTGCATGCTTATAGACTTATAAATTCAACGTACTTGAACTGATTAAGTTCTTAAACTAACATTACAAATGACAGGTAATTTAACTTTTGAGGTATAAAATGAAAAAATTGGCAATGGTAGTATTTGCAGCCGCAATGAGCTTTGGTTTAACGGGTTGTATTGATGAATTATTTGGTAGTGATGATTGCTCTTACTATGGCACTTCAGGTGGTTGTTCTTCTTCAATCCCTTATTCTTGCCCTCAGTCTTCACAGTGCTCTTCATCT
>Ga0316205_10005619_pt1 | contig 10308 bp, 16 predicted proteins | sample 3monthpyrite_MG_FD_204941 | JGI IMG/M metagenome (GOLD analysis project Ga0316205, IMG submission 204941) | Microbial mat bacterial communities from mineral coupon in-situ incubated in ocean water Damariscotta River, Maine, United States -... | ecosystem: Environmental > Aquatic > Marine >...
ACCCAAACCACCCATTACTTTAGGCAAATCATTTTTTGCCTTATAGATACGTAATCCGGGACGACTTACACGTTTAATTTTTTCAATTACGGGGCTACCTTCAAAATATTTAAGGCTTACCGTTAAACATGGCTTGCCTTCAATTTCAGAATTAGTAAAGTCAGCAATATAGCCTTCTTCCTTCAGTAAAGCCGCAATAGCCTTCTTGTTTTTTGACATCGGCATAGTAACTTCAAGCTTGCTTGCAGCAAGCCCATTACGGATGCGAGTCAGCATATCCGCTATAGGATCAGTCATACTCATAATTAATAACTCCTAAACCTTACCAACTAGCCTTACGCAAGCCAGGCACATCACCACGCATAGCATGTTCACGCAACTTGTTACGACACAAACCAAACTTACGATACACAGCATGTGGTCGGCCAGTAATACGACATCGACGCTGCTTTCTGGATGCACTTGCGTCACGAGGCATTTGCTGCAACTTGTTCTGTGCTTCCATCATTTCATCATAACCAGTTTCAGGGTTTTTGATAATCGCTTTCAATTCTGCACGTTTGGCCTCGTACTTACGCACGAGTTTTTCGCGTTTGATTTCTCGCTGAATCATGCACTCTTTAGCCATCTCTCTCTCCTATACCCTGTTTCTTACTTTGACTTGAGCGGGAAGTTAAATGCGGCTAGTAGTGCACGCCCTTCCTCGTCAGTTTTTGCTGTTGTAGTGATCGTAATATCCATGCCACGTAGCGTATCAATTTTGTCGTATTCAATTTCTGGGAAAATAATCTGTTCTCGTACGCCCATGCTGTAGTTGCCACGACCGTCGAATGATTTAGGATTTAATCCACGGAAGTCACGAATACGTGGAATCGCAATACTTACCAGGCGATCCAAAAACTCATACATACGTTCTCTTCGCAAAGTTACTTTACAACCAATAGGCCAGTCTTCCCGCACTTTAAAACCTGCGATCGACTTGCGCGCTTTAGTCACTACCGGTTTTTGCCCCGAGATTTTTATCATATCCGAAACCGCATGTTCGAGTACTTTCTTATCAGTCAGTGCCTCACCCACACCCATGTTGAGCGTGATTTTTGTGATTTTCGGTACTTCCATAACACTGTCATAGCTAAACTGCTCCTTGAGCTGATTAACAACAGTATCTTTATAAAATTCTTGTAACCTTGCCATCGTTTAATAACCTGTCGGTTTATGCATCAATGGTTTCGCCATTGGATTTATAAAAACGTACTTTTCGACCATCTTCGAGTGTTTTTACCCCAACACGATCTGCCTTACCTGATGCGGGATTAAAAATCGCAACATTTGATATATCGAGAGGCATTTCTTTCTCGATAATTCCACCTGGTGCGCCCACTGCAGGATTTGGTTTTTGATGTTTTTTCGCAACATTGACGTTTTCAACAATAATGCGATCTTCATCAACCAAAACGCGTACTACGTTGCCGCGTTTGCCTTTATCCTTACCTGTAATGACTATTACGTCATCACCTTTCTTAATCTTTTGCATGGCTCTGTCTCTCTGCCCTTACAACACTTCAGGGGCCAATGAAATAATTTTCATAAAGTTTTCAGTACGTAACTCACGAGTTACGGGACCAAAAATACGCGTTCCTACAGGCTGCAATTGTGTATTTAGCAATACCGCTGCATTGCCATCAAAACGAATCATAGACCCATCTGGACGGCGAACACCTTTTTTGGTGCGCACAACAACAGCATTATAAACGTCACCTTTTTTAACCTTACCGCGTGGGATGGCTTCCTTTATGCTCACCTTTATAACGTCGCCGATACGGGCATAACGGCGATGAGACCCGCCAAGTACCTTAATACATTGAACACGACGTGCACCACTATTGTCGGCCACATCGAGTACTGTCTGCATCTGGATCATGAATTACTCCACTAAACCTGGTTCTATATCTAATTACACTATCGCAGCGCGTTCAACGATTGATTCCAATACCCATTGTTTTGTTTTAGACAATGGTCGGCATTGGCTTATCGTAACGATATCGCCTTCATTACATTCATTTTTTGCATCATGTGCATGCATTTTGGTAGAACGTTTGATGAATTTTCCATAAACAGGATGTTTCACTTTACGCTCTACCAGTACAGTAACGGTCTGTTCCATTTTATTACTTACAACACGACCCGTAACAGTACGCTGTACTTTATCTTTATCGCTCATTCTGCTTTACCTGCAAGTTCATTCAGGATGGTTTTAATACGTGCGATATTGCGACGTACTGTCTTCATCTGGTGTGGGCGTGACAACTGCCCTGTACCTTTTTGCATGCGTAAATTAAATTGTTCACGTGCCAGACTTAATAATTCTTTATTAAGCTCTTCAGCGCTTTTAGCTCGTAAGTCGCTCGCTTTCATTACAATACCGTCCGCGTTACAAAGGTTGTTGATACGGGCAATTTAGCCGCAGCAAGACGGAATGCTTCGCGTGCGATCTCTTCATTCACACCTTCCATCTCATATAACATACGACCAGGTTGAATCTGGGCTACCCAGTATTCCACGTTACCCTTACCTTTACCCTGACGTACTTCCAAAGGTTTTTTAGAAATAGGTTTGTCAGGAAAAATACGAATCCAGATCTTACCACCACGTTTAATATGACGCGTCATTGCACGACGTGCGGCTTCGATTTGTCTCGCTGTAATACGTCCACGACCAGTCGCTTTAAGGCCAAACTCACCAAAGCTGACTTTACTACCGCGAACGGCCAGGCCGCGGTTACGACCTTTCATCTGTTTACGAAATTTTGTACGTTTTGGCTGCAGCATTATAGAACTCCTAAATATTAAGCAGCGGTCGTGGCTTTTGTCTTACCGGATTTTGGCGCTTCACTACTTGCCAGTTCTTGCTGACCAATAATTTCACCTTTAAAAATCCAGACTTTTACACCAATAATGCCGTAAGTGGTTTCTGCTTCTGCAAAACCATAATCAATATCTGCACGCAGGGTATGTAGGGGCACTCGACCTTCGCGATACCATTCTCCACGCGCAATCTCTGCACCATTCAAACGACCAGCAACATTAATTTTGATACCCAGCGCGCCAAGACGCATACTATTTTGCACTGCACGTTTCATCGCTCGACGGAACATAATGCGGCGTTCCAGCTGTTGCGCAACACTTTCAGCAACTAATTGAGCATCGAGCTCAGGCTTGCGCACTTCTTCAATATTAATGTGCACCTGCGGCAGCCCCATCATTTTAGTAACGGTGTTGCGCAGACGTTCAATGTCTTCGCCTTTTTTACCAATAACCAGGCCAGGACGAGCAGTATGGATAGTAATATTTGCACTACCAGCAGTACGCTCTATTTGAATACGACTCACTGATGCCTGAGATAGTTTATTCTTTAAATAGGCGCGCGTTTCCAGATCTGAATGCAGATAATCTGAATAATTATCAGAACCTGCATACCACTTGGAAGTAAAGTCCTTGACGATGCCAAGGCGCATACCTGTTGGATGTACTTTTTGACCCATAATGGTTTCTCTTACTTATCCGCTACTGTCACGGTAATGTGACTGGTACGTTTAAAAATATGATTAACAGAACCTTTTGCGCGAGCTCTCCAACGTTTTTGTGTCGGACCTTCATCAACAAATACTTTGCTCACCTTCAACTCATCAATATCTGCGCCTTCGTTATGCTCTGCGTTTGCAATCGCTGACTCGAGAATTTTTTTCACGATATCCGATGCCTTTTTGGGGCTAAAGCTCAAAATCTGCAAGGCACGCTCTACTGGCAGACCACGAATTTGATCCGCAATCAGTCGGCACTTTTGTGCAGATATATGTGCATGTCTCAATTTAGCTGCAACTTCCATCTTAATAACCCTTATCTCGCTTTCTTGTCTGCTACGTGGCCACGGTAAGTACGGGTAGGTGCAAATTCACCTAACTTGTGCCCAATCATGTTTTCAGTAATTAATACTGGAACATGCTGACGGCCGTTATGCACCGCAATAGTCAAGCTGATCATATCCGGTGTAATCATGGAACGACGTGACCAGGTTTTGATCGGCTTTTTACTGTTAGCTTCAATAGCGGTTTGCACTTTTTTTACTAAATGCAAATCTACGAATGGACCTTTTCTAATCGAACGTGGCACTATAATTTACTCTCTGGCAATTACTTCTTGTTTCTACGACGTACAATTAAATTATCTGTACGCTTGTTTTTTCGGGTTTTATAGCCCTTGGTTGGTACGCCCCATGGTGTTACTGGATGACGACCACCTGAAGTACGGCCTTCACCACCACCATGCGGGTGATCTACCGGATTCATGGCAACGCCACGGACAGTAGGTCGAACTCCGCGCCAGCGAGTGGCTCCAGCTTTACCCAATTTCCGCAGGTTATGTTCACCATTACCAACCACACCAAGCGTGGCTCGGCATTCTGATAATACTTTACGCATCTCACCGGAACGTAAACGTATGGTGGCATAAGTACCTTCTCGCGCTACGAGCTGAACCGACGTACCAGCACTACGTGCAAGCTGCGCACCTTTACCTGGCTTCATTTCAATAGCATGAACAGTTGAACCTACCGGTATATTTCTTAACGGTAGACAGTTACCCTGTTTAATAGGCGCATCCTGACCTGACATAACCTCGTCACCCGCTTTAATACCAGCTGGTGCGAGAATATAACGACGCTCGCCATCCTTATATAAAAGTAAGGCTATATGCGCGCTACGGTTTGGATCGTATTCAATGCGTTCAACTTGCGCCGGAATTCCATCTTTATTGCGTTTAAAATCAATTACGCGGTAGTGTTGTTTATGACCGCCGCCAATATGGCGGGTCGTAATACGGCCGTTATTGTTGCGGCCACCACTTTTAGATTTCTTTTCCAGCAACGGCGCATACGGGGCACCCTTGTGCAATTCCGCATCGACTACCTTTACGACGAAACGTCGGCCAGGTGATGTTGGTTTTGATTTAACAACTGCCATTTCAATATTCCCAGAGCTTATTCAGCGCCAATAAAATTAATATCCTGTCCCGCTTGCAGACGGATATAGGCTTTTTTCCAATTCTTTCTACGACCTATGCCGGATTGAGTACGCTTGGTTTTACCCTTAACGTTCGTCACTTGCACAGAATCAACATTTACTTCAAACAGCAATTCCACTGCCTGTTTTATTTCCGTTTTGGTTGCATCAGTTACAACTTTAAACACAACCTGGTTATGCTTGTCGCCAACAACACTGCTCTTTTCAGAGACATGAGGCTCCAGAAGCACTTTCATCAAACGTTCCTGACTCATGCTAACGCCTCCTCAAGTTGTTTTACTGCAGATACCGTCATTACAACCTTATCTGAACCTACCAGACTAACTGGGTCAACTGACTTAACGTCACTCACCAGCACCTTGTGCAGGTTTCTTGCTGACAGGTATAACGCTTCATTAGCCTCATGGGAAACCAGTAAAACCTTGTCAACTCCCAGAGCATTCAACTTACCGGAAAGTTCTTTGGTTTTCGGCGCTTCCATGACGAAATCTTCGATAACCAGTAAACGATCCTGACGTAACAATTCGGATAAAATTGAACGAATCGCTCCGCGATACATTTTCTTGTTCAATTTTTGCGAGTAGTCCTGGGGACGAGCAGCAAAAGTCTGACCGCCTCCACGCCAAATCGGGGAGCGGATTGTACCAGAACGCGCGCGTCCTGTACCCTTTTGTCGCCAAGGTTTTTTACCACCACCACGCACATCTGAGCGATTTTTTTGCGCCCGCGTACCTGCACGGCCTCCAGCGAGGTAAGCGACCACTGACTGATGAACTAATGATTCTTTAAAATCACTCGAAAAATTCGTATCCGAAACTTCAATTGTTTTCTTTGAAGCTTTGCCGGTAGCTGTAGTTAATGTTAATTCCATTGTTCTCTACCCCTTAACGCGCTTTTACGGCAGGGCGAACAACAACATCTCCACCCTTGGCACCCGGCACGGCACCTTTAACCAGAAGCAAATTTCTTTCTGCATCAACACGTACGACTTCAAGGTTTTGCTGGGTACGTTTCGCCGCGCCCATATGACCTGCCATACGCTTGCCCTTGAATACTCGACCTGGAGTCTGACATTGACCGATTGAACCCGGTGCACGGTGAGAAATCGAGTTACCGTGAGTGGCATCCTGCATGTGGAAGTTATGTCTTTTCACTCCACCGGCAAAGCCTTTACCAATACTCACACCAGACACATCTACCTTCTGGCCTGCTTCAAAAACATCAACCTTAATTTCCGATGTCGCGTCTAATTCATTATCTGCGTCGTCTTCCAGTCGGAATTCCCATAATCCGCGGCCCGCTTCTACACCAGCCTTAGCAAAGTGGCCTGCACCAGGTTTGCTAAGGCGATTCGCTTTGCGCGTACCGGTTGTAACTTGAACAGCACGATAACCATCGGCGTCAATAGTCTTGACCTGTGTTACGCGGTTCGGCTCTACTTCGATCACGGTTACAGGTACAGAAGCGCCTTCATCTGTAAAGATGCGCGTCATACCTACTTTGCGACCTACTACACCAATTGTCATTTTAATAACTCCAGTAACGGGATTGTCATATCAATTTGATACAATTATATCCCTTGCACCTAATCAGTTAAGTTGAATCTGAACATCTACGCCGGCTGCGAGATCCAGCTTCATTAACGCATCAACTGTTTTGTCAGTTGGATCGACAATATCCATCATGCGTTTATGTGTGCGTAATTCATATTGATCACGCGCGTCTTTGTTAACGTGCGGTGAAATCAAAATTGTAAAACGCTCTTTTTTAGTCGGCAGTGGAATTGGCCCTTTAACTTGCGCACCTGTGCGCTTGGCCGTTTCAACAATTTCACGCGCTGACTGATCGATTAATCGATGATCAAAAGCCTTAAGACGTATACGAATGTTCTGATTTTTGGACATTAATTTTTACTCAATTATCTTGGCAACCACACCGGCGCCAACAGTACGACCACCTTCACGAATCGCGAAGCGTAAACCTTCTTCCATCGCAATCGGCGCAATCAGGCTGACCGTCATTTGCACGTTATCACCCGGCATGACCATTTCTACGCCTTCCGGCAAATCACACGCGCCCGTGACATCGGTGGTTCGGAAATAGAATTGCGGACGGTAACCATTGAAAAATGGCGTATGGCGTCCACCTTCGTCTTTGCTTAGTACGTATACTTCGGCTTCAAATTTGGTGTGCGGCTTGATCGAACCCGGCTTACATAAAACCTGGCCACGTTCCACTTCTTCACGTTTGGTACCACGTAACAGCACACCAACGTTGTCCCCTGCCTGACCCTGGTCCAGCAGTTTGCGGAACATTTCTACGCCAGTACAGGTGCTGGTGGCGGTATCTTTGATACCAACAATCTCAATTTCGTCGCCTACTTTGACTATGCCGCGTTCAATACGGCCGGTCACTACGGTGCCACGACCCGAGATTGAGAAGACGTCTTCTACTGGCATCAGGAAGTCACCATCTATGGCGCGCTCCGGCTCAGGAATATAGTCGTCCATCGCCGCGATCAGTTTTTCGATTGAGGGGATACCGATATCTGAGGTATCGCCTTCAAGGGCTTTTAACGCGGAACCAATAATGATCGGCGTGTCGTCGCCCGGGAAGTCGTAGCTGTCTAACAGCTCTCGGATTTCCATTTCGACCAGTTCCAGTAATTCTTCGTCGTCCACCATGTCGGCTTTGTTCATGTACACCAGAATGTATGGCACACCAACCTGTCGACTTAACAGAATGTGTTCACGCGTTTGGGGCATCGGGCCATCTGCAGCACTACAGACCAGGATCGCACCGTCCATTTGCGCCGCGCCAGTGATCATGTTCTTCACGTAATCCGCGTGTCCCGGGCAATCCACGTGCGCATAGTGGCGGTTGTCACTTTCATATTCCACGTGCGCCGTCGCAATCGTGATACCACGCGCCTTTTCTTCCGGCGCACTATCAATTTGATCGTAGGCTTTGGTTTCGCCTCCGTGCTTCGTCGCCATCACTGTCGTCAGTGCGGCTGTCAATGTGGTTTTGCCATGATCAACGTGACCAATCGTGCCAACGTTGACGTGTGGTTTCGTGCGTTCAAATTTTTCCTTGGACACCTTGCTACCCTCTTTCAGTCAGTTTCCAGTGCGATGACCTGAGTGGTAAAAAACCAATCAAACCAGACACCATTACATTACTCAAATCATTACAAGCATCATATTAATGCCACTTCTTGGTTACACGTAACCAGCATTAAGATACTTTCTTCATCACTTCTTCTGCGACATTTGTCGGAGCTTCTGCGTACTTTTCAAATTCCATGCTATATGTCGCGCGTCCCTGAGTGGCAGAACGCAAGTCAGTGGCATAACCGAACATTTCAGCCAGTGGCACTTCTGCGCTAATTATCTTACCCGATGGATTTTCTTCCATGCCTTGCACCACACCACGTCGGCGGTTCAGGTCACCCATCACATCACCCATGTTTTCTTCTGGGCAAACAACTTCAACTTTCATTATCGGCTCAAGCAATACAGGGTTAGCTGTTTTGGCGCCTTCCTTAAACCCAATTGAACCGGCAATTTTAAATGCCATTTCCGATGAGTCGACATCATGATAGGAACCGTCGTACAACGTCACTTTGACATCAACAATCGGGAAGCCGGCAATGACACCATTTTCAACCTGTTCCTGTATTCCCTTATCTACCGCCGGGATGTATTCCCTTGGAACAACACCACCAACAATTTCATTCACAAACTCGTAACCTGAACCAGGCTCACGTGGTTCGATTCTCAGATTGACATGACCATACTGCCCACGACCACCTGACTGACGCACAAATTTACCTTCCGCTTCAACCACCTTTTTAATGGTTTCACGGTAAGCAACCTGTGGCGCACCCACATTTGCCTCAACACCAAATTCCCGCTTCATGCGATCCACAAGAATTTCAAGGTGAAGTTCACCCATTCCGGAAATAATGGTTTGTCCCGACTCTTCGTCGGTATGTACGCGAAAAGATGGATCTTCCTGAGCCAACTTGGAAAGCGCAATCGCCATTTTTTCCTGATCCGGTTTTGTTCTTGGCTCAATCGCAACAGAGATAACCGGTTCAGGAAACTCCATGCGCTCTAGTGTAATCACACTTTTTGGGTCACACAGCGTGTCACCGGTGGTTACATCTTTAAGGCCAATCGCAGCTGCAATATCACCTGCGCATACTACTTTAAGTTCTTCACGATGATTGGCATGCATTTGCACGATGCGGCCAATTCGCTCCTTTTTGCCTTTAACCGGGTTAAAAACCGAGTCACCTGAATTAATTATTCCGGAATATACACGGAAAAATGTCAGGTTACCGACAAAAGGATCGGTAGCTATTTTAAAAGCTAGCGCAGCAAAGGGTTCATCATCTGAAGATGGACGCTCTGACTGTGTTTCATCGTCTTCCAGGACACCTGTGATAGCTGGCACATCCACTGGCGATGGCATCAACTCAACTACTGCGTCCAACATTGCCTGCACACCTTTGTTCTTGAAAGCCGAACCACAAAGACATGGGACAATTTCATTTGCCAACGTACGAATACGCAGGCCTTCTTTAATTTCTTCAGCGGACAGCTCACCCTCTTCAAGGTACTTATCCATTAATTCTTCATTGGCTTCAGCCGCAGCCTCAACCATTTGCTCACGTAGTTCGTTCGCTTTTTCCAGCGACTCTTCCGGAATTTCACGCGCGTCATATGTCACGCCCAAATCATCTTCATTCCAGTAAATTGCCTTCATGCGCACCAGGTCGATAACCCCGGCGAACTCTTCTTCAGCACCAATATTGAGCTGAATTGGTATTGCATTGGCATTCAGACGCTCTTTTAACTGTTCCACAACACGCAAAAAGTTGGCGCCAGCCCGATCCATCTTGTTAACAAATGCCATACGTGGCACATGGTACTTATCCGCTTGTCGCCATACTGTCTCTGACTGGGGTTCAACCCCACCGACAGCACAAAACACGGCACACGCACCGTCTAATACACGCAACGAGCGCTCAACTTCAATGGTGAAATCAACATGTCCCGGCGTATCTATTATATTGATACGATGCTGCGGAAACTGTTTATCCATTCCCTGCCAGAAGCAGGTAGTAGCGGCAGAAGTAATGGTTATGCCACGCTCCTGCTCTTGTTCCATCCAGTCCATGGTGGCCGCACCATCATGAACTTCACCTATCTTGTGCGAAATCC
>Ga0316205_10005620_pt1 | contig 10306 bp, 11 predicted proteins | sample 3monthpyrite_MG_FD_204941 | JGI IMG/M metagenome (GOLD analysis project Ga0316205, IMG submission 204941) | Microbial mat bacterial communities from mineral coupon in-situ incubated in ocean water Damariscotta River, Maine, United States -... | ecosystem: Environmental > Aquatic > Marine >...
GCATCACGGACCATGCCCGTGCCGTCGATCCGCTTCGCCATCTCGGCGTAGGTGAGGTTGGTCCCACCGACCGAGCCAGAAGGGTTTGCCATGGTTCACTGCTCCAGAGGGAGCGAGATCAGCCCAGGACGCTCGGATCCTTGCCCGAGTTGGGGAAGTTCTCGTTCCAGCCTGGGTCTGCGCCCGCCGGGGTGTCTCCACTGACAAGCCCCTTTCGCTCCGAAGCAACCGCAGCCCCAGCCTTCGCGCAGAAGCGCAGGAACGGCGGGTAGTTGCCCAGTCCGGTGTCTGCGAGCGTGCGCGAAAGCTCCGCGTCGCCAAACTCCGCGAGAGCCCGCTTCCCAGAGCCGAGCTTGGCGTCGAACTGATCGCCCCACTCGTCCTTGATCTCGGACACCCACTCGGTCGCGCGAGCGGCGAAGGCATCCCTACGTCCCTGCGAGAGACCCATCTGCCAGTCCAGCTCGGCTCGGGCCTGCTCGTCCGTCAGCTTCCCCTTGGAGACCTTCTCGGCCAGCGAGTCCAGGAAGTCCGGGTGCTCCGTGAGGAGCGGGTGGTCTTCCGGGATCTCGTAGCTCGAGACGTCGGGCGGCGTGTAGTCACCGGACTCACTGTCCGTCGAACTCGCGTCGTCACCGGCGTTCGGGTCACCCAGAAGGGAGTCTGGGACCTGGGATCCTTCGTCGGAGCTGCCCTCACCAGCTGCAGCGCTCTCGCCCTGGCCGTCACCGGTCGATGCCGGCGCGCCTCCAGACTCGGGAGCGTTCTCTGCAGTCGTGTCGTCAGCAACTTCGGTCACTGCTTCGGGTGGCATGTATGCGCCTCGGTCATGGGGACCCAGCCCCTTCCTGGGGCTGCCTGTAGCTATGAAGAGCGTTTACACGCCCTCAGTCAAGCCTATTCCGTCCGGGATTCAGGTTCCTGCGTAGGGATCCTCCTCGTCCGGCCTCGGCATTTCGGTCAGCTCGTCCTCGATGTCGGGCGCCAGGGCCTCGTACTCGGCTTCCATCTGACGGGGGAGGGCCGCGTTGACGAGTTGCACGTCGCGGATGACCGAGAGGCCGAAGTTGTTGAGAGCAACGCCGATCTGCATCGCGGCAACGTTGCCGGCAGCGATGGGGTCGTCGCGTCCCGTCGCCTTGATCAGATGCTGCAGGTACCTCCGGCCTTCCGGCAGAGCCAGGAGCGCCTCGAGGTCCTTCCGCGCCCGCCAAGTGCGCCACCGCCGCAGCCGGTCAGCCCTCGCCTTGGCCGGGCTCTCCTGGCGCCGACTCAACCGCCGTTCTCGATCTGGATGATCTCGTTGATCGAGTGGTTGCTACGGACCCAGACGGCGCCCTTGGTGTCGAACTCGTACCAGCGAGTCTCGCCAGTGGGGTCATCGTAGACCTGCTGTACAGGGACGTACTTGCCGGCCGTAGTGGCGTCGCCCGCCGGGTCTGGCATGGTCGACTGAGTGAGCAGGACCTCGATGTGCCGAGGGTCGCTGAAGAAGACGTAGTCGTTGTCCGCGACAGCCGTCGCAAGAGGTGGCTCGAACCCGATGGTCGTGTCAGCCGCGTTGCTCGTCACGCTCGTCACTGTGTACTTCACGGCTGCCGGGTTGCCCAGATGGAACACCGCGCCAACCCGAATCTCGGGAACAGGGTTGTCGGGAGACCCCGCCCCGTCGTCCACGGTCATCGACGTTGCCGCCGCGCTGGCTGTGCCATCCGCCCGGACTGATCGCGTCTGCTCGCCAGCAAGGTCCACCGCAGCCAGTCGGACCGGACCCACCCGGTTCGGGTTCTCCGGGGCCGCGCACGACCAGTGCAGCGAAGCGAGGCTGTAGATCACCCGGGTCTCCGGGTTGTCGATGTACCACTTGTCCTGGGACAGCGCGACGGAGCGATCCAGCTTCTCGATCCACGCCACCATCTTTCGCAGCAGGGGCGTGTCGAGGTTGTTGTTCTGATCCCAGATCCGCTCGGTGTACTCCTCACGACCGAAGCCCGGCTCGCTGCCATCCGTGGTCGTCGCGACAGACGTCACCCAGGGGAGCCCAGACACCGGGTCGAGGCCGGAGTTCGCAACCTTCGCGATCTCGCCCATCACCACGGGGTGGTTCTGGGTCTCGGTTCCGATCTCGAAGGGCGGCTGCACGGGGTACGTGTCGTTGGACGGATCGTCCGTGTAGGCCATGAACATCGGGATCTTGCGGTTCTGCCAGTAGTGCGGCGAGAACCCCCGATGGTAGGCGGAGCTGATCGACTGCTTGTCTGTTCCCGGTGCGTCCGCGTCAGCAGAGGAGGCAGCGACCTGCCCGACGACGCCCTTGTCCGCAGGCCAGACGTTCCAGAGCCAGGGGCACTCAAAGAGGAAGCCACCCTTGATGCTCGGATCGTAGCCACGATCGACGTTGCTGCCTCCAGAAGCCGTCGTCCCGATCTCGCCAGCGACGTACTGACGAAGAGCGGCCCACGCAGATGCATGGGCGCCCGCACTGCCGCCGCAGATGTAGACGCGGTCTCGGTCACCGCCGTAGGTCCCGATGTTCTCCTGGACCCACTGAGCCGCGTAGATCACGTCCGTGTTCCAGGCCGGACGCGTGACGTCCTGGTACTCCGACTCTCCAGGAAGGTGCGCGGCGCCGTCTCCTGTCTCGCCGCACCCGCCTTCGGTCAGCGACACGTCGACAACAACCCAGTTGCGCATCAGCAGTTGGTAGATCATCCGCTGAACGCTCGTACCGCTGCCGTCGAAGTCGTCTGCGAGCGTGGATGTGTTCCACCCCGAGAAGCTGACGTTGATCATCACTGGGTGCTTGTTGATCAGCGCGTAGAGACTGTTGTTCGTCGAACCCGACGAGATCGCGCTCGCAGCGTCCCACAGCCCGTTGTGCCAGACCCGTAGAACCTGACCATGGGTGCCCGCAGTGTGCTGCGTCACGCCCTGGGGGGTGTAGTCGACAGCACCGGAGGTCCCGATGGTGGCGTCGTATCCGTAGGCCTTGGTCACTGTTTCGCTCCTTCAGCTGCCGCGAAACCTTGCGCGGCACTGGCTGCCTGCTCGAGCTGCTCCATCTGGGCAGCCTGCTCCTGGACGGCGGCCCGCGCTTCGCGGACCTCTGCGACCTCGTCCGGGTCGCGGCGGATGCTCATCGGCACGTCGTAGCCCTCCGCATGCGCGGCGATCACGGCGTCCATGTCGATGTTGTCCATCGCCTCCGGGCTGACCTGGGAAAACTCAGCCGCGAAGGCGACATGGGCCTCCACATTCGTCATCGCGCTCTGCTTCAGCAGTCGCGCGATCTCAGAGGTGTGCTTCACGCGCAACTGACGCCCCTGAAGCTCCTTCGGAGGCGCCGGTAGCAGTCCATCCTGGCCGATCGACCAGTCGAACTTGGAAGCCTGAACATGGATGTCGAAGGCCCGGCCGACAGCAGCGTCGAGGAAGCTCTCGTGGCTCGCCTGCACAGGCCCAAGGACCTTGGTGCGCTCACGTTCCAGGGCCCGAACCTCTTGGGCTGTGGGCGGCTGCTGGCGCGTGTCCTCCATCAGCATCAGGAAGATCGGGACCATCCAGCCGGCCTTCACCGACTCCCGAAGCTCGATGATGATGTTGTGGACCTCGTGGATCGGGATCTTGCCGGCCAGCTCGTAGAGCGGCACAAGGCCTGATCCGCCACCGGTCACATCAGACGTGTAGGTCACGCCGCCAGCCATCTGGCTGATCGGCTCGTTGCTCACGCCGGGACCCGCAACCAACGGAGGGTCGATCATCTTGTCGACCGCATCGACCATGGCGATGCGCATGGCCATGAGCTGCTTGGTGTCGCCCAGTGTCTTGAAGCCAGGGCACTCGGTTCCCCAGACATCAGCCTCGTTCCGGCCCCAGCGCGCCGTGGCGAACGGGAAGCTCGTGTAGCTACCCACCGCGAGGATGCCATCGCCCGCGTCGTACTGGGGCCCCGAAGCCCAGGTCACGGCCTCCCCGGCCTCGCCCTGCACCGAATCCTCTTCCCAGTAGACCTCGCGCACCGGGCGATTCAGACCATCGACGATGCCGTGCCCAGCCTCTTCGACAAGATGACGAACGCGCACCTTTGTCTGGTGCCCGACTTGGTTGCGCAGAGCCTCCTGCGACTGAGGGCGCAGGTTCTTGAAGCCGAACTTCCCGGCAGCCTGCTGAGCCGTCATGGCCACCTCGCGGATGACGGTCTTGACCATCCCGCGTTCGTCCTGAGCGATGGCGTAGCTGCCGACCGGCAGGACCTCGCAGCGCATGATGCGCTCGGGGTCTTCGAAGATGCCCATGGTCGAGGTCGCAAAGACGCCCTCGTCACGGATGCACCGTTCCAGCGCGGTGTACCAGTTGGAGCGCGTCATGGTCTCGAGGAGGATGTCGCGAGCCCGTTCGAGCCACCGAGCCACGGCGGGGACTTGGTCCAACTCCTTCGATGACGTCGAAAAGTCGAACCACGGTCGGTCGCTGCCAGCGAGCCCGGCCATCATGCCGCTCGCGAACTGATCGATCGCGAGGCACGGCGTGAGGTCGACGATCCGAGTCCGCGAGCGGTCGCCTCGGTTGGCGTCCGAGACAGCCCACTGTGGGGCCGTCGGCAAGTTGTAGGCGGCACAGTCACGCCACCGCTTCTCGAACGGCTTGCGCAGCGCCATGATGTCGTCCGCCCTGCGACGGAGCATGCTCAGCTGCTGAGCCTTGGGAGGGGCGACGTTCATCCGAGCAGCTTCGGTCCGTCGAAGCCGCCGAGGACCGAGTCCCCCAGGGCGGGACCAGACCCACCCCTTCTCCGAGGGCCATTTACACGGCCAGACGTGGACCCGGCCAGATCGGACTTGACGGCGCGACGGGCGCTGACGCGAGCATCCAACGACTCTCTCTGGGCCTGTCGCTTCCTGCGTGTAGTGCTGGTCCGCACACGACGGCGCTGGTCCTTGCCCTCGTCCTGCAAGAGGCTGTTGATCTGGTCCTGAATCCAGCCGCCCGCGTCACCCATCAGAGAAGGCTTTCGCTCTTGCCAGGGCCGCCGAGGCCTGCCAGGTTCAGGCCACTGAATCCCGAACCTCTGCTCCGGCCAGCACGCTTGCGCCTCTGCTCAAGCTCATTCTGCTGCTCGGATCGAACCCGCGCGTTGCGCGAGCGAGCCTTCTGGTTGCTGGCTTGCCGACCTGCCTGGCGCTTTGAACTATCCGTCTGCTGGGCGCCCAGCAGCAGGCCTGCAGCAGCGATTGCTTCGGGCCATCCCATGGCGCTTCTCTAAGAGGAATAGCCCAAGGAGAGCGTGTAAACGGCCTCAGCGCAAGATCTTTCTGTGGTTCGTTCCGACCTGGGGAAAGCCTGTGCGCTCCAGGACACCTGCCACAGCCTGGAAGTTGACCCCAGAGCTGGTCCCGATGTCGATCCCGTCGGCGCCTGCGGCTCGAGCCCCGGCTTCTGCAGCCTCCACCATCCGCGCGAAGATCGTGCCCCCACGGAACTCAGGGATGATGAACATCCCCGCCGAGACAACGTCGAGGCCTTCGTGCCAGAGCCTCGGAGAAACCACCAGCAGCATGTACCCCACCGGCTCGTCCTGAGCCACGGCCAGCTGGATCCAGCCCAGCCTGTCCAGCCGCTCCAGGCTCTCCAGGGCATGCTCCGGGTCGAAGGTGTGCTGGTCGTAGGCAGGGGCCTCGTTCGTAGCGATGCGCCCCAACTCCACGATGGACGGGTAGTCGTCCGGCTCAGCGACTCTGATCTCGATCATCGGTAGTCATCCAGGATCTCGCGAAAAGGACCCCTCCGGAGCGACCGATTCCGGTTGCTCAACTGGCGAGCGGCTCGCTCCAGGTCATGGATGCCTGGGACAACCTCGACGGTGAAGGTCTGGGACAGGGAGTCGCCGTTGTCCGGCGAGCGGCCCAGGCGTGCCACAATGCTGTCCTTCGGCTCCAGCAGCAGCCTGTTCCCACGGAAGGTGTAGGTCGGGGACGCCAACTCCTGGCGAAGCGCTTGGTGCTTCGGGAGGCACCCGCCGTCCTTGATCCACTCGGCCATCCGCCACCAGTTGCCGGCGCGGAGGTTGACCATCCCCGGGTCCGAGTCGCGCTCGGAGTAGGTGACCGGGATGCACTTGTAGCGCAGGACCTCGAGAGCCTCGATGACCGCGCGCCCGTAGCCTCCGGTGTTGTCGACGAAGCCCGCGTCGCACTTGTGCTTCTTCCAGAGCGTGGCGAAGTCGCGCGCCACGTCTCGCCCGCGACGCTTGGCACCGAGGTCCACCGGCATGAAGGCCACCGGCCCCTGGCGCCGCATCGCGATGTTCCTGTCGACGCCCTCGCCCGCGACGTCGAGGGAGATGACGTTCGCCTCCTCCGTCCAACCGTCGTCGAGCGGGTCGCGCCCCATCGCCGCGTCGATCTCTTCGAGAGAGAGCAGTTGGTTCAGCGCCGTCTCCGGGAACTTGCCCAGGATGAAGACCTCGACCCACGGGTCGGTGCGCCCGCGCTTCTCGATATGGTGCCGGGCGTACTCGGGGTCCACTCGCGGCGTCCTATCCGGGTCCTCCGGGTCCGCCGTGATCTCGATCGTCTCGAAGCGCTCGTCGATGCAGGCTTCGTAGAGGAAGCTGTCCTTCGACATCGGGTTGCCGGCGGTGACGATCCACGCCAACCCGTTCGGGTCCGACATCCCCTGCTCAGCGCGCAGACCGACGATCGGCGGGATGCTGCCGCCCTCGTCGATCAGGTAGAAGAGGTAGGGGCCGTGGATACCTGACAACGACTCGCCCTGCTCCTCGGGGGTCGCGCTCTTGCTCCACGTCCGGACCTCCAAGAACCACGTCTTGGCCTTCTTCGGGTCCTTGTGGTGGATGCGTCGCGCGCCGAAGACGAACTGGCTGGTGAGAAAGGGCGAGACGTTGCCCCAGCGCGACATCTCCTTCCAGAGGCCCGAGAGCAGGTTGTCCTTGCTCATCGAGACGCAGAGGCCCTGCGGGTGCGCGTTGGGACCTCCGAAGCAGCTCAGCATCCACAGCCCGGCCCAGGCAAGCACTGCTGACTTGCCTGGGCCGGCGCACGCCTGCATGGACAGGCGGTACTTCTTGATGTCCTTGCGGGCGAGGTAGCGAAGGGCTCGCTCCTGCCACTTGTCCGGCCTGATCTTGAAGTTCTCTCGGACGAAGAGAACTGGGTCGGCACGCCAGGCGAGGATGCGGCGCAAGACCGCCTGCAGTTCATCCTTGCCCAGCGCGCCGCTGGCCATCAGCCGGGGAAGCTCTCGTTGGCGTAGGCGCTACCGTACCGCACCGGGTCACCCCAGGCAGTGCCAATGACAGGAGGCAGCGGCGCCGTCGCCCCACGAGCCAACGCTGTCGTCGCATCGATGCGCCCCTCCAGGACGTTCAAGCGCTCGCGGTCCTTGCCACGCTCCGAGCTGTGCTTCGCGAGAGCCTCGCCCTGCTCTTCCAACCGCCCAGACACGCCGACCAGCTTGGTCTTCATCTCACCGAAGGCTTGGTGGAGGTTGGCGATCTCGGAGTGAGCGGCGGCAGGGTCGGCCTGCTCGAGAGCCGTGATACGGCTCCCAAGCTCCGTCCCAAACTCCGTGACGCGATTCGCGTCCTCAAGGAGGCTCTTGGCGATCTGGCTGTACTGCGACTCCAAGACCATGATGCGGTTGGTGTCGAGCTTCCCTCCCGAAGGGACCCTGCCCGCGACGCGCAGCTCCAGGGCGTTGATGCGCGCCCACAGCGGCCCGTCATCGTTCTCGCCGAAGTGGTAGTCCGTCACACCTCTCAGGTCACCCGCATCGATCCCGTCGCCGACCGTGCCGGAGCGCGAGGCCATCTCGTCCACTCGTGCCTGCAGGGAGTCGACGGCGGTCAGGCTGCGCTCGGCGGTGGCAGATGCCTTCTCAGAGGCCTTGCGAGCCTCCATCGCATGGTGTTTCAGCATGGCCGTCCCTGGGACCGGGCGGTGCTTCGCATCCGACAGAGCCCGCTCCTGGAACTCCAGCTTGAGCGCCAGCTTTGCCAGCAACGTCAGCACCGCTCGGGGGCCGGTGTCCGGGACCCCAGCCGTGTGCGCCCGCAGGGCGTTGTGCTCCTCGACGGTCATTCCAGACAGAACCATGACGCCGCGATCTAGCGACATCACGTCACGCAGCTCTCTGTCATGACGGCTCTCCTTCAGCTTCTTCATGGCACCAGCCTGCCGACCCAGAACGATCGTAGCGCCCAGGCCAACGACTATCTCAGCGATCAGGCGCGCCACACTGAACTCGTCCGCGATGGCAGCGACCATCGCGTCCCAACTCTCGTCAGGCTCGCCAGGGTCCAGCAACGCCAGCTCCTCGCCGTAGGCCTCAGCGGCCTCGGAGTCGAGGGGGTCGCCTCCCGAGGCCTCGGGAGGCGCCGGAGGCTCCTGGGCGGTCAGCGCCGTCGCCGCCAGCAGCAGGCAGGTGAGTACGAAGTAGTTGATCTTCATGTCATTCCTCTCCGTGGGGCCTCGCTTTGCGGCCCATGGGGTGTTGTCTGGGCTAGATCCTACTGTTCCATGTGCCACTGGTCCAGACCGTGCAGGTACCCAGCGATGTCGTTCCAGGTCTCCTCGAAGGCCTCGCCGCCCGCCCGGCGGGCCAGCTTCATCGCGATCATCGACACAACGACCCGCTCAGGGCCGTCGAGGCGGTCGGCATTGGAGGAGGCTGAGTGCGAGTCGAAGGTCTCCATGATCCCGTCAACGGCCTCAAGCATCTCCGGCAGCGTCCCGCGACGCTCGGCGCAGGCAGCGACGATCGCCTTGCCGGTGTCCATGAAGGAGACAGGGACCGTCACGCCGGGCTTCGCCTCCGGGCCGGGGTTGTGAAGTGCGGCCCGGTACTCAACGCACTTCATCGCGCGAGCACGGCTACTCTCGCACCCGGTCTCATTCTCAAACACCCAATACCATTCGCCCCCAACTCTGTTGATGGCGACCCATCCGACCGCCACGCCACCGACTGCGTAGTCCTTGCGCTCGTTCTTACCGTCCGTCCAACTACCCCTCGCCATCTTCAGCACCTCCGTCACCCTCTTCGTTCGGCGGCTGTGGCTGGGTGACTTCCACGACCTCCGCTTCGACAAGCCGTTCATCTTCCTCGTTGGCCATGCCAAGGATGTCCGCAAGGTCGCTACCGGCCTCGAGAGTGATCTCCTTGGGCATCGTCTTGCCCCAGAGCGCCATGAACTCCTTCTCGTGCTCCAGGGCCTGCTTGGCGAGATAGGCCAGTGAGGCCGGGGCACCAAGGACCTCTCGCTTCAGCTCCTCGGGGAGGTTGGCCAGGAAGCCGCCCTCCTTCAGCATGTCCTCGCGCACAACGTGCCCAGCCAACTCGCACGCCGTCAGGACCATGTCGCGCATCTCGCTGCTCTTCGGTGATCTGCGTCGTATCGCCATCGTCTGGGGCACGTTGGCTGTTGCCGCCCAAGACGACTTGGGCTCACGGACGCAGTGCTGGCCGCCGGGAGTGGCATCATCGACGTGGATGTGCCGACCTCCACTCTTGACGGAGGTCTCCTTGCCGCAGCAGTTGCAGTAGGTGGTGGGCGGGGTCTCGGGATCGTCGGTCACTCGTCCAGTCTCCATACCGAAACGACCATGCCAGCGTCGTGCTCCACGGCCCAGCGCTTCCAGGTATCACGGTACCCTACGATCTGAGCGTCCTCCGAGAAGAGGATGCCTCGCATCGTCTCCCCCGACCGGCGCCACGGCGACAGGGCGTCCTGCGCGGCCTTGATGAGGTTGTCGAGGTCGCCCTGCTGCTTGGACATGGGGTAGGGCCACAGGGCCTTCGAGAGCGCCGACTCCTCGTGCGGGATGTAGAACTGCCACGAGACCATCAGGGGTTCGTCGGGCGTGTAAACGGGGGAGTCCAGGACGCCCTGCTCCTTGAGTTGGTCCATCACCACGCGACGGATGGCCAACTTCCAGCCGTCGGCGCTGCGGTCGGCGTAGACCCGGGCGCCCTTCTTAGTGGCGGTGGCTCGAGCACGCGGCTCGGGCAGCGGGGAGCCGGGGACCCAGAGATAGATGTGGTCGGGGGCGGTCACTCCGCCACCCCCTCCACATCGCACCCGGGCTCGGGCTGGGGCGGGACGAGGTAGGCGGTGATGGTGTCGATGCGGGACCAGTATCCGCTCCGGATCGGCTCCCATCTCTCGGCGCATATCATCGGCGCCTGTTCATCCCACGCCACCTTGCACCGCACCGGCACACACCCCTCGGGCCGCAGCCTGGCGCGGAGCTTGGCGGCGATGAGGTCGGTGAGGGCTAGCCACTCAACC
>Ga0316205_10005623_pt1 | contig 10304 bp, 9 predicted proteins | sample 3monthpyrite_MG_FD_204941 | JGI IMG/M metagenome (GOLD analysis project Ga0316205, IMG submission 204941) | Microbial mat bacterial communities from mineral coupon in-situ incubated in ocean water Damariscotta River, Maine, United States -... | ecosystem: Environmental > Aquatic > Marine >...
CTACTGCTTTTGCTAACTGCGCAGTCGTGATCCGCTCACCCGGCTTTTCTTCTAATTCACGAGCCAAAGCCTGCAAAATAGATTCGCGCCGAGATATTTTCGCTTCTTTGTCAATCCGTGGTGACATCGCGATTAACCACGAATCAAGGTGCCGACACCTTCATCCGTAAATATTTCTAGCATCACCGCATGCTCGACCCGACCGTCAATAATATGTGAACTGGTCACACCGCTGCGTACCGCATCGAGCGCACTGCTAATTTTAGGCAACATACCACCGTGTATCGTGCCATCTTCAATCAGCTCATCAACACGTTGACTCGTTAAGCCCGTTAGCAAGGTGCCATCTTTATCAAGCAGGCCTTCTGTGTTCGTTAATAAGATCAACTTTTCAGCCCGCAAGGTTTCAGCCATCTTACCGGCAACCAAATCAGCATTAATATTATAAGACTGGCCGTCTCCATCAGAACCAATGGGTGCAATCACGGGAATGAAATTACCCTTCGTTAGCATGTCGACCACTGAAGTATTAATACTTGAGACTTCACCTACATGACCAATATCAATAATTTCTGGTGCTTCCAATTCAGGATTATCCCGCGTGAAGACCATTTTCTTGGCGCGAATTAAATCGCCATCTTTACCCGTGAGGCCAACCGCCTTACCACCATGCTGATTAATAAGATGGACGATTTCTTTATTAACCAGGCCACCGAGCACCATTTCAACCACGTCCATGGTTTCATTGTCTGTCACCCGCATGCCGTCAACAAATTCACTTTGCTTACCAATCTTCTCAAGCAATTGACCAATTTGTGGTCCACCACCATGTACCACGACAGGATTAATACCGACTAACTTCAATAAAACAATATCGCGCGCAAAACCGGCTTTGAGCTTTTCATCCACCATCGCGTTGCCACCATACTTGATGACAATCGTTTTACCGACAAATTGTTGGAGATAAGGCAGCGCTTCTCCAAGCACGTTTGCGATATTCATCGCTGCCTTGTTAGTTAAACTCATAATCCCGTTCCTATTCTTAATCTTCTATAAGGCTCAAGGCAGTATAGCCTCGATTCCCTAGAATGAAAGCTCGAGCCCTGAATCTACTGATAACATCAATTCACGAAAACGCTTCATGATTCGCGTCAAGGCCTCATTTGTATCTGCTTCAAATCGTAGTACCAGCACCGATGTTGTATTTGATGCACGCACTAAGCCCCAGCCATCCGGGAAATCAACTCGCAGTCCATCTATCGTTGTGACCTCGGCATCATCAAAGCTAGCCGCTGCTAGCAATTTCACCATAAAGGCATGATGTGTTCCCTCAGCCATAGCAACATTTAACTCTGGCGTATTAACGCTATCAGGTAATGCATTAAACACATCTGCAACAGACTTATCGCCTGTCATCGAGCCAAGCAGTTCTACTAAACGTGCCGCGGAATAAACACCATCGTCAAAACCGTACCAGCGCTCTTTAAAGAAAATATGCCCACTCATCTCGCCAGCCAACAATGCACCGGTTTCTTTCATCTTCGCCTTAATCAATGAATGTCCTGTGTTCCACATTGTGGCCTTGCCACCATGCTGCTCAATGACTTGCTTGAGTTTTGTTGAACACTTCACATCAAAGATGATTTCAGCACCTGGATTACGTGACAAAATATCCATCGCATAAAGCATCATGACACGATCCGGCCAGATAACCTTACCTTCACTGGTAACAACACCTAAGCGATCGCCATCACCATCAAAAGCCAAACCTAAATCAGCCTTATGCTCTTTTACTGCGGCAATAACATCTTTAAGATTTTCAGGACGAGAAGGATCTGGATGATGATTCGGGAAATTACCATCCACATCACAAAATAGCTCAATCACTTCACAACCCAATGCGGTTAATAATTCAGGTGCGATCACACCCGCCACACCGTTACCACAATCAACCACGACCTTGAATCGCTTCAGTAACATAATATCTGAAGTAACCCGTTTCAAATACGACTTAAGAACGGATTTCTCGACTACCTCACCTTTACCTTCAAGATAGTCACCATCCTCAACCCGCTTACGTATTGTTTGAATGTCATCACGCGCCAAAGTAACGCCATCAAGGACCATTTTGAGGCCATTATAATCTGGTGGGTTATGACTGCCTGTTAACATAATGCCTGATCCAGAACCCAATACCTGCGCCGCAAAATAAAGTAATGGTGTTGGTACAAGTCCTACGTCGATAACATTAATACCACTCGAACATAAGCCTTCAATTAATTTTTTAATTAACGCCGGGCCCGAATTTCGACCATCACGAGCCACCACCATAATCTGCTGCTGTCTCGTTTGTGCCTCGCTACCTAATGCTCGACCGATTTCATAAACGGCCTCTTCAGTAAGTGTTTCCCCTACCACACCACGAATGTCATAAGCCTTAAAGATCGAAGCAACCACCTTAGGTTTACTTGCCATCTCAGACTCAAACTCAGACTCAACTTCTTCTACCACTAACCCTTCTCCTGAATTAAAAAGCAAATCATCACTAGATTCATCGGTAATGCTTTCATCCACCTTACGCATAACTGTTTCAGGTGGTTCACGTGCATCATACTCAGACTTTAGGCGACGGTTATGCAATAAGTCACGTATAAATAAAAATAAAGATATAATTAGTACCACACTCGCAAAACTACTCACCAATAAAATTTTCTGCCCAGCATAATCAATAATTTGCTCTGTCTTGTTCGTTGCTGGCCAATACGAAACAGTCCAACGTGTACCCGCAACCGCCGCCTTAAATGGAGCAAAAGCACGTTCACCTTTCTCTCCACGAGTTGCCAGTACTTGTCTACCTTGTTGCAATTCAAAATCGCCATCATAAATAGCAACGCCATCTAAAATCTTTTCTAGTAAGCGAATATTGAAACTTGCCAATACAGCACCAATGGCCTCATCATTTTGATCTTTAACCACCTGAACAAAATCGATATGTTGTGCTTCGCTACCAAACGAATGAATCTCAACCGGTAACGATTTCTTTTTCGGCGCCTGTTTTACCGACTCATATACCATGTCAAAACAGGCGTAACTCAAGACGGGTTTTTCATCATCGTTGCTATCAGTTGCCACACTGGTTAATAACCGTAGCGTCATTATATCTGGTAATTGTGCATCTTTTTCATGCAACAACGTTGCTGGTGCCTTACTCAATTTTTGAACTGATTCAGGGGATTCTGAAAATGCAATCAACCGCGATCTTACATGTTCAACATTTTCTGCAATATCATTAGCGAAGGTCTTCACATTAGCCCGATAAGTTGGTGTCTTATCGATCTCTTTTGGCATCGGCATGTCTGACTGAAATATATACACAAACATTCCTAACGACGCCATCATTAAGACAACTGGAATAATATGTGAACGCAGATCCCTTTTTTGACCTGTTTTATTTTTCATTTTTTTAAAAAACGACTTCATGTCTAATTAATGCCTACCTGTATGTCCAAAACCACCTTCGCCACGCTCGCTATCATCGAACTCATCGACTATTTCAAAGTCTGCTTGCACGACAGGAACAATAACCATTTGCGCGATACGCTCTCCTGGCTGAACAGTGAATCTTTCGCTACCACGATTCCAACAAGAAACAAATAATTGTCCTTGGTAATCGGAATCAATTAAACCAACTAAGTTACCCAATACAATACCGTGCTTATGGCCAAGCCCTGAACGAGGTAATAACATAGCGGCATAATTTGGATCCGCAACATAAATAGACAATCCTGTTGGCACAAGAAAAGTTTCTCCCGCAGCTAATTCAATCGCCTCATCTAGGCAGGCACGCAAATCCATTCCCGCTGAACCTTCGGTTGCATAATCTGGCAATGGAAATTCATTGCCAATGCGTTTATCAAGAATCTTAAGTTGAATTTTATGTTTCATGGTCCCTACTTTAAAATGCTGTTTATTATTTTAGTGTTTATCTTTAATTTTACATGCAGCCCGCTCGGCAATTAATTCGACTACTTGACGCGCCAGTTTTGATTTTTGCATTAATGAAAATTCTTTTTTACCGCCCCGCCAATATACGCTTAAGGCATTTTTTTCGCTTTCAAAACCGACTGCCGAACCATCTTGCGCTTGTCCAATTTGATTGGCCGCAATCATATCTAATGATTTCGTTTGCAGTTTACCTAAGGCATGTTTTTCCAGGTCATTTGTTTCTGCAGCAAAACCTACCGTAAAAGGCCCATCAACTAAATTAGCCACGCTTGCAACTATATCTGTAGTTTGCTCAAGTTCAAAAACAAGACTCTGTGTCTGTTTCTTTAATTTCTGCTCGGCAACGTCAAGCGGACGATAATCGGCCACCGCCGCCGCCGCAATAAAAATATCACAACAACTCACCTGCTCATTCACCGCTGCCAACATCTCTGCCGCCGACTCAACATCAACCCGAGTCACACGCTCTGGTGTTTGTAAGCAAACCGGGCCGCTGATTAAGGTCACTTCCGCGCCGGCTTCGACGCATGCCTCTGCCAAGGCATAACCCATTCGACCACTGCTTCGATTGCTGATAAAACGCATCGGGTCCAATGCTTCTCGCGTTGGCCCTGCGGTAATAACTACTTTTTTACCTGCTAATGCACCGGTCACAAACAAGCGACTGCATTCAGTGACCAAGTCAGTCGGCTCCAACATGCGGCCACTACCTACCTCACCGCAAGCCTGCTCGCCCTCTGCCGGCCCAAATAAATAGATATCACGCTCCAGCAAGATATTAACATTCGACTGTGTTGCCGCATCTGCCCACATTGCCTGATTCATGGCCGGTGCAACGGCCATTGGCGCTTCACAGGCAAGACTAACCGCGCCGAGTAAATCATCACCACGACCTTGTACCAGACGGGCTAGGCAATCTGCGCTGGCTGGTGCAATCAGCAGCAAATCAGCCCAACGAGCCAATTCAATGTGTCCCATGCCTGATTCTGCTTCAACATCCATCAAGGTCGTGTAAACAGGATTGCCCGAGACGGCCTGTAGGGTCATTGGCGTAATAAACTCTTGTCCACCCGCCGTCATCAGTACACGCACCTGCGCGCCCGCTTCACGCAAGCGACGCGTCAGATCTGCGCTCTTATAAGCGGCAACACTTCCAGTCACGGCAAGCAGGATTCGTTTGTTAGTCAGGCTCGTCAATTTAGGCCAATCTTTATACTGATTATATCGAATAGGGATTTTAGCAGATATGTGCCCCTAGAAACCCACTCCTGCTACACTCAATTTACACATGGAAGAATTAATAGCAGCATGCCAGGGAGGCAATATGCGTATATCAGATTGGCCGGTCGCCGAACGACCACGTGAAAAACTTATTCAACGAGGCCCTCAAGCCTTATCCGATGCTGAATTACTGGCCATCTTCCTCCGTACCGGCAGTCGCGGGCTTTCTGCCGTGGATCTCGCTCGTAGCTTACTCAAACGCTTTGGCTCTCTTAGAAGCCTGCTCGATGCTAATCAGCAGCACTTCTGTGAGGCACCCGGTCTCGGCCCAGCCAAATACGTGCAATGCCAAGCCGCCCTTGAGCTGAGTCGTCGTCATCTCGATGAAACACTACAACGCGATGCGGTATTTACCGATCCAGCCACCGTTAGGCGCTACCTCAGCACACGCCTGCGAGATAGGAAGCGTGAAGTCTTTGCTTGCCTGTTTCTGGATACTCGACATCGACTCATTCAGTACGAAGAACTCTTCTTAGGCACGATTGATGGCGCCAGCGTGCACCCACGTGAAGTCGTCAAACAAGCCCTTTCCAGCCATGCCGCCGCCGTCATCCTCGCTCATAACCATCCTTCTGGCGTCAGTGAGGCAAGTCGTTCGGATCTGGCTATTACCCAACGATTGGTCGAGGCTTTGCAATTGGTGGAAATCAGGGTGCTCGACCACTTTATTGTCGGTGATGGCGAACCATGGTCATTCGCGGAACATGGCAAAATATAATTTTACTGGCAATTACAGCCTATCTATATGATTTATATAAATATTAATTATACGGCCTGATAGCCCCTTTAGATAAATCCTTGCTCTAGGAAAAGTGTTCTGGTATAAAGTGCGGCTCGTTTCATGCGTGCGCGCGTGGATCCACAAGGTTTCGGAGGTTTAATAAGATGTCCAGAGTATGCCAAGTAACCGGCAAACGCCCAATGTCAGGAAATAACGTGTCTCACGCGAAAAATAGAACGCGTCGCCGTTTTTTGCCTAACCTACACAACCATCGCTTTTGGGTAGAAAGTGAGCAGCGTTTCGTTCGTCTGCGCGTTTCCTCAAAAGGTATGCGTATTATTGACAAGAAAGGTATCGATACCGTTCTTACTGAAATGCGCACACGCGGTGAAAAGGTCTAAAGGAGAACATCATGCCACGCGATAAAATCAAACTCGTCTCTAGTGCTGGAACAGGTCACTTCTACACTACTGATAAGAACAAACGTACTATGTCTGAAAAACTTGAAATGAAAAAGTTTGATCCTGTTGTACGTAAACATGTCATGTACAAGGAAGCCAAGATTAAATAATCTTGTTTCTTTACATGTTCATGTATAAAAAAGCCTGTCAATGACAGGCTTTTTTAATGATGATTTATAATTGCGGATTGATAAATGAGGCAAAAAATCATCAACCATCATTCTACAATCATCAATCTTTTACGCCATCTGTGGTGCTAACGAATAGTTCTTCAAACTTTGTGCAAATTCCTGCAAAGACTTAATACCACTGGCTTCTGCCTGGCTACACCACTCTTGTAACGCAGCTAATAACTGTTCTTGGCTATCCGTGGTCTTTTGCCATATGGCCTCTAAGCGTTGACGGAATTCATACGCAGTATCCAATGCTTTATGCTGCGATAACGCAGTCGCTAATTTTTCGCGCGCTGTGGTATCCATCAAGAAATTATCACGCACCAATAGTTTACGAACTTTCTTTAATTGAAAGCGTAAAATCCCATCTTCTGTGCGCCGGACTTCTTCTTTATAAACGTTTTTCATCACCTGACGTGCGTAATTCGACATGACTTGAAAACGATTTGTCACAAGCGCCATCACGGCATCTTTATCCAAGGTGAGCTTACTGCTATCGAGTATCGGTTTCGGTGCGCGTTTCTTAACCTTTGCCAATCCGAAGAAACTCAAGATCTGGATGTACATCCAGCCAATATCAAACTCCCACCATTTAACCGAAAACTTGGCTGAACTACCGAAGGCATGATGATTATTATGCAGCTCCTCACCACCAATAATAATGCCCCATGGACTCACATTCGTTGAACCATCACTAACTTCAAAATTGCGATAACCCAAATAGTGACCAACACCGTTGATAACGCCGGCTGCCCAGAAAGGAATCCATGCCATTTGAATTGCCCAGACAGTAATACCGATCGGACCAAACAACACCACATTAGTCACCAACATAAGGGCAATCCCAAGCTTGTTGGTTCGACCACTGTAGAGATTGTTTTCTAGCCAATCATCTGGGGTATTGTGTCCATAGGCATCGAGCGTTTCTTGTTTATCACCTTCTTTTCGATAAAGTTCAGCGCCCGTCCACAACACAGCATTAATACCTAAAACGACTGGACTATGCGGATCTTGCTCTGTTTCACATTTAGCGTGATGTTTACGATGGATAGCAACCCACTGCTTTGTCACCATACTGGTTGTCAGCCAGAGCCAAAAGCGGAAAAAATGACTGACAAAGGGATGAACTTCAATCGCCCGGTGTGCCTGATAGCGGTGCAAAAAAATGGTCACGCTAGCGATAGTAATATGGGTAAGGATCAACGTAGCAATAACGACGCCCCACCATGGTAAATCTAATATCCCGTTAAGCATCAAGGGTGACTCCTCAGTAGTCAAAAATCTGGTTCTACTATAATCAATTCGAGCAAGTCACGTCTATCCCGCGTATTTTGGCTATACACATGAAAATCCAATAACTACATGATAAGTAGATAAATTTAAATTCAGGAGAAATCACTACTCCCACCCTCTTTAATATTGGTTTGATTACGCAAAACTCAAGCCCAAAGTATGCAGTAATTTACCTGGCAGTTTTCATGGGGAGGGCAGCCTATTACGCTAATTACCACAATTAATATATAGTTTTATTTTCCATGATTCTGCCGATAACACTATTTAGTAATACTACTAACTGTTTCCAGGCACATAATTTATGACCATGCCCGCCAATCAAACCTCGACTAACGAAATATTCGTTGGGCGACAAGCCATTTTCGATGAAAAGCTTGAGGTCTTTGCTTACGAATTATTATTTCGAGACGGCAACGTAGGCGGTGCCAACATCGTTGATGGCAATCAAGCTACTTCACAAGTCATCACGAATGCCTTCCTTGAGATGGGCGTTGAACAAATTGTCCAGCACCACTGTGCGTTTATAAATCTAACTCGAGAATTTTTACTAGGTGAAATACCTTTTCCATTACCGCCAGGAAAAATAGTTCTCGAGGTGCTTGAAGAAGTCGCTGTTGATGACAAGTTAGTTGTTGCACTCGAGCAGTTTAAAAGCGACGGTTATAAAATCGCCTTGGATGATTTTGTTCTCGATAGTAAGAATGAAGTGCTCGTACAATTTGCCGATATCATAAAAATTGACCTCATGGCATTAAGTCAAAGAGAATTAATCGAGCAAGTTAAATTGTTTAAAAAACATAACGTCGAACTACTCGCTGAAAAAGTAGAAACAAAGCAAGAATTCGAATTATGTCAGCAATTAGGTTTTAAATATTTCCAAGGCTATTACTTTTGTAAACCAGACATCATTTCCGGAAAACAATTACCACCCAATAAATTAGCCCTATTAGAAATGATCGCGACACTTCAGGATCCGGAATGTCGATTTGATGAATTAGAATCAATCATTAGTAAAGATATTGCGATTAGTTACAAATTACTACGCATTATTAACTCTTCGTTTTATGGTTTGCCACAAAAAGTTGAGTCTATTCAAAAAGCATTAGTTGTACTTGGCTTACAAGCTTTGCGTAACTGGATTACGGTTATCGGTCTATCTAAAATAGAGAATAAACCGCAAGAACTCATAAACATTTCTCTCACCAGAGCAAAAATGTGTGAATTACTTGCACCTGAATTAGGTTGTGCGAAAAACTCAGCATTCACGATTGGTCTATTCTCAATGCTTGATGTGTTAATGGATCAACCATTACCAGAATTGCTTAAGCAACTGCCATTAGACGAAGAAGTAACAGATGCATTAACCAAGCATTCTGGCACATTAGGCGGTTTACTTAAGATGGTTATTGCCTACGAACAAGGTAATTGGATGGAGCTCGAAAAAGTTGCCATCACTTCCGCGCACTTACTACGAACAGCTTACCTGGATAGCTTGGCTTGGTCAGAGGAAATCACTTCACAAATAAAATAGTAAAAAATCATTCAATTCGCTTTAACAACAAATTTCCTGATTCATGTAATTGTGCTTTCCAACCTTCAGCTAGCCAAGTTGTAGAAACTTTTTCTGTAATCAATGCAGGTCCTTCTAATGTTTGTGCTTCAATAAGCTTCTCGCGCTGATAAACCGGTACTGATTTATTAGTCCCATGCACATTAATATAAACCGGTTCACATTGCTCACTTACCGCTGGCAAAACTAAAAGATCCAAGGCAACTGATTTTTGTCGTAAGCGAAGTCTAATGGTCACTAATTCAACAGCTAATTCAAGACGGTGTCCATATCGCTTTTGATGTGCCATATGAAAATTTGCAATTGCGTCATCAATATTTTTCCATACCACCATTAAACTCGATGACTGACCTTGGTAACAAAGATCTAACACGGCTTCCATTTGTAATTCGTCTTCACCAACACCTTCTTTAATTAATGCTTGCCGCCCTTGTTTTAGCATCAGCGAGATATGTTCATTAATATCTATACTGCGCATCTTGGCAAGCGGCTCTTTAATACTCCGCGCATATTCTCGTCCACGTGGTGCCGCCAACATACCAAGAGCAGATAACACGCCTCCATGCACAGGTACCAGGGCTTCACGCATCGATAATGCATCCGCTAATGCGCATACATGTAAACCACCCGCACCACCAAAACTGGTCAGGCAACATTCACGTGGATCAATTCCGCGTTGTACGGAAATCACTCGCAAGGCTCTCGCCATGTGTTCATTGGCAATCTTGATAATTCCTTCTGCCGCTGCCTCAACCGATAGACCCATCTCATCAGCAATTTGAGCGACTACCTGTCTTGCC
>Ga0316205_10005625_pt1 | contig 10304 bp, 9 predicted proteins | sample 3monthpyrite_MG_FD_204941 | JGI IMG/M metagenome (GOLD analysis project Ga0316205, IMG submission 204941) | Microbial mat bacterial communities from mineral coupon in-situ incubated in ocean water Damariscotta River, Maine, United States -... | ecosystem: Environmental > Aquatic > Marine >...
AAAAAACCACGACTACCATATCCTGCACCCGTCCGTCTGGCCCTTTGTCGGTGCCGTGTCCGGATTTATCATGCTGTTTGGCGCTGTGCTCTGGATGAAGGACAGCGGTCCCTATCTGTTCCTGATCGGTCTGGTCGGCGTTCTGGGCACGATGTTCGCGTGGTGGAGCGATGTAATCAATGAAAGCCAGATTGGCGATCACACGCCGGTCGTGCGGATCGGCCTGCGCTATGGTTTCATCTTCTTCATCATGTCCGAGGTCATGTTCTTCGCGGCGTGGTTCTGGACGTTCTTCAAGCATGCGATGTATCCGATGGGTCCCGACAGCCCCGCGATTGACGGGGTCTGGCCACCGGCTGGCATCGAAACGCTCGACCCTTGGCACCTGCCGCTTATCAACACACTGATCCTGTTGTGCTCGGGCGCAGCGGCGACCTGGGCGCATCACGCGCTGGTACACGAGAACAACCGGAAGGACATGAAAGCCGGACTGATCCTGGCGGTTGGACTTGGGATCCTGTTTACCGCTCTTCAGGGGTACGAGTATTTTCACGCCACGTTCGGCTTCTCGGGTAACATTTACGGTGCCGCTTTCTTCATGGCGACGGGCTTTCACGGAGCCCACGTAATCATCGGCACGATTTTCCTGTTCATTTGCTATTTGCGGGTGCGGCAGGGGCATTTCACGCCCGAGAAGCACATCGGGTTCGAGGCCGCCGCGTGGTACTGGCACTTCGTGGATGTGGTCTGGCTGTTCCTGTTTGCCTCGATTTATATCTGGGGGTCGTAAGAGCCGGAGATTTCTTGCCTTCGGCGAGGATATTTTTACAAGCAAAGACGGGGGCGCGGGCAAGGCTTGCGCCCTTTGGTTTCCGGAGGGGAAGATGCGGAATTTTTTGCCGCTGGCACTTGGCATCGCCGGCACGTTGGTGCTGCTGTCGCTGGGGGTCTGGCAGGTTCAGCGCCTGATCTGGAAAGCGGGCGTTGTGGACCAGATCGACCTGCGCATCGCCGACGCGCCGGTCGCGTTGCCCGCCTTGGTGTCCGAAGCGGCAGATGAATACCGCGCGGTCGTCGTGACGGGCCGGTATGCCGCGCAATCGGTCGATGTGTTGATAAGCTTCAAGCGGCAGGGGCCCGGTTTTCGCGTTATCACACCGTTCACCACCGATACCGGGCGCTCTATTCTGGTAGATCGCGGTTTCGTTCCCGAGAAGCAGAAAAGCGCACCGCGCGGGACTGGCGAGGTGGTGATAACCGGCAATCTGCTGTGGCCCGACGAAGTGGACGGCTTTACGCCCGCACCCGATATGGAGCGCAACATCTGGTTTGCCCGCGACTTGCCCGCGATGGCCGGGGCGCTGGGCACCGAACCCGTCCTGATCGTGGTACGCGAAATCTCTGCGCCGGACGCGCCGATGACGGCAATTCCGGTAGACAGTGCCAGGATTTCAAACGATCACCTCAACTACGCTATCACGTGGTTTTCGCTGGCCGCGATCTGGGTGGCGATGACCGGCTATTTTCTATGGCGGCAACGCCGTCCGACAGCATGAAGGCAGAACCGATGCACTATGTCTCGACCCGGGGAACCGCGCCCGAACTCTCGTTTCACGAGGCGATGCTGACAGGACTGGCGCGGGATGGTGGCTTGTACGTGCCTTCGGACATTCCGGTGATGGCGGTGAACGAGATTCGAGCGCTCGCCGGGTTGCCCTATGAGGAAATCGCGTTTCGAGTAATGCGCCCCTATCTCGGCGACAGTTTCACCGATGACGAATTCCGCGAAGACATCGCGGCGGCCTATGCGGGCTTTGCGCACCCTGCGCGCGCGCCGCTGAAACAGCTCGACGCGAACCAGTTCCTGCTGGAGTTGTTCCATGGGCCGACACTGGCCTTCAAGGATTTCGCGATGCAGCTTATCGGCCGACTGTTCCAGCGCGAACTGACGCGCCGGCGCGCGCGCGTGACCATCGTCGGAGCGACTTCAGGCGATACCGGCTCCGCGGCCATCGAGGCGTTCCGGGGACTGGACGCGGTCGATGTCTTCATCCTGTTTCCCCATGGCCGGGTGTCGGAGGTGCAGCGCCGCCAGATGACCACACCGACCGAAAGCAATGTGCACGCGCTGGCGCTGCACGGGCATTTCGATGACTGCCAGGCCCGCGTGAAGGACATGTTCAACGATTTTACGTTCCGCGATGAAGTGGGACTTGCCGGGGTCAACTCGATCAACTGGGCGCGGGTTCTGGCGCAGGTCGTCTATTATTTTTCAGCCGCCACGACGCTGGGTGCGCCCGACCGTGCTGTCAGTTTTACCGTGCCGACCGGCAATTTCGGCGATATTTTCGCAGGTCAGATCGCGCGCCGAATGGGTTTGCCCATCGATAAACTGGTCGTGGCCACCAACCAGAACGACATCCTGCACCGGTGCCTTACCACCGGCGCATACCACACGAGCGAGGTGCACCCGTCGATCAGCCCGTCGATGGACATTCAGGTCAGTTCGAATTTCGAACGTGCGCTTTTTCACGCCTATGACAGAGACGGGCGCGCGGTGGCGCAACTGATGGACGAACTCAAGGGGCAGGGCGGGTTCTCCGTCAGCCAGGGTGCGCTTCAAGCGTTGCGCGACACCTATCAGTCGGGCCGCGCCTCGGAAGACGAGACCTCGGCCACAATCGCGGCGGTGAGGAACGCAACGGGCGAACTTCTGTGCCCGCATTCCGCCGTGGGGGTCAAGGTCGCGCAGGAAGTGGCTGACCGTCGCGTGCCGATGATTACTCTGGCCACCGCCCATCCGGCAAAATTTCCCGCCGCGGTCGAAGCGGCGAGCGGCGTGCATCCGCCCCTTCCCCCGCACATGGAAACGCTTTATGAGCGCCCCGAACGAGTGACCGGGATCGCCAATGATCTCGCCGCTCTGGAAACTCACATTCGGGAGAACCGTGCCGCGTGAGCCTGCAACTGGATACGCTTTCCAACGGATTTCGCGTCGTAACCGAAGACATGCCGGGTCTTGGTTCGGCGTCTTTGGGCATTTGGGTGCTGGCCGGTGGCCGCCACGAGCGCCCCGAACAGAACGGCATTGCCCATTTTCTGGAGCACATGGCCTTCAAGGGCACCAAGCGGCGCACAGCGCTTCAGATCGCCGAAGAGATCGAGGATGTGGGCGGATATATCAATGCCTATACCTCGCGCGAGGTCACGGCCTATTACGCACGGGTTCTGAAAGACGATGTGCCGCTGGCGATGGATGTCATTTCGGACATCGTGCTGAACCCGGTCTTCGATCCCGACGAAATCGAGATCGAGCGAGGGGTGATCCTGCAGGAAATCGGGCAAGCGCTCGACACACCCGATGACGTGATATTCGACTGGCTGCAGGAACGCGCCTTTGCCGACCAACCGCTGGGGCGGACCATTCTGGGACCGGAAGAGCGCGTCAGCGGCTTTGGGCGCGCAGATCTTGCCGGGTTCGTGGCGCAGCACTACGGCCCCAGCCAGATGATCCTTGCCGCCGCCGGGGCGGTCGATCACGACGCGATCATGCGCGAGGCAGAAAAGCTGTTCGGACACCTGCCCGCCGTGAATGTGTCGCGGGCCACACCGGCGCTGTTCACTTCGGGCGAGCGGCGCGAACTCAAGCCACTGGAACAGGTGCATTTCGCCTTCGGGATGCCCTCGCCCGGATACACCGCGCCGGATGTCTATGTGGGTCAGATATTCGCAACCGCCTTTGGCGGCGGCATGTCCTCGCGCCTGTTTCAGGAAATTCGCGAGAAGCGGGGCTTGTGTTACTCGATCTTCGCGCAGGCCGGTGCCTATGCCGAAACCGGGCTGACCACGATCTACGCCGGAACATCCGCCGCCCAGATCGAAGAACTGGCCACGCTCAGCATGGACGAGTTGCGCCGAGCTTCGGACACGATGAGCGTTCAGGAGATCGACCGCGCCCGTGCACAGATGAAGGCCGGTCTGGTGATGGGGCTGGAAAGCCCGTCGAGCCGAGCCGAGCGTCTGGCACGGATGGTTGGGATCTGGAACCGGGTGCCGACATTGGAAGAAACCGTGGCGCGCATTGACGCGGTGACTGCGACCCTAGTGCGGGACTATGCGGCGCAGCTTTGCACGGGCGGGGCGGCGGCAATGGCGGTTTATGGTCCCGCAGAAGCCGCGCCGCAGCTTTCGGATTTGCAGGCCCGGCTCGCCGCCTGATGCTGGGCTGGACGCGGAAAATCCGGCTGGAAACCGAGCGGCTTTTCCTGCGCCCGCCGACACATTCGGACTATCGGGGTTGGGCGACCTTGCGAAACGCGTCCATCGCCTTTTTGAGCCCGTGGGAGCCGACCTGGGCCAGCGACCATCTGAGCCGCAAGAGCTTTTCCAATCGTGTGTACTGGGCCGGACGGTCGATCCGGCAGGGCTCGGCCTATCCGTTTTTCATGTTCCTGAAGGACGGCAACGGGATCGTCGGCGCGATTACAGTGGACAACATCCGCCGTGGACCGGCGCAATCGGGAACCCTGGGGTACTGGACCGGCGAAAGCCATTCCCGACAGGGATACATGCGCGAGGCGATCGGAGCGGTTGCGGAATACGCATTCTCCAGGCTTGACCTGAGCAGGCTGGAGGCCGCATGCCTGCCCGAGAACGAAGCTTCGCGGGGCGTGCTGGAGAAATCCGGTTTCAAGTATGAGGGCGTCGCGCAAAGCTATCTTCAGATCAACGGGCGCTGGCGTAATCACGTGCTCTATGCACAGTTGAGAGGTGACCGGCGTGGGCGGGCCCCGCTCGGTTGAATTCGCCTTTTTGTGAAAACTTGCTAGATTCAGGATAACGGTCGTCGATCACCGCATCCGGGAGACTACGCAATGTTCCGATTTCTGACCCTGTTCGCGGCGCTTGGCCTGGCGACTTCTGCGCTGGCACAGGACCGCAAACCCTCGCACTGTATTGCCCTGGCGCAGGCCCCCGGACTTGAATTCGTGCAAAACGCCATCTTTTCGGAGCCTCTGGCAGACTTCACCATTCGGCTGAACTACGTTGCCCACTCGACCTTTCTGATCGAGGCGCAGGACGGGACGACTATTGCCACCGACTATGCCGGAACACTGGGACCAACCGGACTGGTCCCGGACGTGGTGACGATGAACAAGGCCCACTCCTCGCATTTCACCTATACGCCGGATCCGCGCATTCCCAATGTTCTGACCGGCTGGAATCCGAAGGGCGGAGCGATAGATCATCGTCTTGAAGTGGGTGAAGTTCTGATCCGGAACGTGTCCACGGACATTCTTGCGGGTTTTGGTGCCGTGACCGAGGAACTGGCCAATTCGATTTTCGTGTTCGAGATCGCGGGGCTGTGCGTCGCCCATCTGGGTCATTTGCACCACACCCCGACCGAAGCGCAATTCGCGGCTCTGGGTCGGATGGATGTCATCATGGCTCCCGTTGATGGCGGTCGCACGCTGGATCTGCCGAGCATGATTGCGACCCTCAAACGTGCCCGTGCTTCGGTGGTGATCCCGATGCACTGGTTTTCGATTGGCGGTCTGCAACGGTTCCTTGCCGGTATGGCCGATGAATTCGAGATCGAAATTCGCGACCAGAATTTTCTGGAAGTTTCTCTGAAAACGCTTCCCGCGCGTCCGACCGTTGTCGCGCTGCGCCCGACTTATCTTGTGGACCCTGAATAGGTTGCACGTCGCCGCGGGATGCGGCACGCCTTGGGGATGACCAGATACACCCCCGCAGATGCCGCGTTCAAAGCCTCCCTGGACCTGCCCGAGGCAGCCTTTCCGCCACTGGGACCTGCCTATCTGGAAGAACCGCGCGGGCGCTATTTCGGCCGGGGCGGATTGCTGATCGCGCCGGGATCGACCGGCGAGGTGGCCAGCGTCATGTGTGCGGCAAACGCCGCCCGGGTCGCCGTGGTGCCCTATTCGGGGGGGACGGGTCTGGTCGGTGGGCAAGTTGCTCCCGATCTCGAATGTCCGGTAATTCTGTCGCTGGCACGGATGCACGCCATGCGCGGCCTGTATCCCACAGAGAACGTCATGGTGGTCGAGGCGGGCACGATTCTTGCGGATGCTCAGGCGGCAGCCGAGCGTGCCGACAGGTTGTTTCCGCTTTCGCTGGCGTCCGAGGGTTCGGCCCGGCTGGGCGGGGTGCTGTCCACCAATGCCGGAGGGGTGAATGTGTTGCGCTATGGCAATGCGCGTGATTTGTGCCTGGGGCTTGAAGCGGTTCTGCCGGATGGCAAGATCATGAACACGCTGACCCGGCTGCGAAAGGACAATACCGGATACGATCTGAGGAACCTGTTGATCGGCGCAGAGGGTACACTTGGCATCATCACGGCTGCGGCCCTGAGGCTGTTTCCGCGACCCAATGAGCGCGGGGTCGCGGTTCTGGTGGTGCGGGATCCGGCTGCTGCGCTCGACCTTTTGTCGCTGACGGGTGCGGTTGCGGGGGGAAACACCAGCGCGTTTGAACTGATTCATCGCACAGGCTATGAGTTTTTGCGCGAAACCATGCCCGATCTGCGGCTTCCATTCGAGACCGCACCGGAGTGGTCGGTTCTGATCGAACTGGCAGGTCCGGAAGGCTTCGACCCCGAGGCGGCACTGACAGATCTTTTCGAACGGGGCGCAACGGCGGATTTGGTCGAGGACGGGATATTCGCGCAATCCGAGGCACAGGCGCAGGACATCTGGGCCGTGCGCGAGGCGATCCCCGAAGCGAACCGCCGCATCGGGGCGGTCGCTTCACATGACATTTCGGTGCCGCTTTCGGCGCTACCGGAGTTCATTTCACGGGGCACCGCCGCGATAAAGGCCATAGCGGATTTCAGGGTGAATTGCTTTGGTCATGTGGGGGACGGGAATCTGCACTTCAACGCATTTCCGGCGCGGGGCAAAACGCGGGAGGCCTACAAGAACCTGCGGTTGGAGGTGAGCCGTGCCGTGCATGATCTGGCGCACGAACTGGGGGGGTCGTTTTCAGCCGAGCACGGGATCGGACGGCTCAAACCGGCGGATCTGGAACGCTACGGCGACCCGGCAAAGCTGTCGGCCATGCGAACGATCAAGGATGCGCTGGATCCGAACGGGATCTGCAATCCGGGGGCCGTGCTTCGGCTTGAAGATAACCGGAATTAGAACGCCCCGCAGTTTTCCGCGAGGCGCAACTTTTTCCGGTTGTGTGCAGCCTTTTTCCCAGAGCCAGGTCCACGCGCGCGTTCTGCGCACCGACCGAGTTATCTCACGATCCTTTAAGAAATCGACAACGGGGGCGAATTTTCGGACCCTCAGTGCCCTCCGTACTCAGTCAGGGCATGAACGTCCTGACCCATCCCTTCCAGAAGTTCGCGTCCGCCCAGATCCGGCAGGTCGATCACGAAAGCACAGCCGACCACTTCAGCCCCAAGCCGCTCGATCAGAGTGATGCCCGCTTGCGCGGTTCCGCCCGTGGCCAGAAGGTCATCGACCAAAAGCACGGTTTCTCCGGGTTGCAGGCAGTCGTCATGGACCTCGACAATGGCTTCCCCGTATTCAAGCTTATAGCTCTGCTCGACCGTCTTGCCGGGCAGCTTGCCCTTTTTGCGGATCGGAATGAACCCGACGGCAAGCTGATGAGCAACCGCGCCGCCAAGAATGAACCCGCGCGCTTCCAGTCCGGCAACCTTGTCAATGCGCATGCCAACAAAAGGCGACAACAACTGATCGACCGCCATGCGAAACCCGCGTGCATCCAGAAACAACGTGGTCACATCGCGAAACAGAATGCCCTCGTGCGGGAAATCAGGGATCGTGCGGATATAGTCCTCTACGTTTGCCCGAGGTTTGGCCATCAAAACATCCTTTTGGAGTCAATCGTTCGCTCAGTCGCTGGCGTTACTGGTCACCCCGACCCGCCGGGGATAGTGGCGGCGCAAGGCCTCGGCGTCTTGTCCGGTCAGGCGGATCACGGCGTTGCTGTCCTCGTCGAAGATCGAGCGTTTGGCATAGGCCGGGTTGCGCAGATCGGTGGCAAGGCCCAGCGCCTGCACCAGTTCCTCTAAAACCACCGATCGGATCGAGCGCCGCCGCAGATCTTTTGACAGGGCGATCCCACTGGCGCGAATCTCGCCATTCCGCCACCACAATGTCATCAGTCCGGCCTGGATCGTGCTGCCGTCAAGTCCGCGAAAGCCTGTGTCCCGGATCACGCCGCCGCGTGCGGTGCCGGTCAGGAAAACCGGTATATCGACAGAACTTCCATCATCCACCAGCCGCAACCGGATGTCCGCGCCGACCGAGTTGATCTCGGCCACGGCGCCGCCAAGGGCCGCCTCGACCCAGGCGCGCTTGTAGTCCGGAAAGTCCGCGTTGACGAGTGCAATGCCAACCGTCAGGCGTTCGGACTTGTACACCGGCCAGCGGGTGAATGGCTTGGTGCAGGAGCCACCCGGCGGCGCTGCGCAGGCCACCATTCGATAGAATGCCTCGTCGCTGACACGACCCGAATAGCTGATGAATTCCACGGCGGACGCAGGTCCGCTGAGCAACGTCAGACACAGGATGAGCAGGCGCATCACAAGATCCTTCCGGCAATGGCGTCGAGTTTCGCCGTCAGCACCGGGTCGCGGCTGTCTGGCGCGGTCAGGATCGCAAAATCCAACGCCCGGTCGCAGCCATGGGGGCAGGGCGCGCGGTCAGTTCCCAGACGATTCGGCAAATCCGCAACCAGATTGCGCGCCTTGTCGGCATTGCCGGTCAGGGTTGCGATGATGTCGGAAATATCGACCGACCCGTGGTCGGGATGCCAACTGTCAAAATCGGTTATCATCGCCACGCTAGCATAGCACATTTCAGCCTCACGGGCGAGCTTGGCTTCGGGCATATTGGTCATGCCGATCACGTCGCAGCACCAGACCTCGCGGTAGAGCCTTGATTCCGCACATGACGAAAACTGCGGTCCTTCCATGGCAAGATAGGTGCCTCCCTCGTGTACTCTCACCCCCGCCACCACGGCCGCCGCTATGCAGGATTCCCCAAGGCGGGAGCAAGTGGGATGGGCGACGCTGACATGGGCGACGCATCCTGTGCCGAAGAAGCTTTTCTCGCGCGCGAAGGTGCGGTCAATGAACTGATCGACAACTACGAAATCCCCCGGTGCCATGTGCTCGCGAAACGATCCGCAGGCCGAAACCGAGATGACATCCGTAACTCCCAGTCGCTTCAAAGCGTCGATATTGGCGCGATAGGGCACGGTTGTGGGCGAATGAACGTGGCCGCGCCCGTGACGGGGCAGAAACGCCATGCGCACCCCGCCGACCGACCCCGTCAGAATGCTGTCCGAAGGCGCGCCCCAAGGGCTGTCGACCTTTGTCCACGTGGCGTTTTCAAGCGCATCGAGCTGATAAACGCCCGACCCGCCGATCACGCCGATAACGGTCTCCATTACCTGTCCCCGCTGGCCAATCCTGCCTGTTGATAACTTTCTCGGGACGGGGCGAAAAAGCAAGCACTCAGGGGCGATGCATGGCCGGATGCAACCCTTCTGCCACGTTTGTTGCTATGCGCTCAGTGCATAGGGGATTCCCGCTCCGTGCGGGTACACCCAAAGCGCCGGGAATGCGACTAAAGGCGCAAATCCAACACCCCTGAAGTGACCTGCCATCGGCGCCCTGTTCGCGGATTGGCTTAAGGCAACCCCTCTCCCGTCGGCCCGTCCGGCCCGACCCCGAAAGAATTCTCATGTCTCGCATCCTGACAGCGGCTGCCAGCCGAATGGCGTCTTCACAAAACTCCTTGCTGGGCGGTGGTTTCTCTCCCGGGCGGCTGGGCATCGAACTTCTGTCCGGCCTGACCGTTGCGCTGGCCCTGGTGCCCGAGGCGGTCGCCTTTGCCTTCGTGGCAGGGGTTCACCCTCTGGTCGGCCTCTACGCGGCGTTTCTGGTCGGGCTGATTACGGCGTTGATCGGCGGGCGTCCGGGAATGATCTCGGGCGCGACCGGAGCACTGGCCGTGGTGATGGTAGCGCTGGTGGCACAGCACGGGGTCGAATACCTGTTTGCGACTGTCGTGCTGATGGGGCTGATCCAGATCGCGGCGGGGGTGTTTCGGTTGGGCAAATTCATCCGTCTCGTGCCCTATCCGGTGATGCTGGGATTCGTCAACGGGCTGGCCATCGTGATTTTCCTCGCGCAGCTCTCGCAATTTCAGGTGCCCGGCACCGCTGAAGACGGGGGCCATGGCCTGTCTGGCGGCGCGTGGCTGACCGGGTTCCCGCTTGTTGCGATGCTGGGTCTTGTGGCG
>Ga0316205_10005626_pt1 | contig 10302 bp, 9 predicted proteins | sample 3monthpyrite_MG_FD_204941 | JGI IMG/M metagenome (GOLD analysis project Ga0316205, IMG submission 204941) | Microbial mat bacterial communities from mineral coupon in-situ incubated in ocean water Damariscotta River, Maine, United States -... | ecosystem: Environmental > Aquatic > Marine >...
ACGGCCCGACCGGACGCGGGAGACGGATGGAGCGGCGGGATCGTTTTGGCCTCGGGCCAAAACAGACCAGAGCGCAATCCGGCGGAGCGGCCGGGGAGGGACGTGCTCGCGAGGCGGGCAAACCGGGGCCTGGGTGCGACGCCGCGGTGAGGCCGCATGGCCGAATGCGCGACGGACCGAAGGGCCGTTCTCACCTGCGACACGCGAAGCCGAGCAGGGGAGGCCGCAAGGCAAGTTGGAACTGCGTTACAAAAGAAGACTGGGGAAATTCTGAGTTTCAGTTGTAGAGGTGAAAAGCGGAACTTCGCTGCGGGACGAACGAACTGGTAAGATGCGGACAACGGGTGCATTCGCTGCGGCTGCGCCAACGGCGGCTTTTAGAGTTCCTTGGTGCGGCAGTTGCCTAAGATAGCGAATCCGCCCATCCCAAAAAATCATTAAAGAGGAAACGAACGCCTGCATCTTGAATAACCCAGTCGGCCTTGGATTCTTTGAACCAAAGCGAACCAAGATCAATCTCGTTATCAGCTAAAAGTTTTTTGCAGTACGTGGCTAGTTCCCGCACGGCTTGATCGCCATAGCCTTGCCGAAAGTCTTCATAGACTTGATTACGCCCGTCTGGGGTTTCGGCCCAACCAGGACGAACGACATCTAGGTCTTGATGAAATTGCAAAGTGAAGTCGTAGAATGATTTTGGCGGCGTCATGTCAGTCAATCCTTGGATAGGATGTAATAATGATAAACCCATCTGGCATGTCTGGGTCATACTCAATGACGGTTCCAACGCCAAATGTCTGGCGCAGCCGTATTGGGGATGAGGCACGCTGAGTGGTTCTGTATGCCTCAAAGCCTGTTATTGATCCGAAATCACTTGTTATGAAGGCTCTACGCAGTCTCCCGCTGGCAACTTCATTCACAACATCCTCGTTGCTAGCTAGGTTAGAGTTCGTCAACCTCTGCGCGGATTCAAGGGATGGGAATGTTCCATGTCGCCGCCGATACAGGGTGCCAAAAAGCGTTCTCCCACGCGGAGTGCTGACCGATCCGATGAGGAAGCCTTCGCTTTTCCCGACATGTAGGGCAATGGTATGGCCTCCACTTGCTTCATGGATTGAAAGGTCTTGTGGAGGAACGCTGCCGTCGAAGTCGGCTAGAATTACGTTGTCTTGAGGGGCAGGTGCAGTGGGTTCCGCGTAGCATCTACAGTTATGTGCTTCGCCCGGGTGCCCACCCGCCGGGGGATCATCCCAGCGAAATACCTGGTCGTCATATTCTGCATGGCTATCACGCACTTTGGGGTCGTCCTGTGAGCGCCAAACATACCTCTCAATGCCAAGGTCTTCTTGTCGGAGCTGGTTGATCAGGCCAGCAAACGCCCGCAGCAAGCGTTCTTCCATTGCCATGCGCAGAGGTCTCAGTCGTTGAGGGTGGTCCTGGTACTCATTGAATATATTCCCAAGTCGCGAGTCCCATGCGCTTAACGCTTCTTCTTTGGCGTCTGACACGTCACTTAGATCAGCCTCAGACACGTTCGGCACGGTATCAGGGGGCGTCAAAGCGTTCAGAAGCATCCGGGTATTTTCGGCAGTAACTTGGTCGAGGCGGTGGCCAAAATCGGCTCGTAGAGCGGAGTAATTCGGGAAGGTTGATTTGAGAGAAAGCCCGAGACTTTGGCCAAATACTTTCCCATGCTGATGCGACAGGACATATAGGCCGTTACCGCCGCGCCTTAAGAAGTCACTGAAGTTCTGTTGCATGATTCACCCGCGTACTGGTTTCGCGTTCTTTGCTGAAAAGTGATTAACGAAGTCTACTCGACGCGTTCGGTTGGTAGTTGAAAAACGCAACATACTGAGATTTGGAAGCAGCCATTCGTACAAGTCACAGCATCGGTGACTCTGGGCTCTTCGGTTCCATTAGCTGCGGGCGACACGAACGTCTGCAATGTACGCCGGGTTCATTCAACCACACCAGTACAGAAAAAGGGGAACCGTGGTCTCACGGCTCCCCTTTGGGTTCAGATCGTCTCCCCCTCGCGCGCCGATTAGGCGACCAGCGACAGCCCCGCGCCGGGGTCCTGCGGCTGCTCACCGCTGTCGATGAACGGGATGATCGAGAAGGTCTGCCCACCGCGCTGTTCTTCGTTCTGCACGGCGTTGACGCGCAGGTCGCCATCGGGCGTGTTGATCAGCAGCGACAGGTAGTCATTGCCCGTGCGGCTGCTTTTGGCCATCCACGCCGAGCCAACGCGGATCGGTGTGCCCCGGGGCGAGCTGACCTCGATGCGGTAATCGGGGTGAGTATCCTCGGATTTGTAGCTGTTCTCGATCAGCATGAACTCCAGATCGAACATCATGTTGGCGATGTAGCCCGTGAAGGCGTTGTCAGCGTCCATGGCGGTGAGCTCGCCCGAGATCGAGCCGGATTTCATCAGGCCGTTCGAGACCAGCGGGATGATCTCGAATTCGCCGCTCTGGGCCGCGCGCGCCTCTTTCGTCTGCACCGCGTTGACACGGAACGGGCCCAAGCCGACATCGAGCTGCATCGAGATGTAGGGGTTGCCGCTGGTATTGCCGGTCTCGTTCCAGGCCGTGCCGATGCGCACCTTGCGACCGGATTTGTTGACTGCCGTCACGTCGTAATCCGGGCTGCGTTCGGACATCTTGGCCCGCGCCTCCAACTGGATGGCGATGTCAAAGCGCGTCGAGTGGATCATGCCGGTGTACTGAGCGGCTGCGGTCTCGACATTGCGGGTGAGGGTTCCTGCGAACATGGGATGGTTCCTTTTGGATTGGCCGGTGTCTGACGTTTTTGCCAGCGCATCCGGGATTGCTTTCTCGACCCCTTGAGGGATCACAAATCAGAAAGCCTGCTTGTATCTTTGATGGTGCGACGGTTCCCCCAGCGGAACGTCGAAATCTGGGAACGGCGTTGCTAACCATCCCGGGGGAAGTCGGACCGAAAGCCTGCAGGTAGCAACGTGCCGAAGGAAAGAATGGTCGGCTTCCAAAGATGGAACTGTTCTGAACAGATGGAGGGGAGTCACAGATGTCCCGGATACAAGAAAAGAAGACCATCACAACGGCAACGTCCCCATTCATTGTCATTGGGATCGACGTCAGCAAAGACCAGCTGGACGTGTTTGTTTCGCCTGCTGGCAATCACCACAGCTTCAAGAATGACTCTGGAGGCGTTGCCGAACTGGTCAAAGTCTGCCGAGATCACGATGCCGATCTCGTAGTCCTCGAAGCGACAGGACGCTATCACAGGATGGCGCATGAAACGCTTCATGAGGCTGGTGTTAAGACTGCTGTCGCGAACCCAGCTCGAAGCAGGAACTTTGCGAGGTCAGTAGGCCGCCTCGCCAAGACCGACAGGATCGACGCGCAAGTCCTGGCCGAATATGGTGAAAGGGTTCGGCCACCTGAGAGCACGCCGCCTTCCAAGCTTCAGGCGAAAATCGCCGAGATTACAGTCGCTCGCAGGCAAATCGTCGATGAAATGAAGATCCTGAAGCAACAACAAACACAGACCTTGGATGAACTGGTGATCGCACAGGTCGAGGCGCGCATTTCTTTGTGCCAGCGTCACTGCAAAGATCTTGAACAGCTATTGGCCGAATTGATTGAAGAAGACGATGGCATCAGGCGGAGGCATGAAATTCTCAAATCAATCCCTGGCATCGGTCTGACCACCTCCGCAACACTGATCTCCGAGCTGAACGAACTGGGCGGTGCCAATGCCAAGCAAATTGCATCTCTCTCCGGTGTCGCACCAATGAACCGTGATTCAGGCAGCTTCCGTGGAAAACGCAAGATTGGCGGAGGACGCAAACCGGTGAGAGACGTCATGTATATGGCGGCCGTCGTCGCGATCCGCTGGAACAAGGACATGGCCGCGTTCTATCAGCGTCTCAAGAAAGCCGGCAAACCTTTCAAAGTCGCAATCACCGCCGTGATGAGAAAGCTCCTCATACTCGCGAACACGCTTCTCAGCGAAAATCGGCTTTGGTCGGAAACGCCGCCTTGATTTTCAAGACAGATGCTTTCCTTTCAGCCCCGCCCACGGGTCAGAGCTGCCGTCCGAGTGGGAATGCCCCCGCGCCTCCGGGTGCTACGCCCCTCCCCTGCCCGTCTGGTCTAGATTGGCTGCCCGGATTTTCCACGCCGTCCTCCGGTCGCGCGATGAAGAACTTCGACTCTTTGCCATTCAACCGGTGCCCGCTCCGGTCGGTCAGACCGATGCAGCTGCCGTTCGGCACATAGGTGATCAGGTACTGACCGACCCGGTCCTTGTGGACAACGTAGCCGGTATTGGCCCAGTGCACGGTGTGGCCGGCATCGACGGCGGCTTTGATGTCATCGAGTGTCATGCGAACCTCCTTACGAAGAATGGTGGGGAAACGACGCAAGAAGTCCGATCTTCCGACCGGGCTTCCATGCAGCATTTGTTCGGCAAACGGCCGAGTGCTGTCAGGCACCTTGCGTGGCTTGCGTCGCGTGCGCCGCCATCCAATCCTTCAGACCAAGAACCGTTCTTCCGGCGGCGACTTCAGATGCCCAGGCGACCCTTGGATCGCCGCACGGCTCATCGCCGACATGCCGGTCGATATGGCCATTGGCCATCCATGGCTCAGGCTGTATCTGTCGCGGCCAGTCCGCCATGCTCGGGATACGGCCCTGGCAGTCTTCGCGGACATGCTGCTCGCCGATCCAGCGCACGGGGATCTCTCGACCAGCGCTATTGGTCAGGGTCAGGCCGAAGACACGTTCGGCTTCAAACAGGCCTTGGGCATGATGGCGCATGGCTCGGTGCGTGAAGAGCGCGAGGTGCTCTTTTGAGGCGTCAAACCAATCGTGCACAGCCTGATAGTCAGACGGCACCCCGCCGAATTTCCGGGCAGAGCTTTCAGCATGATGAAGTGGATGGGCCATCTCACAGCCCCTCGTCATAACTGTGCGAGCATTCAACGTAGCGGTCCGCGTGATCGAGGATGATGCTGTCTAGTGCTATGTCCCAGGTCAGCGTGCCGTAGCCACCCTCGTTGTTTTCGAACCCCGGGTGGTGGTGATAGGCGAGCGACCAGGCGAAATCGCCCACTTCGGTGGCAAGCGCCTCCGGCAGTTTGACCTCTGCAGGCTGCACCGTCACATCCTCGACATTGCCGGAGTCGCCATAGCCTTCGTACTCGGCAGTGACCTCGCTGATGCCAAGCGCACGTAGTTGCGCGAGCAGCTCCGTTCGGGATGCCTTCAGGGTGGTTTCGCGCTCCGCGCGCCACTGAGCCGCCATTGCGGCATAATCGATCTGGGGATTGGTCATGGGTCTGTCCTCTTGTCTGTAATTGGGGGGCCGGGCGTGGCATTGGTCAGCGCGCGGCCGGAAAGCGCAGACCGGTGAAACCCAGATCCGCGACGCCCGGCCCAAAGCCCTCTTTGACTTTTCAGGCGGCTTGTTCTGCCGCTCTAGCGGCTCGCTGGCCCACGATCCGGGCCAGAATGGTTCCCGTGTCTATCCCGTACCCATGCGGCAGGAACACCCGCAGCTGGAAGGCAATGATCTCGGTGAAACACCCCATGGCCTTGAGACCTTCAATCATGCCCCGATCCGCACCGCCCAGCTCGAGACGCATCTCGCCTGCGACCCGGCGACGGGTCAGGGTGAGACCCCGGCCCAGATCGACAGGTGCGGTGGTGCCGAGGGCGGCGGTCAGCATCTCCTGCGCTGTTTGCGGGTTGGACACGAGGAAGCGGGCGCGCAGCGCTGCCGCCCCTTCCTCGCTCAGCGTGCGCCCGATCATCGCCGTCGCCCCGTCAGGCGTGACCCGGTAGATGCGTTCATTGGTGGTCGGAATATCCTTCCAGATCGGCAACAAGAGCCCGGTCAGCAGGTAAAGCTTGGTTGTGGTGGTTTTTGGCAGGGACGCAGCCTCGGCATCCCAAAGCGTTACAAACTCGGGCTTGCCGATGTCTTCCCAGGCCGAAGACGTGAACCGCGCCTCCTCCAGGTAGCTCGACCCGTTTGGCCGCACCGCCTTGCGCATCAGCGTCACGATATCCTCGTCATATATCTGCATGGGGCGCGCCGAGATGAGCGCCGCGCGGCCGGAGGCGCGATTGACCATCGGCAGCTTGTCCGGATTGCGCGACATGGCCTCTTCGGCCCCAAGGACGTGGACCGGGTCGGTCACCTCCAGCCCGATGATCCGCGTCACGGCGCCGGATTTCGGGCAGGTCCAGAGATCCTCTGTGGAGACCTGTTCGATCTTTTCGCCGCGCAGGGTTTCGACGCCGAGATCGAGCGTGCCCGCCACGCGCGCACGTTCCGTCTGATCAGCAATCCGGCGCATGAACTCGGCAAAGAGTGCGTTCTGCATGTGGATGGGCAGCGCAAGCACCCGGTTGAGAAACCGCTGGATCGGGGGAAGCTCCTCGAGAAGCACACCGTCCTTTTCGATCAGCCGCAGGGCTGTCCAGTCGGTGAAGCTCTCGTAGCTCATCGCCTCAGCGCGCCCGGCGGCAAGATCGGCGAAATACCCACGTAGTGCGGCCCGCGCGATCGGGCTTTCGAGATTGTCCTCCTCGCGGAACATGCCTTGCGAGCCGGTCTCGCGCTGACCCTTGGTCAAGGCCCCCAGCTGGTCGAGGCGCTTGGCGATCGTCGAGGTGAAACGCTTTTCGCCATGCACATCCGAGGTGCAGACCCGGAAGAAAGGCGCGCTGACCTGGGCCGAGCGATGCGTGCGACCCAGCCCCTGGATGGCCGCATCGGCGCGCCAGCCGGGCTCCAACAGGTAATGCCGCCGCCGTTTCTGGTTCTTCGCCGTTTGTGCCGTATGATAGGACCGGCCTGTGCCACCCGCATCGGAAAAGATCAGGATATCCTTCTCGCCATCCATGAAGGCTTGGGTTTCGGAGGAATTGCTGCTGGCGGCGCGCTTCTCGATGAAGAGATGGCCATCCGCGGCCTTGAGGGGCCGGATGGACCGCCCCGTGACTTCTGCCACGGCCTCGTCGCCAAAGGCCCAGAGGATCTGATCGAGCGCCGAGGGGATCGGGGCGAGCGTCATCAACTCCATCATGGCCGCGTCACGCAAAGCGAGCGCCTCGCGGGAGACGACCAGCGCCCCGGTCTCATCCCGCAACGGTTCTGCCACCATATTGCCGTCGATCTCGACCAGCTTTTGCGCATGGATCGGGAAAGCCTGTTCGAGGTAGCCCAGAACGTAATCGCGCGGCGTCAAGGCACCCTCGACGAGTTCATCCTCCGGGTCCATCGTCTCAAGTCGGCGTTTCAGCAGGCTCTCACCCGTCGAGACCACTTGAATGACGCAAGCCTTGCCCGCCGCCAGATCGTCCTTGATTGCGCGGATGATGGTCGGGGCTTTCATGCCCATCAGGAGATGGTTGAAGAAGCGCTGTTTCGTGCTCTCGAAGCGGGACTTGGCCGAGGCGCGTGCGGCCGAGGCATTGGTCTCGCCCGAGGCATTGTTGACACCGGTCGCCGTCAGCGCCGCCTCGAGATTATGGTGGATGGTGCGAAACGCACCCGCGTATGCATCGTAGATCTCGATCTGGGCCGGGGTGAGCGCGTGTTCGAGTACGTCATATTCCACGCCATCAAAGCTGAGGGCACGGGCCGTGTAGAGGCCGAGCGTCTTGAGATCACGCGCGACCACCTCCATGGCAGCCACGCCGCCGGCTTCCATCGCTGAAACGAAACCCTCGCGGCTCGGGAAGGGGTATTCCGGCCCCTGCCCCCAGAGACCGAGACGCGCGGCATAGGCCAGGTTGTGCACGCTTGTGGCGCCCGTGGCCGAGATATAGAAGACGCGAGCGCGGGGTGCTGCCAGTTGCAGCCGCAGGCCCGCAAGGCCCTGCTGCGAGGGTTTGACCCCCCTGCCCTCTGCCGATCCGGCGGCGTTCTGCATGGCATGGGCCTCATCAAAAGCGAGGACGCCTTCAAAGTCTTCGCCCATCCAGTCGAGGATCTGGCTCAGCCGCGTGGTGCCGCATTTGCCCGCGGACCGCAGCGTGGCGTAGGTGACGAAGAGGATGCCACAGGTCACGGTGATGGGTTGGTCCGGTTTCCATTTGGAAAGCGGCTGAATGTCGGCAGGCGAGCCGCCGAGATCGGTCCAGTCGCGGATCGCGTCCTCGATGAGCGTGGCGGATTTGGAAACCCAGATCGCCTTTCTGCGCCCGGCCAGCCAGTTCACGAGAATGAGCCCCGCGCATTCGCGCCCCTTGCCGCAACCGGTGCCGTCGCCGAGGAAATAGCCGAGGCGATAGGCACGTGCATCCGGGTCGTCATCGGCGCGCGTCAGCTTGGTCTGGTCGTCATCGATGCTAAACCGACCGGGCAGGTCGCGCCCATGGGCATCATGCGCCATGACGATGGTCTCGAGCTGCGCCTCGGAAAGATGTCCCTCCTCGATCAACCGTGCGGGCAGGCGCAATTCCGCACTGGCCGCGCCTGAAGGCACGGGCGGTGCAACCGAGGCCATGGCGATGCTTTCGACGAGCGGCGTGGGGTGTTCCTGCGCACCCGCGATCTCGATCCGCTGCGGGCGATAGCGCGCATAGATATCCGAGACCGGCGTGTTGTCGCGCGGGACATCGAAGCTTGTGAAGCTGAGCGGACGGACGGCATTGGCCCTTGGTTTGGAGGCGGCGACAGGCGCAGCGGCGGTCTTGCGAGGGGCAGATGATGGAACGGTCGGCCGAGCATGAGGGATCGCCTCAGCCCGGTGGACGGGGCGCATCTCGGGCCGGATTGCGGCCACGACGTCGACATATGTCAAGGCGTCATCCAGGTCCCGGACACTGGCGCGGATCATCTCGCCGTCCTCCTGCACCTTGTCGAAGACCATCAGCTGGGTTTCGACAGAGGTGCCGAGCTTGCGGTAGACCTGCCCCGGCATCGTCAGCGCCAATCGCGGCGTCAGGAGACCGCAGGCGCGGGACCAATGCGCGGCATCACGCTCCGGGCTGAACCCCGGCGGCATGATCGCCACCAGGCGCCCGCCGGGTGCCAGGCGCTTTGCAGCCGCGATGAGATGTTTGGCGGCGATGTGCTTGTCTCGGGAGCGATCGACCGATGAGGCGAAGGGCGGGTTCATCACCACGACGTCGGGTAGAAGCGGCGACTGCAGCAGATCGTCGATATGCTCGCCGTCATGGCCCGTCACCTCGCCGCCGAAAACCGCGCGCAGGAGGCGCTGGCGAAAGGGGTCGATCTCGTTGAGCGAAAGCGTGGCACCAGCCCGGGCGGCGAAAGCGGCCAGTGCACCGGTGCCAGCCGAGGGCTCCAGAACGGTCTCGCCCTTGCGGATCGCCGCGGCCCGCAAGACCAGCGCCGCAAATGGCAGCGGCGTGGAAAACTGCTGCAGCCGGATCTGCTGCTCGGAGCGGCGGGTTTCCGTCAGGAGCCGCGAGGCAAGCAGCCTTGCAGCGGCGATGTCACCTGCCGCGCCGTCCCCACGCAGCAGCACCTGAACAGCCGCGGCCTGCATCAGGTCATATGCCATGCGCCAGTCCCAGGCACCGCCAGCATCGCTGCCATGAAACGTCTCGCGCATGATGCGCGCAAGCGCTGAGCTACGCAGAGGTATATGGTCGATCTCCGCGCCGATTCGCGCGATGGCATTTGCGAGATCAGTGTCGGAGATTGGTAATGCCGGGTTTGCCGAATTGGGCTTGGTCATGGTGATTTTCCTTTGGATCAGGATCTGAATTCCAAAGGACAAAAAGCCCGCTTTCGCTTTTCAGGGTGACGGGGTCAGACCGCGCTGACCTCCAAGGCTTGGTCAGGACTTGGGTTCGACCTGCCGCTTCGCATCAATCAATGCCTGTGCAGCCTGCATCACCTGAACCTGAGATGTTCCCGAGCGTGCATCCTCCAGCGCGGCCTGTACCTGCGCGCAAAACCACGCGTCATACGCGTCCGCTTCAGCAGCCACGGAAATGCTCTTCAAGACCTATATCCAGCAGCTTGCCGAAGTCATCGGGCATGTCTGCAACGCGCACATCAATTGGGAAACGGTGCCCCGTCAGATGAGGCGCGCCTTGTTCATCAGTGCCGAAATCCGGCCCTTCCTTATCCGTTGGGTCCATTGCGATTTCTCCCACTTTACTATGGGTTGTTACTACATCATCCAGCGTGGTGACATAAACGGCAATGCCATTGTGGTCAAATCAAGTCGGGCCACTTAGGAATCGAATGCCGGAGGGGGCAGAATCCTGCGTGAAGCTCAAAGCCGCCGTTCATTGAAAGCGCGGCGAAATCTGACTCAGAGCCCAA
>Ga0316205_10005627_pt1 | contig 10302 bp, 5 predicted proteins | sample 3monthpyrite_MG_FD_204941 | JGI IMG/M metagenome (GOLD analysis project Ga0316205, IMG submission 204941) | Microbial mat bacterial communities from mineral coupon in-situ incubated in ocean water Damariscotta River, Maine, United States -... | ecosystem: Environmental > Aquatic > Marine >...
TGGCATTGTACATGGTGTTAAGGGTTGTGTTATTTGATGGAGCATTGCATGTTTATCAGCAAGAGCATTCTTTTATAGAATCATTGATCCATAATCTCGCTGTTTTTCCACATGTCTTTTCATATACAGCATTAGCGGCTTGGTATGACACCCAATTGTTTGGTTGGTTTTGGGTTGTATTTTTTATTTTATTCATGTTGAGTTTTGTTATTAGTTTTAAAAATAACTCTATGAATAAATGGTTGATCTTTTTTGCTTGGATAATTATTACTTTATTGGCACTTATTAGTCAAATTGGGAATGCAGACAATTCAGGTGCTGGAGCTCGGGTTTTATACACTGTTAGTGCTTGGTTTGCTGTTATTCTTGTAGTTCCATTGTTGTTTTTGCAAAGAATTTCTATTCTTTTCTGCGTAATTCTCACTGTTTTATTGGTTTATGTCCACAACCTACCTGTTCAACAATGGACAAAAGCAGCTGTCATATCAAAAAAATTACTTCAATCCGTTGATGAAATTCCTGCTTTGGCTAATGATAAGCAATGGGATTTGGTTTTAATTCCTGAACACATAGGTGTTGGATTATTAGGAAGAACAGCACAAGGTGGCTTCAGTATGCCCCCATTTAGGAGTGAAAATGTGTTAGATAAAATGATCCCTTTTATTGGCAGCGACTTAGAAATTTGGCGAGAAAGACTAAATAATCATTTCATGGCCAGCTACAAAACCAATGTCAGTGATCCTAATCAATATCCGACAAGGTACTACTGCACAAATAAACTAGGAAAATTGGTTGAATTATCCATCAATAAAGATGATTTAATCAATCAACAAAAATGGGCCAATAAGTGGAAGCAACAAACAGCTAAACTAGATTGTTATTTGTAATTTTGCTAAAATTGTCGGTCATATTAGAAAAGAGACAAAAGTGAAATTTACACTGAATAAAAAAGACAGCAACATCACCGCTGCCAGAAGAGGCCAATTATCATTCAAACGAGGCACTGTTGAAACTCCGTGTTTCATGCCTGTGGGAACCTATGGAACAGTCAAAGGCATGACTCCTGAAGATGTAAAAGCCACTGGAGCTGAAATTATTCTGGGTAATACTTTTCACTTGATGTTGAGACCAGGTACAGAAGTTATAGAAGCACATGGTGATTTGCATGATTTTATGCACTGGGATAAACCCATATTAACCGACTCAGGTGGGTTTCAAGTCTTCTCTTTAACCAAAACCCGTAAATTAACCGAAAAAGGCGTAACATTTTCTGCACCAGTGGATGGTTCTAAGGTTTTTATGGGACCTGAAGAATCCATGCAAGTTCAAACGAAACTGGGTTCTGATATTGTTATGATATTTGATGAGTGTACACCATACCCAGCTGATGAAAGAACTGCAGCTGAATCAATGAGATTGTCGTTACGTTGGGCAAAACGTTCTAAAGATGCTTTTGAGGCTAACAATAATCCAAATGCTTTATTTGGTATTGTGCAAGGTGGCATGTACGATGATTTACGCAAAGAATCTGCTGAAGGCCTGAAAGAAATTGATTTTCATGGTTTTGCAATAGGTGGATTATCAGTTGGAGAACCCAAAGATTTACGTGAACAAGTCCTTAAAACAACCACACCATTATTACCAGATGAAAAGCCGCGCTATTTAATGGGCGTGGGTAAACCTGAAGATATTTTAGAAGCAGTAAAATTAGGTGTCGATATGTTTGATTGTGTGATGCCAACAAGAAATGCCAGAAATGGCCATTTATTTACTTGGGATGGAGTGATTAAAATTCGCAATGCAAAGCATCAATTTGACACTAAACCTTTAGATGAAAAATGCGGGTGCTATACCTGTAAGAACTATTCCAGAGCCTATTTACGCCATTTAGATAAATGCAAAGAGATATTAGGTTCTCATTTAAATACTATTCATAACTTATTCTTTTATCAGGATTTTATGCAACACATACGTAAAGCCATTGAGGAAGATAAGCTTCAAGAATTTTCAGATGAGTATTATTCAAATATTACTCAAGTGTAAATGTTTAAAATTTAATTCATGACTTATGTCATTTACAATTTTTTTTCAAAAAAAATAAAATAAGGAATTATCAATTGAAAATATTTTCATTATGAATAATTCCAAGAGAATAATAGGGTTTGATATTGCCCGTGCTTTGGCCATTTTTGGCATGGTTGTTGTCAACTTTAAAATAGCCATGAATGCCAAATCTGGTAGTCCATTTTTACTGTGGGTTGCCAGTTTGTTTGAGGGCAGGGCATCAGCTTTGTTTGTGGTTTTGGCAGGAGTTGGGGTTACATTTTTGACCAATAAATCACGTCTTTCCAATGATGTTGGTTCTATAAAGACTGCAAGGTATTCATTATTAAAAAGAGCATTGTTGCTGATTGTTATTGGTTTGGCATATACACCGATTTGGGAAGCTGACATTCTCCACTTCTATGGTTTTTATTTTCTTATTGCTTCTATGCTATTTACAACCAGTAATAAAAAGTTATTATTTTTTGCAGCGGTGATTGTCTTGATGTTTCCCGTATTAATGGTTTTTTTTGATTATTCAAAAGGCTGGGATTGGAGCGTGTTTAAATACCATAATTTATGGACTATTGATGGGATGGTAAGGCACATTTTTTTTAATGGTTTTCATCCTGTATTTCCTTGGGCAGCATTTTTGATTTTTGGCATGTGGCTAGGCAGACAAGAATTATCTATAATAAAAGTAAGGAAAAAACTGTTTAAAATGGCTTTTGTTATTTGGGTTGTTACCGAATTTGTGTTTTTAGGCTTACGTACATATTTTAAAGACTCAAATGATTTTGGAATGGGATCTGAGGATTTACAATTGTTGTTTTCAACTTCGATTATTCCACCGTTTCCTCAGTACATGATTGCAGCCAGTTCTTTAGCAGTCATGGTTATTGTGCTTTGTTTACATTTTTCAGAAAGGTTTTATCATTCAAAAATAACTCAATGGTTATATAAGACTGGGCAATTGGCATTAACCCTTTATGTGGCACATGTGATTTTAGGCATGGGAATTCTTGAATCCATGAATAAACTGGGTAATCAAAGTATAAAATTTTCTTTATTTAGTGCATTGACTTTTTGTGTCTTTTCTATAATCTTCAGTGTACTTTGGTTGAAATATTTCAAAATTGGCCCTTTAGAATGGGTTTTTAGAAAGCTAACGAGATAAAAGTTGTTGAATTATGAATGGAGTTTAACGGAAAAATAAGGTAGGATAATTGCATTGAATAGGCTGTCTTAGGGGAGATGAGTTAATATTCGTGCAACATAATAATTACAAAGTTGTTATAATCGGGTCAGGTCCAGCTGGTCTTAGTGCTGCTGGTCGCGCTGCTTTTTACGATAATAAATCACCACACAATCAGAAATCCCATCTTTTATTAGAATCATTTAACAGTCCTGCAAAAACCATATACCAATATCAAAAAGGCAAATATGTTATGGATGAGCCAGGCTTTTTGGCATTGCGTAGTCCATTAGAATTCAGTGCTGGAAAGCGTGAGGACATATTAGACAGTTGGCAAAAAGGGATAGAAATCAATAATATTAATATTCAGTATGATTCTGAAGTCATTGAAATTTCAGGCCATCATCCAAATTTCACAATTAGCCTTAAAAATGGATCAAAAGTTCAATCAGAAAACGTTGTCCTAAGTGTAGGTTTACAAGGAAATCCCAGAAAACTGGGGTTAGAGAATGACAATGAATCTCAATTCGTTAGATATACTCTGGAAGACCCTGATGAATTTGAAAATAAAACCATTGTTGTTATTGGAGCTGGTGATGCGGCGATAGAAAACTCTTTGGGGTTAATTAAGCAGAATAAAGTTCATATAATTAATCGTCGAAATGAATTTAGTCGTGCAAAACAAGGCAATTTAAATGCGGTTTTATCGGCAATTAACAGTAAATCAAATGAATTTTATTGTCATTATAATACCAATGTCAAATCAGTCATACTTCCAAATTCAAATAATCAAATGGGTTCAATTGTTCTCGACACACCTGAAGGTGAAATAGTCGTTGAGTGTCATTGTATAATTGCCAGATTGGGAGCGATTGCGCCAAGAAAATTTGTTGAGGCATGTGGTGTTAAGTTTCCAAATGATAAGCCTGACTCTATCCCAGATTTAGATCGTCACTATCAAAGTAATGTTAAGGGATTGTACATTATTGGAGCATTAGGTGGTTACCCATTAATTAAACAGGCAATGAATCAAGGCTATGAAGTTATTGAATTCATTAATGGCAATGAAATTAAACCTGCTGACCATCCATTACTAGAGCAACAATTTAAACTTCTGCCCTATGCAATGGATGCACAAAGAATTTTAGAACTTTACCAACAAAGAGTTCCAATGTTTAGAAAAATGAATGCATTGGCATTTAGAGAACTTATTATTGAAAGCAATATTGTTATTGCATTAGATGACGAATCATTCGAAGAAACTTCAATTACACAAGATCAAGCCATGAATGCTGGATATGATAAATTAACAAGTTTGATTAAAGCTGGAGATTATATATTTAAACAAGGGAATTATAGCAATTCATTCTATACAATTGTTGAAGGAGAAGTAGAATTAATAAAAAACAACACTGAAAGATTTGTTCTAAGAGCGGGACAATTTTTTGGAGAAATGAGCTTACTATCAGGAAGACCCCGACAAGCCAGTGCCAGAGCCAGCAATGATTGTATTTTGATAGAAACACCCAGAAGAATCATGGCGAAGTTAATGAATTCTAACGATGAAGTGGCTGAAGGCATTAATCGTGTGTTTATTATGCGTGCCTTACAAGCAGCTTTTAATCCAAAATTATCGCATGAGCAAATGAATAAATTGGCCATATCAATTGAATTATTAGAATTTAAAGCCAAAGAAATTATTTACAATGAGGGAGAACAAGGAGATGAGATGTATCTTATTCGTTCAGGTACAGTTTCTCTATCTAAAGGCAAAGGAGCACAAAAGCAAACGACACTTCAATTACAATCTGGAGATTTGGTTGGACAAATGTCACTTATGGGTAACCCTATAAGACAACATACAGCGGAAGCTACTGTAAGAGTTGAGGCATTAAAAATCAATAAAAAACAATTTTTGACATTGGTTCAATCCAATTCAAATCACATTAAAGTTTTACAGTCTCAATTGACTCATTTGATTAAAGAGTCAAATTCGATGGGCTCTGTTGTTGAAGCATCTAATACCATTAAATTTTTGTTGGATGAAGGGCTGGGTGAAGCCACTAATGCCTTGGTTATAAATGAAAATCTCTGTGTTAATTGTGATAATTGTGAAAAAGCATGTGCTGAAACCCATGATGGAATCTCAAGACTAGACCGCGAAAATGGTGAATCATTTGCTGGTTTACATGTGCCTATTTCATGCAGGCATTGCGAACAACCACATTGTATGAAAGATTGTCCAGCAGATGCCATTCATAGAGCAGAAAGTGGGGAAGTATTTATTGATGATTCTTGCATTGGGTGCGGTAATTGTGAAACAAACTGCCCTTATAATGTGATTAAAATGAGTTATGCAATGCCCAAAAAACCTGGACTATTGACTTGGATGTTTATGGGATTGGGCAATGGACCAGGCGAAAGTTTAAATCCGAAAATAGATTCGAAGTCTAAAGAATCTGGGAAAAAAGCGGTTAAATGTGATGCTTGTATGGATCAAAAAAAAGGACCAGCCTGTGTTAGATCTTGCCCAACAGGAGCAGCGATACGAATCAGCCCAAATGATTTTGTGAATTTGGTAGATGGCAGTTAATATGTATCAATCACTCTTAAAATATAAGAAATACCGATACTTAAAAGCATCAAGTATTTTACTTATTGTATGTATTGTTATCTATTTGTCACAAGGTCCTTCTCAACCTGCTAATGGAGGAACCACTCAAGGTTATATTTTAGGCTCTATTGCTACATTCATAATTTTGTTGTTAACTTATTTAGGCATTCGCAAAAGACAATATTCATCAAATCTTGGTAATCTACAAGGCTGGACATCTGCCCATGTTTATTTAGGAATATCATTATTGTTGATTGCCAGTTTGCATACTGACTTTCAGGTAGGTTGGAATGTGCATACATTGGCATATTCATTGATGTTATTGGTTATCTTGTCTGGCTTTTATGGATTATATACTTATATGCATTATCCACGTGTTTTATCGAATAATAATACGGGAGGTTCACAGGATGTCTGGCTTGAAGAAATGAGCGAAATTGATGATAAAATTAAGGAAATATCTATATCTTGTAGACTTAATGAGCGACTGTACGTGCTCAGCGCTATTAAAAATACAAGTTTAAAAGGAGGTTTGTTTAATCAATTTAAGGGCAAAGATTATTCAAAAGTAAGAGAGCAAGAAGGAAATAAAAAATTAGTTTCTAATAAAAATCAACAAACAGTGATTAATATTCTTGCACAAGCCATTCCTAAAAGTATTAGTCAATCAGAATCAAGTGCACTAAATCAATTATTAACATTGTTTTCAAGGCGCCAAAGATTACTAAAAATAATAAGGCGCAATCTTCAGATAAAGGCTTATTTAAAGATGTGGTTGATTTTTCATATTCCATTAACTATTGCTCTATTAGCAGCATTATTTGTGCATATTTTAGTTGTATTTTTGTATTGGTGAAAGAGAATAAAAAATGAGGATAAATTACTAAAGAAATGTTTTATTTAGTTAGAAAACCAGTATTAGGTAGTCCAGATGAATTTCAGGATTTGGACTTTGATGTTGATGTTCTTACTATTGGAAATTATGATACAAATGTTGTGGTTTTAGAGGATTTATTTGAAGCCGAGATAGAAATTAAAGCACTTTCAAATACTGAAGCACAATTTAAATGTAATGATGAAACATTAATTGTAATTGAAGGCAGAGAAGTTTCATCAGGATTATTGAAATATGGCAATACCTATCAATTTGGTGTTTATGATATTGAAATAATTAAAAACCCAGCTGGTTTTGATTTTGCAGTTAATATTGTTAAATCCTCACGAAAAAATCTACAGCACAAGAAAAAATTTCAAATCCAATACGATAATCGCAGTAGTTTTAGCATTAGAAGTATTTCTTATGTTTTATTTTTTCTAATTTTATTGTTTTTCTTATTTATTCCTTATTTTGGTTCACAAAACAATAAAGTATCAAAAATTTTGGAACAGATGCCAATTCCAAGTAATCTTTCATGGTCATCTGGCCCTATGGCTATGGCCCATAGAATACCAGAAATAGGAAATAACTGCCAAGTATGTCATGTCAAACCTTTTGAGAAAGTTCAAGACAAACAATGTATAGATTGTCACCATAACCTTGGTGAGCATGTATTAGAACAGCACCCGGCTATAGAAGAATTTAGCAAGTTTTTATGCCAGAATTGTCATAAAGAACACAACGAACCGATGCAATTAACCCGAACAGATGATGCTCTTTGTATTGATTGTCATAGAGATATTGAAAATTTTGCTCATGAAAATAACAATAATGTTCAATCAGTTACGGGGTTTAATCAAACAGATCATCCGCAATTTAGATTAAGTTTAATCCAACCAAAATTGATCAATGGACAATATGAATGGCACAATCAACGTCCGGTGTTTAATTTAAATAATAAATTAAAAGAACAATCTAATCTCAAGTTTTCACACAATATTCATTTAGATAAAGAAGTGGTTCAGGATGAATCAACTGGTGAGTCACTAACTTGCAACAACTGTCACCAATTGAAAAGCGATAAAGAACATTTTAAACCAGTTACTATGGATAAAGATTGTCGCAGTTGTCATAAACTTACTTTTGATGTGTTTAATCCAGATATTGAATTGCCTCACGGAAATTTAAGAGCTGCAGCAGTTATGCTTCAAGCTCATTTTATAAGAGAGTTTACAGATCCAGAATTACGCAGTAAAAGAGCGGCAAAAAAAATAAGAAGAATTCCTGGAAAACACAGTAATGAAGGGACCTGTGAAAGTAATGGATTAGATTGCGGACAACAAGAGGCTTTGAAAGAAGCTGAATACCAGTTTACTAAATCAGGATGTATTACTTGTCATGAAGTCACAGAATATGATAACGGTGACATATTGACTCGTTGGTCAGTAAAACCAATTAAAATTAATGATGACTGGTATGCTAAGGCTAACTTTGATCATGGCAGTCATCTCAGTGTAAAAGGTAAAAATGAACAACAAGTTTGTTTGAGTTGTCATGATGTAAAATTATCTGAAATTTCAGCTGATATCTCAATACCACAAGCAGATATGTGTTTAAAGTGTCATGAACAAGGTGAATTTAAAAGTGTAGAACTGTCATGTACAAGGTGTCATCAATTTCATTTTATACAAACAAATTTAGATAAAAACAATGATTTTTCAATCAATAAATAAGTTGAGTTACAACTTAATTGTGTAACTGGGGTAAAGTTATGAAAATTAAAAAGTGTGTAATAAAAAGTATTTTTTTAGTACTACTAATACCTACATGTATTACTGCTGGTACAAAAATATCAGATTCTGAATCTATTAAAAAAGAGCTTCATAATAAATTCAATAAAAGATCCATAACTCATCCTCCATTAGACACTCACTTATCTATAGATGATATTAAAAAAATCTTGGCTCAAGGCATTAAACAAGCCAATGATTTAGGGCAATTGGCTACATTTGCAGTGGTTGATCGCGTTGGAAATGTTTTGGCCGTTTATAGAATGAATGGCATTGATACCAAATTAACCATCAGTTCAACTGTTCCAGCATCTGTAGAAACTGGATTAGACAATATTGTTTTGCCTTCTGGTGCAAATGGTGATGCTTTAGCAGCAATTTCCAAAGCCATCTCAGGTGCATATCTTTCATCGTCAGGCAATGCGTTTTCAACCAGAACCGCTGGGCAAATTATTCAAGAGCATTTTAATCCTGGAGAAGACAATCAGCCAGGAGGTCCTTTGTTCGGCGTTCAATTTAGCCAACTACCATGTTCGGATTTTTCAATGAGATACAGCTCTAGTTCGAAAATAGGTCCACAAAGATCTCCTTTAGGATTATCAGCTGATCCAGGTGGCTTTCCTTTATATAAAAATAATCAATTAGTTGGTGGGGTTGGAGTCATATCAGACAATCATTATGGAATTGATAAGAATATTTTGGATTTTGACAACGATAATGATGAATTAATCGCTTTGGGAGCATCTCTGGGATATATCCCTGACATTAATATCAGAGCGAATAGAATTACGCTTGATGGTAAAACATTGAGATACAGTGATAGTCGAATTAATGATATAACTGTTTCTCCCCAAAATGCACAAGATTATGATGGCATTTCATCAACAATGGGCAGCTTGGTTTCCGTCAATACTTATAATGAAGACATTATTCAAAGAGGTGTTGTTTTTGGAGAAGCTGAATCAGGAATAAGATCAGACAGGCTATATTACAACGGATTAGATGCATTTGTTCTAGTCGATAACAAAGATGTTAATAGGTACCCACCAGTTGCCGGTAGTGATGGTGCTCTACTCAATGGAGTGGCATCACTGACAGAAAATGAAGTGCATGAAGTACTTAAATCAGCATTAGAGATAGCCAATCGATCTCGTGCTCAAATACGTCGACCTTTGGGTTCTCAAGCCAGAGTAACAATATCCGTTGTAGATTCTCAAGGACAAGTTTTGGGCATTGTAAGAACCCGTGATGCACCAGTATTTGGATCGGATGTATCATTACAAAAAGCCCGCACTGCGGCTCTCTTTTCAAATTCTGATGCGGCAGAATTTCTTAATTCAATTGATATCCCTACAAATTATTTCGATACAGATTTAGTCATTGATGAAACCATAGATATTCCCGATTATGTGACGGCTTTGAAGAGTTTTGTCGGGTCATCAGCATTAAGTGATGGGTTGGCATTTTCAGACCGAGCAGGAGGCAACTTATCCAGACCATTTTATGCAGATGGTATCCAAAACAATGAGAACGGACCATTAAGTAAAGCATTCAGAAATAATGAATGGAGTGTTTTTTCAACTGGCTTACAATTAGACTTGGTGATGAACCAAATAATACAACATGTTCTTTTTGTGGCAGCTGGAGTTGGAAAAGATACACTTAATGAATGTATACAAACAAGTTCTTCAAGAATTGCCAATGGCATACAAATATTTCCAGGAAGTGTTCCCATTTATCGCGGAGATCAATTAATCGGAGCCATAGGCGTATCTGGGGATGG
>Ga0316205_10005628_pt1 | contig 10301 bp, 10 predicted proteins | sample 3monthpyrite_MG_FD_204941 | JGI IMG/M metagenome (GOLD analysis project Ga0316205, IMG submission 204941) | Microbial mat bacterial communities from mineral coupon in-situ incubated in ocean water Damariscotta River, Maine, United States -... | ecosystem: Environmental > Aquatic > Marine >...
CTCCTCATTAAGTTCGATCTTGTTGGGGTTAATATACGTATGGCAAATGCTATCTGGCATTTGGTTAAGAGTTTCTAGATATAGGAATTCACTAAATTTTTCACGCATCTCTTTATTGTCCCTGAAAGAATTTTTATTCCATTCGAATTTTTTCAACAAGTATACCTCGAACCCCACGTATTTACCCGTAGCATTCTGCTCTTGACAAACTCCAATGGAACTGAGCATTAGGAATAGTAAGGTGGTTATTCTTTTTTCCATCTTATTTTTACTGCGGATAATTTATCAAGTTCTAATCTATTGTTAGCGAGTAATTCAAATCCATTTTTTAAATAGAAATTCAGCGGAGATGTATAAGTGTCTCCGTTTCGCTTTTTGTCGTTGTCGTGGTCAATTACCCAACCATTCAAAACGGCTTCCTTTTCTTTGCCGAGGTTCAATAGTTGTGTTCCGAAGCCTTTTCCGCTCATTTTTGAATCCAATATAATAGCAAACCAGCGCTCATTATCTCGGATGAAATCAAAATACCAACCTTTAATTTTTTGACGATTGTCTTTCATCAAAATGTGGGATTGATCATCTAAGTTACTCAAATAATTATCTAAATCAGCCAGAGTTTGATAATTCAGTTTTTCGGGAAATTCGTTGTTCCAAAGCTCAAGAATTTGCGTTTTGGAAGATTTTGATAATGCTATTGTTTTACTGAATTTCACTGAGGTTTATTATTATGCGAAAACATTTGGATTAATAGTCAGCACGATTCCCCAAAACGAAGCTTGCACGCCAATTACTAAAAAAAAGATGCCTGCTATTTTTTTTATTACTGAAACGGTTGCCTTTATGAGTATTTGATGGATTCGAACGGGTGGGTTAGGGCTAGCTATGGATTGCGTTTTTTTTACTGAATTCGCCGGGGCTGCATTAGTCAAATTGGTTATTTCAATTTTATAATCGCCAACATCCTGAATTCTAAAATGTACGGATTCGACCCCCATGACCCAGTTTTTTCGAAATCGTGGCTTTAAAACAGGGCTCTTCAGCTTTATTTGCTGCCGATTATTGGTGTTTGTTAGTTGAAACTTATAATGATTGTAATTATTCAAGTATCCAACGCCCATGATGCAAACCCCGTATACCCCTAGTTTCTTTACTCTAAACTCTTTTGAACCTTCTAAAATTGGAAAGTTAACTACGGTTTTATATCGTAATAACCACTTAGCACCGAAGAACGTCATTGTGAGTCCAGTTAATCCAATAGTTAAGTATAATAACTGCATTTTTTAAAATATGTCAATAGGTTTTAAAATTATGATTTGCTTACGCCTGTTAACTTCCCTTAACCGCAGAGGTTTTTATGAGTTGCTGGGGTAGAGATAAATGTAGGGATTCTAGTGCACTTAAACCATTAGCGTCATATAATTCCTATACTGGATTATAAAAAAGTATCTTTGCCAAGTAGTATTTATTGGTTGTTATTAATCATCTTTTTGCACCATGTTAGGAATTCGATTAATACAACTCTAGTGACCAACTTAATGCCTGATCGCTAGCAAGTAACTTTCTCATAGTGATTTTCATTTTACGCTTTGCAAATTTCATTACGCTGCAATTCGTTTTCAATTTAATACCAATTAATGCCAACCGATATACAAATAAACAAGCCAGCGCCTATTGAGTCTGATGAGCAACTCGAATTGTTTGATCGCGATACCGATATAAAGCTTGCGATTCAAGCCTTGGAAGCGGGTAAGCCGTTACTTATAACCGCCTTTTATAGCAATGGATTGTCACTTCTGAAGGGATTACAATTACATTTGAAACGGAGGTTGCCTAATAAGTCTTTTCAGGAACAGCGCGCATTTCGGTCTGAATATCGGAAGCTGTCCAATCTTGTTTTAATTGAAATAGTAGCACATAAGCTGAACGTAAAAAAAGCTCCGGCTATTGGTTGGTTAGAAAAGCTATATCCTGAAACTCCTAATTTCCTATTGCCCTTTCCACAAGTGCAAGGATTGAACAGTTCATGGCAATGGTACCAAAATGGAATTTCCATTCCTGTATTGCGAAACAAAATACACCCCTATTATGGTACTTATTTTCCAACCCGCTTTGAACATTTAATTCTTTTCGACAATTGGTTAAAACGATATGACGGACCTAAAAAATCGGCCATAGATGTTGGGATTGGGAGTGGGATCCTTTCTTTTCAGATGGTAAAACATGGTTTTCAGAAGGTTTTTGGAACAGACACCAATCCGAATGCGATTGTAGGAGTTAAGGAGTCGATGGGAGAGACTAAGCTGTCTAGAAAGGTAGAATTAGATGTAGGACACCTTTTCGGCAAGTGGGAAAAGCAAACCGAATTGATTGTATTTAACCCGCCTTGGCTGCCAGAAACACAAGATCAGGACAGAAATGACGAAGCTATTTATTACAACAAAAACCTATTCCCCGATTTTTTCGCTGAAGCCAAAAAGAGGCTACTACCTGAAGGAAAACTGGTGATCATTTTCTCGAATTTAGCGCAAGTAACCAAGGTAACCAAAGACCATCCCATAGAGAAGGAACTAGCCGAAGGTGGAAGGTTTCAATTAGAAAAATGTCTAAAAAGAGCAGTAAAAGCCGCTTCCGATAAAACAAAACGAGATCAAAACTGGCGCGCTACCGAAGAAGTGGAGCTTTGGGTGTTGACGAATTAGAGAGGTTTTGCCCTTCGGCAAGCTCATGGACCATGATTTGTAGCGATCCTTATTGATAGTATTCGTCAATTTAATTCCAAGGCCCATCAGTTTTAATGTTTACTGCGCCATTTGCATCAAGACGGAATAGCCCACCCGCACAACCAATCCACATCGCTCCATTACTATCTTCAAGGAAACTCATACTAGCTTTGGAAGTTTTATCGACCGGATCAACCACCGAATAGTTTGTAAAATCTTCCCCGTTGTATTTATAGGCGCCATTACTTATAGTGCTTATCCATAGGTTACCTGTCTTATCTCTATAAATTTCATAGACGTCATTTTCATTGAGTCCCTCTATTTCGGGGAAATGGCTAAAGTTGGCGCCGTCATATTTTGTAACGCCACCTGCACCAAAGCGTTTGCTTGCATCTGGAAGGTCCTTTTCAGCAACTCTCGATGCAAACCAGATGTTTCCATCCATATCTTCTGTTATTTCCTGAACATTATTGGAGTAAAGTCCGTCTTTCTTTAGAAAATGAACAAATGCTGTTCCGTCGTATTTATAAGCGCCATATCCATCTCGACCAAACCAAATATTTCCTTTGGAGTCTTCCATAATTTCGGTGATCCAATTTTTGGTGTCTTCATTGAGATGTGTTTCTATGGTTGGGATCGGAATTTCAAAATCTGTGAATGTTTCCCCGTTAAATTTACAAACACCACCCCAGGTTCCCACCCAAAAATCACCGCGGCTATCGATCAATAAATTGCTTATGGTATTATTACACAGCCCATTTTCTATGCTAAAGTTGGTAAATGTTTCGCCATCGTAGCGAGACAATCCCGAACGCGTTCCAAACCACAAATTACCTGCTTCATCTTCGACAATACTTGATACGGTATTTCCAGGCAAGCCGTCATCTGCTGTATAATAGCGAAATGTTTTTCCATCGTAGTTCCCGACGCCTTTTGATAACGTTCCAAACCATAGATTTTGGTTAGAGTCTTCAAAAATTTCTATAACATATTCACCTATTTGAGCATTCACGGGTATGGGTAGCTGACTCGTAGTTGCATTGTTTTCAGTATTAGAATTGGATTGCCCTCTACAAGAAGCGACCAAGGAAATAACGAAGACTAGTAAACAGATTCTCAAGAGTACATCAAATTTTTTCATGTGTGAATTTTACCAAACTTAGGAAGAGCGTTTGTCTTTGGACGATATCAAATGTAAAATTATGTCAAAGAAGTGTAAATTTTTTGAAGAGCAAAGCTTGGTTGGCCTTTCGGTACCTCACAATGTTCAAAAATGGAGAGCATTATTTATTCCAGCTACTGTAACTCTGAACCCAAATTTTTATCTTTAAAGAATAGTAAATAAATTTTTTAATTATGAAATTACACAAGACCCTATGTCTTATTATACTGCTGATGGCACCATTTATATTTTTTGGACAGGCGGAGGCTATATTTAATGGTATTGAGCTGAATGAATCACTAGAAAGCGTAACTGAAAAAATAAGCGAAATATCAAAAACGGTGAACACTATTTCCGTGGATAAACCAACTTTCCCTTTAGCAAAAGAACAGGAAGAACACCTAATCTGCTCTCAACTAAAGACCGGAAATGGAATGATTAACAAAGCTGTTTTTACATTTGCCGATGATAAGTTGGTCTTTATAGAAGCAAGAGGAAATGTGCAGCAAGTTTTTGCGAGTAAGCGTGTTGATACCGCTAGCGTTTATTTGAACTATGACATCTATACTTCGGATTTATTATTTTTAGATAAAAAGAAGGACGTCGCTAAGATAATGACCCAAGAAGCAACTCATCCCAACCTGTTTGTCTGGGAGAATCCGTACTTAAATCCCAACTATAAAGCTGAAACCAAACCAACCGACTCCAACGAGATTCCCGCATTTCTAAAAATGGGAGCCTCCATGGACGAACTAAAGCCATTATTAGAAGCCAACAGCGCTTTTACCGATACCGAAGAATTAGACGGTAAGGATCCCAATGCGCAAATTCAAATCAATTGTTTTGGTGTGGATTATTTAGGATTCCCAAGAAAAGTGGAAGCGCGCTTTGGAGATAACAAACTCAACGTAGTGTGGATCTTGACCGGACAAGGTGAAGAAGACCGAATTAGACAAGCCTTGATTAATCAGTTTGGCGACCCCATTTTTGTGACTGATGATTGGGAGATTTTTAATAACTGGCAAGTTGGGTTGAGAAAAGATAAACCTGAGGTAATGTTGGTGGAACAGAAGATAGGGTTGGAGTATAAAGCTAGTTATTTTAAGCAGTGATTTGTGATATAATCTACTAATTCATCGGCACCAATAGTGTCGATGGGGTGTTTTACTTCCTCAAGTTTAACCAATTTTGAATGGGGTATTAATTCTGAAACATATTTAGACTCTTCGTGGCTAACCATATGATCTAAGCTTCCAATTCCAATGATGACAGTTTGGTTTATTTTCTTAAAATCGGAATCCATGAGTTTGGCTCCTTTCCCCATTTCGATCATCATAGCAGCCGTCTTATTCATAACTACTTTCCAGTCTTGCGGATAATGCTCTTGTTGTAACTTCTCAGCAAAAGCAGGCACCTTTTCTTCAATTTTAACTGGATTCAATAGCTGCGTCTCTTTTGCTGCAGACTCTAAGTCCCATTTAAACTTGGTACCTAAGGTGATTACTTTTTTAATCTTTTTAGGGTTTTCCAATGCCGCAGATAAGGCTACATAACCTCCCATGCTATATCCAAAAATGGTAATTTCCTCAATCGATTTTTCGTGCAGGTAATCTAAAACGTTGTTGGTAAACAACTCGATTGAAAATTCATTTTGAGAAGCCTTGCCGCCATGGCCTTCGAAATTTATAGCGTAGACCTCAAAAGATGCTCCTAGCTTTTCTTTTAAAGCACTAAACTGCTTTATACTGCCCAAGGCTCCATGTAATAGTAGGAGTTTTTCTTTCATGATTTAATTTGGCTATGAAACGATACCAGTTTTTGGGTGTTAAAGACTATTGTTTAATTGGCTATCCAATTCCATTGAGATTCGATTTGTCGAGTTTCTAATATACTATAAAATATGTCAAATCGTAAACCAGTTAGAGATGACATTTGATGGGGAGATTTTTAATAACTGGCAAGTTGGGTTAAGAAAAGATAAACCTGAAGTATTATTGATTGAACAGAAGATAGGGTTGGAGTATAAACGGAGTTATTTTAAGCAGTAAGTTTTGGGAGATTGCTGTGAATGATTTTGAGGTAGTGCTATGTTAGCTATAGTGCAGGCTAATGGTTTATATATGTTGTTAGTGGTAATTTATTTAAACAGATAGTCAGCGATATAATCGCTCACAGCTTTGTTCCCTGTCATTTTGTTTTTTCCGAACTCTCCAGAATTTGTTGAAACAATAATAGTGGTATTATTTTCGGGAAAGTATCGTATTACACTATTATGACCCCAGCTTTCGGTACCACGTGTATACACTTCCGGGATGGCCCATTTTGTTTCATTTACACTATAAAATCCGTAACCAATTTGCGTGCCAGATGATGTTTCATAATAATTGCGAAAAAGGGAGGCCCTTGATTCTTTAGACAAAAAATTAGTGTGATAAATTCCGTTCCAAAATTTAAACAGATTATTTGTTGTAGAAAAAATCCCAGCTCCTCCAATCCAGCCCCAATTTCTTTCGCCGAACATCTTGAGCATTTTTCGATTGGTCCTGATTAAGTTACTTTCTTTATTAACTTCATCCCAGAAATAAGTTTCGGTCATTTTTAAAGGGTTTAGAACTTCTTTTCTTATAAAATCTTCATATTTGCGCCCTGTTACTTTCTCAATTATAAGGGCTAAGAATTGATAATTCTGACCTGTATATGTGAAACGTTCACCAGGCTTAGCTCCGAGGGTTTCATTACTAAGTATGCTAAGCGCTTCAGTGGAAGAAGAAATGCCTTCGCATTTATAATTATGATCAAATCCCGATTGGTGTGATAATAACATATGAATTGTTATACCCGCTTTGTCTTTAGGAATATTTTCAAAAAAATTATCCAATCGATCCCGCAACTTAATCTTGTTTTGATCCACAAGTTTCATGATGCCAACTGCAGTTATTCCTTTTGTAATAGAAGCAATATTATATAAGGTATTGCCATTAACAGGCTTCTTTTTTTGTTTGTCTAAGAAGCCAAAATTTCGATCATATACCTTGATACTATCTAATTCTATTAATACTGAAAAATCAAAATCAGTAGAAAATTTTTTTTCTAACAGTTTGTCTAGCTTTTCAAATTTGTTTTCATGAATATTTTGACAATATACATTTGACTTTATAAGCGGTGTTAGTATTAATAGAACCGTGATAATACTATAATTATATTTAGTCATTCTCTTCTATTTAGAAATAATTTTACAAAAGAAAAGAATATTTGGTAATTAAAATAGAACAGGATTTGCCCGTGGTCAGACCTTGGCAAATTGTTTAGGTAAATAACCGGTGGCTGATTTAAATACCCTTGTAAAATGACTCTGATCGGAAAAACCGCATGTATGTGCTATTTCGGTAAGTGATTGTTCTGAGGAGATTAACATGCTAATAGCTTTCTCTACTTTTAACTTTCTCATGTACTCTCCGAGAGTACATTGGAAAAAGGGTTTAAAATTTTTCGAAATTGTGGTAGGATGAACATTTACCTTATCGGCCAATTCCTTCAATGAGATATTTTCATTCCATCTATCGTTCAATAGATCTCTAACAGATAACATCCATGATGAAAATACAAAGTCTTCTTTAGCGTTGATCGAATTTTCAATAAAAGCTACAAATAGCATTTCGGCAGAACTACGAGACCGCGTACCCTCCATTTTTATTTCATTCATCAGTTTAATGAAAGTCAAATGTGAGTCATAGTTTTTTATCACTGCTAATTCTATATCTGATTTGGAGTAGTCGAATTTATTGAAAAATGCATCGTCAATTTCTAAGCTAATATGCTTTGATGGGAATGTATTGTAAATGTTTTTATGCAATTCATAAGGGTTATAGAAATTTATAGAGCCACCTACTCTTTCAATCATTTTATTTTTTCGATATTCTTTATTACCACCATACAGGACAAAGCTAATTATGGGCTTTTCATGAGTGTGCCAGATGCCAGTTTCTATAGGGGAAGAATGCTCAGTTATACCAATCAAAAAATCTCCAAAATCATGAGTCTCATAATTAGGGGCTAAATAGCGCCCTCTTTTCAGGATAATATTTTTTTTGGCAACGGATTTCAACTTTTTAATGTGCAATTACTTATAGCCATTGTTGGCAAACGCATTTTATTTTATTAATACTTCGTATAGTTGAATATCATTTTTAATAGGGTTGTATTCAAAAAACTCAAGCTTAAAATCTGAATTTGAAATTTTCATATTTATTTTCTTACTCTTTATGTTCTTGTTTTTTGATACTGTACTTTGGTATGTAGATTCTGGGATAGTTATGCTGTTAGAGTCCTTATTTTCAAAACTGACTACAATTTCTTTGTTTTTAAAATCAATATTTATGATAATAAGGTCAATTGGAAACAGATTATACTCATTCATAGTATTGAAGGTTGCATATTTTTTTGGGATATGTAGAAATCCTCCTTTAAGTAATGAAACTCTGATGTGCGGTTGAAGTACTTTTTCCTCAATAATCTGAAATACTTTTTTGTCTTCAAATACCTTTGAAATATTTTCTTTTGTTTTTGAATTGTCTTTATTGTCCAAAATAAAGTGTTCAAAAACTTTCAGGATTATTTCTTCAAATTCAAAGTCAGTTTCTTCAAGAATTGCATCTAACATTATCTCCTCTATCTCGCTATCTATATATGATCCTTTTTCTTCTTCAGTCAATATTGTATTGAAATCTATCTCATTCTCAACAAGAATTCCAGCCAATTCATTGAAGAATAGTGTACGCCTGTCTTCAAAATTGATTTCAAGTTTGTAATTATTCAAGACTTTATTTATCAATACATATTCATCATAGTCGTAGTATTTAGTAGCCAAATCAAAAATGGTAGAATTAGAAAAAGTAGAGTCAGTAATTTCGGCATCATCATAAAATTTATGATATTTAAAATCATAGGTATAATGAATGGTATAAGATGTGGCTGCTTGATTTGTCTTACTATCTAAAAAAGTCAACCATAAACTGTCTTTAAAAGGGAAATTTACTTTAACACCCTTATCAGACTTTAAATCAAATTGTGAATTGCCTGGCCCTCCATGAATAAAATTGTACACAAGAATATTAGAAATTGTTTCGTCTATAAATTCTTTTTGCTGTTTCATATCTTGAGGAAACATTTCTAAATCATATATGCTCTTTAGAAGGTTTTGAGCTTGTAAAAGACTAAAAAAAAATAAAAAGGTAATCGTCAATTTTGTTTTCATAATATGTTTGCCAACGGTCTTGTATATGGCACGTTGCCATATTCTTTAGTTCATATTATTCAGTCGAGACTGAGTATTATTTGTTGGGGAGATTTTAAAGTTAGCCAAATTTTGGCGATGTGTTATATACGTTGCTGTGGGAAGTACTCTTTTTTATCGTAAATATGTTCTCTTATTCGAGGGTCTGTTTCTATTAGGGTTTTATATCGTTCAATTTCTGTTTCAAGTTCTCTTGTCATTATTTGCCTTTTATCTTGTTCTCTTTCAACGGACACTTGATAATTCGCTTTATAAAAAATAAATGCGCTCGCTATAACACCCACTGTTCCCATAATTATTTCGATATTAATCTGTTCTAGGAATTTGTATTCGAAAAAATTCTTCAAAACTATTAATACAGAAATTAGAGATAACAAAAATGCTATTAATCCCATTTGATTTCTGTAAATCAAACGCTTCTTATGAGAGAGTTCTTCATTCATACTTGTTTTTTCATATTCAAGTTTTTTGATGTTTAATATTATATCGTTATACCAGTCACCTACTAACTTATTCTCTAAAACTTCAAGTTCGTTTTTATATTCTTTAAATAGAATTTTTGAAATTCGTATAATGCCAAGTCCAAAAGCGGAATCACGAGTTTCAATATTTGGGATTTGCCCTAATGAGAATGAAGCTCTAACTGTCCAATCGAATGGAATAGCTGGTAAATTTGGGAATATAGTCCCCCCAATGATCTTATCATATATTTTTCTTTCCTCATCGGATAACTTGTTAAAGACTTGAAAAGTATTTTTGTTATTCAATACATTTCCAAGCTTTAAGTATAGATCTCGAATTGCCGAAGTACTAATTGCATCAGCTTCCAGAATTATTAAATTGATGTCAGCAATCGAAGTAACAATTTTAGTGAACTTAGAAAACCCTGCCTGACAATCCAAAATTATTACGTCGTATAAGTCTGAAATATCTTCTAAAAAATATTTTAATTTCTCTGGATCGAAGTATGCATCACTTTGTGTATTATTAGAAGAAGGAATGAAATGAAATTTATCTCCATACGATATGGGTTCGAATTTTTTAACCTTTCCATTAGCTATTTTTTGAACAGAAGTTACATTTCCATTTTTAATCGTCGATATTGAATTATCAAAAAAATATGTTG
>Ga0316205_10005629_pt1 | contig 10300 bp, 9 predicted proteins | sample 3monthpyrite_MG_FD_204941 | JGI IMG/M metagenome (GOLD analysis project Ga0316205, IMG submission 204941) | Microbial mat bacterial communities from mineral coupon in-situ incubated in ocean water Damariscotta River, Maine, United States -... | ecosystem: Environmental > Aquatic > Marine >...
TAGAAGACAACCAAGGAAAAGCAATTGGTTTAAGTTATTTTAAAGAACGTGGTTATACAGATGAGACTATTAAAAAGTTTCAATTAGGATATTCGCCTAATGAATGGGAAGCATTTACTTCCGAAGCGTTGAATAAAGGATATAATCTTAAATATTTAGAGTCAACAGGGCTTAGCATAGTTAAGCAAGATTTACTTTCGTCAACAGGAACTAAACAATTCGATCGTTTTAAAGGTCGTGTAATGTTTCCAATTCATAGTATGAGTGGACGTGTTTTAGGCTTTGGAGGACGTATTTTAACGAACGATAAAAAAGCAGCTAAATATTTAAACTCACCCGATAGCGATATTTACCATAAAAGCAATATTTTATACGGTATTTATTATGCAAAGCAAGCGATTGCTAAGGAAGATAATTGTTATTTAGTTGAAGGTTATACAGATGTTATTTCGTTTCATCAATCTGGAGTTAAAAATGTTGTTTCTTCTTCAGGAACAGCACTTACTGAAAATCAAATTAGATTAATTAATCGACTTACAAAAAATGTAACTATACTTTTTGATGGTGATGCAGCTGGTATTAGAGCTTCTATTCGAGGTATTGATTTAATTCTAGAGCAAGGAATGAATGTACGTGTACTTATGTTTCCTGATGGTGATGATCCAGATAGTTTTTCCAAAAAAGTTTCAAATGAAGAATTAAAGGAATACTTACAAAATAATTCTCAAGATTTTATCAATTTTAAGGTTTCTTTATTAATGAAAGAAGCTCAAAATGATCCTGTTAAAAAAGCAAGTTTAATTAGAGATATTGTAATTAGTATTTCAAAAATTCCAGATAGAATACAGCGTGAAGTTTATATTCAGGAATGTTCAAGAATTATGGATATTTCAGAGAATGTATTGTTTAGTGAATTAGCTCAACTAGATAAAAAAGAAGGTAGAGAAGAATCAAAAAGATCAGTTCAGCAACGCCCAATAGCACCAGTTTTAGAAAAGACACCGAAGTTTGAAAAGGTAGATGAACTTAAAAAGTATGAGCGAGAAATTATAAAAATTTTATTGCTGTATGGCAATAGTGAAGTTCAATTTGAAAACTTTATTGCTGCTGAAGAAATGGATAATGATGAAGTTAAATCGGCAAAAAAAGAATATTTTTTAAATGTTGTTTCAAATGAAATATATTTAAACTTACAAGAAGATGAGGTTGAATTTACAGACGAGACATTTAAACAAATTTATTACGAAATTATTCATCAGTTAAATCAAAGCAAGTCTATTTTGGTTGATGCTTTTATAAATCATTCAAATACAGAAATTGCTAATCTAGTAACCAACATTTTAATGGATGATGAAAAACATGCAATAAGTGATTGGAGTAGAAAAGATATTGTAATTAAAAATAAGGAAAAAGATTTACCAAAAATGGTACTCGATGCTATTTATAATCTACGACGTGTACTTATTGAAGAAAAAATTACTTCATTAATCGGTAATGTGGATAAAGAAGGTGAACGCGAACAAATATTAGAAACTGTAGTTAATTACACGAGTTTAAAAGTTCGTTTATTTGAGCGGCTTAATAGAGTTGTTTAAATTTTAAATTTACTAGGAATTTCACAAACAGGAATTGGATCCATTTTATGTTTGTTAGCTCTATTTCTCTGTTTGTATATAGTAAATACTTCAAGTTCTCTATTTTCAAAATTTTCGAAAGTTTTACCTAATTCATCTTGTTCCATTGCCCATTCTAACTCATCATAACTTGCGCCAATTTGATCTTCATCAGTTCTACTATCACCAAATAATCCATCAGTTGGTTTTGCTGTTTGGATAGCTGTAGGTACTTCTAAAAATTTAGCAATTTCATACACTTCAGATTTCATTAAATCAGCAATTGGACTTAAATCTACACCACCATCACCATATTTTGTGAAAAAACCAACGCCAAAATCTTCTACTTTATTACCTGTTCCGGCAACTAAATAACCGTGTAAACCAGCAAAATAGTATAAAGTTGTCATTCTTAAACGAGCACGTGTATTTGCTAAAGATAAATTTACAGTCGCTGATTCTTCTGTTTTAGGAACTACGTTCTTAAAACCTTCAAAAGTAGATGTTAAATTTACTTCAATTGAATTTATATCTGAAAAACGTTGTTTAAGTTGTTTTATATGTTCTTTTGCTCTGGAAACTTGATTTTTGCCTTGATGTATTGGCATTTCAACACATAAAACAGGAAAACCTGTTTTTGCACAAAGCGTAGAAGTAACAGCAGAGTCAATTCCACCAGAAATTCCAATAACAAAACCATTCACTTTTGCATTTGTAGCATATGTTTTTAACCAATCAACTATATAATCAACAACTTTTTCGGTATTCATACTTAAACTTTTTTAGTAATTTTAGCGTTTTAAAAACAGAAATGTAAATATAAAAATTAATGAATAAATTAATTGTTCTTACTGTTATTTTATTAGCAGTAGTTTCTTGTGAAAGAAAAACTATAAAAAAAGTTGATGTTTCAGGTATAGAAATGGAAGTTTTAGTAGAAAGATTTGAACAAAAATTTTATATATCAACTAAAAATACGCTTCAAGCCTTAAAAAATGAATATCCATATTTATTTCCACATCAAAATGATAGTGTTTGGTTAGATAAAATTAAAAATGAAGTTGAATTATTTAATGAATCACAAATTGTTTTTGGAGATTTTAATAATGAGAAATTGCAAATAGAAGCGTTGTTTAAACATATAAAGTATTATCATTCAAGTTTTACAGCGCCTAAAGTAATTACGTTAATAACAAATTTAGATTATGAAAGTAAAGTGGTGTATGCAGATAGTTTTTTGTTTGTTTCGTTAGATATGTACTTGGGAAAAAACAGTGAAATATATCAAGATTTTCCTTTGTATTTGGCTCAAAATTTCGATAAATCTAATTTGGTTGTAGATATTGCTAAGACTATAGGTGAAAAGTATTTTATTTTGGATAAAAATCGACAATTTATTGATGTAATGATAAATGAAGGAAAAAAAATGTACTTGTTAGATAGTTATTTACCGTTGGTTTCAGATGTTAAAAAAATAGGTTATACAACCGATAAATATGATTGGACAGTTGCAAATGAAGCTCAAATATGGAAGTATTTTGTTGAAAATAAATTATTGTATAGTTCAGATACTGAGTTGTATACTCGTTTTATTGCAGATGCTCCTTTTTCAAAATTTTATATTGATATAGATAAGCAATCTCCAGGTAAAATAGGTGTGTGGTTAGGCTGGCAAATTGTGCGTTCATATATGAACAATAATAATGTAACTTTGCAACAACTTTTACAAACAAATACAGAAGAAATTTTTAAAAATTCAAAATATAAACCAAAAAAATAATGGCGGTAAGTAGCACATCAAAAATTGAAATAAAAGTAGGATTAGATGAGAATAAAATTCCAGAAAAACTACATTGGACTGCACAGGATAGTAATGTTATAGATCAAGAAGCAAAAGCGGTAATACTTGCTGTTTGGGACGAAAAAACTAAAGATACATTGCGAATGGATTTATGGACAAAAGAAATGCAAATTGATGAAATGAAACAATTTTTCCATCAAACATTAGTGTCTATGGCTAATACTTTTGAGCGTGCAACAAACGATGCTAAAATGACTGCTACTATGAAAGATTTTTGTGATTATTTTGCAGAAAAACTAGAGTTAAAGAAAAAGTAACTATTCTACATTTTTTATTAGTTCAATAATTTCGTTGTAATCTTCTTTATTGTGTAAAAAATCTTTATTAGTAACATCAATTATTAATGTATTTAGATTTTTTTCAGTTTTAATAAAAGTTGCATAACCTTTATGTATTTTATCTAAATATTCAGGAGCAATGTTTTGTTCATAATCTCTACCACGATTTTTTATGTTTTCTAATAAACGAGGTGTTTCTTGGTAAAGGTAAATGTATAAGTCGGGTTTAGAGATTTCGTTATACATAATATCAAACATTTTTCTGTACAAAAAATATTCATCTTTTTGCAAGGTAACCTGTGCAAAAATCAGCGATTTAAATATGTAATAATCTGAGACTATAAAGTTTTTGAACAAATCAAATTGAGCTAAATCATCTGAAAGTTGTTGATAGCGATCGGCTAAAAAACTCATTTCTAATGGAAACGCATAACGCTCATTATCTTCATAAAATTTAGGTAAAAAAGGATTGTCTGCAAAACGCTCTAATATAATTTTAGCATTAAAATCTTCAGCTATCATATTAGTAAGTGTTGTTTTTCCTGCTCCAATATTACCTTCAATAGCAACGTAATTAAATTTTTCTGACAGGCAAATAGGACGATTTAATTTCAAATAAGTGTTTTCAATTTTACTATCATCAGTACAATTAGCAAGGCAAACTTGTAAGCGTTCTTTTTCAATTGGATGCACAAAATTTGGTGCAATTTCAGCCAAAGGAACCATCACAAATTTTCTTTTCAGCATCTCTTTATGAGGTACTATTAATTCTTTTGAAAAAATTATTTCATTATCAAAAAATAAAATATCAATATCAATAATTCTTGCTTTATATTCTTTTTCTGAAGTTCTTCTTCTGCCTAAAGAAATTTCAATTTTATGAATAGCATCTAATAAATTTTCTGGGTTTAAACCAGTTGAAACTTGAATACAAATATTAAAAAAATCTTCACTTTCAAATCCCCAAGCAGCTGTTTTATAAATTGAAGAAATTTTAGCAATTGGACCAATTTCAATTGCAATTAAATCTACTGCTTGTTGTAAATTTTCAAACTTGTTTCCCAAGTTACTTCCTAAGGATAAATATGTAGTTCTTACTATTTGCATAAAGTGAATACAAAGAAAAGAAAAGTATCATTTAAAAACATATCTTTGTGAGCCAACTTATAAACATTTATCATTTTTTTGAATTAAAACTCAATTTTTTATATGAACTTTTTAAGAAATTTATTTGCATCAATTTTTGGAACTTTAATTGCTTTAGGAATAATTTTAGTATTGTTTATTGTAGTAGCTGCTGCTGTAGGTGATACAAAACAAATAACAGTAGAAAATAATTCAGTTTTAGAAATAAAATTGGAAACATTAGTTAAAGATTATGCTCCTAAAAGTGATAATCCTTTTGATGAAATATTAGGTCTTAACGATGAGAAAATTGGATTAAATTCGATTATAAATGCAATTGAAAATGCAAAATATGACGACCAAATAAAAGGAATTAGTATAACAACCTTAGGTGTTAATGCTGGAATTGCTCAAACACAAGCAATTAGAAATAAATTATTAGAATTTAAAGAAACAGGGAAATTTATAAAAGCATATGCGGACATTTATGATCAAAAATCGTATTATTTTAGTTCTGTAGCCGATTCTATTTTTATGAATCCTGTAGGAGCAATTGATTTTAAAGGATTGTCTTCAGAAGTATTATTTTATAAAGATTTAGAAGAAAAATCTGGTGTAACAATGGAAGTTATTAGACACGGAAAATATAAAAGTGCCGTTGAACCATTTTTATATAATAAAATGAGTGATGATAACAGAAATCAAATTACCGAGTTTTTAACTTCTATTTGGAATGAAATGATTGTTGAGATTTCTAGTAGTAGAAATATTTCTGCAGAAAACTTAAATGTAATTGCAGATAATTTATCAGCTAGAAATGCAACTTTAGCCATTGAAAATAAAATTATTGATGGTGCTTTATATAAAGATGAATATAACAATAAGTTAAAGCAAGATTTAGGGTTAACTATTGATGAAGATTTGAATACGATTTCTATTTCAGACTATATTTCAACGGGTAAAGGAAGAGTTTTATCCACAGCTTCTGACAAAATAGCTGTGATATATGCACAAGGAGAAATTATTTATGGAAAAGGGAATGAAGATTTAATTGGTCAAGATTTAATTATAAAAGCATTAAAGAAAGCTAGAAATACCAGCAGTGTAAAAGCTATTGTTTTAAGAGTAAATTCACCTGGAGGAAGTGCTTTAGCTTCTGAGTTAATTTGGAGAGAATTAGAATTGACAAAACAAGAATTACCAATTGTTGTTTCAATGGGTAATGTTGCAGCATCTGGTGGTTATTATTTAGCGTGTAATGCAAATAGAATTTTTGCTGAACCTACTACTATTACAGGTTCTATAGGCGTTTTTGGAGTGATACCAAACTTTAGTAAATTGGCTAATAATATTGGAGTTAATGCAGAGCAAGTAAGCACAAATAAAGGTGCAAATTATAGCGTTTTTGAACCTATGACAGACGAATTTAGAGCTGTTACAACCGAAGGTGTTGAAGCAGTTTATACAACTTTTTTAGATAGAGTTGCCGATGGGAGGAATATGACTATAGAAGATGTTGATAAAATTGCACAAGGTAGAGTTTGGTCTGGAGTTGATGCTTTAAATAATGGTTTAGTTGATGAATTAGGAAATTTAGATGACGCTATTTATTATGCTGCTGAGTTAGCTGAAGTTACAGATTATAAAGTGCGTAATTACCCAAGTTATAATATTGATTTAGAAGATAGGTTTAATAGTTTTCCATTTATTGAAACAAAAGAAAAAGTTTTAAAAGATGAATTAGGTGAAGAAAATTATAAAATATATCAAACAATAAAAGAGTTTTCTAAATTAAAAGGAATTCAAGCTAGATTACCGTTTGAAATTGCAATAAATTAAATTCGCTTAAAAGTAACAAAACTATAATCGTATTTATTTTTTTCATCTGCTTTAAAATATTCTCTTGAAGTTTCTTTCCAAATAGTTGTATCTATTTTTGGGAAAAATGCATCAGCTTCAAATTGATGATGGACAAATGTTAAATCTAGTTTATCTGCTATTTCTATTGCTTGTTTGTAAATTTCAGCACCTCCTAAAATAAAAGGGTTTTCATCATCAAAAGCAGCTTCAATTGCTTCTTGTAAAGAATTTACAATAACACAACCATTAGCTTTAAAATTAGCATTGCGCGTAATTATAATATTTGTTCTATTAGGTAGTGGTTTCCCTAGTGATTCGTAAGTTTTTCTACCCATAATTACATGGTGATTAGAAGTCACTTTTTTAAATCGTTTTAAATCTGCGGGTAAATGCCAAATAAGTTGATTGTCTTTTCCTAAAGCATTGTTTTCAGCTATTGCAGCTATAATAGTTGTCATTCTGTTGTTAAATTGTCTTGGGAATTCTTCTTTTTTTTTAATTCTGAAGCATATTGCTCACTTTCGGCTTTTAGTTTTGCTTCATAAGCAATATCCTTTTCTAATTTAGCAATTTTAAGTTCTTGTTTTAACACCAATTTATCAGTTTGTTTTCGCTCCCAATCTTTACCCATAAATTTATTTGTAACAAATACATTTACAAAATGAAGTATTAAAAAGAAGAGCCATAATACTATTGCCCAAACAAACCAATTTTCAATAAAATTTTCACCTACATTTAATAGTTTATTCAATATTATTAAAAATACCGAACCTATTAAGAAAATTACAAAATGAAAATACAATCGTTTTTTTTGTTGAACGTGACTTCTTGCATTTTCATATAATTCGTGCTGTTCATTCATGGTAATTAGAATTACATACTTTTAACCCATTCTTTAATATATGAAGAGAAATCTTCAGTTTCGTTAAGGTCTTGATGTTGTATTTTTTCGTTGGCAAATGCCAAAAACTTCGAGATGTTTTCGTCAGAAGTATTAAAAATATATTCAATAGATTTCAAAAGATTAGCATCATCAATCTCTATGATTCGTTGAATTATTTTATTTTTTAGTTGTAGTGTATCCATTATTTTCTTTTTATAGCTATAAATTTATTAAATGATTATGAATTATTATATTAAAGTATTATTAATATTTAGTAAACGATTTATTTTTTAGTTCAGTATAACTTAAACTGAAACTCTTCCTTTTATATGTGGGTGTGGATTATAATTTTTCAGCGTAAAATCATCATAAGTAAAATCAAATATATTTTTTACTGATGGATTTATTTCCATAGTTGGTAGTCCTCTTGGTTCTCTAGACAATTGTAATTCTATTTGTTCACTATGATTGGTATAGATATGTGCATCACCAAAAGTATGAATAAAATCACCGTACTGTAGATCACAAACTTGCGCCATCATCATAGTAAATAGAGCATAGGAAGCAATATTAAAAGGAACTCCTAAAAATATATCTGCACTTCGTTGGTACAATTGGCATGATAGTTTTCCATCAGTTACGTAAAACTGAAAAAATGCATGGCAAGGTGGTAAAGCTGCTTTATTATTAGCAACATTTTCTGAAAACGATTTGGAAGTATCAGGTAAAACACTTGGATTCCAAGCGGAAATTAGCATTCTTCTACTATCTGGATTCGTTTTTATAGTTTCTATTACTTCAGTAATTTGATCTATCCCTTCACTATTCCAATTACGCCATTGATGACCGTAAACAGGTCCCAAATCACCATTTTCATCTGCCCAAGCATCCCAAATTTTTACATTATGTTCTTTTAAATATTCAATATTAGTTTCACCTTTTAAAAACCAAAGTAATTCGTGAATAATAGATTTTAAATGCAGTTTTTTTGTTGTAAGCATTGGAAAACCTTTACTTAAATCAAAACGCATTTGATAGCCAAAAACACTTTTTGTCCCGGTTCCCGTTCTATCTTCTTTAATAGTACCGTTTTCTTGTACGTGTTTAATTAAATCTAAGTATTGTTTCATTTAGTTGTCTATCAATTATATTTAATCTCTTGAACTTAAAATTTTATCCAAGTAACATTCCTGCAATAGTCGCAGATAAAAGTGAAGCTATTGAACCACCAATTAAAGCTTTCATTCCAAATTCAGATAAGGTTTTACGTTGCCCTGGAGCTAGTGAACCAATACCTCCAATTTGAATTCCAATTGAAGCAAAATTTGCAAAACCACAAAGCATGTATGTGGCCATTATTACAGATTTATTATAAGTAAAATGCGTTACACTACTCATATTTTTTAAGTCGGCTAATTGAATATATCCAATAAATTCACTTGCTGCTAATTTAACACCAAGTAGTTGTCCCATAAGCATAATATCTTCTTTTGCAACACCTATTAACCACATAAGTGGAGCGAATATAGTTCCTAAAATTGCTTCTAAGGACAATGTTGGATAATGTGTGTTTGCTGCCATCCAAGAATTCAAATTAGTAATATCACCAACCCAACCTAAAATACCGTTTGTCATTGCAATAAATGCAACAAAAACAAGTAACATAGCACCAACATTAACTGCTAATTTTAGTCCTTCAGTAGTACCATTAGAGATTGCATCTAAAATGTTTGCACCAATTTTATCTTGTGAAACTTCAACATCAGTATTTACATCTTCAGTTTGAGGGTATAATATTTTTGAAACTACAATAGCACCTGGTGCTGCCATTACAGAAGCTGCTAATAAATGCTTTGCAAATTCTAAACGAAGTAATTCATCATCGCCACCTAAAAAACCAATATAAGCGGCTAAAACAGCTCCAGCTACTGTAGCCATTCCACCAATCATAACAAGTAAAATCTCTGAACGATTCATTCGTTCTAGATAAGCCTTAATCATTAAAGGAGCTTCCGTTTGTCCCAAAAAGATATTTCCTGCTATTGATAAACTTTCAGCACCTGATATATGTAGAATTTTTGTTAAAACTATGGCTAATCCTTTTACTATTTTTTGAATTATTCCTAAGTAAAACAGTACAGAAGTTAATGCTGAAAAGAAAATAATAGTTGGTAATACTTGGAAAGCAAATATAAATCCATAAGAATTGATATCCATAATTCCTGAAAACAAGAATTCACTACCTGATCTTGTATAGTCTAGAATATTAACAAATATTTTACCAACACCTTCAAATCCAGATTGTATAAAAGGAATTTTTAATACTCCAACTGCTATTAATAATTGAGCCCCTAAACCTATTAAAACAGTTTTCCAGTTTATTTTTTTTCTATTACTACTAAATAAAAATGCAATAAATAATAAAGAAATCATACCTAAAACTCCTCTCCAAAGCGAATTAATTGAAAATCCAGCATTTGGAATTAAAGTATCTTCACTTTGTTTTTGAGTTATAAATTGAGCGTGATCTTTATTTATAAATTTTAAGGTTGTATTCCCATTTTTAAGAATAATGTTATCAGATTCATGAGTTATAATTTCATAATTTCTTTGACCAGTAAAAGGAGTTTTTTGTTCTAATAAAATCAAATTTTGATTTTTTAACCAAATCCCTTCAGAA
>Ga0316205_10005630_pt1 | contig 10298 bp, 6 predicted proteins | sample 3monthpyrite_MG_FD_204941 | JGI IMG/M metagenome (GOLD analysis project Ga0316205, IMG submission 204941) | Microbial mat bacterial communities from mineral coupon in-situ incubated in ocean water Damariscotta River, Maine, United States -... | ecosystem: Environmental > Aquatic > Marine >...
ATAAAATTACTAAAAAATGACGTTTAAACCCTTGTAAAAATCAATATAAATATTGTATATTTGCAGCGTTGTAAGAAAAAGAGTAAGTGAGGGGACGATAAGTCCCCTCTTTTTATACTAAAAAATGTTCAAAAATACAGTTAAAGCGTTGCTAGATGTTGGTCTTGAAGAAAGACAGGATTTGTTTTTAATAAGTTTTGAGGTGACTGAGGGCAATGCTATTAAAATTGTTATTGACGGTGATAACGGCGTACTTGTTGAAGATTGCATGTTTATAAGCCGAGCAATTGAGCATAATTTAGATAGAGAAGAGCATGATTTCGCTCTTGAGGTGGCTTCGGTTGGGGCAACAACACCATTTATCCATAACAGGCAGTATAAAAAAAACATTGGCAGATTAGTAGAAATTAAAGCAATTAATAACCAAGAGTTTGAAGCTACACTTGCAGCAGCAAACGATGAGGGAATTACTTTAAATTGGAAAGCTAGAGAGCCAAAACCAATTGGTAAAGGTAAAGTCACAGTGCAAAAAGAAGTGATTTTGCCTTACAAAGATATAATAGAAACAAAAGTTAAGATAAAATTTTAATCCAGAATAATTATGGAAAATCTTGCGTTAATCGACTCATTTTCAGAATTTAAGGACGATAAACTAATTGATCGTGTAACCTTAATGTCTATATTGGAAGATGTATTTAGAAATGCATTAAAGAAGAAATTTGGTGATGATGATAATTTCGATATTATTATTAATCCAGATAAAGGTGATTTAGAGATTTGGAGAAACAGAGTTGTGGTTGCAGATGGAGAGGTTGAAGAACCAAATCAGGAAATTTCTTTAAGTGAAGCTCAAAAAATTGAACCAGATTTTGAAGTTGGCGAAGATGTGTCAGAAGAAGTTAAACTTATTGATTTAGGCCGAAGAGCAATCTTGGCTTTGCGTCAAAACTTGATTTCAAAAATACACGAGCACGACAACACAAATATTTATAAGCAGTTCAAAGATTTAATAGGAGAAATCTATTCGGCTGAGGTACATCATATTCGTCATCGTGCAATTATTTTGTTGGATGATGAAGGGAATGAGATTATTTTGCCCAAAGAAAGACAGATTCCTTCAGACTTCTTTAGAAAAGGCGAAAATGTAAGAGGAGTGATTGAATCGGTTGAGCTAAAAGGAAATAAGCCAGCAATTATTATGTCTAGAACATCACCGGCATTTTTAGAAAAACTATTTGAACAAGAAATTCCTGAAGTTTTTGATGGATTAATTACAGTAAAAAAAGTGGTAAGAATCCCTGGTGAAAAAGCTAAAGTAGCGGTAGATTCTTATGATGATAGAATTGATCCAGTAGGAGCTTGTGTTGGTATGAAAGGTTCAAGAATTCATGGTATTGTACGTGAGTTAGGAAATGAGAACATCGATGTTATTAACTACACCAATAACTTGCAATTGTTTATTACAAGAGCTTTGAGCCCGGCAAGAGTAACGTCTATTAAACTTAATGAGGAAACAAAACGCGCCGAAGTTATACTAAAACCAGAAGAGGTGAGTAAAGCTATTGGTCGTGGTGGTCATAACATTAGATTGGCCGGTCAGCTTACCGGTTACGAGATTGATGTATTTAGAGAAGGTGTTGAAGAAGATGTAGAGTTATCTGAATTCTCAGACGAAATAGAAGCTTGGGTTATAGCAGAATTAGCAAAAGCAGGGCTTGACACTGCAAAAAGTGTTTTAGAGCAAGAAGTTGAAGACTTGGTTAAGCGTACCGACCTTGAAGAAGAGACAATTAATGATGTTGTTAGAATTCTGAAAGAAGAATTTGAAGAATAAAAATTTATTATATATTAGATAAAACAGAAAACGCTTTAGAAGTTATTTGTTTTATCTCAGATTTATAAAGAACTTATCTTGAGTTGTTTTATTAAAACGAAAAATGAAGATTTTGTTCTTAGATGAAAACTTTTTTGCACTTCATAGCAGAGTTACGAAGTAATAAAAAGATAAATTATAGGAACAAAAGAACATTTTGCAGTCAATAATAACAACTCAAGATAAGTTCAAAAGTAAAACCAAAACAGACGCAGTTTGTTTGACATTTTTTTAAAGGCAATTTATGGCTGAAACAATTAGATTAAATAAAGTATTACGGGAGTTAAATATTTCTATAGATCGTGCAGTAGATTTCTTAGAAACTAAAGGCATAGAAATAGAGAAGCGCCCTACTACAAAAATTTCTACAGAAGTGTATGATGTTCTTTCAGGAGAATTTCAAACAGATGCTAGTAAAAAAGTAGCCTCTAAAGAAGTTAGCGAAGCAAAATTAAAAGAAAAAGAAGCGCTCCGTGTTGAGCGTGAACGCGAAATAGAAGAGAAACTTCAAAGAGAAGCCGCTAAGAAAGAAATTGTTAAAGCCAAAACAACGCTTGAGGGACCTAAACAAGTTGGAAAAATTGATTTAGATAAACCAAAAAAAGAAGTTGTTGAAGCGCCTGTAAAAGCTGAACCTAAAAAAGAGGTAGAAGTTAATTCAAAAAAGGAGCCAGTAAAAGCAGCACCAAAAAAGGAAGCTAAAAAAACACCAGCAAAAGAAGAAGTTGCCGAGGTAGTTAAAGCTGTTAAGCCAGTAGTGAAAGAGGAAAAGGTGTCTAAAGCACCTAAACCTGAGGCACCTGTTGAAGCTAAACCTGATGAAAAGGCAGCAACAACAATAGAAGTAGATGGAGAAGAAGTTGTGGAAGAAAAAGTAGCTACAAAATATCAAAAGCTTTCTGGACCGAAGTCAACTGGAGAAAAAATTGATTTATCTCAATTTAATAAGCCTAAGAAAAAGAAAGAAGAGAAAAAACCAGCTGCGGCAAGTGCTAGTGCAGATCCTAAAAAGAAGCGTCGTCGTATAAGTAAAGTTGGCGGAGGTTCACCACAAGGTGGCGGATCAGGACAAGGCAATGCACGAGGTGGCAATAGAAATAATAATAAAGGTAGAGGCGGTCAAAGACGCCCTCAAATTGTTAAGGCCGAGCCTAGTGCAGAAGAGGTGCAAAAACAAGTTCGTGAAACCTTAGAAAAACTTCAAGGAAAATCAAGTAAAGGTAAAGGGGCGAAATATCGTAGAGATAAAAGAGATCAACACCGTCAACAAACCGAGATAGATCAGGAACTAGCTGCTGCAGAAAGTAAAGTATTAAAAGTAACAGAGTTTGTTACTGCAAGTGAGGTTGCAACCATGATGAGTGTTTCAGTAACAGATATTATTTCAGCATGTATGTCTCTAGGAATGATGGTTACAATGAACCAAAGATTAGATGCAGAAACACTTTCGATTGTAGCAGATGAGTTTGGATACATGGTAGAATTTGTAACTTCAGATATTGAAGAGTCTATTGAAGAAGTAGAAGATAAACCAGAAGATTTAAAAGAACGTGCGCCAATTGTTACGGTAATGGGTCACGTAGATCATGGTAAAACATCACTTTTAGATTATATACGTAAAGAAAATGTAATTGCTGGAGAATCAGGTGGAATCACTCAGCACATCGGTGCCTATGGTGTTACTTTAGAGTCTGGTCAAAAAATTGCCTTTTTAGATACTCCAGGTCATGAGGCGTTTACTGCCATGCGTGCACGTGGAGCTCAAGTTACAGATATAGCAATTATTGTTGCTGCTGCAGATGATGACATTATGCCGCAAACCAAAGAGGCAATTTCACATGCTCAAGCTGCTGGAGTTCCTATAGTATTTGCAATTAATAAGATTGATTTACCTGCTGCAAATCCTGAAAAAATAAAAGAAGGACTTGCTAATATGAACTTATTAGTTGAAGATTGGGGAGGTAAAGTTCAATCTCATGACATTTCCGCTAAGCAAGGGACAGGTGTTAAGGAATTATTGGAAAAAGTATTACTAGAAGCTGAGTTATTGGAGCTTAAAGCAAACCCAGAAAAGCCAGCTGTAGGAACTGTTGTAGAAGCCTTTTTAGATAAAGGCAGAGGTTATGTGTCAACTATTTTAGTGCAAGCAGGAACACTTAAAATAGGGGACTATGTACTTGCTGGGAAAAACAGTGGTAAGGTTAGAGCGATGCATGATGAAAGAGGTAATGATGTTTCTGAAGCAGGCCCGTCAACACCAATTTCAATTTTAGGTTTAGACGGAGCACCACAAGCTGGAGATAAGTTTAATGTCTTTAAAGATGAACGTGAAGCTAAGCAAATAGCTGCAAAACGAACGCAGTTACAACGTGAGCAATCCGTAAGAACACAGCGTCATATTACACTTGACGAAATTGGACGTCGAATTGCGCTTGGTGACTTTAAAGAATTAAACATCATACTTAAAGGAGACGTTGATGGTTCGGTAGAAGCTTTAACAGATTCATTCCAGAAATTATCAACCGAAGAAATTCAGGTTAATATTATCCATAAAGGCGTTGGAGCCATTACAGAAAGTGATGTGTTATTGGCAACAGCATCTGATGCAATTATTATTGGTTTTAATGTGAGACCAATGGGTAATGCGCGTCAAATTGCAGATAAAGAAGAAATCGATATCAGAACATACTCGATTATTTACGACGCTATTAACGATCTTAAAGATGCTATGGAAGGGATGTTGTCTCCAGTATTTAAAGAAGAGATTACTGGTAGTGCAGAAATTAGAGAAATCTTTAAAGTGTCTAAAATTGGAAGTATTGCAGGATGTATGGTTACTGACGGTAAGATATATAGAAATTCAAGCATTCGTTTAATAAGAGAAGGCGTTGTGGTTTACACAGGCGAGTTGGCTTCATTAAAACGATTTAAAGACGATGCGAAAGAAGTTGCTAAAGGTTACGATTGTGGTATGCAAGTTAAAAACTACAACGACATTAAAGAAGGTGATGTGCTAGAAGCATTCCAACAAGTTGAAGTTAAAAAGAAATTGAAGTAAATAGTTAGCTCACTAATTGAATGGTGTGCTAATTGAATATAAATAAAAAGGGAGCCTAAGTGGACTCCCTTTTTATTTATATTCTTTTTTGACAGGCTTATTTATTGTTCTTTTTAGGTTTAAATCTAAAGGCATTATTAAACTTTTTCTTTATTTCTAATAAAGCACGGTCGGCTTCAAGTTTAGTTTTAAAATTTCCAACCCATATTTTGTAGTTTGGTGTCTCAAATTTCACTGAAGTTGCCCAATCTGAAAATGAATTTCTAAAATCTGTTCGTGCTTTTTCTACCCCGGTATAATTGCCATTATAAATTTGAATTTTATAATTAACTTCGGTTCTATTAACCTCTTTTTTCAGCCTTAAAAGAGCATCAATATTTCTATCTTGATTTACAACAACAATACCATCTTGAGCCTTGATTTCATTAACGCATAGCAAAGAAAAACCAAGCGTTATAAGTAATAGTTTTGATACTGTTTTTAGCATAATTTATTTAATTTAGCACAAATGTAAAGTTTATAAACTTAAACATAGATAAATTTATTATTTAGAATCCGTATAAATTATGAATTAACACTTATCTAACATTTCTAAAATCGAACATTAATGTTACTTTTGTGCGAGATTTTTATAACCGAATATTGTTCTATTTGTATGAAAAAATCGTACCAAAGTTTAGAAGGTAATTCAATTAATGATGTAAAATGAGCAAAATCAGCACTTTAAAATTTAATAGAATGCTTAATTGCGAATTACATCTGACAGAAAAAAACAATAAACACCAACAGATGAAACAGGTGATACACCGTAATTTAACCTCAAGATTTTTACTTTCGGGGTTATTTCTTTTACTTACATTTTCAACTTCATTATTTGCACAAGATGCTGCTAAAGGGAAATCTTTGTTTAATACCAATTGTGCGGCATGTCATAGTTTAGATAAAAAAATGACTGGCCCGGCGCTACGTGGCATAGAAGCAAAATTAAGTGATGATCAAGGATTAGATAGAGATTGGATCTATGCATGGGTAAAGAATAGTCCTGCAGTAATTAAGTCTGGAGATGCCTATGCGGCGAAGATTTATGCAGAATATAATAATGCCGCAATGACAGCATTACCTCAGTTGTCTGACGAGGATATTGATAATATCTTAGCATATACAGCTCAAGAAAAAGCTGCGCCAGTTGGAGCTGCTGCTGTGGCAACTCAAGGGGCTGCTGCTGAACCAGGGATTTCTAACAAATTAATTCTTGGAGCATTAGCAATTCTATTTATGTTGCTAGCAGTTGGTTTAATCATTGTTAATAAAACTTTACGCCGTTTTGCAGCAGCGAATAATATTGAGGTTGCAAAAGAAGTACAGCGCAAGCCACTATGGAAAGCTTTTGTTAAGAACCAATTCTTAATGCTTGTTGTGGCTATCTTTTTTCTCCTAGCTAGTGCATATTTTGCCTTTGGTTATTTTATGCAGTTAGGTGTGGATCAGGGATATCAACCGGTTCAGCCAATACATTTTTCTCATAAAATTCACGCTGGTGATAATAAAATAGATTGTAAATACTGTCATTCTTCTGCAAGAGTCAGTAAAACATCGGGTATTCCATCATTAAATGTGTGTATGAATTGTCACAAGTCTATTTTTGAAGTGGCTCCAGAAACGGCTACAGCAGAATATTCTAAAGAATTTTATGACGGTGAAATAAAAAAATTATACGCAGCTGTAGGTTGGGATGATGACGAGCAAGAATATACAGGCGATACAAAACCAGTGAAATGGACGCGTATTCATAATCTTCCGGATTTTGCTTATTATAATCACTCACAACACGTTATAGTTGGAGGTTTAGAATGTCAGACTTGTCATGGTCCTGTTGAAGAAATGGAAGTGGTATATCAGTACGCACCATTAACAATGGCGTGGTGTGTTAACTGCCACAGAGAAACCAATGTGAAGGTTAAAGACAATGGGTATTATGTAAAAATACACGAAGAGTTATCAAAAAAATATGGTGTTGAACAACTAACCGTAGCGCAAATGGGCGGCTTGGAATGTGGTAAATGTCATTACTAGAGAATAAAGTTTTTCTTTTCGCGTGGTCACTGAGCTTAGTCGAAGTGAAGGCGGAAAACTAATCATAAAAGAAGTTAATTCAATTATAATATGTCATCAAACAAGAAATACTGGAAAAGTGTTCATGAGCTAGATCAAGACAATAGCTCTATGGTTGAGGCGCTTAAGCACAAAGAGTTTGTGCAAGAGATTCCTACAGATGAATTTTTAGGTGATAAAGACACCCTAGAATCATCTACTACTACACGTCGTGATTTCTTAAAGTACGTTGGGTTTAGTACAGCTGCAGCTTCATTAGCAGCATGTGAAGGCCCCGTGGTTAAGGCAATTCCTTACGTGGTACAGCCCGATCAAATTATTCCAGGTGTTGCGAATTATTACGCAACTACAATTGCCAACGGACATGATTTTGCGAGCATATTGGTAAAGTCTCGTGAAGGGCGTCCAATAAAAATTGAAAACAATAACTTGGCTACTACAAATGGTAGTGCTAATGCTAGAGTTAATGCTTCGGTTTTAGATCTTTATGATAGTTTAAGAATTGCTGGTCCAACCAAGAATGGAGAAGATAGTTCTTGGGTAGAGTTTAATGCAGATACAGCTACTGGTCTTAATGACGCCGTTACTGCAGGAAAGGATATCGTGTTATTAACACAAACTTTTGCAAGCCCATCAACTTCTAAATTAATTTCAGAGTTTAAAGAAAAATATGGTAATGTTCGTCATGTAGTATATGATGCTATTTCAGAATCATCAGCTATTGAGGCTTACCAAAATACATACGGGGAACGTGGTTTAGCTAATTACGATTTCTCAAAAGCAGCAACTATTGTGTCTTTTGGAGCCGATTTCTTAGGCGATTGGCAAGGCGGCGGGTTTGATTCTGGATATGCTAAAGGACGTATTCCTAACCACGGAAAAATGTCGCGCCATATTCAGTTTGAATCTAATATGAGTTTAACAGGTGCTAATGCTGATAAGCGTGTGCCTTTAAAACCTAGTGAACAAAAAGTTGCTTTAGCAAACCTGTATGGTAAAATTACGGGGAGTTCAGCTTCAGGAAGCTTACCAGTACATGTTGAAGAGGCTGTAAATAACGCTGCTTCTGAGCTGCTAAAAGCAGGAAGTAACGGTGTTGTTGTAACAGGTATTCAAGATGTTAATGCACAAACCGTAGTTATAGCAATTAACAAAGTGCTATCTAGCAAGGCATTTGATCCTGCTGCACCAATTAAAACAAGACAAGGTGATGATAAAGCTGTAGCAAAATTAGTTGCCGATATGAAAGCGGGAACTGTTGGCGCACTTATCATGAGTGGTGTGAACCCGATGTACACCTTAGCTAATGCTTCAGATTTTGCAGAAGGATTAGAAAAAACAGCATTAACTGTTGCATTCTCTATGAAAGAAGATGAAACGTCTTCTTTAGTAAAGTATATTGCAGCGGCACCTCATTATTTAGAATCTTGGGGAGATGTAGAAATTAAAAAAGGACATTATGGGTTAATGCAACCTACTATTCGTCCGTTATTTGATACGAAACAATTCCAAGAGGCATTATTAATGTGGAATGGCAATAGTGCAACGTATCATGATTATATAAAAGATACTTGGAATACAAATATTCTTAACGGTTCTTCATGGAGTCAAGCATTACATGATGGTGTGTATGTTGGTGCTGGAGAAACTACCGAAGAGACTTCAAATGTTGGAGAAAGCACAGATAACACGTCTGCAAATACAGCGGCAAGAACGCTAGCTTCAGCAACATCTAACGGATTTGAGTTAACACTTTACCCTAAAACAGGAATGGGAGATGGCCAACAAGCCAACAACCCATGGTTACAAGAGTTTCCTGACCCAATTACAAGAGCATCTTGGGGTAACTATTTAACCATTTCTAAAGCGGATGCTGATGCACAAGGCTTAATGAATAAGCATGTTGCTAGCGGCGCATTAAATGGTAGTTATGTCAATGTTACCGTAAACGGAGCCACTATTAAAGTTCCTGTAATTATTCAGCCTGGACAAGCCAAAGGGTCTGTTGGATTAGCATTAGGATATGGTAGAACTGCAGGTTTAAAAGAAGAGATGCAAACCGGGGTTAATGGATATTCATTTTACCAAAATTTTGATAACGTTCAAAATGTTACTGTTGAGCCAGCTACTGGAGAGCATGAATTTGCTTGTGTGCAGTTGCAAAACACATTAATGGGACGTGGTGATATTATCAAAGAAACCACTTTAGAGATATTCAATACTTACGATAAAGAAGATCATGAACACGGATGGAATAAAGTTCCTAAAGTGTCTTTAAATCATGTCGAAACTCCAGTAACATCACCAGATGTTGATTTGTGGGATGAATTTGACCGCTCTATTGGGCATCACTTTAACTTGTCAATCGATTTAAATGCCTGTACAGGATGTGGAGCGTGTGTTATAGCATGTCATGCAGAAAACAATGTTCCTGTTGTTGGTAAGGAAGAAGTAAGACGTAGCCGTGATATGCATTGGTTACGTATTGATAGATATTATTCTTCTGAAGACTCATTTGAAAATGATTATGAGAAGAAAGATAATATTAAAGGGCTAGGAAGTTCATTAAGTAGTTTTGCTGAGATGGAAAACCCATCGGCTAACCCTCAAGTGGCATTTCAACCAGTAATGTGTCAACACTGTAACCACGCACCATGTGAAACGGTTTGTCCTGTTGGAGCAACAGTGCATGGTCGCCAAGGGCAAAACCAGATGGTTTACAATCGTTGTATAGGTACAAGATATTGCGCAAATAACTGTCCTTATAAAGTACGTCGTTTTAATTGGTTTAGATATAACAGTAATAGTGAATTTGACTATCACATGAATGATGATTTAGGGCGTATGGTAATTAATCCTGACGTTACTGTAAGATCTCGTGGTGTGATGGAAAAATGTTCTATGTGTATTCAAATAACACAAAAAACCATTTTGGACGCTAAGCTTGATGGGCGTGAAATTAAAGATGGTGAATTCCAAACAGCATGTTCGCAGGCTTGTAGTAATGGAGCTATGGTATTTGGAGATATCAATAATAAAGAAAGTAAAGTTGCAAAACTTTTAGAAGATAACCGTATGTATCACTTATTAGAAAGTGTTGGTACTAAGCCTAATGTGCAGTATCAAACCAAAGTGAGAAATACAAAAGAAGCATAAATTTAATTAAAGAATCAATTATATAATTATGGCGTCTCATTACGAAGCACCTATTAGAAGACCTTTAGTTACAGGCGAAAAATCGTTCCATGATGTTAC
>Ga0316205_10005631_pt1 | contig 10295 bp, 9 predicted proteins | sample 3monthpyrite_MG_FD_204941 | JGI IMG/M metagenome (GOLD analysis project Ga0316205, IMG submission 204941) | Microbial mat bacterial communities from mineral coupon in-situ incubated in ocean water Damariscotta River, Maine, United States -... | ecosystem: Environmental > Aquatic > Marine >...
CGTGACACCAGCTTGCTAACTCACCGTGCAATGCTGCTTGTTCTTGAATCCCAGGTATCACGCTGCAGACGATATGAAACACCTCTAGCTGTTGTTTGTCTTTCCCTGCAACTGGATAAATCTAACCCGGATTTTAAACTTAAAATCATGAAACTCAGTCGCCTTTTAAAAGATCAGTTACGCTGGTCCGATATGATCGCAAGATCAACTGATAACCGCTTTACTATACTGCTCCCGGAAACCGAGAAAAAGGATGCTATCGCCTTGATTGACAAACTGAAAACCACTATCAGCCACTGGGATAATTGTCCGGTTGAATTTGGTATGTCGGAATGGAACCGCAACCTTAATGTCACCAGCCTATTAAAAGAAAGTGAAGCTGAACTTGAACACAATATCACCTCATTTAATAGTGGCCAGGTTGTAGCCTGAGTCTTTTTACCAACAATACCGTAAATAAAATACTATGGCAGTATCAAGTAACAAGCGATTTCTTTCTGATGATGAAAAAAGTATTCATGAGATCCGTGAACGATTTCTGAAAATTAATGACGATCGCCTTAATAGCGTACGCGATGCCCTCAGTGTAAAACAACGTCAGTTCCTTGATATTATTCCACTGCTCTTCCATATGAATGATGCACAACTACCAGGATATGTTGGCGAAAACTGCCCCACTGGTATCTATGATTTTCTGGCTAGCAAGGAAAGCACTGATGTCGCAAAAAAGCTTGTAAAAAACTACACAGAAAGGCGTACACCACTCAGGGAATATCATATCTATGCGCTTTACCTTATTGGCAGTGCCGGTACGATCGCCTACACCGATAAAAGTGATCTTGATATCTGGGTGTGCCATCGCAGCGATCTCAGTGATGATGATATTTATGCATTACAAAGCAAATGTGAAAAACTGACTGAATGGGCCGCATCATTAAACCTCGAAGCCAATTTCTTTGTACTCACTCCTGAATCTATCCGTGAAGGACAGATTGAAACCATGTCAGAAGAAAGTAGCGGTAGTGCCCAGCATTTACTACTTATCGAAGAATTTTATCGCTCAGGACTATTGCTGTCGGGTCGTATTCCAGCATGGTGGCTGGTCCCTCCAGAGCATGAAAATAAATATTACTTATATCTTGAAAAATTACTGAATAAAAAAATAATCTCTGAACATGACATTATCGATTTTGGTGATGTCACGACCATACCCGCCGCAGAGTTTTATGGTGCCGCATTATGGCAACTTAACAAATCAATTGGCTCACCCTATAAGTCTATTCTCAAGCTATTACTCATGGAGTCCTACGCAAGTGAGTATCCAAATACCGAACTGCTATGCACAAGACTAAAGCGCGAAATTTATGATGGTGAAACCGATATCAATAAATTGGACTCCTATGTTCTGATGATTGATAAACTTGATCAGTATTTATCAAAACAGGAGTCGGTCAACAGACTTAACCTGGCACGACGCTGTTTTTATTTCAAAGTACATGAATGGCTGACAAATAATCGCCAACAATCAAAATCTCGCTCACATGAAATCATGTCAGAACTTACACAGCGCTGGAACTGGAGCCGAGATGACTTAATTCTGCTGGATTCTCGTGAAACATGGAAAATTGATCGCGTCATTGAAGAACGAAATATCCTGGTCAATGAATTAACTTATAGCTACCGACTCCTGACAGATCTGGCACGACAACATACCCAGGAGACCAATATCAGTCAGGAAGACCTGAACATACTTGGACGGAGATTGTATAGTGCCTTTGAACGCAAAGCCGGAAAAATCGAATTAATAAATCCTGGTATTTCCATTAATGTCTCTGAACGCAAACTTACTTTTGTCTGCTCGATTATTGATGAAACTGCCACATGGCTACTATACCGCAATGAATACCCCGCTCCTAAATCAAAAAACCAGGCACCGATCAAACGTAGTCAGAACCTGATTGAACTGGTAGCGTGGTCCTACTTTAATGGAATTCTGGGTGACAATACATTGTCCAGCCTGCAATCATCTGTCGCCGGAGTTACTTCTCAGGATCTGCTTGAACTGATCGATGCCTTTAAAACAAATTTTCCAAATGCAAAAGTAGAAAAAGCTACTGTCAAACAGCTTAGCGAGCCCGCAACCATTACAGCTTCGGCGCTTGTCGTCAATCTGGGAATAGACCCGCTCTCTACACATACACGAAATGGTATGCACCTTACCAGCAACCGTTCAGACGCACTCAGCTTTGGTGGCAAATGGCAAAACCTGATACAAACCTGCAGCAGTGTTGTTGTGACAAGCTGGGGGGAAATTATTACAGCACAGTATGGCGGTAACTATGCCCTTCTGGATTGCTTGACAGATTTTTTATCATGGTCACCCCTATCCAGTACTGTGACACCCTCTGATGTTACAACTTTGTGTTTTTCTACATCATATGGCGCTTCCATAGCCAGACGTGTCAGCCAGTTATTTGATGACCTGTCTTTATATTTTTATAAAAGTAAATGGAAAGCCAGCTCTCGATATATACTCCGGGTTGCGCGTCAGTACACTATATTGCAGATTGAAAACGATGTACTCAGATATGATGTCATCGGTAATGAAGATGATCTAATGAAGGCCCTGGGTGCGCCCCAGAAAACATTCAGCCCGTATCTTTTTGATCGTCACTCCAATGACAATGCCTCACTTAAACTTTTGCAACGCTACAACAAGCCTGATGTAATTCAGTTATTTTATTATGATCACAAGGGTAGCGCAGATATCTATGTGCTGGACGAAAACGGTTCACTCTATTTTCAGACTATCAATTACTTTGATATACCTACCATGCTAGGTCACTATAAAAACTTTTTTGAAGCTGCCATCAAGCGCCGACACATGCATCTGAATAATCAGGTCACTGAACAAAGTGTACATGCCTATGAAATGTTTGAAATCAAACAACCCATCAATGACAGTCTTTATGTGGACTTAAAAAGCAAACCCGCCACATCAGAGCGCCATAATTATTTCAACATACAGGTTATTGGCGATATATTTTCACTTAATCAGGATACATTCTATTTGTACTGTGACGGTAAAGAATTTTCAAATCTCGAACATGGCAAACGCGTACTGGTTGAGGCCGTCAATTATATCCTCAGCAAACGCAAGCAGCGTGAACGTTATCCTATTTATATAACTGACATCGATGCCAACCAGTCATCTTCCATACAGGAACGCTATGTTCAAACGGTACAGCTATTAAATTATAAAAAGCATATTGAGCTTAAACTAAATAAGACGTTGAAAACATTATAGTTATCTTTGCTATCAACCCTACCTGCTTGACATAAATACATTTATTAAATAACATCCCCTACTATAGTAAACATACTATGTGGCAAGGATGCGCCGTTGTACAAGATGTACATATAAGAAAAGTCTCCCTGCTAACTAAAAACAATAGCAATTTAGGGAGATGCTACCAATGAAAACGCTACCACACTCGATAACTCATTCACTTATAAACACTATTTCACTCTTGTTTTTGTCATTTATTTTGATCGCTTGTGGCGGTGGCGGAAATAGCAGTACTCCGGTTGGACCGGGCTCCTCCAATAATCCTCCTGTTGTCAATGCAGGCGTAGATATCACTGCAAACTCAGCTTCGACGGTACAATTAGCAGCTACGGGTTCTGATGCTGAAGGTGCGGTTACCTTCTTATGGACACAAGTATCCGGGCCATCTGCTTCACTGTCCAGCACGACGATTGCAAACCCATCGTTTACTGCGCCTGTTGTCAACACCGGCAGCAGCGTTATCATTTTCCGGCTTACCGTCACTGATACAGGTGGCCTCAGTGTCAGCGATACCGTCAACATCACAATCAATGCAGTTAATACACCGCCTGTTGTAAACGCGGGTACGGATATCACTGCAACTTCAGGTGCCACTATACAGCTGGCTGCATCCGGCTCAGATGCACAGGGAGCAGTAACCTTCTTATGGTCACAGGTCTCGGGTCCTTCAGTAACACTTACCAGCACAACAATCGCTAATCCGTCATTTCCTGCTCCTGTAATTACTACTGGCAGTATCACAATTATCTGTCGCCTGACCGTGACAGACACTAACGGTGTAAGTGTCTCTGACGATATCAGCATTACGATTAATGCACCTGTAAGTACCAACACGCCACCACTTGCCAATGCAGGCACAGATGCCAGCGCACCTGAAGGCAGTACCGTAAAATTAGCCGGCACCGGTTCTGATGCAGAAAGTGGCGTCAATTTCAGTTGGTCACAAACATCCGGGGCATCTGTTGCAATTACAGGCGGGACAACTACATCTCCGTCCTTTACTGCACCTCAGGTTGCTACCGGCACAACTCAGGTACTCGGCTTTCAGCTTACAGTGACCGATGCCCAGGGACTGACAACAACAGATACTGTAAATATTACTGTTACCGATGTTCCGCTGACTGCAAATGCCGGAGTAGATAGCTCGTCCAGTGAAAATACTCTGGTCCAGCTCACGGGTAGTGGAACCGGTCAAGGCACGCTTGGGTATCTCTGGAATCAGGTTTCAGGCCCAGCCGTGTCACTTAGCAGTACAACAATCGCTTCACCACAATTTACCGCACCTCAGGTTGGTACGGGTGGTGCAACACTTGTTTTCTCTCTGCTGGTAACAGACAACACGGGTACTTCACCAGTTGATACTGTAACCATCACCATCACCAATAATACTGCGCTAACCAGTCGCATTACTGTGTTTACAGAAGACAATGATAACAATGGTGTCGCAGATGGAACCGGAACTATCAGTTACAATTCTGCAGGCCTGCCCACTCGATTAAATTTTGTTTATGTGGACGACGGTACACCTGACCTGTTCGTTATTTCTGACAATTTCTCCTATTCTTTCGACGTTGTCTACGATACATCAGGAAGGGTTGCCAGTCTTACCTATAAAGAACCAACTCAAACGGTTGTATCTACCTATACGTATGGTACCAACAACCTGGTCAGTCGTAACGACCTGCAGAACTTTGATTCAAGTGGTACCCTTATCGCTGATGTCTACCTGACATTCGCTTATACAGGTAGTAACCCAACATCAATTTCCTACTTTAACAAGGCAAACTCTGCATTGCTGTTTACCAATAACTATACCTATGATGCTCAGGGACGTGTACTTACAACGACAGGATCAAATAATCTCGCGCTACGTAATGAACGTTTTTCATGGACTGGCCAAAAAATCAGCCTCGCGGAATATGACCTTGATCAAAATGGAACTTATGAAGCCAGTGATGCTTTCTCTTATAGTATTACTACCGGTCGTATCAGCAAGGTAATCTCTGTTGACAACAACCCTTCTTCAGACCCATCCAACACCTTTACGTCCACATTCATCTATAACAATGGACAACTCCAAAATGTTAATTATGATCTGGGTAATAATGGAACGACCGATGCCGTAAAAACAGCGGTCACACGTGAAGCAGGTGCATGCACGGCGGCGCATATCCCTGAAGCAATACCACATGTAGGCCTGGATGGTGACTTGTCATCCAACATCGGGGATTTTGGGTGGTGTGACTAATACTGTATTCCGGCAAGCCTGAAAGGCTTGCCGGTTTCTTTACTCAACGGCTGCAACATCATCCAGTATTGAACGTACGTCATTTGCCCATCGCTGATAGAGAATATTCAACTCAGGGTTATTGAGTATCTTACTGAAATTTGCAGGGTTAAGCACTGTCAGAATAGTTTCATCTTTTTCAGAAAAAATAGCAATCTTGAGTGGCAGATACGGCACAAGCTCAGGGTGCTTGTCTGTAATTTTTTTTATTTCAGCATGTTTTCCAAAAAAAACAATTCTGTACAAATCAGTTTTATACCCTGCTTTTGTCAAACCGATATCTACGCGCTGCACACGTGATACGACATATTTGTGGTCCATAATTGAATTCTGCAGTGTTGTCATGGTTTCAGGAAATGATTGTGATGAACGAATCATTAAAACATCCTGTGCCACAACAATATTTGACAATATATACGCTAGTATAAAAGCTGATACTTTCATTAACCTGGTATTCATAGTGACGCCTCCTCCAGAATACCCTCATATAATTTTTTCATTTCATTACATAGCTTGTCGAGCTCACTATTATTAAATTTTCCACTCATCGCTGCCGGGTTTATACTAATCAACTTTACCTTCCCATTTTTCTCAATCAAGGTAACCCTGCAGGGTAAGAACAGTCCTACGCGCGGATCAATTGCCAATGCTCGATTCAACATATTAAAATTACAAAAATAAACAATAATCTTTTTAGGATCTTCTTTGCCTTTCTTTACAAACCCACTTTCAAAAGCCTGGATTCTGATGACCTTGAAATTTGCACCAATAATTGATTTTTTTAAACTCGCTAGCGTATCTTTCATATTTTCTGATGATTCGTACACAAGTGAACTCGGTATTTTACCCGTATGTGCCACCTTGATCTTATGCCCCGAAAATGAACGCACATAACTGACTATATTATTGATCTGATCTTCTTTCAGACCCTGCTGTATAAATGAATTCATAGGCGTACCTTGTCTGCCATTCATCAAGGTACGTTTGATCATGGCATCGCTACTTGCTGCCAGAAAACCTGAGTTGTTAAGAGCAGGCGCAATTACAGGCAGATTTCTGGGTCTTGAGAAGGTAACCCCTGTTCCCGTACCACCTTCACCGGTTGCCCCATGGCAACTGGCACAGTACTGTGCAAACAACTTCTTGCCTTTTTTTACATCGCCCGTAACAGGCTTTTGATCATATACTGGCGCATCTGCTGTTGACATTTTACGTACATACTTCACGATCGAATCAACCTGGACATCGCTCATATGCTGGTGTGCAGGCATGACGCGATCTGGCCTGCCAAAACGAATTGTTCTGTGTAGATAACGGTCAGAAACTGTATCAAGAAAACTGGGTAACGCGATCGGAACACCTACACCGCCTTTTCCATCTGTACCATGACAAGCTGCGCAATGCTGTTTATAGAGCTTTTCACCATTGGGTGCTGCTGAAATATTACTGCTGCCCAGTACTAACAAAACCAGCGCCAAATGAATGCCTGTTTTAATACTCATGATAATTACCTTAATTAATAAGTAAATTATAATATACTAATATATAAACTGTTTCAATGGACTTTCAAATGCTAAAACAGGCTTGCACTTGATCTGGCTCACATATCAGTCTTTAAAATAACCGGAGGCGTACCTGATCTAAGTCAGGCGTTCAACAATAAAGTCTTTTATATCAAGTATTTGCTCTGGACACAGATTATGTTCCATCTGATATTCGTGCCAGCGGCAATCAAGCCCCTGCTCTTTAAGAATTTGATACGATAGCTCGGCAAATGCTATCGGTACTACCTGATCCTGCCTGCCGTGCATGATGCTGATTGGTGTTTTCTTTTGTACATGATTTAATTCTACTTCGATGAGGTCGCGAAGTGGCAGGTAGGTCGAGAGTGCAAGAATACCCGCAAGTGGCTCATGTAACCTCAGCCCTGTATGTAATGCCAGTGCCCCACCCTGAGAAAAGCCCACAAGGAAAATCCTGTTATGCGCCACACCCTGCTCCAGCTCCGCCTGAATCAGGTGCCTGATCGATGTCTCAGACTCACGAATACCCGCATCATCTTCATCAAACTGTTTACCGATACCGTAAATATCATACCATGAGGGCATAGACATACCGTTATTCAATGTAACCGTTTGTATGGGTGCATTAGGCAGAACGAAACGTACCGAATGTACCTGCGGCAGATCCATTTGCTCAATTACCGGAACAAAATCATACGCATCAGCACCCAGTCCATGTAACCAGATGACACTGGCGGCGGCTTTATTTTCTGGCTCAAGGCGGATCGCATCAAGTAAAACAGGCACGTGCTTCTCACTCTTTGAAATTAATAATAATAAATAAAAACGGCGCACACAGATGCTACTGTACGCGCCGTTTCGATTCCAGTCTATCTAAACCGGAACAAAGCTATAGAGCCGGAACTAACTGATTTTTACTTCGCCAGTATCACTTCCGCCCTTGCTGTCTGTCCAGGAGATCTTAAGTGCATCGCCTTTCGCAGCTCCCTTGAATTTACACTGAATAAAAGGGTTTTTTGATACCGCAGGGCCGAGCAATGCATCCAGTACTACTTTATCGTTATGCTTAACGATAACTGACTCAATATAGTGAGCAGGTATTTTTTTACCTGTCGCCTTATCTTTGCGCAAACCTGTTTCCATTGGGTGTGAAATAATCATTTTCAGGGTAGTAACACCGCTATCAACCCAAGCTCTTGGTCGTATTGAATTAGCCATAATTCTCTTCCTCTCGAATTTCTCTGTTAACCGCCACAACCGCCGATAGTGACTTTTACTTCTCGGCCTGCCTTGAACAGCTTGCCACCTGACTTAACTACTGCAATCACGCTGGAAGTTTTAGCTACTTTTACACGTGTTTTAATGAAGGGCACCGTCACTGCAGACAAATTAAAGCTGGATGTCAACGGACTTGCATTCTTTTCAACCAGAATACTGATTGAAGAAACATTCTTCAAGCTGGTTGTAACTGCAATATTAACAACTGCACCATTTTCAGCAATTGCAGGTGCCTTGATTTTAATTGCACCGCTATCAGCCATGCTGTTACTGCCCATCAATGTTTTAACTGCATTATCAACACCTTTGACTGTAAATGCTGCTTTTGGCCATGCAGCCAATACCATTTGAGGAGCCAGTAAACCAGCTGCTGCGGCAACACCGGCCACACTCGCTGTCAGCGATCCTTTTAATAGGGTTCTTCTCTTCATTTTAACTACCTCCTTGAAATATATAATAGTTTTTTCTTTTTCAGCTACATGGTATGCAAGGCAATTCTCATACCATAAAATTTTAATCCCGATAATACAATGGGTTACAAAAAATGTGGGCTGCTATATTAACTTTTTATGCTTTTGTTGCTGCAAAACGCAATCTTGTCATTGCAATATAGAAACATGATTGCCGGATACATAAATGGCCACAAAAAAAGACACCTGCCGAAACCGGCAGGTGTCTTTGTAAACAACAAGAAAACCGGAAAAAATTATGCTGCTTTTTCTTCTTTTTCTTCTGTTTTGCCCGTGTTGTCCTTCCAGCTAATCTTGATCGCATCGCCGGCAGCCACACCTTTTACCTTGAAAAAGAAGAACGGGTCTTTCGAAACTGCGATACCGCAATTAGCATTTACAACCGTTTGCCCTTTATGAGCTATCGCCAACGTCTGGATATAGTGTGCGGGTAACACTTTGCCACTGGCTTTATCTTTACGCATACCTGTTTCCATCGGGTGTTTTATCAAAACACGTATCGCGGCTTCATCACCTTTTAATACAATATTTACTCTCATTCGAAAATCTCCATCAATTACCAGGTTTTGCCTGTGACTTAACCGCCACAACCACCTACTGTTACTTTGACCTTTTTAGTGGCGCTATATAGCTTTCCACCCGCCTTTACCACACCGATAACCTCTGAGGTTTTACCGATTTTGATGCGAGTTTTAACAAACGGAGTCACTGTTTTAGCCATTTCAACACTAAAGGCTAACGGGGTTGCATTCTGATCGACCAGAATACTGATAGATTCAACATCGGCCATCTTGGTTTTAACAACAACATTAACAACTGCGCCGTTTTCTGCGATAGATGGCGCTTTGATTTTCACATCACCACTTTTAGTCATCGCGGAGCTGCCTACCAGTGACGTTAACGCACCATCAATTTTCTTTGCCTCAAAAGCGGCACCAGGCCATGCGGCCATTACCAGCTGTGGGGTCAGTAAACCTGCAGTAGCAGCAACAGCAGCCAGTCCAGCTGTCATCGTGCCTTTCAATAATATTCTTCGTTTAAAATTTGTGTTCATTCGCTCCACTCCGTAGCTGGATTATCAATCTGTGTCAAAGTATATCGACAATTTTTAATATTACTTTAACCATTTTGGAAGTACAGGATTTCAATAAAAAAACCGATACACGTTAAGAGCATATCGGCCTTTGTTATTTATTATTTAGCGCTGTGTCGGCTATACGGACTCAACTGACAGAAAAACTGAAAGTTAAGCCCGCACCACCAGACTTATCGTACTTTAACCGTGTGCGAATCGCTGGCGCCGGTATTATCCTGCCAACTGATTTGTACACTGTCACCCTTAGCAGCGCCCTTGAACTTGATAGACAAGTAAGGGTTAGCAGAGACTG
>Ga0316205_10005632_pt1 | contig 10295 bp, 6 predicted proteins | sample 3monthpyrite_MG_FD_204941 | JGI IMG/M metagenome (GOLD analysis project Ga0316205, IMG submission 204941) | Microbial mat bacterial communities from mineral coupon in-situ incubated in ocean water Damariscotta River, Maine, United States -... | ecosystem: Environmental > Aquatic > Marine >...
CAACCCGGCACGCAAGCACACAAACAACGAGATGCTGTCACCGGTTGACTATGAAGCAAGAGAGTTGAAACTGAACAAAGCAGGCGTCTAGGAAACTAGGGGCACCTCACATCTCGGTATGCTCGGCAATGCAGAGTACGACGAGAAATGGGGCTATAAACAGGAATGGTATCGCAAGAATGGTGTAAAGCCCGCCAAAGAAGGCGGCGGTGAGGTCGCCACACTGATCACCACGACCGAGGAGAACGGCATAGATCACGATCAGATCGCCAACTTGATCAGAATAGTCAAGGAGGGCAGCTGACGCCGATCTTTGCGGCCTTACGTTCATTATTTTTGGAGGATAGAGAAGGTTGACCGCAGTTCCGTTGGTGCCATGGGCTCGGTTTCTGGCGTTGATTGAGCCGCATTACCCGAAGACTGGACGCTCTTGGAACGGATCGATTGAGCAGTCGACTTCAATGTTCTTCGAATACCAACTCTGGAACGATGACTTCCCAAGCTTCCCGCTTGATCGTGTGGTGAAACGCTTCATCACTATCATCTTTGCGCCAGCGTAGGATCGCTGCGATTTCTCCATGCACAAACTTTGTATTGGAAGGCGGAGAGAAGCTCTTTGCCATGCGACCAAGGCTTCGGCCTTTAACATCCGTCAGTTGCCAACGGTCTTGATCGCGAACAAGTGTCAAAGTGTCGCCAATTCGAGCTTCTGAAGTAGCAACAAGTACAGGGTGATTGTGACGTTGGCGCCCGGCGAAGGATAAGTCGACCATGCGCGCCTCCGCCGATTGAAAGTACCTTCTCGTTCCCGGGAACGAAGCTAAATCCGGCTCAACAGTCCGACATAAAATCGCTGGGGACTGCGTCGGCAGATATTCATGGTTATCATTGCTCATCACGATCAGATTTTGTCGCGCACGCGTCATCGCCACATAAAATAGCCGACGAGGTGCGTCCTGATCTTCGTTCTTGCTGGGACGCTCCCAGCCGCCGTCGAGGATTACCACATCATCAAACTCAAGTCCTTTGGCACGGTGAGCAGTCAGGAGCTTAAGTCCTCGCTGTTCCCCCCAGGTTTCGCCAGCCCATTCCGCCAGCCATTCGACAATGTCTTCTGCAGGAAGTCTGCGACTATCGATTTCTCGTGCGAGAATTCCAACGCCTTCACCGATACGGTTTGTCCATCGGGAACGTGGAATGGCGTTTAGCTTACTGGTGAGGTCAGTCACTGAAAACAGCTGGCCACGATCCTCGCGAAGTGCACCGATAAATTCCTGCATCTCTCGCATGCGCCACAGTCCCGGCAGCTGTTCATTGGCTATCTCGACGGGAATACCAAGTGCCTCGGCGTAGTCCCGTACCGGAGACAGTTTGCGCCAATCCCGTGAAATGATTGCTGCCTTCGACCAGGTCCAGTCCGGGATCAGGCGCGACAACCGGACCAGCTCGTCGAGTGCTGCCATCGCCTGAGCGTCATTGCCGGGAGGGCACTCAAGGATCTGCACGCGGCCCCGTGCGACAGGGTCGATCGCTTCCATTTCTCCGCCGGGCGGATCTTTGCGGCGCGTCTCGTTGACACTGATGTCGTGGCCAGCCTTCATTCTGTCTTGGGCGTGCTCAATGACGGCGTTCGCGGCGGAGATAATGTTTCCGGCTGAACGGTAGTTGTCCGTGAGATAAACAGGCTTTGCCGAGTAGTCCTGTTCAAATTGCCTGATGTGCCGGACCGAGGCACCGGCAAATGAGTAGATATTCTGATCGTCGTCTCCGACTGCAAACAGGCTTATGCGAAGATCAGGATCATCGAGACTTCGACCAGCCACTGCGGATATCAGAGCATACTCTTCCGGACCCACGTCCTGGTATTCGTCGACCAACAGCCAGCGGTATCCCTGGACAAGTGTTTCCCGCAAAGATTCCGCCGCCGCTTTGTCCAATCCGTCACCACGTAAAAGTCGCACCGCGTCCATCAGGAGAGTGTCGAAATCCTGGCGCTCGGAGCCAGCGTTGCCTGCAAAGCTCGCCCCGACAAGACGCATGGCAAGAGCATGAATCGTAGAGACTGTTACAAAACGTGCTTCGTCTCCGATCAGGCCGCGTAGTCTTTCACGGATTTCAGCGGCTGCATGGCGATTGTACGCGAGCACCAATATCCCGTTCGGGTCTTCACGCTTGATCTTTACGAGATATGCAATGCGATGCACCAACACCCTCGTTTTCCCGGAGCCGGGTCCTGCGAGAACAAGCACATTGGTTTGTTCGCGGTCGTCTTTGACGATTTGCTCCTGAGTGGTGTTGCCGAGAGCGTCGACGATACTTGTCCAGGCCTGACCGGTCGCCTGCCTGCGGAATTCAGTTCCGCGGCCCGGCATCCATCGACGCATAAATGCGTCCCCGTTAAGTTCAAAGTAGTCCTGAGCCAGCCTCTCGGCTTCATCTATGCGCTCTAGTCCCTTTTCGGCATAGGCAGCCATGACATGGGTTTGAATCGTCTGCTCCGTATAGTGTTCTTCAAGTGGGACAAAATTCTGAACAGTGAAATTTCCGCCTTTCGGATTAAGATGAAGCGTAATCGCAGGTCGAAACACTGACAGACCTTTGCCAAGCGTTACAACCTGCTGCTCATGAAGCCAGAGGAGTGCCCGATCCATGAGCTTGTTTGGATCATTGACAGCTCCACGAAGCATCGCATCTCCATTGATCGCAGCAAGCAAATCGCCAAGCGTCGTCTCGACTGCAATGTCTTTGCCGCGCACCCCTTTCGGAACCTTGTCAGTCAGATGCGAGAGAAGTCTTTCTGCGCCTTGCCTGCGGATCTCTGCCGTTTTCTCAACCACGGACCACGAGCGCTGCAATCGAACAAACAGGCTGCCGCGCGATGCTCGTCGCACATTCAGGTTGCCTCGCCCGCCTTCCATGTCCCGCCCGTCCTGCGCCATGCCTCGCAGAAGACCTTCGACAATATCCGGACGCACGGAGCCGTGGCCACGATCGCGAAGATGCTGACACGTGGCTGCGAGGTTGAACGGGGAAGGTTCGCCATCGTCCGCATCAGGCGCTTCTTCACGCAATTGAGAAATCAGGTCAGCTTCAAGTTTTGAGGCTCCTTCGAGCCGAACACGCGACATATCCTCGACACCCACGTGCACGAAGATCGTGATGTTTGTATCGTCATTGGCTATGCCCAGGGCTTCTAGATCGGCCAGGGCCTTGCGTAATGCCGGACCCGGCAGGCCGCTGGCCCCGCTCAGCACGTCTGTTGAGATGCCTTCTTCCTTAGGCGCATTGATGATGTGCCGGACAATATCGAGTAGCTTGAGCCGGCGGGCCTCCGTGATCTCAGCATGATCAAGAATTGTCTTTGCATGCTCAATATCACGCACAAGAAGCGATGCAGGGAATACTTGGACCCGGTTTTCCTCGCGGCTCAGGAGCTTTGACTCCTCCAGCCATGCGACTGCGGTTTTGACACGGGTGTCGTCTGTATCCTTATCACGCTGGAATTCCTGATCTTTTTCCTCTTTTACAATTTCGCCTGGAGTGGCGACGACCTCGCCGCTCTTGCGAGTCCGGTTGTCCAGCCGATGCACTGCTTTTAGAATCGCAATGATTTCATGCCGTGCCAGACGAGAACGGGCGCTCAGGCTAAACTGACGATCGACATCTTCTGTATTGAACAGCAGAACACATTGAGCCGGATCCCGGTCGCGCCCGGCTCGACCAGCTTCCTGCAGGTAGTTTTCCAAAGATCCGGGGACATCTCCATGCACGACAAGGCGAATGTCAGGCTTGTCGATACCCATGCCAAACGCATTTGTTGCCGCGATGGCCCGAAGATCACCAACTCTGAATGCTTCCTGAATTTCACGCTTTTCATCGGCGCTGCGCTTCGCATGATAGTAGTCCGCCGCGAGTCCCTGTTGCTTAAGAAACTCCGCAACACGCTCCGTCGCGCTGCGTGTTGCGCAATAAACGACCGCTCCTGACACACCGTCATCGGGCAGGTTTGCCTCAATTGCATCGAGGATATCGGCCAACTTCGTGGATCGCTGTGTTGGCAGAACTTCAAAACTTAAGTTGGAACGCGACGCCCCGCCATCAACTTGAGTTAACTCAAGCCCTAGACGTTCCTGGAAGTGCGCACAGATGTCCTGAACGACATCGGGTTTGGCAGTCGCTGTGAGGCAGAGCACAGGTGCAATTTCATCGCCCGAGGTTTCTTTGATAAACCGGCCGATATAGCGATAGTCAGGCCGAAAATCGTGGCCCCATTTTGAGACACAATGGGCTTCATCGAGAACCCAAAGACCAACCTCTCGTTGTGCCAGTACCGATCGAACGGACACACTGCGCAGCTGCTCCGGCGAAATCAGCAGGATTGACGCATCGCCCAGTCTCACTTTATCTAAAGCGTCGTGTCGCTCCGGGAGCGATAGCATCCCATTGACTGTGACCGCTGACGCAATACCTGCGCGTGCCATTCCTTGCACCTGGTCTGCCATAAGAGCCACGAGAGGTGAGATCACGACAGTCAATGCACCCGTCTTGTCAAACCGGGAAAGCGCTGGGATCTGGTAGCAGATAGATTTGCCAGTGCCCGTGGGCAGGATGCCGAGAAGGCTTTCACCTTTCATGGCACTGGAAACGATCACCTCCTGAAGGGGGCGCCCGAACTCGTCTGCGGGTTCAGGGCGAAAATCTTCGAAGCCAAACCATCGATCCAGAGCCATTTTCGGGTCGTTATTGGTACGGCAGTAACTGCAACCGTCATCGCCGCAGTTGTTGTCCCGAAACTTCCTCACAATCCGTGCAGCGTCGCTGAATTGCGCACGTACCCAGGGCGGCATTACCGAATCCCCGCCTGCCACAGAAATCCACGACAGAGCATATGCCATGGGCCAGCCAAGGCTGGTGTCGTCGAGCTGCGCGAGGGTGCTTGCAAGCATCGATGAGCATGCGGAGCCATCCAGCAGTCTTTTGATTGCGCCACGAGCTTCTTCAATTCCTGGTTTTGCACAGCTGCGAATATCGGCAAATAGATGATCGAAGCCACCGCTCTGCGGGGAGCGGCAACACAGAAAATGGTAGGCCGCAAGGGCGTCGGGTGACTTGCGATTGAGATCAGCAAATGCCCCGATCTGGTTTTCCAGAACTTCGAACACGAGCCGGGCGTCAAATTCAGGATCATTCACATGACCCGTCTGAAGCCGCCCGTCCTGGTAGTGTTTCACCAGGTGGTGGTAGGGGTTTCGCGGAAACGCAAGCGGATTTAGCCAGAGGGTATCTATGGGGGCTTCCGCCAGAGCCACAAACCTTGGCGACACCGCGGCCAGATGGGGCAAGTCGTGACGCAGGATATTATGCCCAATAACGTGGTCAAAGCCCCGGCAGAAATCGTTGAGTTCGGTCAAAGCCGCTTCAATGTTGTTCTTGGCGACCACCTTTGGCGCATCGGAATCTTGAGCAACTGCTGCAAGTGCAAAGATCTTCGCCTTTTCGGGATCGACTTCGAGGTCGATCGAAACAGATCGTCTTAGAACGTCCCAACGACTGATGTTTGCTGCCTTGTTCATTCCCGGAATGCCAACTGCCTAGAGTCAAGTGCCTGAGTATACTTCGTTTTTGGGTGAAACTATGGCCACAAAGTGGGTTGCAGTCCAGTGGCCAACTGCAACCAGCGCAGAGCCCGAGGAATTGTCACCGAAGCGAAGCGACTGGCATTCTCGTTGGTCGCAAAGAATTCAATAGCGTTGAGATCCCGGCGAGATCACCGCGTGGCCGCGACGAGTTATGCTTCAGGCTCATCGAAGGGTCACAATCTGGTCGGCTCGCCTGGGCGTTTTCATTCCATTGGCGACACAAGAGAAAGGCTCTTATGCAACAGAAGCTGCGTGCTGGTTGACACTGAATTCGCGTGCAGGCGTGCCGAGCCGAGCAGTCTTTCGACACGCCTGCAAACATCGCAACCACTTGAGTAGTCACGCGGTCGGCGAAAACTCGACCGACCTGGTGGGCTCCGTGCGGGTTCGCCGCCATCCCCACCACCGCGCTTGATCCGACCCTCCGTCCGGCGTCTCCTGCGGTCCCCGCGCTTTCGGGTCCGGGTCCCCATCAATTTTGGCGGCCTCTGCTATTCCGCTTCTGGCGGCGGAGCGGAGGCCATCTCGGTAATAGCTTGGAATTCAGCCAAAAACTCCGGCCGATGCTGCATCAGGTACCGGACGATCCGGGCGTTCCCAAGAATCTTTGCCAGATACCCCTTGATGACGGTCAGCTGCAGGTGGTCCTGGCCGTAGCTGTCCTGAATCGAGGTGATCCCTTCCTGGAGCCGAGCCAACTCGCGCTCCATGCGGGCCATTGCCTCCGGGGTGATGCACCTCATCTTTTTGGGTTTCTTCGTGTCCACCAGCTGCGCCTGAGGCGTTCCTGCAAGTATCGCGGAGATGTACGCCGGAGAGTAATTGTTCGCGTTCATCATCAGCTCGGCCGCCTCGATCTGGCGCATGGCTTTCATCTTGCGCAGGATTTCAAATACGGCCGTCGGGCAGTGTTTGTCCTTCAGTATGCCGACGGCCTCTTCGCAGATCCCATCTAGCAACTTGGCCTTGCGCACTATGCTGCGCGGATTGAGGTCCAGCGCCAGAGCGATCTTTTCCTCCGAAACGCCACGCTCGATGGCCCTGCGGATCATCTTGTGCTCCTGAATGGGCGCAAGGCGGCTGATGCGCTTGTTGTAGGTATAGGCCTCGTCGTCCGTTGAGATCAGACATTCGACCCGTTCGATGCCTAAATCTTTCAGCACCTCAATCCGAATGTGCCCATCGAGCAGCATATAGGTGCCTTCCTCACCCGTGGATCGTGTGACGACCGGCGGCTCGACCAGGCCGACTTCCGTGATGGACGCGGTAATCTGGCGGTACTTCCGGCTGGATTTGACGGATGCACTGAGGGCGCGCACGGGCAAGATGGCCTCGATCGGTACGGTGACGCAGTCGCTTTCGAAGCCAAGTGTGACCGCTTTAGGGTTTTTGCTCTTATCCCGGCTCATTCCGCCACTCCTGCGTCCAGTGATTGCCCGAGATGGGTGGGCAGGGTGTCCAGCCCCTCGGCACGTAAAAGCGTCAGGAAATGGTCATCGTCGCGCAGTGCGCGAAACGCCTCCACGACAAACATCAGGCGGCCTTGTGTCAGTTCGGCTTTCTTGATCAGTATCTTCTGTCGCTCTGCTTCCTGTTGATAAGTTCGCACAAGCGCGTCGCTGGTCAGGGCGCGCTGACCGCCCTCGGCATCTGTCTTTGAAATGTCGATGGCGAGGTTCAGCGGCAGAAGGCCGGTTTCCACGGCCGAGACCAACCGTTCTTCGCCACGTTCCAGAAGCCCCGCAATCATGCCGACATAGTCTGGCGTGACGCCGATCTTGTTAGCGATCTGGTGGTCGTTGTAGCCTCGTTTGCGCAGGTTGCCGATCTCACGCATGAGGTCGATCGGGTTGTGCTGGCGGCGGGCGCAGTTCTCCACAAGGCTCATGACCAGGCAATCGCTCTCGTCTGCGTCAATGATGATTGCCGGTATGGCATCCTGCTGAAGCTCCATGAACGCCTCAAGCCGTCCTTGGCCGCAGACGAGGTCATATTCAGCAGGGTCGGTTCCGGCGCGCTGCGACACGGTGATTGGTCGCTTCAGACCGATCTTCGCGATGTTCTCGACCATTTCTTCGAAGGTGCGCCGGTTGCGCACACGGGGATTGAGGATGCGAATTCGGTCGGTGGGGATGAGAGTGACCTGTTTCTGGGTGAAGTCTTGGGCGTCGTCGGGCATCAGGCGGCCTCCGTGATCCGGGCCCGGCCAGCGAGCGCATAAAAATAGTCGAGCGTGTCGAAGCGATAGGCGTCCAGTGACAACCCGTTCTGCTCAGCCAGCCTCAGTCTGGCCATGGTCATGTCGATTCTCGGCAGCAGGTAATAATCACGTGGTGCTTCGTTCAATTCGTCCATCCGCACGGCAATCGTGATGTCGGGCACCAGGCCAGTATCGAGACGGATGCGCCATCGCAGGGAACCGCCTTGCGTCTCGAAGCACCGGGCCAGCACCACCGACGCCGTGAACTCATCATTGATGCGGATCAGGTCGGTGTCCGGATCTTGCATAGCCTGGCCGCCGCGTTCCGCGACCCCGTCGAGGATCTGGGCCACAATGCCCGGATGCGCCTGCCGCAAGGCCCGGTTGATCTCGACGTAGCGATAGTCGCGCTCCGGCTCGTAGCTGATCATCTGGTAGGCGCGCAGCAAGCTTCCGAAGCGGTTCCGGAAGGCGCTGGAGGATGGCACGTTGTCCTGTTCGTCGATGATCAGCCCCGACAGCACGCCTTTCTGTTTCAGTACGCCGCGCAGGGCTTCGAACAGTTCGGCGTCTGTGAAATGCTGGCTGCGGGCATCAACGATTTCGCGTGCGCGCAAAAACAGTGCCTCGTCCACGATGGCGGGGTAGGCGCCCTCGGCCCGGATCCACATCTCGCGCGGGTTCACCACCCGGCGCTGCTTCAGCTTGAAGGACACCTTGTTGTAGACGTTGTTGCCGATGTATTTTTCGTTGGTCAGGACCTGGTGCACCAATGCCCGGGACCATGGCCGCGCAAGATCCGTCAGATGCCCCTCGGCATTCAGGGTTTCCGCAATCTCACGCTCCGAGCAGCTATCCTCGACGAACAATCGGTACATGCTGCGCACGACGTCCTGTTCTTTTTCAGGGCCCGGAACGAGAACGACACGGTCAGTCTGAAGGCTCTTCTGTTCGCCGCGGGACAACGCGCCCTTCGGGTTGCCGTGTTCATCGATAAGCACACGGCGCAGGCCGTATCCAGCCGCTCCACCTTGGCGGTAGCCAAGCTCCACCAGACGGCATTGCCCCGCGAAGACCTTCACCGAAAGCTCGCGGCTGTATTCGCCCGCCATGACCCGCTTGACGGTTTTCAGCAGGTTGGAGCCGATGCTGCCGTCGTTTTCGAACTGCTCGCCACAATAGTGGACCCGGATCCCGGCACGAGAGCAGACATGCTCGTGGTAGGCCCCTTCATCAGCATCCTGAAACCGGCCCCAACGGCTTACGTCATAGACCAGAATGGCCTTGAAATCCGCCTTTCCGGTTCGAACCTCGGCCATCAGGTTCTGCAGCGCTTCGCGACCGTCCAACCGCAACCCGGACCGACCGGAGTCCTCAAACACGCGAACGATTTGCAGGCCCCGGGCGGTGGCGTAATTCCGAATGATATCGAGCTGGTTCTCGGTCGAGTACTTCTGATGATCGGTCGACATCCGCACATAGGCGACGGCAGGCACATCCGTTTCAGGCGGGGTGTCGCTCGTGTCAGAATGGGTCGCCCATCGACTGGTCAAATGCATATCTCCTAATAATTCTAGGCAAATCCATGCTCCCGTCGGAATCAACGGCTGAATTCTTCGCATCCATGTAAAGCGAGGGAGTATGGAATGTCGTTTCCGAAAAAGGGCAAGTTCTTTCCAAAAGAAAACAGATATAATGGGAAATATGGTCATCAGACGAATGGATGCTTTGTCGATGAAATAACATCGGCGTTGAAGCGATCGCTCGGCGACAGCCGGGCCGGTGTGAAGATCGTGGCGGGCTGGACGGGCGCCAACGAGAAGACGGTGAAGAACTGGTTCTCGGGCAAGTATGGTCCCAGCGGTATGCACTTGAATGCACTGGCTCGACACTCTGACGAGGTGCTGTGTACGTTTCTGGCGATGGCAGGACGCGAGGATCTGATGGTGGCCATCAAGCTTGCTACGGCTGAAGAGGCTATCGCGGATCTGCTGGATGCGGTACGTCAACTTGGTGCCAACGATCAAACCGAACAGGATAGTTGATCTGCTGGGCAGGCCGGAAGCGCACTTGCCGACCTGGGCACGGATGGGGTCTTGCACTGAGGTTTACTCAAGGGCAATTCCCTGCTTCCACGAAAAAATTGCCCTGTAAGCCATCAAAAAAGTTCCCTGTTTTTTCTTTTAGGGAAATTCGCCTTAAATGATTGAAATTTAGACTAAATTGCGGGTCTAAAACTGTAAAAACTCCTAAAATCCGGGAATTTCCCTGTTATTTTCCCTGTTTGCAGGGAATTTTGCAGAGACTGGCTAGCTCCAGACTGGCTCGACCGCCAGCGTTCATAACCTGGCAAAAAACCGGGTTTGCTGGTTTCTTATGTCACCTTATTGACCAAAGAGCTGGCTGATGATGCGGCTTTAGCGGCGCGACCCTCTTAACCAGACCGTTGCGAGAGC
>Ga0316205_10005633_pt1 | contig 10295 bp, 5 predicted proteins | sample 3monthpyrite_MG_FD_204941 | JGI IMG/M metagenome (GOLD analysis project Ga0316205, IMG submission 204941) | Microbial mat bacterial communities from mineral coupon in-situ incubated in ocean water Damariscotta River, Maine, United States -... | ecosystem: Environmental > Aquatic > Marine >...
GAACGCATTACGTTATATAAATGTTTAACGTGATCCAGAGTAATTTTTATTTGATAAGAATATTTAGATAGTTTGCCGGTGCCCGAAGGGTTTCCACGCTGGGGCAATTACATTGGGCATGGAAGAACGGTTAAGTAAACGTGCCGGGGTTAGGCACATTTCACCATAGCGTTGATTAACAGAATCCATAACCTGGTTGCTGTGCTGGCGATCCACGTCAGGATAATGGAACAAATCAGGCTGGTTCATTGCCGGGACAGGATCGAGCGCGGTGACCTGAACCTGATGAGTGCCCTCTCCACGCCATTCTTGCCGGAGCATTTGTTTGCCAAGGGCAAAAATCACGCGCCCATCCTGGGTTGGGAGCAGGCTTAGCATTTTGCTGCCAACCCAACCATCACGACAAAGTAAACCAATAAAAAAATGTTGTGCCTGCATGTTATGCCGACGCAATCGGGCTCCAACTTTTTCGCTCATGTGCAACAGGTAGGTGAGCAGTACTTCCATGCCACGGGTATCGGGAGGCATGACTTTTCCGTGGCCAATGGTTTTTGGGGGAGCCACATAGCCATTGACCTTATCTGGATCTTCGCCCTGGCACATGTACCAGATACGTTTACCCGGATTGCCGAAACGACGTGCGAGTTCACCTATGGGTAGCTGCTTCATGTCACCGCAAGTCCACACGCCGCGCTCGGCAAGAAAGCGTCCAATACCTTGGGCAATGCCACAAAGCTCGGTAACTCGAACTGGTGCCAGTGTTTCACGTGCCTTCCATGGTGGTATTACGCCAAGTCCATTGGGTTTGTAGCGTTTGGCTGCATATTTGGCCGTTGTTTTATCACCGCTTAGACCAACAGAACAGGATAGACCGGAAACCTCGAATACCTTTTGTTTTACCATGCGCGCCATACGCTCGGGTGAACCATGCAGCTTTTGGCAATGGGTGACATCCAGAAAGGCTTCGTCCACAGAAAATACTTCGATATCGGGTGAGATATCGAGCAAAGCATTCATAATATTTGAGGAAACTTCGGCGTAACGATGTGGATCAGCCGGCTGTTGAATTAATTCGGGACAAAGTTCATATCCCTGGCGTAGTCGCATGCCGGTTTTAATGCCGCGCGCACGTGCCTCGTAGGATGAAGTAATAATGCAGGTGCCCTGCATTCCATTGGTAATGGCAACCGGTTTACCGCGTAATTCAGGCCGGTAGAATTGTTCCACGGAGGCAAAAAAAGCGTCCATATCCATCAGGATAATGGCGCGTGGCCAGTATGAATCATGGGTTTGAAAGGCCCTATTTTGGAGGGGCTGATCCTGTGTGGTGGAAGGCATCGGTTGAAACCAGCATTAAAGATAACGGCGCATTTGCCCCACCAGAACGCCCTGAACACGTACCTGATGAGGGGAAAACTGCATGGCCGCAAGACTGCTGTTTTCGGGAATTAATAGTATGTCACCATTTTGCAGGTGTTTTAATCTTTTCAGGGTTGCTTCCTGTTCGTCAATCAAGGCAACCACAATGTCGCCATCCCTGGCGGTATCGCGGCGCTCGATGACTACCCAGTCTCCATCCAGGATGCCGGCATCAATCATCGAATCACCTTTAACGTGTAAAGCGTAACGGTTTTCGCCGATAAAAAGTTCGGCCAGATTCAGCTCATCCTGCTCCGGGATGGCTTCAATAGGGTGGCCGGCGGCAATTCGTCCTGCTAATGGGAGGGTTGTGGAGTGGGGATCATTAGCAAGGCGAATTCCACGCCAACCGCGCTCGGTGCGCTCAAGTGCGCCTTTGTCAGTAAGGGCTTGCACATAGCGATGAACCGTACCCTTGGACTTTAAATTGAGAGCCGCGCCAATTTCAGACAGGGTGGGACCCTGGCCGTTTTTGCTGATATAGCGGGCAATAAAGTCGAGAATACGTTGTTCCAGTTGAGTGAGCATTAAAAGTTCTCCATATGTTCTCTACTATAGAGAACGTTTGGAGAACGATCAAGTTGTTTTTAAAAATAAATTTAGTGAGGGTTTGCTTAATTTCAAAAAGTGAAACATTTTGACGGCGCTATACACATAAACCGCGCTGAAGCGGCTCTCAAAAATGTGTTTAGTGTCACAGTATTAATAGTGGGCTCGTTTGCAAGGTCAATCTGTTGATCCAGATCAGTAATTTATGTCGCACGAGCAACCGCTTTGTGAAAATGTACCATTGAGTTTAATTTTATGTTGGAAAGTTGTTATGTGTGGTAGATATCTTGGTTTTATTTCAGTCGTTCTGGTTTTAGTAGCAGGTTGTGGAGGAGGTTCAGGAGAAACGCCGGGTATTCCACCGGGGAATACAACTTCAATTGTTAGTGTCGGTCGTGCGCTGTTTTTTGATGAAAATCTTTCAAGCAGCAGCAATCAATCCTGTGCCAGTTGTCATGATTCGGCAGCAGGTTTCGCAGATCCTGACGTGAGCATAATAGCGCCTGTTTCTGAAGGTTCAGTGGGCGGTCAATTTGGCAATCGCAATGCGCCAACAGCAGCTTATGCTTCTTTTTCGCCTGATTTTCGCCTTACGAGTACAGCGCAAACTTCTGAAGATGGATCAATATACGAAGGGGGTCAATTTCTTGATGGGCGTCGCAGTAATTTAATTGCTCAGGCGAAAGATCCATTTTTAAACCCGGTGGAAATGAACAATGTAGATGAATCGGATGTAGTAAACAAGGTTCGCAATGCCAGCTATGCCAGTGATTTTCTCAGCGTATTTGGTGCTAATGCACTGGATGATGTCGCTACGGCTTATAATTTAATCGCAACTGCAATAGCCGCTTTTGAAACGTCGTCGGAAGTAAACAAATTTTCATCCAAATTTGATGCGGTGCTAAGGGGTCTGGCAACGTTTACTACTGAAGAAGAGCGAGGCTTTAATTTATTTAAAGATCCAAATGGTGCAAAGTGCGCAAACTGTCATGTAGTAGATAATCCAACCGGTGGTCCAGCTTTGTTTACCGATTTCAAATATTTTAATGTCGGTACACCCAGTAATCCGAATAATCCATCAAGCGTACAGGATCTCGGTTTAGGTGCTATCACAGCGGAAACATTAGAAGACGGTAAGTTTAAAGTACCGACACTACGTAATATCGCATTGACTGCACCATATATGCATAACGGTGTCCATGAGACACTGAATGAAGTTATTCAACACTATGATATTGATGTGGCTAATGAGTTTATTACACCTGAGGTAGATAGAAATATCGCTAGTGAGTTAGAAGCCGGATCATTTGTTGGTCTAGGATTATCACCACAAGATTATCTTGATCTGGTTACCTTCATGGAAACCCTGACCGATGGTTATATACCATAAATAGAACCACAACAATTAGATAGCATGTACTGTAAAAAGCCTATTCAAAAAATAGGATAGGCTTTTTTGCATAAAGTGGATTTTTTAACAGTTCATATTAATTTTTCAGAGTAAATTCAGAAGCTATTCTAGCTTTTTAGTACTATTTGAACTTGCTTGCAATGCCGGCTTGCTCTTGTTTTTTGTTTTGCGTTCATAGGGTTTCCAAAGGCCATGCTGCGATGCGCAGTTCCATCCCCAACGTAACCAGCCTAGTAAAGAGAAAGCAAGCCACAGCGCCCAGGCTAACATCAGTATGCGGTAAATATACATTGGCACACTGATTACGGTAACCTGGGGTAACTGTTCATTAACACGATCCTGATACCAGTTAAGTTGAGTTGCATACGAATTGTTGCCGGTGATATGCATGTCGGGTGAACCCAATAGACCTTGTTGAACTGCAAACAATAAAAACAGCAGGGAGACAATAGTGATCAACGCCAGCCCGACTTGCATTACATTAAAAATACCTGCTTCGAGTTCTGGCTTAACTTTGTCGCGTGCACCTAGTGACATTAACCAGATAACAATAAATGTGGCCATAAAGAGTGAAACCTGGCTAAGTCCAATACCAAGTAAAAACCATTGCAACATTGATAATGGTGTCAGGGGAATACGCCCAAGTATGATTGCAATAATAATCAGCGTAACAAGTATGCCCCAATACAATACGGCAGGACCCAGACTGGGACCAAAGACAAACAATGTCCATCTGTCAGCGGCAGGTGAAACACGTATACTGTTATTGGTAGAAGCGATTCCCAGTTGAGGCAATTTGGGTTGATACAAATTGGTAATGCCGTTTTCTGATCGCCAGTTGATCACAATTTTTTGTTTGCCAGGAACAACAGGTAGACTTAGTTGTTGTCCAGATTGACGTATAGGTTGTTCACGTCCATCAATTGCAACGGATTGTAGTTTTGCCCCGGTTGGTAAAGTAATTTGATGTTGCCCACCCTGACTACTGCGTAATTGAAAGTCCAGTAGATAGTCAGTGATACGTTGTCCTGGGACAATATTTAATTGACTATGATCAAGCGTAAGTGTTTTACCTTCGACACCAAAAGGTCGTGAGATGTCGAGGGAAACACGTTCTCCCGGCCAGGGCTGCCATTCTGGTAGCCAGTTACCCTGTGGATCCTGGTGATGTACCATGGCAATTCCTGTCGATTGCAAATGCCACACCGGGCTAACATCAACACGCCATACCTCGACCCATTCTGTTGTATCGGCTGCCACTAACGTAATGTTGACTTGTTTTGGTAAAACAGATCGCCAGTGGAATTCATTTTGATTTGGCGACATACTGACCTGAATACGTCGTTGAATCGTATTTAATCCCTCTGTAATTGGTGATTCATCTCGTAAAAGGGGGACTTCGATTATGATAGGTGTGACCGCGGGTGACAGGCGTATAACACGCGTATCCACTTGCCAGTCCAATCCAAGTCGCAAGGTTCTTTCAATGCGTACAAATGAAGGCAACACGCCACTCTGCATGGAAAATTCTTTATTATCGTCTTTTGTTTGTAAGCGGGTCAATTGTAGTTGAGCATCGGGAATACCATTTTCATGTACGCCATTAACACTCCAACCACTGGCATCTATACTGACGTGTTTAGGTCTGAGCGGCAGAGGTAAAGTAAAATCTGCATGTTGTTTGATGCTTCCCTGAAGTACTATCTGATGCCTGCCTTTTTTAAGACTTAACCATAAGCCTTGTTTTGGATCACGTTTTATTGCTTTAGCAGGACTACCATCGATGGTCACCTCTCCCGGTATCCAGAATTTGTGATGGGAAGGTAAGGGTATAAAGACGGATTCCTGAGTATGTACCTCTAATCTCAAGGTTAATCGTGTAGGCGTAGCCTTGAGTTTCATTCTTGAAATTTGTGCGCACTCTGGATAACAATCAGCTGGAGCAAGTAATCGTTGTTTTAATTGTTTGAGCATTTCAGCTGGAGGTGTGTTTTCAGCGGCAATTGAATCTGTTGCTGAAAAACTGAATAAACCAATTGCAAATATAAAACTTAGTGCAGATGAAGTAAGTGGGTTTTTAAGTTGCAGGCCTTTTTGCTTGTTATAACGTTGCCCAAGGATTAGGGCTATAAGTATCGCTACAAGAGCGACACGCAAAATATTAAGTAGTCTGTTTATAGAGGGCGGAATTAACCATAAACCCATTTGCTGTTGATGCGATACCGGGCCGTTCCAGCTGAGGTTAAAACGGTTCCAGCTCCAGTTAGGTAAACCAGGTCCGGTTTGTACATTGGCCTGAGGATCGATCTGTTGTAAGTTTTGAGCCTGACGAATAGAAGAATATGGTGAATAACGATCTGATTTTTCAGCAAGTTTGGCTCGTCCTTTTAGTGGTAGCATTTCTTCCTGAATACTTTCAACTGCGGGAGCATAAGCAGAAGGTGACGGTGAAATTGCTGTAACACTATACCAGGGACGTTCAAGTTGCGGATAGATAGCAGTAATAACCTGTTTAGATGCAAAGGGGATGATAATAAATAAAATTACAAGTATTGATATATGGCGATACCAGGTAATAACTTTTACCAGTTTCAGGTATTTATCTTGTGGGATAACACGCAACAGGGCTATGGCGAGAAGTAGATTTATCCAGGCCCAGTGAGGTGCAAGTGATTCATGCCATATGAGTGTTAAAGTGATAAGTGCAAATATTCCCCATTGGATATTCCATAAACGATAAATGGAAACAGATAAAACCAATACCAGAAAAAGATCAAGCAAGCTCCACTTGTTTATCCAGGTATTTGGCGCATTGTCTACTCCTGTTACGGTAAAGAGTTTCCAGCCGGGCGGTAAATTGAGTACCGTAGATATGGATTTAAAATCATGCTTCCACCCAGAGGCAGAAAGTGTGTATCGTTCAGCGGTCTGACGGCTATCTGCCGTTAGATTCAATTGACCGCGACGTACTTCAATACCAGAACTATTGTGGTTTTTTAGACGGGTAATGAATTGTGCCTGACCATCTATATCAACTCTGCCCAGTTGCATCTCGGGCTGTGTTTCGAGGCGCCAGCCGCGGGTCATGCTGCCATTGATTTTATCATTGGCTGTGAAGCCACTACCATCAAAATCAAGCCAGAGGGTACGCTTAAGGTTAAGTTGATCAGGTTGAGGGTCGGGATCACCACGTCGAATCACATTCAGTTTAAGAGATTCAGATTGCTTTAGTAGAAATGCCGGAAAATTTTGCCAATGTTTTGGCAATCCTGTCTGGCGAGGGTCGATCTGGGTGGCGCTTACTTCAACCAGACGGATTGGGTTGTTAGCCTGAAAGACCCAGACTTCCTGACGTGGCCAGGGACGGGATGATGCGTACAGCTCAAATTCACTGATGTCTTGCGGGAAACGAGCTTCTAATTGAATGACCCAGTGACCGGGGCGTACCTGAACACGTAACTGGCCATCTGACTCCAGTCGCGCCGGTAGAGGACTGGAAAGTCGTAAAGGAATGGCGTCAGGGAATAATGCTTTGCCAAGGATGACTTCACGTTGCTTGCCGGATACATCTAACTGTATACGCGTTGTCACTGTAACGGGTAAGCCATCAGATATTTTACGAAAAACCTGTATTTCAAGTTTTTCTGCCTGGCTTTTTGCATCAGTTGATCCGACGTCACGTAGCCACAATGCGCCAGTATGATCGAGCTGAGGTATGGCAACAGTTTTATTGTTTAACTTTAGATTTATCAGCGCGGTATTGGTAGGAACGATTAAACTTTTGGGTAAACTGTCCCAGTAAAAATCGCCAGTCAGTTTGTAATGTCCTGCCTCTAGGTGAATTACCGGTTTTTCCTTATGTGAAACAACCCTGGCTATTTTATTATTTATGCGAACATTTTGTGGCCACTGCTGTTGCTTACCTGGTAAGGTAATTATGCTGTCTTGGTAAACATGCCATTCCTGTTTAAATGAGCCATTTTTGTTTTTTAAATTAAGTGAAAGGGAAGAAGGCCAGGCGCATTGTCGTAATTTGTGGTTTGAAAAACTGGAGGGACATTTGTAATTATTGGAGTCCCAGAGTACCCAGTCGACCCAGGGTGTAAGGGGTTTTGGAACATCAGCCTGGTCCAGTTGTTTTGCTACAGAAACGAATGAAATGGCGAATAGGCAGCATATTAGTATTAGCCCGTTTTTTATCATCCTGATAAAACCCTTTTAATTATGTATGTGCAAAGTCAGAATAACCAGACAATGGCGTTATCTATCTTCTTTATGTTATTTGTCTACTAAGGTGTAGGTGTGTGTTCAAAGTATAAGACTAGCGTAAATCCTGCTTGAGCCAAGTTAGTCTGGTGATTTAATAACAGAAATTTTGATTTTTGTGCACTAGCTACCGTTATCCCATTTACCTTCCTCATTTTTGCAAACAGTATTTATTTTATCAGAGAGCACTTTTCCACTTTTTGTTGAATAAAAATGTATCGTTTTACAGGGAAATTCTCCTGAATTATCAATATCGGTTAGTGTAATTTTTGTAGTAATTTGACCGTCTTTAGTGACTACTTCCTTTGTGGCACCGATATTTTCATCGTTAAGAAGTTCAAAAGCGACTTTATAGACCTCACTTAATTCGTCCTGGTCATATTCCTTTTTTTCATTTTCATTTAAACTAAATACAGTTGTTCCTATATCACCGACAATAGCAAATGGTGCTCGAAATATTCCACTAAAGAAACCAGTAACTGCTCCCTGTGAGGCATCTCTTCCGGCAACACGCGCTTTATCCACAAGCTTGTTCGCATCATCGATCAAAATGGGCATGTATTCGCGAGTGTCTTTTACTTCTTTTAATACGGGAGGGATTTGTTTTCTGGTTAGTTTAACTTCCTTAAGTACATCAGGGACTACTTTTCGTGTTTCCTCTACTTCCTTAAGTACATCAGGGATAATTTTTCGTGTTTCTTCTATTTCTTTGAGTATGGCAGGTATTTCTTTGCGAATTTCAGAAATTTCATTGATCATTGGTGGAATAAGTTCACGCGTCTGTTTTACTTCTTCCAGAATAGGTGGAATTAGTTTATTAATATCGGCGACCTGTGTGAGCACAGGATCAATTATTCTTGATGTGTTTTCAAGTTTAGTAAGTAAGTCAGGTAAATCGGTTCGGACGCGTGATACTTCGTAAGTAAAATAAACGATAGAGCCTGATAAAACCAAAATACTCAGGGAAAATAAAATACGAGAAATGTCAGTCAAATTTTTCATAAGTGTCCGGTATTATTTTTTTAAAAATTTGGCAATGTTTATTGACTGTCTGGCCCAGTCAACAAGGGTTTCCTGATCTTCGAACAATTCTTCAGGAACCTGGTAATTTTTTTTTACATTTATCCGACCGGTTTTCTTTTTATACCAGAAACACTCCATACCGTAACAACAAAAAACAGACAGTTGTCCATTAACATGGCAAATTGGATATCATTGCTTTTAAGGCCAATACCGCCAAAAAATTTTGCACTTTTAAACGTCTTGGTAGGTTGAAGTAATTCAAGTATATATTCCACATATGATTCAGTGCTCCCTGTTATATTAATTCCTTGTTAACTTTATGGAAAATCCCATCTTACTCCAAGCGTTATGGTATCTGCTATTTTTTCGTTTTTAGATGTTCTGCTATCGTCTAGTTGATAAGTAAGAAAAATCCGACGATTAAGTGTATTAAAGGCATAGCGCAGTCCAAACACCATATATTTTGTTTGAAAAGAACCAGCTAAAGGCTGTTCGGAATCAGGCTTTAGATAATTATAGCCGGTAAGTAGGTATATATTTTTGTAAGCTTCATATTGTATATATAATTCCGAGCCCCAAGCGTCAAAATAGTTGGTATCACCCGTTGCTTCATGATTTAACAAACGTGCCACAATGGCACCAATATACCAGTTTTCGGAAAACCAGCGAGTACCGATGAGCATAGCCTGTGCATCACCATCGATGCCATTTTGTCTGAGTTGTGGCAGGTCATTTTTATCGATTGTGGCATGATTATAGGCAAGCCCAATAGTGTAGTCATGTACGGTGGTTAAAATTGCACTCAGACCAAGTGTTGTGCCGTACTTGTAGCCACTAATTCCAGGAATCGATTCGCCCTGTTGTAATTGAATGTTGAGGTTAAAGGGCTTGATACCCAGATACTCAGGTAAGGCATCGATAAATAATCGAGATTGAAATACATTATCGGCACGCCCCGTGCCCGTTGCACCACCATCGGTAAAGGCGTTGAAGGTGCCAGATGCGCCGGCCCCGGTACCGTCAAATCGATCGGTGTAGGATGAAACTTTGTAATAAGTTGACCAGGATTTACCAAAGGTATAAGAGGTGCGAGGAGTTTCCACACCGGCATAAAGCAGTCGGGTAAAAAGGCTGTCGCTAAACTGATTCGCTGATGACTGACTACCGCGGTTAAATAAAAATTCAAGTTCATCAAGCAGGTTGATACCCGCTTCTACATCAGCAAAAAAGTTATATTCAGGAATAAGTTGGTAGAGTGCTTTTACGCCTATTCTTGAACCACCATCACTTAATACTCCTTCATTGTTGGTTGCGCGATAACGTACTCGTGCACTACCGTATGCACGTATAAAATTAATGTCTTTCGCTGCGGTTTCAGGTGTTTCTGCTTTTTTGATTTCTAATTGACTGAGTGGATCTTCTTCAAGTGTTTTCTCTCGCTCCCTGGCGAGATCCTGCTCTAATGTAGTTTCTGGAGGTATGTTTTCTAATTCTTCTTTGGCTTGTTCTGTTAAGGGTGGAACTTGTTCAGTTGTTGCCTGATCATTTTCCACCTGTTCATCGGCTATTAGTGGATTGGTAAAACTTATAAAAATAATCAGAAAAAATAGATGTAGATGCTTTATCT
>Ga0316205_10005634_pt1 | contig 10294 bp, 10 predicted proteins | sample 3monthpyrite_MG_FD_204941 | JGI IMG/M metagenome (GOLD analysis project Ga0316205, IMG submission 204941) | Microbial mat bacterial communities from mineral coupon in-situ incubated in ocean water Damariscotta River, Maine, United States -... | ecosystem: Environmental > Aquatic > Marine >...
TTAATAAACCGCTGCGCGGTTCGTCAGTATTACGCTAACCTGCTCCGCACGTTCTGGTATCGTTGAAATATTTTGACTTTGGAGTTTAAGTACATGTCTGAAATTCAAGAACAAAATAAGTTGGATACTGTATGGATGCAACATGCTTTGGAGCTTGCACACCGTGCAGAGTCTGAAGGTGAAGTTCCTGTTGGCGCTGTTGTTGTTTATGACAATAACATTATAGGCGAAGGCTGGAATCGGCCTATTATTGACAATGACCCAACAGCACATGCAGAAATTATGGCGCTACGTTCCGCGGCAAAGAATATTAATAACTACCGTTTATTAGAGACAACACTTTATGTCACCTTAGAGCCGTGTATTATGTGTAGCGGGGCGATTATTCATTCAAGAGTTAAGCGTGTTGTTTATGGTGCGCAAGATATTAAAGCCGGAGCAGTAGAAAGTGCCTTCTCTATACTAGGAACAGACTGTCTTAATCACAAGGTCGATGTTATTGGTGGTGTGTTAGCAACAGAGTGCAGCGAAGTACTTTCTGGTTTTTTTAGAAAAAGAAGAAAAGAAAAAAAACAAATTCGTCAGTAGAACAGCCTTTATATACTACTAATTATAAGGTCGGGTAAACATAAGCAACTTTTTGTGTGCCTTGATTGTTACGCTCTTCTTTTGCTAAATGCCAGCGCAAAATATCATAGTAGCTTCTGATGTTTTCAACATATTTAACCGGCTCATTGCCACGCGCATAACCATAGCGGGTTGTTTTATACCAACGTTTGCGACGTAGCAGAGGCAAGCTTTCTTTTACATCCACCCATTTATTCGGGTTACCACCTCGACGCTTTGTTATTATCCGTGCATCTTTTACGTGGCCGAAACCAACGTTATAAGCTGCAAGCGTAAACCACAGTTTATCTTTTTCATCGATTTCATCAGTAAAGCGTTCTAATAATTCCTGAATATACCTCGCTCCGCCGTGAATACTTTGTTTTGGCTTTGTGCGACTGGTAACCCCTAAGTCTTTAGCGGTTGCTTTAGTCAACATCATAATGCCTTTAACACCTGTAGGTGAAATTGCTCTGGGGTTCCAGTGTGACTCCTGATAGGCAACAGCAGCGAGTAACTGCCAATCTAGTTGATTTGATAATGCAGCACGTTCAAAAATTTCCTGATAGCGGGGCAGGCGATAACGCACATGGCCGAGATAAGTTGATGTACCTGCATAGTCATAGTTACGTGCATGCTGGTAGTGTCGTTTTATGAGTTGGGCAAGTTGACCGGACTTTTTATATGTGGCAAAAAATTTATTCGCTTCCTGGTAAAGAGAGTTATCGCTATCCTTGGAAAAAGCCCAGGCTAAGTTTTGAGATCCCGAAAGGTTAAAAGCAATTTTTAATTCAGGATGGAAACGACGGTTGAGTAAAACCTCGTTTGAGTCTGCAACGGTGTAATCTATTAAGCGTCCGGCAACAAAGTTTAATAGTTCTGCACTACTTGTGCCTTCATTTTCATGCCATTTTAGATTTGGGTGATATTTGGTTAATTTTTTTAATTGCTCAACATGGTTACTGTTCGCCATCACTTCGAGGCTACCTGAATATGTGCTTCTCAAATTTTGCGGACGGGGATTGTTTCGATGATAAACCAGTTGTTGTGTAATTGACTGATAGCTGTCTGAGAAACGAACCATTTTTTCACGAGCCGGAGTTGCAACAATACCCGCTGCGGCAAAATCGGCTTGTCCTTTTTGTATCTTTTTGAGGATATTGTCTAAATTATTTTCAATACTGACTTTTAAAGAAACACCAAGGTGATCAGCAAAGGCTTTAATAAGATCATATTCCAGACCTTCAGGGCCATTTGCGCCAATAAAATATGTTGTAGCGGCATTACGTGTAAGAACATGGAGCACACCCGTATCGCGAACGTTCTGCAGCGCAAGTTTTTGAGGGGTGCACGCATTTAATACAATAAGTGTGAGCGCTAAGCCGGCAATGTAGGGTAAAAATTTTCGCATTACTTAATTCCTGCTAGTGTTCACAACATTTCGCGAATGAATTTATATAAGCTGGTGAAATAATTAGTACGGTCAATGTCCATGCGTTGGGGGGTAACGTCGCGACCGGTAAAGCGGCAATATTATAACATGCTTATATGTGACATAGGTAACATTTTGAAACAATCTGGTGCTTTTTTAAGCTATTTAACCTTATTTAAAACAGGTTAATATTTTGGTTTGATAATGCTGACTATCTAGTTTACCCTTGCGCGTCCTCAAATTTAACAATATGAGGTACCGGAGAAGTGGCCGAGCGGCTGAAGGCGCACGCCTGGAAAGTGTGTATTGGTTTATCCCAATCGAGGGTTCGAATCCCTCCTTCTCCGCCATTATTTAAAAAAGAAGAACCTTTTGGTTCTTTTTTTATGCCTGTTTAAAATATATTCGAAGCCGAGAAATATATTAAGGGAAGTCTATATCGATGAATGTCGCAGCGAAGCAAAGACAGCCCCGCAGGTGTAGGGCGATAGCCCAATAATCCCTCCTTCTCGGCAATTACCGCTGCATTATCCTATCTTCTGAGCCATGGGGCCGTGTCTTATTTGTGACAAAAAAATCGCGTGTAAAAACATTTGGAATTGAATAAACATCCATGTATAGTACGCAACTTCTGAAGCGCCTGTAGCTCAGCTGGATAGAGTACTCGGCTACGAACCGAGCGGTCGCACGTTCGAATCGTGCCAGGCGCACCATACAAATCAAAGACTTACATTAACGTGTAGGTCTTTTTTTTTGCCTACTGTAACTAAATTGTAACTTTTTCAGCTACAGCAACAGTGTCCCATTTTCGCTCAATTCTTGAAGCGGCTTGTGCTAGGTGTTCAGGGGCGAGATGGGCGTATCGTAAGACCATTTCATACGACTTCCAGCCACCGAGTTCCATTAACTCTTGAAGGTTCGTCCCATTCATCACATGCCAACTTGCCCATGTGTGTCTGAGATCATGAAAACGAAAGTTTTCAATATCGACCTTTTTGAGTACACGTTTCCATGCTGATCCAATTGCCTTCATGGGCTTACCTTTATAGGTAAAACACCATTTTGCATGCTGTCCTTGTACACTTCGAAGGGCGAGGGTGGCTTCATTATTCAACGGAATACCACGACCTTCACCATTTTTAGTTGTACCGGGATCAAGCCACGCAACACGGCGATCTAAATCAACACGTTGCCAATCAAGCTGTAGAATTTCCGACATTCGACAACCTGTGCTTAACGCAAATTGCACAACTGCGTGCAAATGCGCCGGTAGTGCCTCAAGCAAGCGATCTGCCTCATCACGAGTGATAAAACGAATACGGCGTTTGGGTTCCCTGAGCATTTTTATGCGGGGAAACCGTGATAGCCAATTCCACTCATCACGCGCCAAATGCAATATACGACGAACCACCTCCAATGCCCGATTAATGGTTGCGGGTTGTACCCCATCCACTTCTCGGCGGTGGTGAATAAACGGCCAAAGCAAATCCATACAGACTTGTTCTAGCACTTTATCCCCTAAATACGGATCTAATTTACGAAAGTTCTCAAGATCATAACGCAGTGATTTTTTGTCCGGATTTTCTCGGATATATCTCACGACTGCTTCACGCCATGTCTTGTTTCGTTTTAGCCCCGTACGGGCATCGTCATACGCTTTTTGCTTGAGGTTAATCAGATACTCATTCGCATCTGCTAAGACTTTAAGTCGAGTACTTTTACATACTCGTCGTCCATCTGGTAAGACAATCTTAACCCACCAGTAGGGCGATTCTTTTCGACGATAGAGTCCTGTTTCTCGGGCCATACATCCTCCTCGGCCCGCCCTCGATGCTTATACTGATCGAGCCAACGATCTAGGTCAAGCACATCGTAGACAATACGACGTCCTAATCGGATATTGGGTACTCCGATTTCGGTCAGTAAAGTCATTCCAATACCTAAATATTGCGCGGCTTGTTGCTTCGTTAAACAACGCGCACTTGGTAAGGAAAGGGCAGGCTGTTGTTTTTTATTCGCCATCTTTCTCTTTTCGATAATCTCTGGCGTGTTGTCTTATTTCTGCTTCATCTCGTTCAATATTGTTTAAAGTATTAAACTTGCGGCCTTTTTGACGGACTTTAGTTTCGATGTACGTCCCGAACCGATAGCCTTTAAAGCGTTCTTGTTGGTCGTGATAGATATGGGCTTGGTTTAAAAATTCACCAAAGCCTTCACCAAGATCGGTGATACCTTCTAAGGCCATAAAAGAAGTGATACCACCAAGACCATTCACAAATAATGATTCTCGTGAAGGAGGGCGTGTAAGATGAGTCCGTTTAAGCTTTATTAGCTCGTCATACTCCCAAGGAGCATCCGATAAAACATCCCACAGAGGATGATTAGGCCAACGTGTTTGTGTTTCATCTTTTGAATTAGGAACGGTTAAACGTAACCAATCATGAGTTGCGTAGTTCCATAAACTTTTTAAGTTCGCAAGTAGATCAGGTATTGATACGATATTGAGTTGTTTTAAGACTTCGCGTCGAAACTGAAACTCTAAACGCCAAACAGTTTGTTTTTCATCCCAACCTTCAGACTTCCAAATATCTCTTAGATAATCTTTTTTACTTTTTCTAATCTCTAAAGTTTTGTCATAAAGTCGCGCACTCATGGCTCCACCTGAACCAATCACCCAACCCGAAAAAGTGCGTTTATTTGAATAGCGATTAATCAGATGAGCGCGTGACACCCAAGCATTATCATTAATACCTTCGAGCGGTTCATTCGTTATAAAATCAATACAGAGATCGACACGACTGATCTTAGGCTCGTCTGTGACATTGCCAATAGTATTAATAACAAACCTTAAATCAGCCTCAAGCGTCTCTACGTCTGAGAAAGTGAGTGATTCACTCGATAGCTGTGCATAGGCAAGAGGCATCGAGAGAGCTTCAGGCTTTGAAAGGGCAATCCGTAGTGCACCGTCTTGTAGAACATACGGGAATCGTCCGTCACCTTTACCCATAAGCTCAAAAAGATGTCGGCCAAGGGTAACTTGCGCTTGGGCTTTTTCCATCTCATCCTCAGACTGCGCGAGTACCTTTAATGACTGAAATTTTCTATTCCAAGGTTCGTAAAGGTTTCCGGGATAAGACAAGTACAAACTGTCGATTGAACATCGAAGAATCTTAGTTAAATTAGGATTAATGCAATTATAGGGTGCTGTGTTACTAGGTGGCGCACCTGAAGAACGCCCCGTCTGAAACTGTGGCTGCGCCCCAGCCCCAGAAGGGGCTTCATTTAGGTTAGTACTATTATTAAATGAAGTACGAGATTTATTCTCTAGTGGTAATTTCATAATGTTCATCCATGTTAAGAAGGACAGCCAATCTGTCCAATGGATAGGTACACTATGTCTGAAAGGTCGTTATTGGGAGGACATGAAACTGCTATCTCATGTCTCTTTAGCTTTTTTACGCCTTTGTAATAGTTTTTTTAAACCAGAAAAAATATCTTTGGTGTTTTCTGTTGGATAAAGTTCTAAATCATCAACTATAGTTTTATATATTTCTTTTTCACTAAGATTATCTAAGCCTATTGATTCATCAAGAACTTCAAATATAAAACGTACATCATCAAGCTCTTTACTTGGTCGACGTGGTTTTGTGCGGGTGATTGATTTTGATAGTTTGTCAAAAAAAGCATTGTCATTATCGAAATGAGCTCTTTGTATTCTTTTAGCTATACTTGGTGAAGACAAGGCGCTTCGGTCTACTAAAACTGCACAAAATAAAGAATCATCATCTCCGTTTTTAACCTTAAGAACTAAGTCACTCATTGACACTTGGTAAATCGTAAGTGCGTTAAGTTGTTCAGTGATTGAAAAAAGCAGCGATAAAAATGTACCTTTCTCCTCATCAGAAAGTGAATCGAAATCAATAGTATAATTATCAGCATTATCAAGAAAACCTAAATTTGCTTGTGCAGGATCATGGGAGTCATTAGCTTTAATAATCTCTTTATCGAGACCTAGTATAAAAAAATATAATGCTAAGCATTGTTGCCATGGTGTTTCATACCAAATTGACCATGGTGGAATGAGGCTAAATAATGAAGTGAATATTTCAGGATCTTCTTCATTTATATCATAAACATCTTGTTTTTCATTTTGTAAGTTGTGGTAATGCGCATAAAAATCTTTTAATTGCTTAAGAGATAACTTCCCATATTCTTTTGTCTCAATAGTCATAGTTAGATTTAAGTGAATATTTTTGTGTTTTTGATAAGGGCTAAGTACTAATACTTAACCCTTATACTGGTTAAAAAAAGTTACCTAATCACTTAGGATAACCCCTGCAGTGTTGTCGTACGTTCTCAATACGTCCCTTTCGGAAGCGTTTATAAGCTCGTACAAACAAAGATTTTGGATATTTGCATGACAGCATTGTCCATCTCCTTATTTTTAAGGTTAAGAAGACGACTTAGTACGAAAAACTATGCTAATATTAAGTTGCTAGTTACATAGCGTGTGGGTGCGTCTTCTGAAATACTCCACACTAAAGCTCATCGTGTTTGGCGCACTTTGAGCTTTATTTTTTTGTATTAATTTATTTAATCTAAATCACTTGGACTTTTCCTTGTGCAATAAGCTTTTGCTATCTGAACGGCTTTAGACCGTAAAGATGGATTAATTACTATTCCGTTCGGTCTTTTTTGTAACCAATTGCTATTTTTTAGTGATCGTGCAGCGTTTTTATCTTGGACTTTTATTGTCTTCAAAACATCGTGACATTGTCTTACGCTAGGATTTCCATCAATACCTGAGTACTTAAACCACATGCTAAGTAAAGTAGCTGCTAGAGGGACAGGAGCTATTGCACTCGGCCCCCTTGGTGGTGTGTTCTTTCTAAGTGACTCCCAATAATGTTCATCAAGATGTAAATAAGGTGGTTCTAAACTAGGTGAACAGGCCCCAATAATATCTTCTTCAGTTATACCAACTTCATGTGCAAAACCTTGAATACCGTTAATTTTACCTTTAGGAGTTTCAATGCCTTCTGATGTATCGGGTTTATTTTTCGATTGCTTGTCTTCTAGACTAATCCCTCCAGATTGAATAGCAGCAAATATATTTTGCCAAAGTTCAGTATTATTTGATTCAGCAATTAGTAATGTGTCTGCATACAGTTGAATTTTTAACTTTGCCTTTAGTGCTGATTCATTTGACATAAAATATATCCTGCATTTAATTATTTGTGACTAGCATTATATGTTAATACATAAAACAAGTCTAGGCGAACCACTTATGTTCTCTAATTACTCGTCTTAGTATATACTTGTTAAAATATATCTAAATATCAATGGTTTACAGTAATCCAATAGAGGTAAAGAGGATGTTAAAAGACGCCGAGACAGTATGTAGAAAAATTTAGTTTAGAATATACCGTTTAAAATCAACAGCTTATGGTTTTCTTTATTGTTTTTTATGAATTCTTTTTTTATTCTTGGGATCACTAATTATATTCAAATAAAGGTAACCTTTTGTTATTGTTAGAGAATATACTTAATTGTATGCTTGGAACTGACAGTCAAATTGACTAAATACATTATATGGTCTGTAGAGTTAAATAAATGCTCAGCGAACGTCAGCGAGCCTTAGCGGAAAGTAGGGTGAAGGCGGGTGTCATTTAAGTTTTTGAATTTCGTTTCCCGTACCTCAACCGCTACTATTTGTAATAAGACCTGTTATCACGCTTTTAGAGTATAACTTTGCCAAGCCACATAAATACAAAAGCAAGCGCATAACTAAAGGCATTGTCGATGCACTGCTGTGTTACGTACTTTAGAAACTTATTCAATTTAGCTACTATTGCTACTTTCATTTTTATTGTCCTTTCTTTATTGTCATTACAATAAAAACTACGGATTGATTTCTGTACCGCAATGCTAAAAAAGGACTTATTATTTGTTTTTTTCATTATTTGTTACCTCAATTAAATTAAGAGGTAACTCACACTACGCACAAAAAAGTGTGCCACAACAGAAAAATCACAAAAATATTCAAATAATTTCAACTTTCCATAAATAATTATTAGCTAATAGTTAAAAGTCAATTAATGGTAATAAAATTGATAAAATTAGGTACCAGTGATTACATTAAGCTTTGATTATTATTTCTATACAAGATGGATCAACTCCCAATGTTTTAGCTATTCCTTCTTTTGCTTCATTTACTGTAAGTGCTCTAACATCCGCCTTTATCTCTGCTTTACTAGTAGGGAATTTTTTCCACTCTAATGTTGTGATATCTAGACTATGCTCGGCTTCAAACTTGTCTATATTTGTGTATGCGACTGGATTTCTATTACCTGTCCATGATTTTGGGATGTTCGTTTCTGCATATTCAGAGAGCTGAATAATTAGTCGGTTATTCATGGGTAAATCTATAACATTTGAAATCTTTCCGATAAGGAAAGCTGCACCTTGATTGATTTCTCTGTTGCTTGGAAACCTTTCACTAAATGTATTGCTTTTGGTGGCTATTAGGTAAGTACACTTTTTTAGCCGTTTTTTATTAGCTGACCAGTGACCAGAACCTCCTTCTTCAATCATTGTTTCGAGAGGCTTGCTTGTAAAAACCATAACTGTATCCATAATATTATTCCTTATTTTCTATATATTATCTTAAGTTTAGACAGGTTTAGCGTAATGTCAAGATAAGTTTATATATAAACTTATATGTTTGTGGTGGGGTATGGTGATATTTAATTTTGTAGAGTTAAATAAATGCTCAGCGAACGTCAGCGAGCCTTGGCGGAAAGTAGGATGAGGGCGGAGCCATTTAAGTTATTGATTTTAAATGATTAAATTATACTTTTTAGCCACTACGAACCGAGCGGTCGCACGTTCGAATCGTGCCAGGCGCACCATATTAGTAAGTCAAATCAAGCAGTTAATACGTATGTGTTAACTGCTTTTTTTATGGGGATTTTCCGGTGTAGCCGATCATGTATCGGAGCTGTATAAATTTTTATTGAGTGTCCGTTGCTTTCGGGGATAGTAAGACTATTCTCTTACGGTTAGTCTAGTTTTATTTTTGAAATTATACCGTTTCTTTTTCTGCCAAGATATCAAGACCATACTTCTCTACCAAGCTAATTAATTTTAGTGCTGCGCCATTAGGGCGTTTATGGGTTGTACCAGTTGCTTCCCATTTTCTTACACTCTCAACACCTGTATTTAAGTACATAGCAAAAACAGCTTGGCTAGCTCTATTCTTTGTTCGTATTTTTTTAATCTGGAGCGGGGTATATTCTTTTACTTCGGGCAGGCAGAGAGAATCAAACTCACGCATAGTCTGCTTATCCACGAGACCTATATCGCTCAAGTCCTTAGCTGATTCGTGCATTACTTCTAAAATTGATTTATCCATTGTTTTCTACCTCAAATAATAGTTTTTGTTTTACTGCTATATTTAATTCTTTGTCACTATAATTTAAATAGACACTAGCCAATTTCTGTAATGCCTTCTTCTCTTTAGATGTGATATTTGCTCTCTTGCCTTTAGCGAACCCATATATAAAAAACATATGGTTACCTATATTAAAGGCCACTATTATTCGAGAACCGCTACTCTTACCTGCATTACCTATTGCTATCCGTTTTTTATAAACTTTCTGCCCTAATGAAGCCTCATACTGACCCGCAGCCACTTCTTTTGCTGCTGCCTGTATATCCTCATCCGAGATACCTAGGTTATTAGCCCAGCTATTGAATTCCTTATTCTTAAATATCCTCACACACCAAGTATAGTACTTAGTACTAGTAATAACAAGATGTCTAATGATGATTTTGTAGTGCTGTATACACGCTCTACGAGTGTCAGCGCACGTTGGCGGATAGTAAGGTGAGGGCAAAGCCATTTAAGTTATTGAATTTAAATGATTTAATATTGCTTTAGTTCAACTACGAACCGAGCGGTCGTACCTGGAACCTGTTACGAGTTTCATTAGGTATTTCCTGATCTTGCTCCACAAGCTCGGGTCACACTTCGAGTCGTGCCAGGCGCACCATATAGTAATAAAATCAAGCAGTTAGCGCGTAGGTGTTAGCTGCTTTTTTTATGCTTTTTTCAAGTGCAGCGATATAAAGTGTAGTTACACTTTTGAAAAAAAGGGGGGGAATTTAGCATCGAGGTGATGAACTATTTAAAATTTGCATTTCGTTAAGCATCATTTTGGGCGCTGAATATATAACCTTGCGGTATAACGACAA
>Ga0316205_10005636_pt1 | contig 10293 bp, 8 predicted proteins | sample 3monthpyrite_MG_FD_204941 | JGI IMG/M metagenome (GOLD analysis project Ga0316205, IMG submission 204941) | Microbial mat bacterial communities from mineral coupon in-situ incubated in ocean water Damariscotta River, Maine, United States -... | ecosystem: Environmental > Aquatic > Marine >...
AAGCAGTTCGCTCTGGTTCGGCTTATCAGTCATAAATTACCCCCAAGACGGATTTGATACAAACCACTGCGGGTCCCACCTGTATTCAAATCCATCCAAATAATGAAAGTTGAATTTAAAAGATCACTTTATTCCCTGTTCAGGGGCTCTATATATAAGGGAATACCCTTTTTCTACAAGATTAAGTTGGCAGTATGACTCAGAAACCCAAAAGCGGCGACGGCGAGTTATTTATCGATATTACAAACGAAGTTTGTCCAATGACGTTTGTAAAAACAAAGTTATTCATCGAAAAGATGAATATTGGTGATGTTATAGAAGTTCGTTTAAAAGGAACTGAGCCTCTTGAAAATGTCCCGCGCTCTGCAACAGATCATGGGCATACTGTTTTATCAATTGATCCCGATGGCACCGACTCGTCTGGTGTGGAAATACACCGGGTGCTTATTCGAAAAGAAGTCTAGAAGCAAAACCGGAGTGAATGGGACCATTCACGAACGTGGCTTTGCGGTACTATCAGCAAAACCGGAGCGAATGGGATCATTCGCGAACGTGGCTTTGCGGCACTATCAATAAGTTAGCATTTTCGGCGAGCCAAACAAAAGTCGCCGGAAATGCCCTATCGCCACGCATTATGCCCGGAGCCTGCCTCCATCCCTGGGGATTGCCGCATCCGGCGGTCGCAAATATACAGGTGTGAGGCCCAGAAATTTATCCCGAGACCCCCAATGCCGGGCTGCATATGTGGCGATTTGAGCTGCATCGGGCATGCCCGGAGCATCAATGATCTCAGCGCTAACCCCACCATCTCGTAATATTTCTTCCGCACGTAGCGTCGCATCGCCAACAATAGAAATTCTGCCCGGGATATTAAATTCATTCAGTCGCGAAACCAGTTTATCCGGCGCGATGGCTTCAACCGGCGCGTATGCATTTGCAAACCCTGCTAAATCGCCTTTCGGTTTAAACGCCTGAATGTAGATATCATCCCGTTTCGAATCGAGAGCAACAAGTAACGCCTGGTCATTACCAGTCCCGCTTCCCGCCTCAAACGCGATCGCCTGGGATGTTGAAATCCCGATTGCCTCAACACCGCTCGCCAACGACAATCCGCGCGCGCAGGCAATTCCGATCCTGAGGCCCGTGAATGCACCGGGACCAACCGTGACAACAATCAGGTCAAGATCAAGGGCATCTGTTTTTGCCTCATCCAGAACCTGCTCAACCATCGGCATTAATGCTTCAGACTGACCGCGCGTCATGGCCTCAAAGCGACGGGACATGACTTTGCCGTCACCATAAACGGCGGCGGAACAAGCCGATGTTGCCGTATCCAGCCCCAGAACTTTCATCGCCGGGACTTCCGGCACAGTGATCGAACGTGCATAATTGATTGTCCGTAAAACTTGTATTGATCTTCTGTGAGGCAAATAATATTCACCGTCAACCAGAATCAAAACCAGCAAGGCAAAGAAGCTGACATGAGACATTTTACTGCAGGCAATCCGATACGACGCAAATTGCCTTTAAAACTGCTTTCGATATGCATTGGACTATTCGTCTGGATTACCGAGCCTGTCCTCGCGCTAGCCGAAACATCAGCCGTCGTCATCATGTACCACCGTTTTGGCGAGAGTGAGTATCCCAGCACCAACACCAAACTGGAACAGCTGGACGAACATATCGCTGAATTGACATCAGGGGCCTATACGGTTCTTCCGGTAGCCGAAATTATTGAAAAAATTCGCCAGGGCATTGCCCTTCCCGAACGCACAGTCGGCATCACCATCGATGATGCCTATCGTTCCATCTACACCCAGGCCTGGCCTAAATTCAGAGACGCCGGGCTTCCCATTACCGTTTTTGTTGCCACTGCTCAAGTCGATAATGGATCATCAAAGAATCTGACCTGGGACCAGATTCGCGAGATGACCGACAGCGGACTGGTCTCCATTGGCCATCATAGTGTCACGCATCTTCATATGGCTTCCGCCTCTCAGGAGCGTAACATCAATGAGATTGAAAACGCCTTTCAGCGCTTTGAAAAGGAATTGGGCAAACGCCCGGTCCTGCTGGCCTACCCTTACGGGGAAGCCAGCCTGGACGTTATTAAGCTCGTCAGAAACGCCAGGCTGGAAGCCGCCTTCGGGCAACATTCCGGTGTCATTGGCGGGATCGGCGACATGTTCTATCTGCCCCGCTTCGCGATGAATGAAAAGTATGGTGATCTGGCACGGTTTCGAATGGCATTAAACGCGCGTGCTCTTCACGTTAGCGACAGCACGCCCAGCGAACACCTTATTGGTGAGCGTAACCCGCCTGCCATTGGTTTTACGTTGAAATCAAAATCCATAGATACCAGTGGCCTTGCCTGCTTCACGTCTCATGATGGCAAAGCCAAGCTTGAACACCTTGGTCCCGCGCGCATAGAAGTCCGCGTATCCAGGCCCTTCCCGAAAGGTCGCTCCAGATTAAACTGCACACTCAGGGGGCGAGATGGCCGGTGGCACTGGCTGGGAAGACAGTTTTTGAGGATTGACTAGCAAAACCGGAGCGAAAGGACCCATTCGCGAACGTGGCTTTGCGGCAATACCCTAAAGTGTAACAGGCGACGGCGCGTTAGCGCTTAAATCTTTTTCGATCAGGCTCGCATCGTCAAAACGGATGAGCTTGTTGACGCCGATAATCGTCCGCAGTGTTTTCACATATTCCTCACCGCGTTCAGAATAGCTGGTCAATTGCCCAGTCAATCCCAGACCAATAAGCGGTTTTCCCTGCTGGCGTAATTGCATACGTGCCCGGCGCAAATCACGATAGGCACGGTGTGTATTCAAATTACGTGCATACGAGCGCACGGAATGAAGCAGACTTTTAAAAGCCTTGATCTTATGGGTCTTGCCGGCATCTCGGTTTTTCGGAATAATCCCCTCTGAGTCAGCCGTCGTCCACTGACCGAACATGGCATTCCCTTCGCGAACAAACCGCGATGTTCCCCAGCCACTTTCTTCTGCCGCCTGTGCCAGTGCCAGAGACGGCGGAATAATATCCACCCGCTCAACCAGTGCCTTTAAATTGCCGCGTTTGGTTTTGTAGCGTTCCGCCATGACAATCAGCCATAACCGGTCCACAGGGCCGATTTTAACACCACGCTTTTCTCTGCTGATCAGGTCCGCCAGTCGCTCACGATCTTTTTGAATTTCCTCATTTACCTGCAATACCAATGGCAGCACGGTTTTGAAAAACAGGCCTTTGCGTTTTTTTGATTCCCTGACCTTGCCGATATCGCCCGGCATACTGGCCAGGAAAACCCGCGGCACCTTCGTCTCGCCGGTTCTGATGCTGTCGAGGTCATAACCCATTTGCCTAAAGGTACGATCCAGAATATCCGCCGTGTCCAGCGAACTGGCAACATGCCTGTCTTCGAGCGCGCGAACAGCAACGCCATCAAGCAAGACCTCAGACCCGCGAGCTTTCTGGGGTATATAACGATCATCAACGGGCGCGCCGGGCTTTGCCAGAGACTCGTGCCAGTCAATTCCGGGTATCTCAAGAACGGCCTTAGGGGCGGCAGTCTCCTTTTGAGGCGGATACAGTACAACACTGATCACCAGCCCGCCAACAAGACTGATAATAAAGAAAAATACGCCACGCTCTAGGTAACGGGTCATAGCTTAAATCCGCCTGAGATAAACAAAACGCCTAACATTTCGTCGGGCAATATTCGTCCGGTTCAAAACGATCAAATCCTGGGATTAATCTGTTTACTTTTCTACCCCAACAATTGAATCAAACGGAACGTGTGGCCGGCAAATTCAAGTGGAGCGCTGAATACCATAACGGGCTTCAAAAAGCCAGTTTTAAACACCATATTGCAATGCAGCATATATATTGCGATGCAGCATATATGTCAAGGCCTGCGCCTCAGATTAAAATCTGGATTCATTCTACGGCGCGGACTTCCTGAACTTCCGGCACGTAGTGGCGAAGCATGTTTTCGATTCCATGCTTCAGGGTCGCAGTCGAACTTGGGCATCCCGCACAGGCACCCTGCATGCGCAAATACACAACACCGTCTTCAAAACCGTTATAGATGATATCACCGCCGTCCTGCGCCACGGCCGGGCGGACACGGGTTTCAATCAGTTCTTTGATCTGACGAACAACACTGTCATCTTCAGAGCCATCAGAGCCATCACCCAGTTCTGCATCTTCGTTGACAGCCGGGCGACCCGACTGGAAATGTTCCATAATCGCACCCAGAATCAGGGGTTTCATCAGGTCCCAGTCCTTGGCCCCGGTTTTGGTTACCGTGACAAAATCAGAGCCTAGAAAAACACCTGTTACACCATCCGTATTAAACAGATTGGATGCCAATGGAGAAACGCCCGCCTCTTCAACGCTTGTGAAATTGGCCGTGCCACTTTCCATGACCGCCTGTCCGGGCAGAAACTTCAGGGTTGCGGGATTAGGGGTGCTTTCAGTTTGAATGAACATCTTCAATCTCTTTCACGTTTAAAATGGGTACCTCATAAATGGGGACCAACAGTCATCAAGACAAGGCGGCACATAACTTTCTTTTGCCTAAAGGTGCCCAGGAAAGTCATGAGTATACGCCGAATTTGCCTTTTAGGCGCGTAAAAATCCAACAACATCGTGAATTTCGGCCATAACCGGCGCCGACAGTTCGCGGGCGCGGGCGGCACCTCCACTCAGAATGGAATCAACATATTCCAGATCGCCCATAAGACGACGCACTTCATCCTGAATAGGCGCCAGTTTTTCGACCGCCAGTTCTGCCAGTGCAGGTTTGAAATCACCAAAACCCCTGCCCCCATGTTCGCGAAGAACGTCCTCAACACTGCAGTCACTTAGGGCTGCATAAATCCCGACCAGATTGGCGGCTTCCGGGCGACCTTCAAGGCCCTGGGCTTCGGACGGAAGCGCATCCGCATCGGATTTGGCTTTGCGGATTTTTTTGGCGATGGCGTCGGCGTCATCTGTCATCGTGATCCGTGATGCGTCCGACGGATCAGACTTGCTCATCTTTTTTGCACCATCACGAAGCGACATCACCCGCGTTGCCTCACCGAAAATCAAGGGCTCAACAACTGGAAATATCTCGGTTTTGAAATCATGATTGAACTTCATCGCAATATCACGGCAAAGCTCAAGATGCTGCTTCTGGTCTTCACCGACCGGCACATGCGTTGCCTTATAGGCAAGGATGTCGGCAGCCATCAAATTCGGATAGGCGTACAAACCAACAGACGCGCGCTCACGGTCCTTACCGGCCTTTTCCTTGAACTGGGTCATCCGGTTCAACCAGCCTAAACGGGCAACACAATTGAAAATCCAGGCCAGTTCCGCATGGGCGGAAACCTGGCTTTGGTTAAAGATGATATTACGCCTCGCATCAACACCCGAGGCAATCATGGCCGCAGCCACTTCGCGGGTATTGGCGCGCAATTCTGCCGGGTCCTGCCAGGCAGTGATGGCATGCATGTCAACGACACAAAAAATGCACTCGTACTCATCTTGTAATCGGACCCAGTTACGAATGGCACCTAAATAGTTGCCCAGATGCAGATTGCCGGTTGGCTGAACGCCTGAAAAAATTCGTTTCATATTTAAACCTGAAAATTGAGCCAAGAAATCCCTGTAAATTCCGGCATTTTATGGCCCGCCACAGGCTTAGCGTCAAGCCGCATCCGGCTTCTTTCCAAAGGCCTTCAGGTCCTGCCAACTGGCTGCACCCGTCATCTGTGCCAAAATGCCAAACCCAAACAGACCGCCTGATATTAAAATACCCAGTGCCAGTGCCCGCCAAAACTCACCACCACTCAACCAGGGTTCCAGGGCCATTGCGCCGCCATATAAACCAAGGGCCATGACCGCACTGCTCAGAAAAACCCGGATGGACCTTTGTTTCAGTCTCGCATCCATCACCAGATGGCCGCGGCGATGCAATACAACACCCAGCACCAGCGCATTCAGCCACGCACTGATTGACGCCGCATAAGCAATGCCGATATGTCCCCAGAACTGCATCAGGATCAGATTAAGGACGATATTCAGAGCCATTGAAATGGCCGCGATGCGAACAGGTGTCATTGTATCTTCGCGGGCAAAAAACCCGGGCGTCAAGACCCGGATCAGCACATAGGCCGGAAGGCCTGTTGCATAGGCTGCAAGCGCGCCCGCTGTTGCAACTGTCGCACTCACATCAAACGCGCCGCGCTCAAACAACACGGCAACAATTGGCAACGGGACCGCGATCAAGGCAAAAGCGGCGGGCAGGGTTAACAACAGGGCAAACTCAAGACCGCGGTTCTGGCTGTGCATGGCCGCGTCTTCCTGGCTCGACGTCAGCTGGCGTGACAACATCGGCAAAAGAGCCGTCCCTACGGCAACACCTACAACGCCCAAGGGGAGTTGCGTCACACGGTCCGCGTAATACAAATAAGAAACCGCCCCTTCCGAAACCAGCGTCGCAAGGATCGTCCCGATCAATAAATTGATCTGATAAAGGCTCGCACCGAAGACAACGGGCAGAATGCGTTTTCCAAGCAGACGCACTTTTGGGCTGAGAACGGGTTTTTGAAACCTGACCGGAAAACCTTCTTTCCGGCAATGATAGACAAGCCATAAAAACTGCACGATCCCGGCCGCCGTAACCCCCCAGGTCAACGCATGACCGGATGTTTCGGCAATGTCGCCAAAAACCAGCAGGGCCGCGATCAATGTCAGGTTCAGGAGAACCGGCGCGGCAGCGGCGGCGGCGAAGCGGTTGATTGAATTCAGCACACCGGATTGTAGAGAGACCAGCGAGATGAAAAACAAATAAGGAAAGGCGATCCGGGACAACTCTGTCGCCAGCGCCATTTTGCCCTCTACCTCAACAAAGCCAGGTGCCAGAACAACCATCGCCCAGGGCATGATGATTTCAATAACAATGACAAATACGGCGAGGATTACCGCGAGAACGCTAAGCGCCTGGCTGGCAAATTCCTGCGCTTTTTCGCGCCCCTCCTGTTCCAGAAGGCCGGAAAATATGGGCACAAACGCGGCGGCAAATGCACCTTCGGCAAACAGGCGGCGAAACAGGTTCGGGAACCGAAAGGCGACAAAAAACGCATCCGCAATCATGCCTGCGCCAAGGAAATTGGCGATCAGAATGTCACGAAGAAAACCGAAAACACGGCTCAGCAAAGTAAAGCCGCCAACGGTGGTTATGGCGCGAACCAGGTTCATGACCGCCTCAATAGCGCGTTTTCATGGCATCGAAAAGGCAGTGATCATCAAACCGGGGGCAGACCTCACCCTGCCGCCTTCTCTTTGGCTTTTGATTTTGTCTTTTTCGGCTTCGATGCTTCAGGTTTTATATCTTTGGCACCAACAACACCGAGCAGGCTATTGCGTATAACTTCCAGCTTGGGCTCGCTCATAACCTTCAGGCCAAAAACATCTTTTACATAGAAGACATCCACCACCCGCTCTCCATATGTCGAGATATGCGCGCTTGAGATTTGCAGGCCGTTTGATGTCAACCCGGCCGTCACGTCATACAACAGGCCCGGCCGGTCACGACCATTTATTTCAATAACAGTATAGGTGTTACTCGCCTTGTTATCGATCAGCACCCGGGGTGGCACCCTGAATATCTGGGTGCGGCTTGAAAGGGTCGATTTCTGGGCTTTTGCCAACTCTCGTTTCGTGCTGATGCGTCCTTGCATGGCGTCTTCAATACGCTTTCTCAAACGCTCCAGATCACGCTCTATGCCAAAAGATTCCCCGGCATCGTTCTGAACCCAGAATGAATCCAGTGCCATGCCGTTTGTCAGGGTCTGAATTTTGGCATCAACAATTGACACCCCCGATAAGGACATCGCCCCCGCGATCGCCGCAAATAATCCCGGATGATCCGGCGCATAAACGGTAATTTCGGTAACAGCACGTTCTGGTTCTGCGCGAAACGCGATCTCGAACTCTTTACCGGATGCCTCCGCCTCTCGAATCAGCTCAGCATGACGAACCTGCGTATCTGCGTCTACGGCGAGCCAGTAACTTGTATGACCCCGTTCAAGGTGCGTCTCAATCTCGGCCTCGGTCCATGATGACAGTTTTTCCTGCAATCTCGCCTTGGCGCGCGCGACCCGTTCGCCCTTGCGCTCGGCTGTTGTGCCAGCGGATAACGCCTCCTGGGCACGCCAGTACAATTCGCGAAGCAGTCCGGCTTTCCAGCCATTCCATACATTGGGTCCGACGGCGCGAATATCGGCAATGGTCAGGATCAACAGCAGGCGCAAACGTTCCGGGGACTGAACGATTTCAATAAAATCAGCCACCGTTTTCGGATCTTCAATATCACGCTTGAAGGCAAGGTTGCTCATCAAAAGGTGATGGCGCACCAGCCAGGATACCGTTTCGGTCTCCCAATCATTAAACCCGAACCGGGGACCCAGTTTTAAAGCCACCTTTGCACCCAGTTCAGAATGATCGCCCCCGCGTCCCTTGGCAATGTCATGCAACAATACCGCCATATACAGCGCCCTGCGGGACTGTATTTCGCCAATCACCGAACAGGCCACCGGATGATCTTCCTTCAGGCGCATGGTCTCGATCCCGTGCAGGATGCCAATGGCGCGGATGGTATGCTCATCAACCGTGTAGACATGGTACATGTCATATTGCATCTGGGCCACGACACGACCGAAATCGGGAACGAAACGACCAAGGATTCCTGCCTCATTCAAGCGCATCAAAGCCATTTCCGGCCCGGTCTCGGTCAGGATATCAACAAACAGCTGATTGGCCTGCGGGTTTTTGCGAAGCCTGGCGTCTACCAGTTTTAAATTCTGGGTGATCAGGCGGAGCGCGTTGGGGTGCACATCCAGTTTATGTTTCTGAGCCAGACTGAACAACTGGATCATTTTAACCGGGTCTTTTTTAAAGTCATCTCCGCTTTTGACGCTCAGCCTGCCGGAATCCAGCGCAAATCCTTCAATTGATTTCTTGCGCAGCCGAAACGACGGCAGCCAGGCGGGTGTGCGTTTCTTTTTATGCTGTTCTTCAAGAACCGAACAAAGTGTCCGGGTCAAATCGCCAACATCCTTGGCGGTCAGGAAATAATGCTTCATAAACCGCTCAACACCGCGGGTTCCGGCATGATCCCGATACCCCATGCGCTCGCCCATGTCGTTCTGAATACCAAAAATCAGCCGTTCTTCCGGGCGACCGGCCTCGTAATGCAAATGACACCGCACGGTCCACAGGAACTTGGCTGCCTTCGTGAACCGGCGCACATCATCGCGGGTCAAGACACCCGCGGCCTGCAAATCCTTCACATCGTCGACCTGATAAAGATATTTGGCGATCCAGAAGAGCGTCTGCAGATCGCGCAGTCCGCCCTTGCCCTCTTTGATATTCGGCTCCAGCACATATCGTGTATCGCCCATGCGGTCATGACGGTTATCACGTTCGGCCAGCTTGGCTTCTACGAATTCCGGGCCAGACGTTGCCACCAGTTCTGAATTAAAGCGGACTTTAAACTCTTTATAAAGATCCGGATTGCCCCATAACCAGCGCGACTCCAGCAAACTTGTGCGGATCGTCAGGTCTTCTTTGGCCAGCCTTAACGTTTCATCCACCGAGCGCGTCGCATGACCAACTTTCAGCCCCATATCCCACAGCATATAGAGTGTAAATTCGACCACCTGCTCGGAATGTGCTGTCAGCTTGTAAGGCAGCAGGAACATGATATCGACATCGGAAAAGGGGGCCAGCTCAGCCCGACCATACCCCCCCGTCGCCACCAAAGACATCTGCTCGCCCGTTGTCGGATTGGCGCTTGGGTAAACCCGCGTCAGGGCAAATTCGTGGATCGTTCGGACCAACTGATCAATCAGGTAGGCATTGGCGTGAATGACATCCAACGCTGGCGCGCCATCTTCCTCAAACCGGCGGCGCACTTCCTGCCAGCCCTGTTGCTGGGCGTTCTTGAATATATCAAGAATTTGCGTTTGGGTTTTTGGCGTATAGCCAGACCACTCGACAATTTCATCAAGCTGCCCGACCAGGGCTTTACGGTCTATAATATCGCGTGGTTTCGCTATCGTGGGCATCGCCAGGAGAACCCTTTCGGTTGTTATCTATATACGGGCCAAAAGCCATGCTTTAAAGAACAACTATGCATGATTTCAAAAATCGGCCTAATTGTTCGATACCGTTACGAACCAACAAACTTTGACGGCTGACTTTTAATGCCAATACCCTGATCTTATTTGCCGCTGCATT
>Ga0316205_10005637_pt1 | contig 10291 bp, 9 predicted proteins | sample 3monthpyrite_MG_FD_204941 | JGI IMG/M metagenome (GOLD analysis project Ga0316205, IMG submission 204941) | Microbial mat bacterial communities from mineral coupon in-situ incubated in ocean water Damariscotta River, Maine, United States -... | ecosystem: Environmental > Aquatic > Marine >...
CTTTTGCAGTGGTTCTTTCAATCGCCAGTGTCTTGGCAGCCCTGTTGCTGAAAACTCAGCCAAGCGCATCGTAAGAAACGCCTGAAAGAGATTTTGCGTGCGGGCCAATCAATGGACCTGTTGGCGGGGCACCTATTGGTGCTTGAAAGAATGCCGATGGGCGACAACATACTGGACAACGACCAAGTACCAATCTGAGGGACGAACATGTCTGAGGTTAAACTGACCGGTGGGTGCCAATGCGGTGCCGTAAGATATGTGCTCAACGCGCCGCCGATCATGGCCTATGCGTGTCACTGCACAGAGTGTCAGCGCATCTCAGCCAGTGCGTTCGCCACTTCCTGCGTCATCCTGCAGGACACGATGCAGATTGAACAGGGTGAGTTCAGTCGGATCGCCTGGACCGTTGAGAGCGGCGCCCATCGTTATGGTGAGTTCTGCGCAGCGTGTGGCGTTCGCATCCGTCATGGCAGTGAGCCATCGCAAGGCATCTATTCACTGCGCGGTGGAACACTGGATGATCCAAAATGGGCGACACCAGCCGCACACACCTGGCAGTCCAGCGCCCTTGAGTGGTTCACACCTCCCAAAGACGCTCTCTTGTATGAGGGACAGCCGACCGACTACGCGCCGATTGCCGAACGCTATGCCAAAGTGATGGGGCTCAGCTAAGCACCCAACCTGTTAGGCGCTAAGCCCTTCATAGGCAGCTGCGAGAAGCCCCATGGCGCGCGGATCACCAGCAAGGTCAGGGCCCATCTGGTTCATCACATAAGCAATGCCAACGCCTGCGGTAGGATCGCCCATAACGAATGAACCACCCCAGCCGGAATGGCCGATGGTGGCTTCATTGGGCCCATAGAGAAGTCCGCCGACATTCCGCAGCACACCGGCACCCCAACTGCCAGGCAAGCCAAGCACCAGGTCCTCGTTGAAAATCTGCTCGGCTGACAATTTCTCGCGCGTTTCTGGGCTGATCAGCTTTTTGCCATTGAGTGTGCCATCGGTTGCAACCGCGCCATAGAGTTTCGCAAGAGCGCTTGCCGACCCACGACCGCCAGCAGAGGAAAGCTCTGCCGCACGCCAGGCGCGTGTGTTTGGCGCCAGCGCTGAGGGTGCAGGGTTCGCGAAGGTGAGTTTCTGAACGTCGTTGAGGCCAGCTTCATCAAGCGACTGTGCGTTCTTTGCTTCAATCATTTCAGCGATGCGCGGTTCTTCGCTTTCCGGCAGCCCGATATGAAAGTCGATTTCCCAGGGCCCCGCAACTTCTTCGCGGAAGAACTGCCCAATGGTTTTGCCTGTAATGCGTTTCACCAGTTCCCCAGTTGGGAACGCAAAGGTGAGCGCGTGATAGCCCGACCGTGTGCCAGGCTCCCAGAGTGGTTCTGCTGCCGCCATCCGCGCCGCCATGGCGTTGTGATCATAAAGATCTTCGGTCGTCAGCGGTTCACGTACGGTGGAGACACCGGACTGGTGCGACAACACTTGGCCAACAGTCAGTTGGTCTTTCCCATGCGCGCCAAACTCCGGCCAGTATTTGGTGATCTTGTCATCATAGGATAACTGACCGCGTTCCACGAGGAGCGCAAGGCAGAGCGCCCCGACAGCTTTGGTCGTGGACCAGACATTGGGAAGCGTGTCCCGCTGCCAGTCTTTGGTCTTGGCAGCGTCTGCATGGCCACCCCAGATGTCGACCAGATATTGCCCGTCTTTCCAGATGGCGAACGACGCCCCGATTTCGCCGGCATTTGCAAAATTGTTGGCAAAGGCGACGCGCACCGCCTCAAATCCCGGTGCGACGTCTCCCTTGATAGCCAGCGTAGCTGCGTTCGACATGATCTTCTCCCTAGTACGATTTTTGTTGCCTGAAGCCTATCGGGAGAATGTGGGTCTAGCCAAACGAAATCTATGAACTGCGTTGATAAGTATCGGATGTGGCATTGCCGAATCAGGTCGGCGGATAGAGCCGCGCGAGCCGCCTGTGCCTATGCCGAAAAATGGCCGCCACGATGCAGTTGGTCAGCGGCGACAGAAATCTCAGGCTCGGAATAACCGTCACCACGTCACGTACCTTTGCGCCGTTACCTTGTTCCGTCAAATACCGCTCGTGTCGCCACAGCTTTTGAAGCAGCGTGTGAGATGTTTCGACAAAATGCGATGGCCCGATTTCATTGAGCACGAATGTGTGCCGGTCGAACGGCAGAAACCTGAACAACAGGATCCATGAGGTGAAAAGCGGCCGGTTGAGCGGAGCCGAGGAAAAATCAAATCCAGCCTGCGGAAAAGTCATTGTGATGAGTGGATTCAGTTCGGCATTTACTCCGGCAGCAGACGTCATGATCGGCCAAAGTTCGTGCACGGGGCGCCCGACGCGGCTTGTAATATCAATGGCGGGTTTGCGTGACGATGTCTCTCCCACAGCGACTTCCCTGCTAAATGCCTGAATTCATCCCCACAGCTAAATGGATGAATCGCAAATGTGCAACCATCAGCGCCTGAGCAGCAGGCAATCACGCAAAGAAAAACCCCGGCAGTTGCCCGCCGGGGTTCTCGTAAAGCTATGAGCTTTAGGTTTATTCAGCAGCGTCTGTCTTGAACTGCGCGCTCTCTGTTGACTCACCCAGAGCCGTGGTTGAGCTTTCGCCGCCAGCAGCAGCAACAGAGACCATGTCGAAATAGCCTGTGCCAACTTCACGCTGGTGACGTGTAGCTGTGTAGCCGTCGCCTTCAGCAGCAAATTCAGCCTGCTGCAGTTCGGAGTAAGCAGCCATGCCACGATCCCGGTAACCGGAAGCGAGCTGGAACATGCCGTAGTTGAGCTGGTGGAAGCCAGCAAGCGTAACGAACTGGTACTTGTAGCCCATTGCTGCGATTTCACGCTGGAACTTGGCGATTGTGTCCTTGTCCAGGTTGGCTTCCCAGTTGAAGGAAGGTGAGCAGTTGTAAGCAAGCATCTGGTTAGGATGGTCTTTGCGAACTTCTTCAGCGAAGCGTTTTGCATCGTCGAGGTTCGGTACAGAAGTTTCCCACCACAAGAGGTCAGCATATTTAGCGAACTGCTTGCCACGAGCGATACAGTGATCAACGCCTGTGCCGTCTTTCAGACGGTAGAAGCCTTCAGGTGTCCGGCCAGCATCGAAGTCGATGAACTCGTGATCCCGCTCGTCAACGTCAGACGTGATGAGCTTAGCAGATTCAGCATCTGTCCGAGCCATGATGAGCGTTGGTGTGCCCATGACGTCTGCAGCAAGACGTGCAGCGTTCAGGTTACGCTCGTGCGCTTTTGTTGGGATAAGAACTTTACCGCCCAAGTGACCGCACTTCTTCTCAGAAGCGAGCTGGTCTTCGTAGTGGACGCCAGCAGCGCCAGCTTCGATGTAAGCTTTCATGATTTCGAAGCAGTTGAGAGGTCCGCCGAAACCAGCTTCCGCATCAGCAACGATGGGAACGAACCAATCGCGTGTTGCGCCACCTTCAGAATGCTCGATCTGGTCGGCACGCTGAAGCGTCTTGTTGATGCGCTTAGCAAGCTCAGGGCCTGCGTTTGCAGGGTAGAGGCTCTGGTCAGGGTACATAGCAGAAGCTGTGTTGGCGTCTGCAGCAACCTGCCAACCGGACAGGTAGATCGCTTTCAGACCAGCGCGGACCATCTGCATGGCCTGGTTGCCGGAAAGAGCGCCAAGTGAGTGGATGTAATCTTCGGTGTGAAGACCTTCCCACAGCTTGTTGGCGCCGCGTGTTGCGAGCGTGTGCTCGATTGGGAAGGAACCGCGAAGCTTTTCAACTTCTTCAACTGTGTAGTTGCGCTCGACGTCGTCGAAGCGACCAGCTGGGGCGCTAGGGATAATATCGTAGAACGTTTTGCTCATAGCATTGTCCTTTAGTTAGAGGTGACACTCAGTCGAGCTATCGGTTGAGTGGTAGTGCGATTATTTCCCGCTTTTGACGAGAAGTTCATAGGCCGGAAGGGTGAGGAATTCCTCGCAATCCCGGGATGTTGCCATTTCGGCGAACATAGAGATCGCCTCGTCAAAATGGCCGGATGTCCAACGCTCTTCGCCGAGCGTTTCTTCGAGTTTCTTCATTTCATCGTCGAGAAGTGTTTCGAAGAGTTCTTTCGTAACCTTCTGCCCGTCAGCAAGATCAACTTCGTGATAGAGCCACTGCCAGATCTGTGTACGGCTGATTTCAGCTGTCGCGGCATCTTCCATGAGATTGTAAAGCGGCACGGCGCCCCGACCGCCAAGCCAGGCTTCGATGTACTGAACACCAACACGGCAGCAATCGCGGAGGCCTTCTTCAGTGCGCTGGCCTTTATGGGGCTCGATCATTTCTTTCTGGCCGACATGCACATCTTGACGCTGGCGCGCGAGCTGGTTGGTCTCAGGCAGTTTGCCGAAGATCTCGCTCACCACATCGACCATGCCCGGGTGGGCGATCCATGTGCCATCATGACCGTTGTTTGCTTCGCGCTCTTTATCTGCTCGGATTTTCGCAAAGGCTGCTTCATTGGCTGCATCGTCGCCCTTCACAGGGATCTGCGCTGCCATGCCGCCCATCGCAAATGCGCCGCGCTTGTGGCAGGTCTTGATGAGCAGCAGTGAGTATGCGGACAGGAATGCGTCGCCCATTCCAACCTGCGCCCGGTCTGGCAGAATGTAGTTCGCATTTTTGCCAAGGCGCTTGATGTAGCTGAAAATGTAGTCCCAACGACCGCAGTTCAGACCGACAATATGGTCGCGCATTTCATAGAGAATTTCGTCCATCTCAAACGCTGCTGGCAGCGTTTCGATCAGGATTGTGCAGCGTGCCGTCCCGACAGGAAGGCCAAGCGCCTTTTCGGCATGTGTGAAGACATCATTCCACAGGCGTGCTTCCAGATGGCTTTCCATCTTAGGAAGGTAGAAGTAAGGACCCGTGCCATTGGCTTTGAGGTTTGCATGGCTGTGAAAGAGATACATGCCAAAGTCGAACATGCCGCCTGACATGTTCTGGCCATCAATTTTCAGATGCGCTTCTTCCAGATGCCAACCGCGGGGACGGACGATAAGAGTTGCCCGCTCACCATTTGGCAGGGCGTCATATGTCTTGCCATTGGTCTCGTCGGTGAAGCCGATGGTGCCCGCCCACAGATCCATAAGGTTGAGCTGACCGCCGATCATATTGTCCCAGGTCGGTGACGCGGCATCTTCAAAATCGGTCATGTAGGAGTTGGCGCCGGAATTCAGCGCATTAATGACCATCTTCCGGTTGTCGACAGGACCGGTGATTTCGATCCGGCGATCCAGCAGATCTTTTGGAATGGGAGAGATTTTCCAGTCGCCATCCCGCACTGACTGAGTTTCAGGCAGGAAGTCTGGCAGTTCACCAGCGTCGAACCGCTTTTGGCGTTCGGCGCGGGCTTCCAGAAGCTCACGACGACGGCCGCCAAAATTCCGTTCCAGATCCGCGACAAAGGCCAAAGCCTCGTCGGTCAGAACGCGTTCGTATCCTGGCTTCATCGCGCCGACAATCTCGACGCCCTCAACGCTGGACTTCACCTGAGCCTGGCTCATGGTCTCAAACCTCCGCTGTCACTGGGTGGCCCCTGATCGTAGCGTCAGGGTGCTTTGAGCGGGGTCATACAACTCGCACAATAGAATGTCCAACGATTCATAAGTCATTGAAAATATTAAAGTAAAAATCTTTACACGATTCCTGTGAGATTCTGTAGTAAATGTAAATCTTGTAAAGATTGGCAACGGGAAAGCGCGAAAAATGGCGTATGAGAAGCAGGACAAGAAGGTCTTTGCAGGCCCCCGCGTGCGGCGCCTCCGAAGGGATAAAGGCCTGACCCAGGCCCGCATGGCAGAGGAACTCTCCATCTCCGCCAGCTATCTGAACCTGATTGAGCGCAATCAAAGGCCGGTTTCTGCCCAAATTCTGCTCCGGATGGCAGATGTCTTTGATGTAGATCTGCGCTCACTGGGGGGAGATGAGGAAGCGAGGGCACTCTCAGCGCTGAAAGAGGTGTTCTCCGACCCGCTGATGCGGGACACAGGCCTTTCTGACCAGGACCTGAAAGAGGTGGCTGACGCCACGCCGGCTATCGCTGATGCGGTTGCGACCCTTTATCGCTCCTATCAGGAGGCCGTTGAGGCGAGTTCAATGCTGGCCGAGCGCCTGGCGGATCGGGATGACGACACCACCTCTCAAGGGACGGGCCAACCCATCGAAGAGGTCCGCGACTTCATCAACGCCCACACCAATCATTTTCCAGAGCTTGATGAGGCCGCCGAAGACCTCTACGCAAACGCGAAATTGTCGGCTGATGAACCCTATGTCGCACTGCGCGATTATTTGCGCGATACCCACGGTGTGAGCACACGGGTCGTTCCGTCTGATTTCATGTCGGGCGAACTCCGTCGCTATGACCGACACCGTCAGACCATGTTCCTGTCTGAATTGCTTGATCAGCCCGGCCGGTCCTTTCAGCTTGCCTACCAGGTTGGTTTTCTCGAACAGGCCAAAACCCTGGAGCAGCTGGTTGAACAATCAGGGTTGAGTGATGATGAGGCGCGACGGCTGCTGCGCATCGCCCTTGCCAACTATTTCGCAGCGGCTCTGCTGATGCCTTATGACGCCTTTTTTCGAACGGCGCAGGAAACCAAATATGACATTCGACTGTTGGGGCGACGTTTTGGCACAAGCTTCGAGCAGGTATGCCACCGGCTGACAACCTTGCAGCGTGCGGGAGCGAGAGGGATTCCCTTCTTCCTCATCCGTGTCGACAATGCAGGCAATGTCTCAAAACGCTTTTCGGCAGCAGGGTTTCATTTTGCGCGCTTCGGCGGAACCTGTCCGCGGTGGAATGTGCATGACGCTTTCCGCGTGCCAGGTGAAGTCTACACCCAGGTCGTCGCCATGGACGATGGCACCCGCTACTTTTCTATCGCCAGAACCGTAAGTCGTGCCGGATCTGGCATTGGTGTGCCGGGAGACCAATATGTGGTGGGCCTTGGGTGCGATATTTCACATGCGCGTGATTTCGCCTATTCACTAGGGCATGATCTGGACAATGAAGAAGCCGCGACGCCCATTGGGGTCAATTGCCGTCTCTGTGAGCGGCTGGACTGCTCTCAACGAGCCTTTCCGCCTCTTAAGCGCAAGCTGCATGTCGAAGAACATGTCCGTGGCGTATCTGCTTTCGGCGCGCCCTCAGATGGAGCGGGCTAAAGCGTAATGTCGGGGTCTTCCAAAGAATGGGCGATTGTTTTGTCTGTAGCACTGCTGCTTCATGCAGCTGCTGGGCTCATCTGGTGGTGGACCCCCACGATCGCGTTCAAGGAGCCTGGTGCAAGCTCTATGCGCCTGGCATTGGCTCCGAGCAGTGTTCCAAGTGATGACCGTTCAGAGACCGTGCCGCTTGACGAGGATGAACCTGTTCTGCCTGAGCCGGAGGTTGAGCCCGTACAAGAACCTGTGGTTCCGACACCACCGCAAGAGCCAGTAGTTGAGCCCATCGCCCCTTTGCCTGATCCAACGCCGCCGAGAGATGAGCAAAGCATTTCTGCTGAACAAGCAGCGTCGACACCATCAACAACCACATCCGTCTCGACCACAGACCAAACCGGGCAGGCAAATGCGTCAGTCGGAATCTCGAACGCAAATATGGAGGCGGATTACCTGGCAACGCTGGCGAGCTGGCTTGCCCGACACAAACGCTATCCCAGAGCCGCGCGACGCCGAAACCTTGAGGGTGTTGCGACATTGTCATTCACGGTAAACGCAGCGGGAAATGTGCTGCGCTACGAAGTGGTTAAATCCAGTGGCTATGAGGTGCTGGACCGCGAGGTCGTGAATATGCTGCAGCGGGCGGAACCTTTGCCCTCCCTGCCGCGAGACCTGGGGCGCGCAACATTGGACATCACCATCCCCATTCGGTTTGAGCTTGCACGCTAGGCAGGCGACGGATCTCAGTCCGCTTTGGGGGCGCCAAAGATAAGCGCGCGCAGAGTGCACCAGCTTACAAAGCTGATGATGAGCGTTGCAATTAGAAGGAGGCTCACTGCGAGGAGGCCGGCGCCAATGTCAGGCTCGTTTGCCATGGCGTATCGTTTGAGAGCAGTGCCTGCGAGAGCTGCAGAGGGGAAGGTAAAGGCCCACCAGGACATCTTGAAAGATAGGGACAAGAACCGTCGCGCCATTGTGGCGAGAAGCAGGGCAATAAACAGCCCGGCAAAAAAGAACCCTTCTGCGAGAGGGGTAAAGGCACCTGATAACACCGCCGTCGACGAGGCCGCTAATGCCGGCGGGGCGATCAACACAAAGAGGGTCGGTAAGAACTGTTGCGGCAATTGCCCGTGAAAAAGAATGCGGTTCAGGACGACCGGAAGAAGCGCCAACCAAAACAGAAGCGCCACAGCAAAGCAGAATAGGGCGATCGTCAGGGAGCCATCATCGGGTAGGGTCGCTGGCACCACAAACAGTCCAGCGATAGGAACAAACATTGATGGATTAGCTATGGTGATTTCAACATTGTGGACAATCCAGATCCGCAAAACAGAGATGGCCAGCCCGATATGCAGTATTGCTGCAAAACTCCACAATGGTGTGCTGACGGCAAAACTCTGTTGGTCAAGCCAAGAAGCCAGAAGCAACAGCGAGATGGTGAACCCGGGGAAAAAATTGGCAATATTGGTGTCGCAGAAATCCTCGACGGCCGACTGGAAATGAAACGTCACTTTGGCTGCATAGGCCAAAGTGACAGCAGAACCAACAATAGCTGTTAGCAGGAATAGAGCGTGGGCGACGCCAGCAGCATCTGGATAAAGCGAAGCTGCTAGCATCCAGGCACTTGCTAAACCGCCAAGGCCCATGCTGACACCAAAATAGGCAGGGGAAATGGTGTGTGAAATGGCTTTTAGCTTCTCAAACATGCTGCACACTCTAGCCAGCCGCCTGGAAAGTGCCATTCACTTTTATGGATGCCCGCATGAGAACATGGTGAACGGAGTGTAAACGCTCTCCAAACCGATGGGACTAAACCGCTTGTTAGCGAATTGCCCGTAACGTCGCGATGTGAGTTCCTCACCAACTGATGGAACGATGGTGATCGCAGGGCGAGAGTGTTTATGGGCAACCCAAGAAAAAGATTTAGAATTGAAACCGTGAACATTCATACGCGCGACCGCGTTGAATCTGGCGAGCCTGTTGCACTCGCGACAGAAATGCATGTGCCAGATAGTGTTGCCGCAGAGCGCCATCAAGAGATTATGGATGCCATTGGCCAGCTTGGCCATTCCGTGGACACCAGCGCAATCGCTGATCTGGCGCTTCCAGACGCGGCGCCTGATGCGCTGCTTGATAAGTACAAAGAAGAGATCAAAGAGGCAGCCAAGCTTAAGTCTGAGTTGGATCTCATGCAGGCTGCCATTCAGCGAACAAAGAGCGAGATTGTTGCCCTGCGCTATGATGGTGCATCGTCTGAACGCATCAGGTCAGTGACCGATGAGCTCGATGAGGTTGTTGCCGGTACCGAAGCGGCGACAGAGGGTATTCTGGGTGCGGTAGAGTTGATCGATAGCAATGCTTCTGTGCTTGGCACAACGTTGACGGGTGTCGAAGCAAGCCAGGCACTTGAAATCCAAGAGCAGGTCGTCGCGATCTTTGAAGCCTGTAACTTTCAAGACATTACCGGCCAACGGATTACCAAGGTCGTGAACGCTCTACGCTATATTGAAGAGCGTATTGAAAGCATGCAGGTCATCTGGGGTGAATCTGGTTTTGACGGTGTTGAAGCTGCTGATGATGGAGCCGCAGGTGCTGACGTTCCAGAAGGGCGGGCCTTGGCCAGTGGACCGTCAATGCCAGAAGCAGATGACCGGGCAAGCCAGGCGGATATTGACGCGTTGTTCGACTAAAGCGCTTCGCGCTAATGCGGTTCATAAAAGCAACAAAAGTGTGTAATCTCAGCGCTACTTTTGGTCGCGAAGGAACGCGAGACGCAGTAGCTGATCCGCGTCAGCGAACAAGCCTTGCGGCTGGCAAAATCATTTCAACGACAGCATGACCTTTTGAGGATCTCTCGATTGAGAGTGTGCCGCCGTGTAGCTCTGCAACTTTGCGTGTGAGCGACAGGGCGAGTCCCATGTCCCGCGGTCGGCTGCGCCCCTCAGCACTGACAAATGGGTCTTCAACCAAGGCGCAGGCATCTTGGGTGATGTCGTCATAGGGAAGGGCCATTTCAGCACCGGTTGGACTGTTAATAGCGGCTTGAATGGTCAGGGACTGATTGATCTCACTCACACCC
>Ga0316205_10005638_pt1 | contig 10291 bp, 10 predicted proteins | sample 3monthpyrite_MG_FD_204941 | JGI IMG/M metagenome (GOLD analysis project Ga0316205, IMG submission 204941) | Microbial mat bacterial communities from mineral coupon in-situ incubated in ocean water Damariscotta River, Maine, United States -... | ecosystem: Environmental > Aquatic > Marine >...
ATCGCCGCATGGATCATCACCGTTCCCGCCGCAGCGCTTTTGTCCGCGATCATCTTCTTGGGTATCTACACGATGATTGTCTGACGCTTTTTCGTGGCTACTCGTCAGCGCCGCTGACCACGCCGCCGATGAGATTTTCACGCAAAAGGCGTTCATTGAGGCTTGGGCGTGGTTTGGCGAGCTCGTCAAGATAGACGCGCCTTGTTTGCGCCTCGCTGCGTGCCATCGCCACGGCCTGCCCGGGGGAGACTGCCACGAACTTGATGCTGTCGTGCGCGCGCATTTGAGACAGGCGGTCCATATCCGACGAAATCACCGTCGCGACCTTCGGGTAGCCGCCTGTGGTTTGGTGATCCGCAAGCAGCACGGTCGGAACGCCGTCGCCCGCGACTTGAACCGAGCCGCGCAAGATTGGCTCTGACGGGATCGAAAGCGCCTCCGAGAGATGCAGCTCGGGGCCGTTCAGACGCACGCCCATGCGGTCGAAAGCATCTGTGAAATTGTAGGGGGAGCTTAGGAATGTTTCGACCGAAGATCGCGCGAAATGGCGATCCTGCGGGCCGGTAACAACATGGGCCTCGCCGTCCGGCTTGGCGAAGGCCGGGCAGGGGAGGTCACCAAGGCGATCATTTGCAATGCGCGCATCGTCAATCGCGATGTCTTGGCCCGACTGCAATGCGCCGCCACCGAAGCCGGACATAGAATGCGTCGCCGTCGATCCGAGCCACGTCTTGGCCTTCAGAATGCCCGCAAAGGCGACATAGGCCCAACTGCCCCAAACGCCGCCCCGGATGCTGAGTTTCTGGCCCTCGTGCAGCGTTTGCACCGTCCATGACGTTGAATTGTTGCCTGCGCAGTCGACGGAGAACCCGCCGCCCGCGACCGCAAAGCTGACCGCGCCTTCTTTGCATTCCAAAATCAGCCCGCCGAGCGAAACTTCAATACCCGTCGCAGTTTCCGGCTGCCCGAGGGCGGTGTTCGCGATGGCGAAACTGATCCGGTCCATCGGGCCAGAGGCGGAAACCCCAAACCGCATTTGCCCGAAGCGACCACCATCTTGGATCGAGACCAAAGGGCCCGCATGAACGACGCGAAGGCGGGCACTGCTCATAGCGCCTCGCGGCGGATGCGGTTGAACGAGACCGTGTCACCCACTTCGAACAGAAACGGGCGATCTGGATTCCCCGTCATAATTTTCGCGGGTGTGTGGCCGATAATGGACCACCCCGTCGGCATGACGATGGTGGTGGCAAGGCATTGGGGGCCAGCGATCATCACACTGCCCGCCGGGATGTTGCGCACCGGTGCTGTTTTGCGCGGCACTTGGATCACCTTGGGCACCCCCGCCAGATAGGCATATCCGGGCGCAAAGCCGTACATGCCAACGCGGTAGAGTGCGGCGCCATGCGCTGCGATAACGGCCTCCTCGCTCATATTGCAGGCCTTGGCCACCGCTGCGAGGTCGGGGGAAAAGCCTTCGTCGTAGCAGACGTCAACCGTGTGGTGCATGGCCTCTTCATCACGCGCGGGGGAGATTGGAAGCAGCTTTTGGATGGCGGCCTCGACCTGCGCGTGATCGGTTTGCAGCGGATCGAATACGGCAAGCAGGTTAACCAGCGCGGGGATAACCTCTTGCATGCCTTCGATCTGCGTCTTGGCGATGGCATGATCCAGCGCAATGACCGTGCGGTTTACCTCGTCGCTGATCTCGGAGGCGAACTCCACCAACAGCGCGTGGTCCGCAACCGGTTTGAAACGAACGTCGCTCATGGTGTGGCGAAACCGGATATATTGATGCCTGACGCGCCGAGGCGTTCGCGTATCATGCGCGCCATTGAAACCGCACCAGTGCTGTCGCCATGTACGCAAATGGAATGCGCCTGAAGCGCAATCGGGTCGCCGTCAATCACCGGCATTTTACCGGTTTCCAGAAACGCAAGCAGCCGATCCGAAGCCTCAATCGGATCATGGATCATCGCGCCGTCTTGCCCGCGCGGCACCAACTGCCCGTTCGACAGATAGCCCCTGTCGGCAAATATCTCGGAAAAGACCGAGAGGCCCTTAGCGCGCGCGGCCTGTTCCAACTGCATGCCGGAAATGGCGAGGATGGACAGCTTCGGGTCAACCTGCTGGACAGCATCGACAATGGCATCGGCGACGCCCTGATCTGCTGCCGCCAGATTGCCGAGCGCACCATGAGGCTTCACATAGCGCACCTTGGTTCCAGCCAGTGCAGCGAGCGCTTGCAGCGCGCCAATCTGGGCCGCGACCATGCGGCCTATCTCGACAGGCGGCATCGGGATAATCCGACGGCCAAAGCCCTCGCGATCATTGTAACCGGGATGCGCGCCGACAGTAACGTTGTTGGCACGCGCAAGGCGCAACGTCTCAAACATCGTCTCAGGGTCGCTTGCATGGCCACCGCAGGCAATGTTGGCGCTGGAGACTACAAAGAGCATGGCCGCGTCGTCGCCCATTGTCCAAGGGCCGAAGCTTTCTCCCAGATCGGAATTGAGGTCGATACTGCGTGACATGGGGCTATCCTTGGGGGTCAAAGTCACGGGTACGATAATGGGTTTGGCGCGCGATGTAAGGGGGTTCCTGATCGAAGCGACCGCAGACTTACAGCGCCAGTCCGGCGTTGGTGTTCAGCAGATACTGAGAGAAAACCGGGCTACAGGCGGCCCCGATTTCACGGGCCTTCCGGCCAATCTTGCCAGCCTCGACCAGTGGCGGGATCAGCCCGCGAGTATCTTGGTTCAAAAGATAGCGCCGTGTGCGTATGACGAGGGTTTCCTTGATGTCTGCTGGCAAGCCGCCGTCTATCATAATGGCCTCAAAGTCGATTACCGCGCAGGTCGACAGTGCCGCTTTGGCAAGCTCTTGGGCAGTTTGCCGAATCCAAGGTTCAACATAACGGGCGTAGGGGCTCCAGTCATCGCTGTCCCATAATCCGCTGGGGTCCAGCCCCACCTCGGCCAAACGCGCTTCGAGCAGATGGATAGAGGCTATATCAATAAGTTGGCGACTTTCGCCATTTGGACCAACGCTGCGCAAAGATCCCAATGCGCCGGCATTGTGTTGGTGCCCTTCGTAAACGGAGTGGTTCAGCACGATCCCGCCGCCGACAAATGCCGCCACAAAAAAGTAGGCGTAGTCCCGGAATTCCTTGCCCCGCCCATAGACATGCTCGGCGCGGCACGCTGCGGTTGCATCGTTGACCACATGCACTGGGAGGTCGCTAAATTCTGAAATCGCGTCGTGAAAATTTATGCCCTTCCACAAGGCAAACTCCTCGGCAGTGGCGCCGACCATCTCGTGCCAGTTCCACAACTCAAAGGGTGCTGCGACCCCGATTCCGCATAGTCGCTGCTGCTGCGCGGGCGAGAGCTTGGCCGCCAATTCTGCGAATCCGTCTTTCATGAACGCAAAAATTTGAGCGGGCAGGGGGTAAGGAAATGTGGTGGCGACCTCGGCGCGGATGACACCTGTAAAGTCCATCAGTACGATCTTGGCGCTGCGTCTGCCGATGCTGACACCTAGCGAAAATACCCCGTCCGGGTTAAGTGCCATGGGTACCGAGGGCTTACCGACTTTGCCACGCACAGGCGCGCCGCGTTTCAAAAGCCCATCTTTTTCCAGCTTGCGCAGAATGACGGAAACAGTCTGCGGAGACAGTCCGGCAAGCCGTGCAAGATCGCTACCGGGCATAGCGCCACCACGCTGCAACATGGAGAGAAGCAGGCGTTCATTATGGTTGCGCAAACCACTTTGGTTCGCGCCACCACTCAGTGACCTGATCTTCGATCCATCCATATATGCGGTCCAATACGCAGCAAATCTGCTAGGAACAATGGCAGGTCGAATTAATAAATCAAGTTTATTTATTTATTGACCCTCCGTCACGAATCGCGTTTCTTGACGTCAGTTCCGCCGGGAGGGCGGAGGATATGATCCGTATGACGGACCACAACATGTCTGGGAGGACATCATGAAGAAATTACTCGCAACTTCGGCTTTCGCTCTGACGGCCCTGTCTGGTGGAGCGTTTGCAAGCGGTGACGGGATCACGGCCTGCCTGATTACCAAGACCGACACAAACCCCTTCTTTGTGAAGATGAAAGAAGGTGCCGAGGCCAAAGCCGCAGAGCTTGGCATTACGCTGAAGTCCTTCGCGGGCAAAGTTGACGGCGACCACGAAACGCAAGTGGCGGCTATCGAGACTTGCATCGCGGATGGTGCCAAGGGCATTCTGCTGACCGCCTCCGACACCTCGTCCATTGTATCATCTGTTCAGCAAGCACGCGACGCAGGGCTTGTGGTGATCGCGCTGGATACCCCGTTGTCCCCAATCGACGCTGCAGACGCGACCTTTGCAACCGACAATTTCCTTGCCGGTGAGCTGATCGGCAAATGGGCCGCTGCCAAACTGGGTGCCGATGCCGCAAACGCCAAGATCGCAATGCTTGATCTGGCTGTGTCCCAGCCGACTGTTGGCGTGCTGCGCGACCAAGGCTTCCTGCAAGGCTTCGGCATTGATCTGGGCGACCCCAACAAATGGGGCGACGAAACTGACCCGCGCATCGTTGGCAATGACATCACGTTAGGCAACGAAGAGGGTGGCCGCAAAGCGATGGAGAACCTTCTGGCTAAAGACCCGGAAATCAACGTGGTCTATACCATCAACGAGCCCGCCGCTGCCGGTGCTTATGAAGCGCTGAAATCAATCGGTCGCGAAAGCGACGTTCTGATTGTTTCCGTAGATGGTGGCTGCCCTGGTATTGATAACATCAAAGACGGCGTAATTGGTGCAACCTCGCAGCAATACCCACTGCTGATGGCGTCCAAAGGTGTAGAGGCGATTGCCGCTTGGGCCAAAGATGGCACCAAGCCTGCGCTGACCCCGGGCAAGGATTTCTTTGACACCGGCGTGGCTTTGGTTACCGACGAGCCGGCCGCAGGTGTTGAAAGCATCAACACCACCGAAGGGACTAACCTGTGCTGGGGTTAATCCTGTAAGGTAGGCGAATTACAAAGGGGCGGCTTGGTCCGCCCCTTTGACTTTATCACAAGCGAGCCTTGGGAGGGTGACCATGTCGAGCGCTGAAAACACAACCGATGGAATAGCCAAATTTGAAGTGCCCGATCGCGGTATTCTTGGCACAATCCAGCATTGGCTGCATGTGAACCCTGCATTAGTGCCGTTGATTGTGCTGCTAATGTCTGTCCTCGTGTTCGGGCTGCTACTTGGCTCCAAATTCTTCTCGCCCTTTGCGCTGACATTAATCCTTCAGCAGACCGCCATTGTCGGCATCGTCGGCGCGGCACAAAGCCTGGTCATCCTGACCGCCGGCATTGATCTTAGTGTGGGGGCCATCATGGTGCTTAGCTCGGTTGTCATGGGGCAATTCACCTTCCGGTATGGAATACCGGTTGAGATATCAATCGTGTTCGGCTTGATCTGCGGCACCTTCGTTGGCTACTTGAATGGGTGGTTGATTGCAGTGATGAAACTGCCCCCGTTTATCGTGACGCTTGGCATGTGGCAGATCGCATTGGCGACCAATTTTCTCTACTCCGCCAACGAGACCATTCGCAGCCAAGTCATCTCCAAAGAAGCCCCGCTGCTGCAACTGTTTGGGGTGAAGTTTACCATTGGGGCAGACGAAGCGGGTCGCGGTGGGGCCAATTTCACAATCGGCGTGATCTTCATGGTGCTGCTGGTTGTGGTGCTGGCCTATGTGCTGAAGCAAACCGCGTGGGGGCGTCATGTTTATGCCGTTGGCGACGACCCTGAGGCAGCGGAGCTGTCTGGTGTGAACGTCAAAGGCACGCTGATTTCTGTCTACATGCTGTCCGGTCTGATTTGTGCGTTCGCAGGCTGGGCGTTGATCGGGCGGATCGGCTCTGTCTCACCCACCTCCGGCCAATTGGCCAATATCGAAAGCATCACCGCAGTGGTGATCGGCGGCATCTCCTTGTTCGGGGGGCGTGGATCCATCTTGGGCATGCTGTTTGGCGCATTGATTGTGGGTGTGTTTACCCTTGGATTGCGCCTGCTGGGCGCGGATGCGCAATGGACTTACCTGCTGATTGGCGCATTGATTATTGGTGCTGTTGCAGTGGATCAGTGGATCAGAAAGGTGTCGGTATAATGGAACCTATTCTCAAAGGGCGCGGGCTTGTTAAGCGCTACGGCAAAGTAACCGCGCTGGATAATTGCGACTTCGACCTGATGCCGGGTGAGATTCTGGCGGTGATAGGTGACAACGGGGCGGGCAAGTCTACGCTGATCAAGGCTGTCTCCGGCGCGGTGATGCCGGATGAGGGCGAGGTATTTCTTGAGGGCAAGAAGATCAATTTTACCTCCCCGATCCAAGCCCGCGAGGCGGGGATCGAGACGGTTTACCAAACGCTTGCCATGTCGCCTGCGCTGTCGATTTCGGACAACATGTTCATGGGCCGCGAGTTGCGCAAGCCGGGCTTCATGGGCAAATGGATGCGCCAGCTTGACCGCCCCAAGATGGAACGTCTGGCCCGCGATAAACTCACCGAGTTGGGGTTGATGACCATTCAAAACATCAATCAGGCGGTTGAAACCCTGTCCGGAGGCCAACGCCAGGGGGTGGCTGTGGCACGGGCTGCGGCCTTCGGGTCCAAGGTCATCATTCTAGACGAGCCGACTGCCGCCTTGGGCGTGAAGGAAAGCCGGAAAGTGCTGGAGCTTATCCAAGACGTGAAGTCGCGTGGCATCCCTATTATTCTAATTAGCCACAACATGCCTCACGTGTTTGAAGTAGCAGACCGCATTCATGTGCATCGTTTGGGAAAACGGCTCTGCGTTATCAATCCGAAGGATTACACGATGTCCGACGCGGTGGCTTTCATGACCGGCGCCAAGGAGGCTCCTGTGCAAACGGAGGCGGCGTGAGGACTGAGAAACTCCTTGAGCTGATCAACAGCCTGCCCGCGACGAAATCTCGAAGGTTGATTGCCGTCGCAGGCCCTCCTGCGGGTGGCAAATCGACCCTTGCCGAGCAGCTAGCAGCTGACCTGCCAGACACCGCAGTTGTGCCGATGGACGGCTTCCATCTCGACAATGATGTGCTGTCCGCGCGCGGATTATTGGCCCGCAAAGGCGCGCCGCAAACCTTCGACGCTGATAGCTTTGTGGAACTGGTGCGGGCGCTCACAGAGCCGGTGGAGGTGACGTATCCGACTTTTGATCGCGGCCGCGACTGCGTTGTACCGGATGGCGGAAGGGTCGATGCAAGCTGTAAGACGGTAATTGTTGAAGGAAACTACCTGCTGTTGGATGCCGCACCTTGGAATAAGCTGCGTGGGCTTTGGGATGTGAGTTTCTTTCTGGATGTGCCGTTCGATATTTTGCGGGACCGCCTGTTGGCCCGCTGGCGCGACCACGGATATTCAGAACAAGACGCGTTGAAAAAAGCCGAGATGAACGATCTGCCAAATGCCACGCTGGTGATGAACAGTGCGGTCAACGCTACGCATGTGATCTCGCATCCAGCCTAGATAATTTCGTCCTCATCGAACAGCGGGTCTTCTTCCAACTGCACTGATAAATCCTCAATCGCCGTTTCTGCACGGGCATTCGAGACGACTTCGGCAATGTGGTAGATCGCGTCCCCTTCATTGACGATTGGCATCACAGCCCGACCGACAATGATGCCGTCGAACGACGCGAAGAGCTCAACCTCGTTTTCGCCAAAGGGATCGGAGACTGCGGCAAGCAATTCGCCATCGGTGACCACATCACCTTCACTTTTGAATGCGCGCAGAAGACCGCCTGCCGGCGCACGCACCCATTTGGACGACTTACACAGAATTGAACTGGCCTTGGCGGGCGTTACCGATCTGGGCGGCAACATCTCGCGGATGGCCATTACCCGCAGAATGCCCGCCACACCCGCCCGCACATACATTTCATCGAAGCGCAGCCCTTCTCCGGCCTCGTAAAGGAGCACGTCGATGCCAAGTTCACGCGCGGCCGCCCGCAACGATCCGTCGCGGAGTGCGGAGGTCAGAATAACCGGTGCCCCAAAGGCGCGAGCGAGCTTCATCTTTTCCGGCGAAGTTCCGGAGACACGTATTTGCGGCAAGTTGGTGCGGTGGATCGCAGCAGAGTGCAGGTCGATGCCAAAGCTGCACCGCTCAACGACGTGGCGCATAAAGTCATGGGCAAGGCGAGACGCCAGTGATCCTTTAGGCGAGCCAGGAAAGCAGCGATTCAGGTCGCGACGATCAGGCAAATAGCGCGAGTGGCTGTGGAAGCCGAAAGCGTTCACGATAGGAACCACCATCAAGGTTCCCCGCAGGGAATTGAGCGATTTGGTCCGCAGCAGGCGGCGTAAAATCTCGACACCAATCACCTCGTCGCCATGAATGCCTGCCGACACGAACATGGTCGACCCCGGTTTCTTTCCGTGGATCACATGCACCGACATGGTGACCGGCGTGTGGTCAGACAGGGTGGAGATCGGCAGGTCTACCGTCGCCCGCGTTCCGGGTTCGATATGGATGCCGCCAAATTCAAAGGGCTGACGCTTGCTCATTGGGGGTCGGGCCCTTCAAGCTCGGCCACCATTGCGTCACGCATGATGAATTTCTGCGGTTTTCCGGTGACGGTCATCGGTAACTCTTCTTTGAAACGGATATGGAGCGGTAATTTGTAATGGGCAATCTGGCCTTTGCAAAATCTGCGAATGTCGTCGCCCGTTGCAGCGCCGCCATCGCGCAAAACCAGCCACGCACAGACGACCTCGCCATAGGTGTCGTCGGGGATGCCGAAAACCTGGGCCTGAGCCACGTCCGGATGCGTGAATAGAAACTCCTCGATCTCGCGCGGGTAGATGTTTTCACCGCCACGACAGATCATATCTTTGACCCGCCCCGTAATCATCACGTAGCCTTCATCATCCATCGTCGCCAGATCGCCGGTATGCATCCATCCGTCGCGAATGGCGCTGGAGGTCTGGGCGCCTTCGCCCCAATACCCCTGCATAACTGAGTAACCACAGGTCAATAATTCACCCTGCGAACCAACAGGCACTGTGGCCCCATCTTCATTGACGATCTTGACCTCTACATGCGGATGGATACGCCCCACGGTGCCGACACGCTTATCAAGCGGATCGTCAAGGCCAGATTGGAAGGATACGGGCGAGGTCTCGGTCATGCCATACGCGATGGTGACGCCCGTCATATGCATGTCGCGCTGCACCTGCTTCATGATCTCGCGCGGGCAGGGTGCGCCCGCCATGATGCCGGTGCGTAGGTGGCTTAGATCGAAGGTGTCGAACTCGGGCAATGCCATTTCGGTGACGAACATGGTGGGCACACCATAAAGCGCGGTGCATTTCTCGTCGTGGACGGCCTGCAACGTGTCGAGCGGGTCGAAGCCTTCGCCGGGGATCACCATGGTGGCCCCATGTGCGACACAACCCAGCGTTCCCATGACCATGCCAAAGCAGTGGTAGAACGGCACCGGGATGCACAGCCGGTCGGCTTCGGTGAAACCCATGGTCGCGGTTGTGAAATAGGCGTTGTTCACGATATTGTGGTGCGTCAGGCAGGTGCCTTTTGGATGGCCGGTTGTCCCAGAAGTGTATTGAATATTAATCACATCATCAGGGGCGAGCGTTGCGGTGATTGCGTCCAAGGGCGCGGTGTCGTCGGACAATACGTCGTCGAACGCCAAGAATCCCGTCGGCGTGTCACCCATAGCGATGAGGTGGTGCAGGTTGGCGGGCTTGGGATCAAGCGCACGGATCATCTCGATGTAGTCGGACGACTTGAAATTTTGCGCCGTGACCAATGCCGCGCAGCCAACCTTGTCCAACGCATAGGCCAGCTCCGACTGGCGGTAAGCGGGGTTGATGCAAACCAGAATAGCCCCGATCCGCGCTGTGGCAAACTGGGTCAGCAGCCACTCGACGCGGTTGGGTGACCAAATGCCGACGCGGTCGCCTTTGCCAAGGCCGAGTTTCACGAAACCCGCGGCAAGGCGGTCTACTTGGTGGGAAAATTCGGAGTAGGTCCAACGGATGCCTTGCTTGGGGAAAACGCAGGCCTCGTGATCAGGCAGACGCTTTACCGTCTGGGTCAGCAGGGCTGGAATTGTAAGCTCCAGCAGCGGCGCGTCGGTTGCCCCTTTGACATGAGAAAGCCCGTCGATCGGGCGTCTATTGGTCATCGTGATGTCCTCCCTGCGCCAGAGAGCCTACGCGTTTGAAACAGCGCGGCCAATGGGCCTATTGCGCGTCATCCA
>Ga0316205_10005639_pt1 | contig 10289 bp, 9 predicted proteins | sample 3monthpyrite_MG_FD_204941 | JGI IMG/M metagenome (GOLD analysis project Ga0316205, IMG submission 204941) | Microbial mat bacterial communities from mineral coupon in-situ incubated in ocean water Damariscotta River, Maine, United States -... | ecosystem: Environmental > Aquatic > Marine >...
AAATATCCTGGTTATCAGCTTTGTGATAGCAGGTAATCGATTCAGGTGGCTTGTCGGTTTGTTCTAATAAGGCATCAAGAATAATTTGTAGATTGTCGACTTCACAATTATGTAATTTTGCATCGCCACATTTTATAACGGCGTTTCCTTCATTTAATAAAATGCTCCAGCGATTGCTTTCAGCAGGTAACAATAATGCATCAGCCGTCATGTGGCTAACATGAATATTGTATTCGGCAAACAGCGCCAGCGTATCACGCAATAATTTTCGGTTGATGGCAATAACAGGTATCTGGTTATTTTTCTCATCGCTATTGGGTAATATTTTACCTAATGCAAAATGAGTATCTTCAATGTCTTCAGCTAATGAGTCTTCCATGGCAAATGGAATGGCCAATAATTGTTTGCTGCGATTTTTACTTGGCACGCTGACAGGTTTAATCGTTGTGTAATGGCTATCTATTAATACGGTTACGGTTTTGCCGCGCGCTATAGTACCTAGCTCATCTAACTTGCCATGGCCTAGCGTAATGGATGGATGCTGGTCGCCACCCAGTGCCCAGTACTGCAAATTATCCTGTTGTCCTGGAATATAATGAATAAGTAAATATTCACTCATTATAAAGTGCCTCGTGATTGATGAATTAGCTGGCTCTGGCCATTTTCCTGGTCTCGGTATATCAGGCTGTACAAATGTATCTCTCCAGCACCTAACTGTGTGTATGATTCAAGCATAAAATATTCTGAATAAACTTGCAGGCCTGTAGGGTCATAATTTGGAATTTTGAGTGTGTCTTTGGTGTATTTTTTAAAGTCATCTAAGGTCGCAAAAGCTTCGTTATCTTCAGGGTCATCAGGGTTGCCCTCACGAAAATCAATAATCGTACTTGCGTGTGTAGCCAATTCATTAATAGATTCTAACATCTCAAGGCTGGCTGTGTTGATATTGATGCGGGTATTTACGCGGGGTAAAACACAAATATGTTTTGCCAGTCTTTCAATAATTTCCGTAGTATAGCCTTTCACTAAGCGTAGTTCAGTAGGGCTAACCATTAAACTATTGGCGGTGCGGTAAGGTGAATCAAGCCCTATGTAGTAATCGAACTCTGCGCCTTCCTGCTCACTAATGTCGTCCTCATCCAGCCAGTCTATTAGGCTATCTGTCAGTGTTGTATGCAATGCGGCTTCAATGTCTAGCTGGCCCAGAAGTGTTCGAAATATTAACTTATTTCGAGTTAGCTCTGCCGAGGGGTTTGTTTTCGACAAATTGTTAATATTAAAACAGCCTTGCAGATCGAGTAATTTGGCGGTAATAGCGCCGTTGTCTATGGGGAATACCTGCTCGTTTGCATCACTGTATTCAGTAAGCGTATCAAACTCATTGTTTAATGCCCTGTCAGAGCGTAGTAAGCCGCGGCCAAATTCGACCGCGTTATCATTATACAGCTGTGCCTGATCAAGGCGTAAAATATTCTCTGTGCGGCGGATGTCATAATTTAGATGTTCAACCAATGAGATAGCCAGAATGCTGGCCAGCGAAACCACCAGTAAAGCTGTAATGAGAGCAACCCCAGATTGATGCCTTAAATGCAGTAGTGGCTTCATTAATTGTTTACCATGATCAGGCGCTTAATTTCACCCCAGTCATTCATTTTTAGCCGCACATCAATTGCCGCAGGTAATGCGGCAGGGTCAGCTGATGCCAGGGCGGTTGCGGAAGGCCAGTCTTCTTTCCATTCCTTGTTGGCGTTTAAAAATAATATTTCCAGAGATTCAATATTGTGTATAAGGGTGCGCTCTACGCGTTGCTCTTCATCTGCACGATCAACATGCGGCCAGTAAATACGAATTAGTGCGTCATCCTTAAGCTGGTAAGCCACACGCTGTAATGAGCTGCGTGCCAAGTTGGCCGGATTACGCCAACCGCCACGTGTAAATTCAATCAGGTATTCGCTGCTCTGTGTGCTTAATTTATTTAAAGAGCCACCCAGCGCATCGTGTGCATCACGGTTGCTGATTTGTTGTAGGTCGCTGTTCAGTGTCAGCATGGTCATTTGTAACTCCTGCAGACGCTCCAATGAAACCTCGGTAGAAGTTTTACTCATAATGACTGAGTGTAAGCCGCTATAGGAAAGTATCGCCAGAATGGCAAAAATAGACATGGCGATAATCACTTCAATTAAAGTGAAGCCGTTGTTTTTTCTGCATGGCGGAATTGAGCTAGGGCGTGTCATTACTGTTGCTCGTGCCAGTGGTGTTTTTATTCAAGGATGATTTAATTGCAGGGCTAGAAATAAATGCCTGTACTCGGGCAAGACTATATTCACGATCTTCACCCTGATAAATGCTAAATTTAAGGCTGCGAATATTACCGCTTTCATCCATTGTTTTTTCAACTTCACGGGTCCAGTACCAGATGACGCCGGCCATTTCGGTATCGTCTTTTTTGGTGCCCAAATCAGGCCAGGCATTTTCTATTTGTAGCCTGGCGACTTCGTTCAATGCCACATAGTGCGCCAGTGTTTTAGATTTAAGATAAGCTGCCGAGCGCGTGTGATTTCCCGAGGCTTTAATTAAGGCGGCTAGTGCAATCGCAATAATCGCCAGGGCGACCATCACCTCTATTAAGGTAAATCCTTTAGTCTTCATTGGCTTCACGGCTGTATTCGCCCTGCGGTAAGCCGTACAAAGGTTCTTCAATGTCGCTACCAGGTACGCGGATACGTAGCTCAAAAGGCGGCGTTAATTCGGCGCTAGAGAGTAAAAATATTTGTGGTTTAATAATCTGCTTGTCTATTGAATTGAGTGCCGGTGCGCGCGTTGTCGTTTGAGTGTTGTCATCCTCGTTAGTCAGTCCAGTTTCTTCTGCAGGCTCTGGGTCATCATCAGTAGATTCAGGAATTTCGACAGATAGTTGCTCAATATATAAATAGAGCTCTAAGGGTTCGGCAAGCAGCCGGTGGCGCAGTAAACGATCATTAGGTATATCCACCCACTGTTTGTTTAGCTCGTCGTATTTCATAAAGCGGTAACCGGTTTTATAAAACCGCACACCGTATTCTTCGGCGCGAATAACCGATTGCTGGTGTGCCGTACGCAACAGCTGCTGTAGGCGGATAACTTCTTCTTCGGCTTTTTTATCGACGCCGCCAGTCGTAAAGTTCACCACTACCAGGCCGACACTAATACTGATAATGACGATAACAACCAGTATCTCAATTAAGGTGAAGCCCTTAATATATTGCCTGTAGGGCATTGAGTAGCGGCGCGGCATATTAGATAAGTGCTAAGAATTAATTCCAGTTACCAATGTCAGCATTAGCGCCTTCACCACCTTCTACGCCATCCGCACCCAGTGAATAAATATCCACTTCACCATGTTCGCCAGGGCTCAGGTAAAGGTAATCACGCTGCCATGGGTCTTTCTGTAATTTTTTAATGTAGCCACCTTTCTGCCAGTTAGTCGGCACAGGGTCAGATGATGGCATACTAATAAGCGCTTCCAGCCCCTGGTCGGTCGTTGGGTAGGTGAAGTTATCCAGTTTGTATAAATCCAGTGCGCTCTCAAGTGAGAGAATATCGCTCTTCGCTTTGGTAATACGTGCGGTATCAGTTTTACCCATAAACTTAGGCGCAACAAATGTGGCCAAAATGCCAATAATTACTACCACCACGATTATTTCAATAAGCGTAAAACCCTGCTGTTTATTCGACGATATTTTCACTGATGGCTCCATTGGCAATAGTTGGTTAAACTTTGTGGCATTATCATACCAGATGCTGAATTTTTCTCTATGACAGACATATTACAACGCCTACAAGTTCATAAACTGTGGCTTACGTTAATCGCGTTGTGCTTTTTTTTGCAGTTTATACAAGATATCGCAGCATTCGATCGTGGATTAATAGAGCAGGGCGAAATTTGGCGTTTGTTAAGCGGGCACTTTACACACCTCAACTGGAGCCACTTTGGGCTCAATATGGGCGGCGTGATTATGCTGATGGTGTTCTTCGCAAATTATCAAACCAACGCTTACTGGCTAGGTGCCATCGTATTTATTGCGCTGTTGAGTAGTGCGGGCCTTATGTTGGATATGCAGCTTAATCGATATGTGGGTTTTTCCGGGGTATTGCATGGTCTGTTTATTATTGGTGCGCGCTTTGAAATGCAGCGATATAAACTGAGCGGTGTGGTTTTATTGATGTTGATTGTGGTGAAGTTGATATGGGAGCAGGTGTACGGGGCGATGCCGGGGTCGGAGGAGATGACAGGTGGAAGAGTGGCGGTGAATGCGCATTTGTATGGGGCGATTGCGGGGGGGCTTTATCTTTGGCTTGCTGAGAAGTTTATCGCAAGGCAAATCAGTTAATCGTGGTGTAAAAAGCAAGGTTACGTAGGGTGGATCAAACGAAGTGGATCTACCATTGACCCAACTGGTCGATTTTTACAGGCCGAACCCAAGTCACTTGCTGAGGTTTTAAGGTTCGCCTGCTGGCGACATACTTTTTTCTGCAGCCAAAAAAGTAAGCAAAAAGCCCGCTCGCTCAGCCGCTTGTTTTCATCAAACGGCCGATGAAAATTCCCGAAAATTATTATTGGTTACTTCTAATGGCCTAATTAACTGTTAGTTTATAATTCTTTTTGCGGGGCGTACTGATGCGCCGTCCGGGCTTAATCAGCACTTGAAATTACATCCCTGTAATTTCACCCCTCTATAGAAATAATTTTCGGCAAGCGACAGGCTGAATTGTCACAAGACTGCAATCGATGGTGTTTTCTGTATTATAAGCTGTAGGGTGGATCAAACGAAGTGGATCCACCATTAACTCAACGATTGCTGGAATCACACTGCTTGTTCCGCCTTACAAAATAAAAAATGCCATCCTTCCTGCGAAGGCAGGAATTCAGGGACATTGAATTACGTAAAGATGCTGGATCCCTGATAAAAGCACTCAGAGATGAGGATTTTTTTACAGGTGTAATCGTAGTCACGGGTTGGTGTTTTAAGGTTCGCCAGCAGGCGAACCTTAAAGTTGAAACGTGCAATTAAGTTAAGGGTTTTAATAGTTCTAATAAACTAAAGCAACAATAAACACGCTACTGCATCAAATCATTCATATTAATAATCGGCAACAATATAGAAAGTACAATCAACAAAACAATGCCGCCCATAGCCACAATTAACAACGGCTCAAATAATCCCATGAACACCGCAATTAAAACTTCCAGTTCACGTTCTTGCTGAACTGCGGCTTTGTCTAACATGTCTTCCAGGTTACCTGAACGTTCACCACTGGAAATTAAATGCAGCGTCATTGGTGGGAATAATTTGCTGCGATCTAAGGCTGCATAAATCGTTGAGCCTTCTCTTACACGCGATGATGCTTCAACAACAGCATCTCGCATAGGCAGGTTAGTTACTACCGGTGCCGAGAGTGCTAAGGCATCTAATACGGGTACACCACTGGAAGTAAGGATGCTTAGAGTTCTGGAAAAACGTGCGGTGTTCAGGCCTCTTACTAACTTACCAATTACTGGCAGTTTTAGTAAAAATAAGTGATAGCGGCGTGTGTTAACTGGAATAGACAAAAATTTTTTCGTAGCAAAATAAATTACGATACCTATAACAATTAAGGCAAACCACCAGTTTTGTAAGAACTCGCTTATCCAGATCATCGCTTGTGTAATGCCAGGGAGTTCCTGGCCGGAAGTATTAAATACTTCTACGATTTGTGGCACTACAAATATTAATAAACCGGTGACGACTAAAAATGCCATGATAGTTAAGATGGCTGGATAAATAGTTGCCTGTGCAACTTTTTGTGCCATTTGCTGACGACTTTCTGTGTAATCGGCGAGGCGATCTAATACGATATCTAAATGCCCGGAAGATTCACCTGCGGCGACGGTGGCACGAAACAGGTCAGGAAATATTTTTGGATAATCCGCCAGGCCTGAAGCAAGCGTATGGCCTTCTAAAATTTTTGAGCGTAGGGCAAACACCATGCTTTTAATGCGCGGTTTTTCAGTTTGCTGGCCTACTGCAGAAAGTGCTTCATCTAATGGTAATGCGGCGCGCACTAAGGTAGCTAGTTGGCGAGTAAAAAGGGCGAGATCGGTTGCACTAATACCACGACGTGACGACATGCGTACCGGTTGTGCCTGTTGTTTTTTTTCCTGATTCGCTGCAGTTTCAATTTGCAGCGGCATCATGCCTTTTTCGCGCAAGCTCTGGCGAACCTGTCGCGCAGTGTCACCTTCTATGACGCCTTTTTTTTCGCGGCCTTTTTCGTCAAGTGCTGTGTATTCAAATGCCGCCATTATTTAATCTTCGCGGGAAACTCTTAATACTTCTTCAATAGAAGTGGTGCCTTTTAATACAAGGCGTTTTCCATCCGTGCGTAAACTGCTGCTGAAGCTACGCGCATATTTTTCCATGGCCTGTTCGCCTGCGCCGTCGTGTATCATTTGTTGCAGTGTGTCATCAACCGGAATGAGTTCATACACGCCGGTACGTCCGATATAACCGAGCTGGTTACATTCATCACAGCCCTTGGGGCGATAAATTTGTGGTGCCTGAGATTCCTCAACTTCTAACCACTCGCATTCGCTGCTTGAGGCGGTGTGTGATTCTTTGCAATGCGGACAGAGTTGGCGAACCAGGCGTTGTGCCAATACACCAATTAAACTGGAAGCCAATAAAAAGGGCTCTACGCCCATATCGCGTAAACGTGTTATCGCACCGATGGCAGTATTGGTATGCAGAGTAGAAAGTACTAGATGGCCGGTTAAACTTGCTTGCACTGCAATGGATGCGGTTTCTAAATCACGTATTTCACCAATCATTACAACATCTGGATCCTGACGTAAAATTGCACGCAGACCTTTTGCAAAAGTCATTTCAACTTTTGTATTCACCTGTGTCTGGCCTATACCGTCCAGATAATACTCGATGGGGTCTTCCACGGTTAATATATTGCGGCTTTTATTATTAAGTCGAGTCAGTCCGGCATAAAGTGTTGTGGTTTTACCTGAGCCGGTAGGGCCGGTAACTAAAATAATACCGTGTGGGTGATGCAATAAATCATTGAGCCTGTCGCTGTCGGTATCTGACATGCCGAGGTGTTGTAAATCCAGGCGCCCGGCCTGTTTATCCAGTAAACGTAAAACGATGCGTTCACCATGACCTGAAGGTAAGGTTGATACACGCACGTCAACAGAACGGCCCGCCACTTTTAATGAGATACGGCCATCTTGCGGTAATCGTTTTTCTGCGATATCTAATTTGGCCATAACTTTTATACGTGAGATAACCAGCGGGGCAATATTTTTTGGTGGCTGTAAAATTTCACGTAGTACACCATCAACACGGAAACGAATACGCATTCTGTTTTCGAAGGCTTCGATGTGAATGTCTGATGCACTGACTTTTATGGCCTCGGTTAATACCGCGTTAATTAATTTAATAATTGGTGCGTCGTCTTCGGCCTCTAATAAATCTTCTGGCTCGATTGTCTCGGCGAGTTGATCCAGGTCGAGCTCATCACTCACACCTTCCATCATGGTCATTGCCTGATCAGAGCTTTGCTCGTAAGTTTGTGCGAGTAGCGTTTCGAATTTTTCATCTGTAACAGGTGAAAGTTCAATGCGTAGATTAATAATTCTACGCACTTCAGAAACCGCCTGTGGGTTTAACTTGCCGCGATAAAACAGCTGAGCTTTACCGGAGTTTATATTTCCCAATAAAACACCATGACGTTTTGCAAAAGCGTAGGAAATGCTGGTAGAAGAAACGTCGTCGCTGGAAGTTTTTTCTGTGCTTAAAACCTCATCGGATGAACTATTCGAAATCATCGTCTTTAAGCTCGTCCTGTTCTTTTGCAGCTGCTGGTGGTGTAATAATTTTTTGTTTTAACTCAGGTAATAAAGGTGAGCTTTTTTGTTTGAGTAGACCGAAACCCTTTTCGCCTGCATCAATTTGTTGTGCGCGTAGGTAATTGTATTTTTGGTTGGTGTGGAATACTGCGTCCGCTGCATTACGCATAATGCTGGGGCGCATAAATACCATCAAATTTTGTTTTTCTTTTGCGGTACTGTGTGAACGGAATAACCAGCCAAGTAATGGAATGTCACCTAACACGGGGACTTTAGAAACCTGATCGCGTAGTGTGTCATCAATTAATCCACCTAGTACCAAAATTTCACCGTCTTCTACTAGCACAGAAGTGTTAATAGAACGCTTTTTCGTAATTAGGCCTTCTGCCGAACTAGCTGCCTGCGCAACATTTGAAACTTCCTGCTGAATTTCGAGCTTAATGGTATTGCCTTCATTTATTTGTGGCGTCACCTTTAGGGTAATACCAACGTCCTGGCGATCCACGGTCTGGAATGGGTTGGATGCGCCATCCGCTGCTGTGGTAAATGAGCCAGTAACAAAGGGTACATTTTGCGCAATAATAATTTCAGCTTCCTGATTATCCATGGTGACAACACTGGGTGTTGATAAAATGTTAGTTGCTGCATCGGCGGTGAGTGCTTTTAATAAAAAGCCAAAGCGATTGTTTTTGTCGCTACCGAAACCAAAGGTAATACCATCACCTAATGAGCTAGCAATGGTGGTTGGGTTGCCGCTGAATAAACCAATAATACCAGCTGAACCACCAAAGTTACTTACGCCGATAGGCACCTGATTACTGTCGCTATTTTTTTCCCCACCTACGACTAATTGGGAAGAGAACTGTTTACCACGATTATCCGATATCTCCGCAATAATCGATTCCACTAACACCTGTGCTCGGCGAATATCGAGCTGGCGAATAATGGATTTCATACGACGCACTACATCCGGGCCAGCGGTAATGATTAGTGCATTAGTAGAGTCATCAGATTGAATATCAACTTCGTTGTTTTTTGATAAGGCTGTTATTTTTTTAGCTGTGCCTTTCTTGCTGCTCTTATCCTGACTTTTTTGCACGCCAGTTAATATAGTGACGATGTCGGATGCTTTTGCATATTTCAAATAAATAACATGCGTATTGCCAGCTTCGTTTTCTAATGGTGTATCCAGGTGTGCAATTGTGGCACGAATTTTTAGGCGAGCTGAGCGCTCACCACTCATTAAAATACTGTTTGTACGGTCATCCGCGGCGAGTGTTATTTTTTTCGCCTGTGCTGCTTTTCCACCACCGACTGCTTGTAATGAGTTAAGTATGCGCACCAGTTCTGAAGCCGAGGCATGTCTTAAAGGGATGATTTCTAGTTCGTCGCTTTCAGGCCGGTCGATATTTCTAATGATATTAACCAGTCGTTTAATGTTTGCTGCATGGTCTGTGATGATTAAGGTATTAGTTGGGTTGTAGGCAGCAAGGTGGCCCTGTTGGGGTACAAGCGGGCGAAGTATCGGTACAAGTTGTGCTGCCGGCACGTGATCCAGGGTGATTACTTTGGTGATAAACTGGTCACCAGAGCTGCTATTGCCTCTTACAACAGGCAAAGGACCTTGCTTGGCGTTTACTTCGGGGACAATTTTTATAATGCTACCAACGGGAACAGCGGCGTAACCGTGTACCTGTAATACGGATAGAAAGACTTCATATACTTCATTTTCCGACATGGTGTTTGATGACACCACGGTTACCTTGGCTTTTACACGGGGGTCTACAACAAAGTTTTTACCGGTGAATTTTGAGACGGTGCTAATCAGTGCACGAATATCGGCATCTTTTAAATTCAGGGTTATCTGATTTTCGGCTGAGTAAGCGATTTGGCTAAAAATTAAGCCAAGCGCCATCAAACAGCTACTAATGAATGCGCGTGCATGTCTCTTTGTTTTATATAGCGGATTGTCTGCACGCATATTGAGTGAGTCCTGGTATTTCAAAATAAGTATCTCAGTTTAAGGTATATCAAACTGCAGAGGTAGCTCTGCACCATTGCGTAATACCGTTAAATTAACCTGTTTAGCTTTCTGTAAACTGCGTAGTGCTTTAAGACCTTCATTTGGGCTATTTAGTTTAACGCCATTGATGGCCAATATGACATCGGAGGCCTGTATGCCAACGGCATCAAAAAGTGTGTTGTCACCCTGCGGTTTTAATCGATACCCGCGTAATTTGCCATTTTCCCGATAGGGAATAGGAATGGCATATTTTCCGAATGATGTTGGGTTTTTAAGGATGTTTTTGCGGATATCCCCTAGTGCGCTGCCCGGAGAAGATCTATCGATTGGTTTAGCTCTATTGGTGTCAGCAGACTTTATAAAGTTGTCACTGGAATCTTTGGGCATGCG
>Ga0316205_10005640_pt1 | contig 10284 bp, 5 predicted proteins | sample 3monthpyrite_MG_FD_204941 | JGI IMG/M metagenome (GOLD analysis project Ga0316205, IMG submission 204941) | Microbial mat bacterial communities from mineral coupon in-situ incubated in ocean water Damariscotta River, Maine, United States -... | ecosystem: Environmental > Aquatic > Marine >...
ATTAGTAAGATCGATAAAAAATGCACCCACGATCGGGATAACCAGAAATGCCTGAGGTGAAGGCCCATAGCGCAATGTAACCGCTTCAATGTTAGCTACTGCTGTGGGCGTTGCTCCCATACCGAAGCCACAATGACCGCCGGCCATTACCGCTGCGTCATAATTTCTTCCCATCACGGGATAGGTGACATAGATAGCGTATAAAACCATAGCAATCGTCTGTGCAGCAAGAATCAGCAATAGTGGTCCAGCTAGATCCAGTAATTGCCATAATTGTAACGACATAAATGCCATCGCCAGAGCCAGTGATAGTGTCAGTTTACTTAGAAGATCCAGAGTTGGTAGCTGTATGCGATATATACCGGTAACTTCACAGAGGTTTCTAATGATAACGCCAGCAAACAACGCCCATATAAAAGCAGGCAGTGTGATCGTTGCACCTTCCAACCAGGTAGCCATTAGATTACCAATAACCAGGCACACAATAATAGTAAACAACAGACCCAGAAATGATCGTAAAGTAACTTTCTCAGGTGGCGTTGCGTCCTCGGTTTCCACGATAGTGGCATTCAATTCCAGTGGTTGTAACTGATAGTGTTTGATCAGACGCTGCGAAACAGGTCCGCCAATTAAACCACCGATGATCAGTCCGAAAGTAGCACTGGCCAATGCAATTTCCATCGCGCCCTGAATATTCTGAAAACTACTGAAACGCTCGGCATACGCTGCACCGGTACCATGCCCACCCGATAAAGTCACCGAGCCGCTGAGCAAACCTATTGCGGGATGCAAATCCACACTGTAAGCCATCAGCGCACCCACCGCATTCTGCACAAGCAGGAATCCGGTCACCACCAGTAGAAATATCAGTAGATTGGATCCTCCTTTACGCAGGCGCCTGAAATCGGCGCTTAATCCCACGGTAGCAAAGAAGGCCAGCATCATAGGATTTCTCAAGCTGAGATCAAAGGTAATATCTGTCTGAAATTGACTATGCAGGATGGCAATTCCAAAAGCGAACACAATACCGCCGATGACTGGCACCGGAATGTTATAGTTGTGTAAAAAAGGAATCTTTGCCGATAAAAAGAAGCCAATAAACAAAATAGAAATTGCTACCAGTAATGAGGGTAATAACTCAACTTCAAACATCATTGTTGAAATCCATTCGTACGGTTACAGATCTGGAAAACGGAAATTAATATAATCAATTTTGGCATATAAAGCGTGAACGAGACTATCAATAAATAAACACCATTCATATTATAATTATCTTATCTTAATATACAATAACTTATATAATTTAGTTAATGTGTTTTATAGTATAAAAATCAGCAAGCATCCATCCAATTTATTTATTATGCCTGATTCCAATGATTGTTAAATTTTATCATTTATACATTGACTCCAGTGGTAATGATGAAAAGAATGCAATCAATCTTTTTTAAGTAAAAAAAATGCCAAGATCATGTCAATATCATGGATAATGAATTTAATTCGATATAATGGCGATTATTTGCCGTCGACTGGATGCCATATCATGTTGAAACGATACCTGTTTATCATTGTTATTTTAATAACACACACCGCCTGTACTGATCAGGATTTATTAAAAGTAGTAGGCAATCTGGAGTGGGACAGGCTGGAACTGACTGCGGAAAATGCTGAGCCCATTGTAGAAATACTGGTCAGGGAAGGGGAGCACATAAAAGCCGGTCAGGTCATCTTACGCATGGATACAGAACGTGCGCAAGCGCAGGTGGATGAAGCCATAGCATCAGTGAACCAGGCTAAATCAAAGCTTGCAGAACTAGTGCGTGGAGCACGGGAAGAAAAAATTACTGAAATGCGTGCCCGACTGAAGGGAGCGGAAAGTGAAGCACAGTCAGCCATCAATGAACTGGCACGTCAAAGTACGCTGGTACAAAAAAAGCTCGCAAGTTCCGAGACGCTCGATACTTCAAGAGCACAACGAGACAAGTCCATCGCCAATCGCGATGCTATCAAGGCTGAATTACAGGCATTAATCACCGGGACTACTATCGAGGAACTGGATCAGGCAAAGGCGTTCACAACACAGGCTGAAGCTCATGTACGCTTGTTACAGGTTAATATGGAACGTTTAAGCGTACGGGCACCGCAAGATGGCTGGCTCGACAATCTTCCATACAAACTGGGAGAACGCCCCAAGGCAGGTGCAGTGGTCGCTGTCATGCTGGCGGGAACTACGCCGTATGCCCGCGTCTATGTGCCCGAACCATTACGGGCAAAAATCACATCAAAGACTCGTGCAAAAGTCTATATTGATGGAATCAACAATCCATTCGACGGACATGTACGCATGATGAGTAAAGACCCAGTATTCACACCCTATTATTCACTTACCCAGCATGATCGATCGCGTCTGAGCTATCTCGCCGAGATAACACTTGATATGAAAGATGATTACAGTTTACTGTCAGGCGTCCCTCTCGAAGTCGTTTTTATGAATGATGGCCAGGCACTGCACTAGGATTGCCGGTAATGAAAAATGAACCCGCAATTCAGGCCCATGGGCTTACGCGACGCTTTGGAGAACTCGTTGCCGTTGATCATGTGAATCTTGTTATTCCCAAAAATACTATTTATGGTTTTCTTGGCCCTAATGGTTCAGGTAAGTCGACGACCATTCGCATGCTATGTGGATTGTTAACACCTACTGAAGGTGACGCTGAGGTATTAGGCTATCGGGTTCCTGAACAGGCAGAAATTCTGAAACAAAGAATAGGTTACATGACACAAAAGTTTTCCTTGTACGAAGACCTTAGCGTACGTGAAAATCTGGAATTTATGTCCCGTATCTATTGCATACCCAGGGCTATACGCAAGCAGCGCGTCGAAGAAGCCCTTGCAATCTATGATCTGGAGAATCACGTCAGACAATTCGCCGGTACATTGAGTGGCGGACAGAAACAGCGTCTGGCACTGGCTGCAGCCACTTTGCACAAACCTGACTTATTATTACTCGATGAGCCAACCAGTGCAGTGGACCCCAGGTCCAGGCGAAATTTCTGGGACAATCTGTTTGCCCTGGTTGATCAAGGCGCCACCATACTGGTTTCCACCCACTATATGGACGAGGCAGAACGATGTCATCGTATTGCTATTCTGGATCATGGGCAGGTTGCGGCCGAAGGTACGCCAACCGAACTAATGAAAACGATGGACAGCAATGTCATAGAAGTCGAATCACAACAACCCATGCAGGTGCGTGCAGCTTTAGAAAATTACACGGACATAAACAGCGTGACGCAACTGGGTGCCTTGTTACGCGTACTGGTGAATAAATCAGTAGCCGACCCCATCGACCACATAAAAGACAGACTTGAACAAAATAAACTTGTCGTCAATATCAATACAACCCACCCAAGTCTTGAAGATGTATTTGTTACTGCGACAAACAAGCCAACTCATCCTGAAACCGGGGTCAATCCATGAAATGTTTTACGCGCCTGTTTGCCATTATTGGCAAGGAAGCTCTACAGCTGCGTCGTGATCGACTCACTTTTGGCATGATATTCGGCATTCCCATGCTACAAATTATCTTGTTTGGATTTGCTATCAATACTGATGTTCGACATCTGCGTGCCGCTGTTGCAGATCAATCTACTACTCAATTATCGCGCCAATTGATAGCTGATATGCAGGCAACTCAGGTGATTGATGTAGTGACGCAGGCTAATACTGGGGAAGAATTAAAAAATTTACTGGATCGTGGCGATGTACATGTAGGTGTCCTGATACCAGCTGATTTTGAAAGACGCATACAACAGAAAGACCGGGCTGCCGTACAATTACTGGTTGATGGGAGTGATCCGATCGTACTTGCAACAGCACGTGGCCTGACCGGGATGCAATTCCTTCAGCATACCGACGATAGTTATAATCAGGCGCCACGCTTGTTTGAGGTCAGGAATTATTATAATCCGGAAAGAAGGTCTTCCGTTTTTGTAGTGCCAGGCTTGATCGGCGTAATCCTCACCATGACCATGGTGTTGTTTACTGCAGTAGCCATTGTACGTGAACGCGAAAGGGGGAACCTGGAATTACTCATCAATACACCGATCAAAACGGCTGAATTGATGATTGGCAAGATTATACCCTATGTTTTAATCGGACTTATTCAGGTAAGCCTGATTTTGTTTTTAGGGGTTAAGCTGTTTCATGTTCCGGTAGTTGGGTCGTTGGTTGATGTTTACCTGGCCGCTCTGTTATTTATTTTTGCCAACCTTACCCTTGGCCTGGTGATATCCACTCTGGCAAAAAACCAGTTCCAGGCGATGCAAATGACTTTTTTCTTTTTCCTGCCTTCAATTTTATTATCCGGTTTCATGTTCCCCTTTGATGGTATGCCGCGTATAGCACAACATATAGCTGAAATACTTCCATTGACCCATTTTGTGCGCTTGATTCGCGGCATACTGTTACGCGGAGCGGAACTGGTTTCTCTTTTACCTGAAGTCTATGCACTTTGCATTTTCATGGTGCTGACGATAATGTTAGCCATTTTCCGTTTCAATAAGCGTCTGGACTGAGCTTACAATATAAGTTACAAGTATTTATCGCTTGATCGTGTACAATATATCTGCGCCCTGGTATTCACCGCTCTCAGCTTCAATTTGCCATTTCTCCGATAATTGATAACGCGCCGTCAGTGTATTGATGGCATCAATAAGACCGACTCCATAGCTAATGTAAAGTTTGGGTGATAAATAGCGTCCCATAACCAGGGATGCCTGATTACCGTCATCTGAACTTTCAACCCGAAACTCATCCAGCTGAAATTTATCACCCAGTATACGGGCAATACGATCACCGCCGCTTAAACCCAGGGCGAGTGCGGCATTCGACATCATGGCGCCCTCCTTGCCAGAAGCACTTTCAATAGGTCGACCTAGTAAAAGATAAGAGAGCACCTCGGTTTGACCCATGGTGGGATTTGAAAAGAGTTCCAGTTTAGGCTGATTGAGACTGCCTCTGACCTTTACACCTGCAGTTATATTATCCACGCGGCGTACTGCCTGAATGTCCAGGCCGGGATTAGTCAGTGGTCCACCCGTAAACAACAAGCGACCTTGCTCAACCTCCAGCCGTTGGCCATAGGCACGGTAGCGTCCTTCGGGAATATTAATTTCGCCCGTAGCTTTAGTTAACTGACCAGGCTCATCTTCCAATAACAGACTGCCACCTAACAAGCCTTCAAAACCAAAGCCATAGAAATTAACCCGCTTGCCAAGAGTGATGCGTATTTTATTAATAATAGACCACTTTTGCCCTTGTGATTGCTCACCACCTATGATGACTGCATCATTAGAGACACGTGCAGCTGTAGTGACATCATTTGGTTGCAGTTTTGCATAGGGAATCTCTACATTTCCTGTAGTTTCAATAGTGTGCTTTTCTATTTTAACTTGTAAATCAGGCGAAATTTGTACTTGTGCTTCTGGAATGCGCGCCACTTCAATATTCTCACCTTTGATACTCATAATAGTGGGCCAACCAGCATTCTTATCCAATAGTGTATAACCACTAATAGCCAATGCGCCTTCACCGGAATGAGCTTCGAGATTAAAGTTGAATTTTTCCAGGTCTTTACTTTCACCCTTGATATTTAGTTGAGTAATTGTCAGACCGAGTTTTGGTATTCGCAGTGTACCATTTAGCAAATTGGCACTGCCACGTAGCCTGGGTTGAGCCAATGTTCCACCGACACCTAAATTAATGTCCACATGCCCTTTGAGATCCTGAATGTCTGGAACAAATGATTCTACTAATCCGAGATCCTGTATATTCAACTGTGCACTGGCTTGCAAAGGCTGGCTCTGGTCGATCGGTGTAATAAGCTGCGCACCGGGCAATGACAATTGACCTTTTAACTGGTCGCCACTACTCATAAGGATATCAGCATTCGCCTCTAATCCTGTTCTGGTCATTGCAATTTTTATTTGTCCACTACGATATTCCCATTGATCTCGTTCCCCTTCTAAAACGGGATAAATGACTGAACCTGATGGTAGTTCAATTTGAACAGTGCCAAATAGCTGCCCAGGAGCTGGAAGTGTTAAATCTGCCGTTGCATTGACAACACCATTAAGTTTCATTTCTTGTGGCAACCAGTGAGCAAATATCATCAGTGGTAATTTATTGATCTCTGTTCGGGAAAGCCATATTGAATTCTTACGGTCAACAGTCGAACAGAGCTTGCCTTCTTTATTGTTATGCCAACAAAGCCGGCCAATATCGATAGATTTTTCATTGAAATTAATTGAGACGGGAGAGGTCAACTGCCAATCGGTAAAATCTTTACTATGCAAATCTGCCCGTTGCAAATGTCCACGCCAGCCTTTTGTTTGAGGCTCACCGATGAGTTCAATATGTGTACTCACAGTGTCGGAAATAGCGATCATTTTCATGTGTTGCCTGTCAGCATCAACATCCAATGAGCTAAGCGCATAATCATTAAATTTCAGTGCTTGCGCAGCCAGTTTGAAATCAACTTTCTGCCATATGAATAAATCTGCAGCTAACGTGCCATCGATAGCACCTATTTCATAAGTCAATAACTTTAACGCCTTACCATTAAACGAAGCTTCGACAAATGGACTGGAAAGCGAAGCACTGACCTGACCTTTTGCATGCAGTTGACCTTTGGTATCGGGATGAAGCTCAGTCAGGTTATTGGATGCGATATTCCAGTTGAGTTTTAATGTTTTACCCACCTGTCCCTGTAAGTTAACTTTGGTACTACCGGAGAGAACCTCAAATTGCGTAATATCGAGTCTGTCACCACGCCAGTTAGCCTGGCTGCGTAGTGATACAGGTAAATTCCGCAACTTGCCACTTACCTGAGCAATGTCTACATTAGCAATCCATTGATCATTTTCCAAACGACCCGAGCTGGTTAATTTTCCATTAAGCTGCCCTGGCCATTGAGGCCATAGGCCGCCAGGATCAATACCGCTGGCAATGACCTCCGCAGACCAGCTTAGCTTTTGTGCCCAGTTGAGTTGACCTGTAGCGAGCGCCTCACCCTTCAGGGCCTTAACCTGTATAGATTGAAAATTTAAGCCATCAAGGTTCCCCACAGCATTCACTTGCCAGGTAGAAGACAGGATATCTGGCCGTGGGCTATCGCTATCCAGTTTAATCTGATATTGATCGAGATTACCTTCCAGCACTCCCTTACCATGAGCACTATTGAACCAGTACTGCTCTTGAGCAGGCCAACGCAGGTTTTCCCAATTCAAAGCCAGTTTGATATTGCCGCCCTGTTTACCTGGCTGCCACAAGCCACTGGCATTTATTTTTGTATTGTTTCGCGGTGCTTGCAGATTTAAACGTTCTATCAGAATCGAATAGTCACTCTGTTGTTGCAATTTAAAGTCAGCATTAAACTGGCCCAGTTCAGCATGTTCAGCTTTCAATACTCCTTCTAGTTTAGCCGTATTAATATCGCCCTCAGCATTGATTGTCATAACACCCGTCAGGGCAGGCCAGTTCGCCATTAATTGTGTCGTATCAATATTTTTGGTCTGGAGTTTGGCATGCCAGTTTAGCTGGCCAAGAAAATCCATTATTTCGCCGTCCAGTGATAGTGCCAATGGTTCATTGAATTGTTGTTTTATTTGGCTCAACTTCATATCACCAACTAACTGACCCTTACCGCTTAATATTTTTTCTGACGGGAGTCTAGTCTGCCAGCTGATTTTGAAGTCATGAGGATACTGTTTTACTGGCTTCACCCAGCCCTGAATATAGAGCTGGAAGGAATCGGCAATAATATCGAGTTTTTTTATATTAATCTGACTAAAAAGGGTAGAGGCATCCAGGTTGATTTTTTTCAGTTTAATAACTTGTTCGTCCTGATGAATACTCAAGCCGTTAATTACTGCATCTTTCAAAGCTACACGCCATGGTAAATCGATCTCGGGCAACACCAGGGGTTGTTCTGTATTAGTTGCCTTGGGTAAAACAATATCGAGAGCTTCTATAATAATGAGGCTGATGTTAACTCTGGCTGTCAATAACGAACGTGGAGTCCAATCAATAACGATCTGGTCTGCTTTAATATGAGTAGCATCCTGACTATACTCGACATCCGTCAGTGTAATTGGGCCAATTAATCTGCCTTTTATTACTTGTACACTTAACTCAGCTGGCAGATAGGATTTAGCCTCAGCATACACCCAACGCAAACCACTCTCGGTGACTGTCAACCAGGTTAACAACATGGCAACAGGCAGTAAGAATACAGCCGTTAATATAAGACCTCGTTTCATAAATCCGGGCCTATATTAATATGTAGTCGCCAGGGGTGGCCGTCACGGCTGACGGCATTGGCGAGATCAATACGTATTGCACCGACTGGTGATTTCCAGCGGAATCCAAAACCTGCACCATGCTCCAGCTCATCACCAAAATCATCAATCGCGTTTCCGACATCATAAAACAAAGCAGCGCCCCATTTACTGGAGAAACTATGTTCATATTCAATACTGCCGAGCACCAGGTAACGGCCACCAATCACCTCGCCATTAGCGTCTTTAGGACCGAGCGACTCATATTTATAACCACGTACGCTTTGGGCACCGCCCGCGAAAAAACGTATCGTAGAAGGTAGTTGGTGAAATTCCTGCGTCCAGGTTGCACCCAGTTTTCCAGAAGTAATGATACGGTCATTCCGGCCTAGTGGAGATATGGTTTTTATACCGCCTTGAAATTGGAAAAAATCTGTATCGGAGATTAATTGTTTGCTAGCTCCGCGTAAACTGATATCCAGACGTAGACCATCTATTGTATAGATTACCCCCTGTCCCCAAGTGCGGCTCCAGCTGACACCAGGAATCAACAGGTCAGAGACGCCACGATCTTCTGCAATGACAAACTTCTCCTGTTGATAGTTAAGGAATATTGACTCACGCCAGGTGTTGCGTGTGCGATTCAGACTGACACCGATAGTTTTTACCGTACTATCACTACTTTCCGTCTTTTCATTGTCGATCTCAGCAGTGTATACGATCTGGTCGGTTCTTGGATTCATTACCGGTACACGGTAATGAGCACTGACTCTATAGCCAATTTCAGATACTTCTGCTTCAGTATCAAAACGATGGCCGCGGTCGTTAAAAGGCGACACTTTCCAACCAAATTTGGTGCGCACACCTGTGTTGGTACCGTAACCGAGCCCTATACTGTATTGATGGCGCTTGCGTGGTCTAAGCTCAATGTTGACAGGAATATCAATAGAATCAATTTGCGCTTGTCCTGGTGAGACTTCAACGGATTGAAAATACTCTGTATCATTCAAGGCTTGTTGTAAATCAATCAGTTCAGCCAGATTATAAGGAGAACCTTTTTCAAAGGGAATATATCGACGCAATAATGCAGGATCGAGCACGTCCTGTTTCAATATCATCTCGCCGAATCGATAACGTGGACCACCATCGTAGTTTAGGTTGACACGTGCTTCATATTTATCAAGATCAATTTCCACTCGATGCTCAACAAAGCGAGCACTGAAGTAACCTCGCTCTGCTGCAAGCCTGGCAAGATCTGTTTTCAGCTTTTCATAGACAAGGTGGTTAAATACTCCACCGATGTGTAATGGAGGTTTCTGTATCAGTGTTTGAAATTCAGGATCATTGCGCATTTCCTCACTTATTACAAAGTTGAACTGTCCAATACGAAGTGCGGGTCCAGGATCAATATTATAGGTTACCTGCCATTGTTTGGGGGCTGGTTGAGTTAATTTTGACTCAATGTTAGGACGGTAAAAACCATATGGCTGTAACGCATCAGAAATTTCCTTAGGTGACCTTTTATGTAATCGACGCAAGCGGGCTTCACTTAACAAGGCATGATTTTTTTGCTGCTCAATACTCAGAAACAGGCGAACATTACTGGCAATATCATCACTAACGCCATTAATATCAACCTTGAGATTAATTTGCGCAAAAGTTGGACTAATGTAAAGGCAACTGAGAAAAACCATCAGTAAGCGCTGCATGAAGTACACCCGGTTCATTAAATACTCATATTGCCTGTATGTAGATAGATCATTAACAATCCGTTATATTAACAAGGACTTATTGATGTTACCAGATATGTGGTAATCGTGGGACAAGAAATTTTTAATACATTGCGTTTCGCCATCATTGTGACACTAATCCCGCTAAAAACCAGCGAAAGTATGGGCCATACTTTTAGAGTATGATGATGGTTCAACCGTCCATTCCTCCTGGATAT
>Ga0316205_10005642_pt1 | contig 10282 bp, 8 predicted proteins | sample 3monthpyrite_MG_FD_204941 | JGI IMG/M metagenome (GOLD analysis project Ga0316205, IMG submission 204941) | Microbial mat bacterial communities from mineral coupon in-situ incubated in ocean water Damariscotta River, Maine, United States -... | ecosystem: Environmental > Aquatic > Marine >...
CTTGTAAGAGGAAATGATGTTGTTGAAAATTAAAGGATTTTAAATAATTGCGAGAGTAGCTCAGTTGGTAGAGCGTCAGCCTTCCAAGCTGAATGTCGCCGGTTCGAACCCGGTCTCTCGCTCTATATTTAGCCGGTGTAGCTCAGGGGTAGAGCGTTTCCTTGGTAAGGAAGAGGCCACGGGTTCAAATCCCGTCATTGGCTCTATAAAGAATATTAATTTGAACACTAATATTATTATATAACTAAGATTAAATTTTAAATCATGGCAAAAGGAAATTTCGATCGTTCCAAACCGCACTTAAACATAGGTACAATTGGGCACGTAGATCACGGAAAAACAACTTTAACAGCTGCTATTACTAAAGTATTGGCAGATGCAGGATTATCATCAGCAATGTCATTTGACCAAATTGATAATGCTCCTGAAGAAAAAGAAAGAGGTATTACAATTAATACATCTCACGTAGAGTACGCTACAGCTAATCGTCACTATGCTCACGTTGACTGTCCAGGTCACGCGGATTATGTGAAGAACATGGTAACTGGTGCTGCTCAAATGGATGGTGCTATCTTAGTAGTTGCTGCTACTGATGGTCCAATGCCACAAACTCGTGAGCACATCCTTTTAGGACGTCAGGTAGGAATTCCTCGTATGGTTGTATTCATGAATAAAGTGGATATGGTTGATGATGAAGAGCTATTAGAATTAGTAGATATGGAGATTAGAGATTTATTATCTTTCTACGAGTACGATGGAGATAATGGACCTGTAATTGCTGGGTCTGCTTTAGGCGCACTTAATGGTGAGCAAAAATGGGTTGATTCTGTAATGGAATTAATGGAAGCTGTAGATTCTTGGATTGAATTACCAAAAAGAGATGTTGAGAAAGATTTCTTAATGCCAATTGAAGATGTATTCTCTATTACTGGTCGTGGTACTGTTGCTACTGGTCGTATTGAAACGGGTATTGCTAACACTGGTGATGCTGTAGATATCATAGGTATGGGAGCTGAGAAATTAACTTCTACTATTACTGGAATCGAGATGTTCCGTCAAATCCTTGATAGAGGTGAGGCTGGAGATAATGCAGGTATCTTATTAAGAGGTATTGAGAAAAGTCAAATCTCAAGAGGGATGGTAATCTGTAAACCAGGTTCTGTAACTCCTCATGCTAAGTTTAAAGCTGAGGTTTATGTTCTTAAAAAAGAAGAAGGTGGTCGTCATACGCCATTTCATAATAACTATCGTCCACAGTTTTACGTACGTACAACTGATGTAACAGGTAACATTGGCTTGCCTGATGGAGTTGAAATGGTTATGCCTGGAGATAACTTAACTATTTCTGTTGAGCTTCACCAACCAATTGCACTAAACGTAGGTTTACGTTTTGCAATACGTGAAGGTGGTAGAACAGTAGGTGCTGGTCAGGTAACTGAGATTTTAGACTAATAAAAGTTTAATAAATATTAAGAAAAGGTGTTCCGATTTATCGGAATGCCTTGACTTATATTTACGGGTTTAGCTCAGTTGGTAGAGCACTGGTCTCCAAAACCAGGTGTCGGGAGTTCGAGTCTCTCAACCCGTGCAAATAGAATGGCGAGACGAGAAGTTTACATTGAGTGTAGTCGAAGTGTGTCTTTCAACTCGCGCAAATAAATAACAAAGGTAAGATTTGATTTTTTATTAAATGTTTAATCGAGCCAGCACTGAGCAATTGCAAAGTGAGTAAATAATAAACAGATGGCAGGTATAGTAAATTATATAAAAGAGTCTTTTGGAGAACTAAAGAATAATGTGAGTTGGACACCTTGGGCAGAGGCGCAAAGTTTAACCATTTTGGTAGCTGTGTTTTCTATTATTTTTTCTTTAGCTATTTGGGGTGTTGACACTGTGTTTAGCAAAGTTATTAAAGCATATTTTAATTGGATCGGTTAAAAGATTTTAAAATGACAGAGAATAGTGTTGCAAAAAAATGGTATGTCGTTAGAGTTGTAAGCGGTCAGGAAAACAAAATCAAGGCTTATATAGAAAATGAAATTTCTAGATTAAAGCTAACTGATTTTGTGGAGCAAATTTTAGTACCTACCGAGAAAGTGATTCAAATCCGTAAGGGAAAAAAAGTACATAAAGAAAAAGTGTATTTCCCTGGGTATATAATGATTCAAGCTAATTTAAGTGGAGAAATACCACATATTATAAAATCTATTACTAACGTAATTGGTTTTTTAGGTGAAACAAAAGGCGGGGATCCTGTGCCATTAAGGCAATCTGAAATAAACAGAATGTTAGGTAAAGTTGATGAGTTGTCTGTAGAAGCGGATAGTAATGTGGCTATTCCTTTTACCAAAGGAGAAACTGTTAAAGTTATTGATGGTCCATTTAATGGATTTGATGGTACTATTGAAAATATAAATGAAGAAAAGCGTAAGCTAGAAGTAATGGTTAAGATTTTTGGAAGAAAGACACCATTAGAGCTAAGCTATATGCAAGTAGAGAAAATATAATTGTTACACATATATTATATAAGTTTTTAAAGCTTCCATTTTAAAAGCCTATTAAATTAAATTTAAAAAATGGCAAAAGAGTTAAGTAAAGTAGTTAAACTACAAGTTAGGGGAGGTGCAGCGAATCCGTCGCCACCGGTTGGACCCGCTTTAGGTGCCGCTGGAGTTAATATCATGGAATTCTGTAAGCAGTTTAATGCTAGAACCCAAGATAAACCTGGTAAAGTATTACCAGTTGTGATTTCTGTTTACAAAGACAAATCATTTGATTTTGTAATAAAGACACCACCTGCAGCAGTACAATTATTGGAAGCGGCCAAAGTAAAAAAAGGTTCGGGAGAACCAAATAGAAAAAAAGTAGCTAAAGTTTCTTGGGATCAAGTTAGAACCATAGCTGAGGATAAGATGGTAGATTTAAATGCATTTACTGTTGGTTCTGCTATGAAAATGGTAGCAGGAACTGCTAGATCTATGGGTATAACAATTAGAGGTGGAGAAGCCCCTAATTAATCTAAAAATTTTGAAATGGCAAGATTAACAAAAAAACAAAAAGAAGCAGTAGCTAAAATCGATAAAACTAAGTTTTATAGTTTAGAAGAGGCTTGTGCTTTAGTAAAGGAAGTAACAAACACAAAGTTTGATGCTTCAGTAGATTTGGCTGTGCGTTTAGGAGTAGATCCTAGAAAAGCAAACCAAATGGTAAGAGGCGTGGTATCATTACCACATGGTACAGGAAAAGATGTAAAAGTATTAGCATTAGTGACTCCAGATAAGGAAGCTGAAGCTAAAGAAGCTGGTGCAGATTTCGTTGGTTTAGAAGAATACCTTGAGAAAATTAAAGGTGGTTGGACAGACGTTGACGTAATTATTACTATGCCAAGTGTAATGGGAAAACTAGGCCCTTTAGGTAGAGTATTGGGACCAAGAGGTTTAATGCCAAACCCTAAAACAGGTACAGTTACTATGGATGTAGCAAAAGCTGTTACTGAAGTTAAGGCTGGTAAAATTGACTTTAAAGTTGATAAAACAGGAATCGTTCATGCAGCAATTGGAAAAGCATCTTTTAGTGCTGATAAAATTGTAGGTAATGCAAATGAATTATTACAAACACTAATGAAGTTGAAACCAACTTCTTCAAAAGGAGTTTACGTAAAGAGTATTTTTATGTCAAGTACCATGAGCCCTAGTGTTGCGATAGATCCTAAAATATAATTAGTAGTTAAGATTTTATTATGACAAGAGAAGAAAAATCACAAGTAATTGAAGAGTTAACTGCTCAATTAACAGAAAATGCAAATATCTATTTAACAGATATTTCAGGATTAAACGCAGGAACTACTTCAAACTTACGTCGTGCTTGTTTTAAAGCAAACGTTAAGTTAGCAGTTGTTAAAAATACCTTGCTTGAGAAAGCAATGGAAGCATCAGATAAAGAATTTGGAGAATTACCTTCTACATTAAAAGGTAACACTTCAGTTATGTATTCTGAGACTGGAAACGCACCAGCAAAAGTAATTAAAGCTTTTAGAAAAAAATCTGAAAAACCGCTATTAAAAGGCGCTTTTATAGAAGAAGCAATTTACTTAGGTGACGACCAATTGGATATGTTAGTAGATATTAAATCTAGAGAAGAACTTATTGGAGATATTATTGGATTATTACAATCTCCTGCTAAGAACGTTGTTTCAGCGCTTCAATCTAGTGGTGGTAAACTATCAGGTATCCTTAAAACATTATCTCAAAAAGAGGGATAATATTAATACGTACGCACTTTTTACAAAATAAATTAAATTACAAAATTATTAAAACGATAGAAAAATGGCAGATTTAAAAGAATTCGCAGAACAGTTAGTAAACTTAACAGTAAAAGAGGTTAACGAATTAGCTGGAATATTAAAAGAAGAATATGGTATCGAGCCTGCTGCTGCTGCAGTAGCTGTTGCTGCTGGTGGTGCTGCCGCTGGAGGTGAAGCTGCAGAAGAGCAAACAGAATTTGATGTAATCCTTAAAGCCGCTGGTGGTTCTAAATTAGCAGTTGTAAAATTAGTTAAAGAATTAACTGGTTTAGGATTAAAAGAAGCTAAAGGTTTAGTTGATGATGCACCAAGCGCAATTAAAGAAGGTGTTTCTAAAGACGAAGCTGAAGGTCTTAAGACTTCTTTAGAAGAAGCAGGAGCTGAGGTTGAGCTTAAGTAAGCTTAACTAACCTACAAAATATGGTTTAGGTCTGTCCCACAAAAAGCGGGATATGACCTAAACCCTTTTGTGTATATAAAAGTAATGTACACGCAAATATTTTATTTTAATCAAAATTTCGTCCGTCGATGTTAGCAACTAAAGCTGAAAGATTAAATTTCTCGTCTATTAAAAATAGAACAGAATATCCAGATTTCTTGGATATTCAGATTAAATCCTTCCAGGATTTTTTCCAGTTAGAAACAAAATCAGAAGAAAGAGGTAGTGAAGGGTTATACAACACCTTCATGGAAAACTTCCCGATTACAGATACCCGTAATCAATTTGTATTGGAATTTTTGGATTATTTTATCGATCCACCAAGATACGCAATAGAAGAATGTATAGAAAGAGGATTAACATATAGTGTTCCACTTAAGGCTAGACTAAAATTATATTGTACAGACCCTGAACATGAGGATTTCGAGACCATTGTCCAGGATGTGTACTTAGGTACAATCCCTTATATGACGCCTAGTGGTACGTTTTGTATCAATGGCGCAGAACGTGTTGTCGTTTCTCAATTACATCGTTCTCCTGGTGTGTTCTTTGGACAATCTTTCCATGCTAATGGAACAAAATTATACTCTGCTAGAGTAATACCATTTAAAGGTTCTTGGATTGAGTTTGCTACAGACATCAACCAAGTAATGTATGCTTACATTGACAGAAAGAAAAAATTACCTGTTACAACCCTTTTTAGAGCTATTGGATTTGAAAGAGATAAAGATATTCTTGAAATATTTGATCTTGCCGAAGAAATAAAAGTATCTAAATCTGGACTTAAAAAAGTTCTAGGTCGTAAGTTGGCAGCCCGTGTACTTAATACATGGCATGAAGATTTCGTTGATGAAGATACTGGAGAAGTAGTATCTATAGAACGTAACGAAATTGTTTTAGATAGAGACACTGTTCTTGATAAAGAGAATGTTGAAGAAATTCTTGAAGCTGGCGTAAAAACGATTCTTTTACATAAAGAAGATGGCGATTCTGGTGATTATGCAATTATTCATAACACACTTCAAAAAGATCCAACAAACTCTGAAAAAGAAGCTGTTGAACATATTTACCGTCAACTACGTAATGCTGAGCCGCCAGATGAGGAAACAGCACGTGGTATTATTGATAAGCTTTTCTTTAGTGATCAACGTTATAACTTAGGTGAAGTTGGTCGTTATAGAATGAACAAAAAATTAGGTCTTGATATTGGGATGGATAAGCAAGTGCTTACCAAAGTAGATATTATTACTATTATAAAATATTTAATAGAGTTAATCAATTCTAAAGCAGAGATTGATGATATTGATCACTTGTCTAACCGTCGTGTACGTACCGTTGGTGAGCAATTATCTTCTCAGTTTGGTGTAGGTTTAGCCCGTATGGCACGTACTATTCGTGAACGAATGAATGTTCGAGATAACGAAGTATTTACACCTATTGACTTGATTAATGCAAAAACATTATCGTCTGTAATTAATTCTTTCTTTGGTACCAACCAGTTATCTCAGTTCATGGATCAAACCAATCCGCTTGCAGAGATTACGCATAAGCGTCGTTTATCGGCATTAGGACCTGGAGGTTTATCTAGAGAAAGAGCAGGATTTGAGGTTCGTGATGTACACTATACGCATTATGGTCGTTTATGTCCAATTGAAACTCCTGAAGGACCAAACATTGGTTTAATATCGTCACTTTCGGTATTTGCCAAAGTGAACTCCATGGGATTCATTGAAACACCTTATAGAAAAGTTGACAATGGTGTTGTAGATATAAAAGGAACACCAATATATTTAAGTGCAGAAGAAGAAGAAGAACAATTAATTTCTCAAGCTAATATTCCTGTTGATGAAAACGGTAAGATATTAGAAGATAAAGTAATTGCACGTATGGAAGGTGATTTTCCAGTTGTAGAGCCAACAGATGTACATTATACAGATGTTGCACCTAACCAGATTTCATCTATTTCGGCTTCGTTAATTCCGTTTTTGGAACATGATGATGCCAACCGTGCATTGATGGGATCTAATATGATGCGTCAAGCGGTACCATTATTATTACCTGAATCACCAATTGTTGGTACAGGATTAGAGCGTCAAGTAGCTTCAGATTCTAGAGTATTAATTAATGCAGAAGGTGATGGTGTAGTTCAATATGTAGATGCTAACGAAATAGTAATTAAATATAACCGTACCGAAGAAGAGGCTATGGTTAGTTTTGAGAGCGATACAAAAACATATCCTTTAACAAAGTTTAGAAAAACAAATCAAGGCACTTCAGTTAACCTTAAACCTATAGTACAAAAAGGGGATAAAGTAACTAAAGGACAAGTTTTGTGTGAAGGTTATGCCACTCAAAAAGGAGAATTAGCTTTAGGTAGAAATATGAAAGTAGCCTTTATGCCTTGGAAAGGGTATAACTTTGAGGATGCGATTGTAATTTCTGAAAAGGTTGTACGTAATGATATATTTACATCAATTCATATTGATGAATATTCTTTAGAAGTTAGAGACACAAAACTTGGTAATGAGGAGTTAACAAACGATATTCCTAACGTTTCAGAAGAGGCTACAAAAGACCTTGATGAAAACGGAATGATTCGTGTTGGTGCCGAAATTAAACCAGGTGATATCCTTATTGGAAAAATTACTCCAAAGGGAGAATCTGATCCAACTCCTGAAGAAAAATTACTAAGAGCAATTTTTGGTGATAAAGCTGGCGATGTAAAAGATGCATCTTTAAAAGCATCACCGTCTTTACATGGTGTAGTAATTAATAAAAAATTATTTGCTAGAGCTATTAAAGATAAGCGTAAGAGAGCTCAAGATAAAGAAGATATTACACAGTTAGAAAATGTTTACTATAACAAGTTTGATAACTTACAAGAAGTACTAATTGAAAAATTATTTGCTATTGTTAGTGGCAAGACTGCACAAGGTGTATTTAATGATTTAGGTGAAGAAGTTTTCCCGAAAGGAAAGAAGTTCACATTAAAAATGTTAAATGCTGTTGATGATTATGCACATTTAGTCTCTGGAAAATGGACAACAGATAACAATACAAATAAGCTTGTTTCTGAACTAATCCATAACTATAAGATTAGAGAAAATGATTTACAAGGAGCATTAAGACGTGAGAAGTTTACAATCTCTGTTGGAGATGAGTTACCAGCAGGAATCATTAAACTAGCTAAAGTTTATATTGCTAAAAAGCGTAAGCTTAAAGTAGGGGATAAAATGGCTGGACGTCATGGTAACAAAGGTATTGTTGCACGTATTGTACGTCAAGAAGATATGCCTTTCTTAGAAGATGGAACACCAGTTGATATTGTATTGAACCCGCTTGGTGTACCTTCTCGTATGAATATTGGTCAGATTTACGAAACTGTATTAGGATGGGCAGGACAAAATTTAGGACGCAAATATGCAACACCTATTTTTGATGGGGCCACTTTAGATCAAATTAACGGATTTACAGACGAAGCTGGAATTCCGAGATTTGGTCATACTTATCTTTATGATGGTGGTACAGGATCTCGTTTTGATCAACCTGCAACAGTAGGAGTTATCTATATGTTAAAATTAGGACATATGGTTGACGATAAGATGCACGCACGTTCAATAGGACCTTACTCTTTAATTACACAACAGCCACTTGGTGGTAAAGCACAATTTGGTGGTCAACGTTTTGGAGAAATGGAAGTTTGGGCGCTAGAAGCTTATGGAGCATCAGCAACATTAAGAGAAATATTAACTGTAAAGTCTGATGATGTAATTGGTAGAGCCAAAACTTACGAAGCAATCGTAAAAGGTGAACCAATGCCAGAACCTGGATTACCAGAATCTTTCAACGTATTAATGCACGAATTGAAAGGACTTGGGTTAGACATTAGATTAGAAGAATAATTAAATTCATTATCACAACCATATATTATGGCAAGAAATCAAGATAAGAATACAGTACAGAGATTTAGTAAAATCTCAATTGGTTTAGCATCTCCAGAGAAAATTCTAGGCGCATCTCGAGGAGAGGTTTTAAAACCAGAAACTATAAATTATAGAACACATAAACCAGAACGTGATGGTTTATTCTGTGAGCGTATTTTTGGTCCTGTAAAGGATTTTGAATGTGCTTGTGGTAAATATAAAAGAATTCGTTACAAGGGTATTATTTGTGACCGTTGTGGTGTAGAAGTAACAGAGAAAAAAGTACGTCGTGATCGTGTAGGGCACATTAATTTAGTAGTTCCTGTCGCTCATATTTGGTACTTCCGTTCTCTACCAAATAAAATTGGATACCTCCTTGGATTACCATCTAAGAAGTTAGACATGATTATTTATTATGAACGTTATGTAGTAATCCAACCTGGTAATGCTAAAAACGTTGAAGGTGAACCAGTTCAAAAAATGGATTTCTTAACCGAAGAAGAATACTTAAATATTCTTGAAACACTTCCACAAGAAAACCAATATTTAGACGATACAGATCCTGAGAAGTTTATTGCAAAAATGGGTGCTGAATGTTTAATAGACCTTTTAGCACGTATCGATTTAGATGAATTATCATTCCAATTACGTCATAAAGCAAATACTGAAACTTCAAAGCAACGTAAAACTGAAGCGTTAAAACGTTTACAAGTTGTAGAGTCATTTAGAGATGCTAACAAGAACAGAGAAAATAATCCAGAATGGATGATTATTAAGGCTGTTCCAGTAATTCCGCCAGAATTACGTCCTTTAGTGCCATTAGATGGTGGTCGTTTTGCGACTTCAGATTTAAATGATTTATACCGTCGTGTAATTATACGTAACAACCGTCTTAAGAGACTTGTAGAGATTAAAGCTCCAGAAGTTATCTTACGTAACGAAAAACGTATGTTGCAAGAATCTGTAGATTCATTATTTGATAATACGCGTAAATCATCAGCAGTTAAGACAGATTCTAACAGACCGTTAAAATCGTTATCAGATTCACTTAAAGGTAAGCAAGGACGTTTCCGTCAAAACTTATTGGGTAAGCGTGTTGATTATTCTGCACGTTCTGTAATTGTTGTTGGACCAGAATTAAAATTATTTGAATGCGGGTTGCCAAAAAATATGGCAGCAGAATTATACAAACCTTTTGTAATTAGAAAACTAATTGAAAGAGGAATTGTTAAAACTGTAAAATCTGCAAAGAAAATTATAGATAAAAAAGAACCTGTAGTTTGGGATATCTTAGAGAATGTTTTAAAAGGACATCCAGTGCTTTTAAATCGTGCTCCTACGCTACACAGACTTGGTATTCAAGCATTCCAACCAAAACTTATTGAAGGGAAAGCAATTCAGTTGCACCCATTAGTATGTACTGCATTTAATGCCGATTTTGATGGAGATCAAATGGCTGTACATTTACCATTAGGACCAGAAGCTATTCTTGAAGCGCAATTATTAATGTTGGCGTCTCATAATATCTTAAATCCTGCAAATGGTTCTCCAGTTACTGTACCTTCTCAAGATATGGTACTTGGTTTGTATTATATGACTAAGTTGCGTAAGCATACT
>Ga0316205_10005643_pt1 | contig 10282 bp, 9 predicted proteins | sample 3monthpyrite_MG_FD_204941 | JGI IMG/M metagenome (GOLD analysis project Ga0316205, IMG submission 204941) | Microbial mat bacterial communities from mineral coupon in-situ incubated in ocean water Damariscotta River, Maine, United States -... | ecosystem: Environmental > Aquatic > Marine >...
TTACAAATCTAGCGAGGTAATTAACAGGAGAAAACTTCCGAAATAACCAGGAGAGTATGTAGCGGTTATAAGTTTAACCTTTTTTCATACAAAAACAACAGGTTATTTAAATTTAATTAATAAAAAACACGATTTTATTGCAGTAATTCACGAATATTCGCAAAATTACGACATATTAAGAATTGCTAAAGTATGGTAGAATGTAGTTTCTGGTGCACTTTCGGTCTGCACCAATTAAATGTCATAAAATTTCTAATTTACGTCGTGACACACATCGAATCGCCTAGACCGTCCCTTACTAAAGTATTGGGTTGGCCGATTCTACTGTTCTGGAGAACACATTACATGTCTTTTGATTCCCTCGGCCTGTCGGCTGAAATTTTGCGTGCTATTTCTGAAAAAGGTTATAGCGAACCCACCCCTATTCAAAAACAAGCCATTCCTTTAGTACTTGAAGGTCGTGATTTAATGGGAGGAGCGCAAACAGGAACCGGTAAAACAGCGGGGTTTACCCTACCTCTACTTGAAAGGTTAATGGCTACAAGTAAACCAAGCAATAAGCGACGTCCTATTCGGGCATTAATTTTAACGCCGACACGTGAACTTGCCGCGCAAGTACATGAAAGTGTGCAAACGTATGGGCGCCATCTGCCATTAAAGTCAGCTGTTGTGTTTGGCGGTGTTAGTATCAATCCACAGAAGATGAAACTCATTAAAGGTGTCGATATATTAGTCGCCACGCCTGGTAGATTGCTTGACCATGTTGGCCAACGTTCGGCAGATCTTTCAAAAGTGGATATTTTAATTTTAGATGAAGCTGATCGAATGCTTGATATGGGGTTTATTCATGACATTAAAAAGGTTCTCGCACTACTCCCTAAAAAGAAACAAACATTATTATTCTCAGCAACCTTTTCAAATGACATTAAAAAGTTAGCGAATAATCTTCTTGATAATCCAGCATTAGTCGAAGTCGCTCAACGTAATACAACCGCTGAACGAATTAAACAAGTTGTGCATCATGTTGATAAAAATCGTAAACGCGAGTTACTTTCATTTCTCATAGGTTCTAATAATTGGGAACAAGTTTTAGTTTTTAATAGAACAAAACACGGAGCCAATCGTCTTGCAGAGCAATTAACTAATGATGGCATTGCCTCAGCCGCAATTCATGGAAATAAGAGCCAAGGGGCAAGAACAAGAGCGTTGGCTGATTTTAAATCAGGCAAAATTCGTGTACTTGTTGCAACTGATATCGCCGCTCGTGGATTAGATATCAACCAACTCCCTCATGTAGTTAACTATGAACTTCCAAATGTAGCAGAAGATTATGTACATCGTATTGGTCGAACGGGTCGAGCCGGTAATGAAGGTGAAGCAATGTCACTAGTTTGTGTTGATGAGCTAAAACTACTCAAAGATATTGAACGATTAATAAAACGTGAAATACCCAGAGTTGAAATTGATGGTTACAAACCAGACCCTTCAATAAAAGCTGAACCCATTAATAAGGGCAGAGGTCGACAACAACCTAGAACAGATAAGCCAGCAAGAAATAAACGCCCGGGAACAAAAAGAGCATCGGGAAATGGTAATAAACCAGCACATGGAAAAGGAAGTACAAATAACACAAGTCGACCGAAGAATAGACCCGGGAATAAAACATCTAATAACACAGGTAACCGTCTAAGGTCTGCTTCAGGAAATCGATAAAAAAACGATTTATACTATGTATTTGAGTGCATAGTCGTTAAATTTATTATTTGAAGAAAAATTATGGATCCTATTTCACAAGCTTGTTTTGGTGCCAGTCTTTCTCAGTCAGCAACAAATGATCACCGTACGCAAGTTAGCGCACTTATTATAGGTGCGTTAGCTGGGATGGCACCAGATCTAGATGTTTTCATAAACTCCCCTACTGATCCTTTATTATTTTTAGAGTATCACCGGCAATTTACGCACTCATTATTTTTCATTCCCTTTGGTGCATTAATTTGTTCGTTGCTATTTTATCCTTTCATTAAAAACAAACTATCTTTTTCTAAAATTTATCTGTTTTCTTTTCTTGGTTATGCAACGCATGGGTTGCTTGATGCGTGCACATCCTATGGAACACAATTATTCTGGCCATTTTCTAATGAACGAATAGCATGGAATACTGTTTCCATTATAGATCCATTATTTACGTTACCTATTATTATTCTAATAATTGTGGCTGTTGTTAAAAGTCATTCATTGTATGCACGCATTGCATTTATATATGCTATTTTGTTTTTGAGTTTAGGATTAATTCAGAAGCAACGAGCAGAAAACGCACTAATTGAACTTGCATCGCAACGTAACCATCAACCTGAACGTATAATTGTCAAACCTAGCTTTGCTAACAGACAGGTTTGGAAAATGGTATACGAGTATAAAAACAAATATTATGTTGATGCAGTTAAGCTGTTGTGGGATAAAAACATAATTACAGGAACATCTATTGATAAACTTGATATTAATCGTGACTTTCCTTTATTAAACTTGGGTAGCACCAAAGCCAAAGACATAGAACGATTTAGATGGTTTTCCGATGATTTTCTTGCCGTCAACCCGTTACAAAATAATATGATTATAGACGTGCGTTATTCATTTATTCCAAATAGCATAAAAATGATGTGGGGAATCGAATTAAAGAGTGATGATGAACATGTATTTTTTCGTATTAAAAGTCGTCCAGATAAAAAAACCTTAGATGATTTTCTTAATATGGTATTTTAAGTCGTTAATAAATTACCCCATAGATTCATCGTAAAATTTAAATTGATTTTTACCTTCTTTCTTAGCCTTATACATGGCTATGTCTGCTTGTTTAACTAATGTATGCATGTCATCTGAATTATCAGGTAACAAACTGATACCGATGCTTGCTGATATATCAAAAGCGAGTTCATGTAGTGTATAGGGTTCTTTAACTGTTGATAATACTTTTTCAGCGATTGCATTGATAGAATCAATATTATCTATATCATTTATAATTAACGTAAATTCGTCACCACCAATTCGCGCGATAGTATCCGTTTCTCGTAGCATACTTACAATGCGCTTACTTACCTGTTTTAACAATTCATCGCCTACACTATGTCCATACTCATCGTTAACTTGTTTGAAGCCATCAAGATCCATAAACATAACAGCAATGCGTTGATTACTACGTTTTGAACGAGATATGGCTTGTCGTAAACGGTCGTAAAATAACATGCGGTTGGGCAAATCACATAAACTATCATAATGAGCGAGATGATAAAGTCGTTCATTACCTTCACTTTCAGTCGATACATCAGAAAAAATACCAATATAGTGACTAACTTTTTGACTGTCATCGAAAACAGCAGTAATAGATAACCATTCAGGATAAAGTTCGTTATCTTTTCGTCTATTCCAAACCTCCCCCTGCCAGCGTTGTTCACTTGCAATGACATTCCACATACGCTCATAAAAGCCTTTATCATGATTGCCAGAGTGTAAAATACTTGGTTTTTCACCAATAGCTTCTTCTCTACTATATTGTGTGACGTTTACAAATGCTTGATTGACACTTAATATATTAGCTTGAGCATCGGTAATCATGACCCCTTCTTCAGCATTTTCAAAAACTTTACCCATTAACATTGCAACAAGTTTCAAGTCGGATTTTATTTTGCTTTTTAAAACATGCATTTGAAGGCGTAAACTTTCTGTGATTTGTATAAAGTCGTTATACATTATTTCAGATACTTTATTTTTAGAACTTGAATCGAGTAATAACGTTTTAGCACTAGCTAACATTTTGGCATGAATGTTACCTAGTTTTGAAAAAGCCTCCATTTTGATAAGCTCTTCTTCGAGAATACCGTTGTACCAACGATTAAAGCCACTGCCATTTTCCAATAATGTTGTTTCATTCAATTCAGTCTGACAAATCAACATTTTATTAATATCAGATAGCCATTTAATATGGAATTCTAAAGCAAGGTCAATATCGCTCAGATAATTATCAAGTTCACTTTCAGATAGTTTTTGAAATAAGGAGTACGTCATTAATTACTTCCATCCTGCACTTATATGTATAGTATGCTCATATCGTTATTTTTGGTGGTTGAAATTCATACATTTTAACAAATGATCTCTAACTAACTGACATAGATCAAATTGGTTAGTCATATATTTAGAAAAATAAAATAAGCACTTAATTTATAACTAACAATATAACTATATCCCTATATACTACAGTGAGATTAAAAAAATAATTATGACTACAAAAACAGCAATTTTTGTTGATGTGCAAAATATTTATTACACTACGAGAGATAGTTTTGGTCGTCAATTTAATTATCGAAAATTTTGGAAGATGCTTGAGTCTAACCACAATATTGCCTATGCCACTGCATATGCAATAGAGAAGAATGACAATAGCCAACGAAAATTTCAAGATGCACTAAGACATATCGGGTTTACAGTTAAACTTAAACCGTATATACAACGAGTTGATGGTTCAGCCAAAGGTGATTGGGATGTGGGTATTACTATAGATATTATGGAACAAGCAGCTAGCGTCGATAAAATTATTTTATTGTCTGGCGATGGTGATTTTGATTTATTACTGGAAAAAGTATCAGAAAAATATAATGTCATTACTCAAGTATACGGTGTTCCTAAACTCACAGCTAAATCACTTATCGATGCTGCTAATGAATTTAATCCTATTACCGCTGAAATATTATTATAATTATACTTCTAAAATGCTTACAACCATATCTACAGTTAAATCAAGAGAGTCTATTTTAGCAGCCCTTTCTCTACCTTCTTTGTTTGCTCGAAAAAAATGTGGCGTCATCAGAAGTAATTGCTGAATTTGCTCTTTATTAATAGTCTTTGTTTTAAAGTTAATATTCAGTGTATCTATCAAAGTGAACCCCATATCTCGAGCATAGCTGAAATCGCTTGAGTCAGTTTTATTTACCTCACTGTAGATGACTTCACGTAATTCTTTTAAATGATTGACTCCTGGCTCGACAAGTATGACTTTGCCGCCTTGTTTAAGTATATTTTTAAATCCATCGAAACTATGAAATCCAAACACACATAGGATGATATCAATACTCTCTACGCATAAAGGAGGCGCTTTATTGGTACCAACAACCCATGTGATTGTTTTATTGCGTTTAGCTGCCTCAATAATTGCCTGTTTAGAAATATCTAATCCAATAAAAGAATGCTCGCAGTTAACATTATTTAATTTGCTGAAAATATAATTCAGATAATACCCTTCCCCGCAGCCAGCATCTAACAAACTAAATTGTTTTTTATTAAGAGTTAAGTCTTTAATTATAACTAATATTCTATTTGCAACTTCTTCATACACGCCTGCGTTTAGGAATTGTGTGCGAGCAAGCACCATTTCCTTGCTATCACCAGGATGTTTTGAACGCTTATGTTGAACAGGCAGTAGATTAACATAGCCTTGACGTGCTTTATCGTATGTATGTCCGTTTTCACAGAAATAATGGTTAGCTTTAAATTGTAAGGCTTTACCATCAATTGGGCAGGCTAATGAATTAATTTAGAGAATCTCATCTATATGAAAGGTATGTTAATTAGCAAGTTATTTTTTATCGTTCAACATATTCTTTAGATTGGCAAATGGGTTGTGAGTTGCACTTTCTGTTGTATCTTCACTTGTTGACGTGTTACCTAGATCAACTTCTAACTGTCGCTGGTGTTCATTGTCATGACAATACATACATAGTAGTTCCCAGTTACTACCATCTTCAGGGTTGTTATCATGATTGTGATCACGATGATGGACAGTAAGCTCACTTAAATTCTCACGTGTAAATGTGCGACTACAGCGACCACAAATATGCGGATACATCTTTAGTGATTTTTCACGATACCCTTGCTCACGCTTTTCACTTGCGCGTCGAGCATTAAGTACGATTGAATCTAACTTGTCTTTTTCTGAACTCATTTGCTTAAACTATCTATAACATTATTAAAGGTTAAACTCGCTCGCATAACTTTAGAAACTAGCTCTTTATTTGGAAGGTAATATCCCTCTAAATTAATTGTTTTTCCTTGAGCACTATTAAGTTCATCAACAATTTTATTTTCATTATTGGTTAACTCTTTAGCTATAGGAGTAAAGATATCTTTTAACTCGTCATTATCATCTTGCTCAGCAAGCGCTTGTGCCCAATACATAGCAAGATAAAAATGACTTCCACGAGTATCTAATTCACCGACATTACGTGACGGTGATTTATTGTTACTTAAAAACTGACTATTGGCTTTATTTAAAGCTTCAGCTAGTACAGAAATTTTTTCATTGTTTGTTTTTTGCGCCAAATCTTCAAGCGATACCGCTAAGGCTAAAAACTCTCCTAGCGAATCCCAACGTAAATGATTTTCTGATAAGACTTGTTCAACATGTTTTGGTGCTGAACCACCGGCACCTGTTTCAAATAACCCTCCACCTGCAAGTAATGGAACGATGGATAGCATTTTTGCACTTGTTCCTAACTCTAGAATGGGGAATAAATCTGTTAAATAATCTCGTAAAACATTACCCGATACAGAAATAGTATTCTCACCGTTTTTAACACGTTCTAACGTATACAATGTTGCATCGAACGGTGCCATGATTTTAATATCTAAACCTTTAGTATCGTGGTCTTTTAAATAGGTTTCTACTTTTGCAATTAAGTTTATATCGTGCGCTCTATTTTCATCTAACCAAAAAATGGCAGGTTGTCCTGTTAAGCGAGCTCGATTAACGGCAAGCTTAACCCAATCTTGAATAGGTAAATCCTTAGTTTGACACATACGCCAAATGTCGCCTTGCTCTACATTATGTTCCATTAAGATCTTGCCAGAAGCATTAGTTACTTGAACGATACCATTGCTAGGAATTTCAAATGTTTTATCATGCGAACCGTATTCTTCTGCTTTTTGAGCCATTAAGCCTACGTTACTTACATTGCCCATCGTCGTAACATCAAATGCACCATGCTCAATACAAAAATCAATGGTAGCTTGATAGATACCCGCATAATTACGATCTGGGATCATTGCTTTAGTATCATGCAACTTTCCATCAGTACCCCACATTTTTCCTGAAGAACGAATTGCGGCAGGCATTGAAGCATCAATTATGACGTCACTTGGTACGTGCAGATTAGTAATCCCTTTATCAGAATTCACCATCGCTAACTCTGTACGAGACTGATTCACCGCTTGAATATCATTTTCAATCGCTTTTCGCTTAGCGTCAGGTAAGTCATTAATTTTAGTATAAACATCACCTAGCCCATTACGCGTATTCACTCCAAGCTTTTCAAACGTTTTAGCGTATTTATCAAAAACCTCTTTGTAATAAACACTGACAGCATGGCCAAAAATGATTGGGTCTGATACTTTCATCATCGTTGCTTTCATATGTAACGAAAGTAATACACCCTCTTCTTTAGCATCTTCAATAGCCTCTTCAAAAAAAGCACGTAAAGCCTTAACACTCATTACTGACGCATCGATAATTTCTTCAGCAAGAACTGGCGTAGATTCTTTTAAAATTTGATGTTGACCATCGTCACCAATTAATTCGATTTTTACATCGCCCGCATTTTCGATAACAACTGATTTTTCACTTGAATAGAAATCTCCATCCTGCATAGAAGCAACATGCGTTTTTGAATCACGTGACCATTCACCCATCGAATGAGGATGTTTTTGAGCATATTCTTTAACTGGAGCTGCGACACGGCGGTCAGAATTGCCTTCACGTAAAACAGGATTAACCGCACTACCTAATACTTTTGCATAACGTGTTTTTAGGTTTTTTTGTTGCTCCGTCGTTACCTCTTCAGGAAAATCAGGGATGTTATATCCAGCAGATTGTAACTCAGTAATTGCCGCCTTTAATTGAGGAACCGACGCACTAATGTTTGGAAGTTTAATAATATTCGCATCAGGTGTTTTAGCCAGTTCACCGAGTTCATTCAATGCGTCTACTTGTTTTTGTTCATCGGTTAAATTATCAGGAAAATTCGATAATATACGCGATGCTAGCGAGATATCGCGTGTTTCAATGTCAATGCCAGCTTTACTTGTAAAAGCCTTTACAATCGGTAGTAGTGAATAGGTTGCTAAAGCCGGCGCTTCATCTGTTTCGGTATAAATTATTTTAGGATTAGATTTAGAGCTAGGCATTATTATTTTCTCAAATTTGCGTATAATTATAATGGAATAATCAAGTGAATGACTATTATATTTCAGATTGCGTCTGTATTCACGATAAGTTTACATTTAAAACAAAACCTATCGTATAAATTGCAATTAAGATTGATCCATTTCTAGATAGGCTAAAAACCCCCACCAAATATAATTACCCTTCGATATAATAGCCTACAAAAGGGATTCATTTTATTAATATATAATTTTAATTATATAAGCTGGTTTATTCACGAAGTTTAATGTGTAAATTTCCTTCCGTTATCTCAATAATTTCAATTCCTTCACTTAACCCATGCCAAAAACCGTTCGAATCGCCTAGCTCTTTAATAAGATCTATATTTTTCATATTACCTAACCAGGCATTGGGAAGTGGAACTCCCCAAACACTCACCCCTTTAAGAATTGCAACGGGTTTACCATTAAAAAAACGTAACTCCATTCCTGCTGTTACTTTTAGCGTTTTTCCTCCAATAAAGGGAAAGTCAGGATCGAGATCAATTAATAGCTTCGCACTAGCAAGATCACCTGACAAATCAATCGCCAGTTTATTTGAGAGATCCGTACTGTTTGCTAGTAACGCATTAAGCTCCCTTTCTGTGAAATAAACATTACGATCAGCATTAGTTTCATTATAGGCTTCTGGTTGTAGAGCTGCAGTTGTAGTCTTATTCGGTTGAGCTTGATTCGTTAAAACACGAATTTTTGTGTCTAAGACTTTTTGTTCTTTTTTATTCAATTGAATAGAATTAAAAGAACTTGGAAATAGATAACTATTTATTACCCAATAACCAACACCAATTGTTACAAGAATGGTAATAATAACAATACCAAAGGTACGCCAACCATTACTCTGTTTATTTAAATGTTCTGGTATTTCTGTTTGATTTAATTCCATTTCCAACCTTGTAACTTATTGTTATTTGCCAAATAAACCTTTTAACTTATCTTTTATTTTTTCTTTTTCTTCATCAGATTTTGTATTAACTTCATTTTTTAGCTGAGCTTTTTTAGTATCAGTTTTTTCTTTAATTTTAGTCTTTTCTTCTTCAACCTTAGAGCTCACTTTAGCTTTTAATTTGTCGAGCTCACGGTCTATACCATTCTTTTTAATCGCATCACTTGCTTGTGTACTAAGACGAGATAGTATGGCTTTAGTTAGTTCAGATGGCGTTAACCCTTTCGTTCCACCCAAATTAGTCATATTAAATGTCGGCAACTTAAGATCGTATTTCTTATTATTTAATGGAGTTAACTTCACTCCAATGTTTCCGTTTTCAAATAATATCCGACGAATGATTAATTTTGGTTCATTTTTATTTTCATTTGATTTTTGTGTGCTCCCATTAGATTGGGATGAGCTACCCTTTGATAAATTCTTTTTAATTTCATTTAAGTTTGTTTTCTTATATTTATTAACTTCCATAAATACTTGAACCGCACGTATAGTAATTTCATCAATAATATAAGGCTCTTCTTTTAAAGAGTTAAGATTAATCTTTGTGCTAATTTCTTTTAATAAAAATGCGTAGGGATACTCAAAACTTTTAGGGTTAGCGACGGTTAAGTCGTGTATCCCGATGGCACCATTAACAAGGTCACTTTTAACCGCATCAACATTTACTGTTGTTTGAGTTGCTTTACTTCCCTGTTCTTCAATAACCATTTTGATTAAATAGTCTAAGTTATTAAATAAGTAAAATACCCCTGTTGCCACAGCTATGATCATTGCAAAAATAAAACCAAAGAATATTTTTTTCATGTGTGACGTGCCTATAAAAATGAATAGATGTTTAATAGTACATTAAGGATTATGCCTAGAGCCAATTTATATAGTTAAGTTAATGTGAATTATTGAAGTATCAGCATATAGAATGAAAAAAGGACCCTGAAGGGTCCTTAATTGTGTGGCGGAGAGGGTGGGATTCGAACCCACGGTAGGTTGCCCTACGCCGGTTTTCAAGACCGGTACTTTCGGCCAGCTCAGTCACCTCTCCAAATTTGAACTTGAATTTTGCGTTGGTTGCCCCAACAT
>Ga0316205_10005644_pt1 | contig 10281 bp, 10 predicted proteins | sample 3monthpyrite_MG_FD_204941 | JGI IMG/M metagenome (GOLD analysis project Ga0316205, IMG submission 204941) | Microbial mat bacterial communities from mineral coupon in-situ incubated in ocean water Damariscotta River, Maine, United States -... | ecosystem: Environmental > Aquatic > Marine >...
ATATTCTCATTAAAGCGCATAAATTTATATTCGAGAATTGTTTGATTTCCCGGCTCTTCGATCGGGGTCATGGTAAGTTTTGAAGGCAATAATCGGCCATCAAAATCTTTCAAATCAGTGGCTTCCATCAAATTAATCAAGTAACCATCTTCATCATAAAATTCTGTTTTTAGCTGAATATATTCGTCTTTAGTCACCCAAATTTTAAGTTCACCCCAAACCACCGGCGCATCAGGTTTTGGCTTTAGAACAATTTGATAACTGTCATAACCATTAACGGTTGAATCAGCCCCAAAACGGTGAGTATAATCTTTGATAACGGAAGATTCTCGTACCAAATCATCGTTCGTGAAATCTGAACCCAACCAAGATTGCATCATCATTGAAGGAGGGAGTTTAACCGTTCGGCCAATATTAGGAACCCAATTCCAGATTTCATTATCCCGCTTTAAATAGGCACTACCTTCATCCCTTGCCGGACTTGTGATGTAAATCATAGAATATTCGGTTCCCTTACTCCATGTTTTCATCGAAACAGAACGCTGCCAACTGGGGCGAACAATGGTCATTGTAATTTCAGCACGTGACGACTCACCGCGAAGTTTTTCATCCATTTTGGTGATAATCTCTTTTGCCGTTTGGCTAATAACCGAAGTTGAAATCAAACTAAAAATGAATACAGTAAGTATTGTTTTAACGGAGTTCATATTTCTTAAATATTAGATTCTTGACCTGTAAAATCGGATAATCTTCTCCCATTGTGATGAAAGCCATCATAATTCCATCAAGCATTGCACCTAGAGCATACGCCTCGTATAAGGCGTCTTCAAAACCTAAATCTTCAAAGAGTTCAGCGAATCGCCCAATTTGGTGATGATTCCCATGCTGGATTTGATCTTTCAACGTTTCAACAGCTTCAGGTTGTAAAGCCAAACTGATCATTAATTTAGCCAAACCACTTTGTTGCTCAATGAACTGAAATGTTTGTTCTAAAACTTCAATCAAATGCTCTTTTGGAGACTTTTCACTTCCGGCGTCAATGATTTGATCTCCCATAGCAGAGAGCATGTCAAAGATCCCAATCAACACATCTTCCTTACTTTCGAAATAATGATAAATCAAGCCTTTCGAAACTCCTGCGTTTTTTGCGATTAAGGCAATGGATGTATTTTGATATCCCTTTTCAGCAAATAACTCAAAAGCTGCGTTTATAATTAGCTGTCTGGCTTGTTCTCTTATTTCTTGATTTTGTGCCTTAGTTCGTGGGCTCATTTTTTATTGACTAATCGTTCAGTCAAAAATAAATTTAAATCTTAAACTAAGCAAGATTAAATTTTAAGAGTCAAGAGGACATAAATTGAATTAAATGTCGATTTATTAAAGTGACTGGTGAAAATGTAAGTCAAAAAGGTATTTATCATAATTCCGAAATATGAAAGATCGGAATGAATTAAAAAACGATACTCGTAAAACTTCTTGCAGGCAACCCATATATTAATCGAACGCAAGTTTAAACCAAAACTACCCCAGCCCCATTAATTCCTCCACAGTGATCAGTTATAAACTGCCGATAAACAAAAATGTGAGGTTGGAAGTATTTGATATGGTGAGGCGCAAAGTAGCCACGCTTGTTGATGGGCCAAAATCGGCACGAAACTGCAATTGATGTACCTTCTTTTTCAGGCGGGGGTGTACATTCGTCATCTTAAAGCTGGGAATTTCGAGGCCGCGAAGAAGCTGACATTGATAAAACAGGAACAAGGAGAAGAGAACAGGCTAATGGAGCCGTCCTCCTTTATGTAGTTCCTTTCTTCCAACCTAATACACGTAATCCACAAAATTTTTGAGGATCTTTGCACCCGCAGTTCCGGATTTTTCCGGGTGGAATTGCACTCCAAAATAATTGTCCTTAGAAACGATGGCAGTAAACCGTGTTATGTATTTGCAGGAGGCTACAGCATGCCTAGATTCCGGCGCATAATAACTATGTACGAAATAAAAATATTCTTTGTCTTTGATGTTTTTTAAAAGTGGATGTTCATCATTTTTTTTGATGGTGTTCCAACCGATATGTGGAACTTTTTCTTTGTCTGATTCAAACTTTACCAGAGAGCCGGGTATTACTCCAAGTCCTTGGGTATTGCCTTCACTGGAAGACTCGAACAACAGTTGCATTCCTACACAAATTCCTAACACAGGCTTTTTTGTTGATTTGAGCCATTCATCAATCCCACTTTCTTTAAGCGATTGCATGGCCGAATAAGCATGACCGACTCCGGGGAAAATAACACCATCCGCTTTATCCAATTCCTCGCGGGTTTCTGCCAAATAATAATCTACGCCAAGTCGGTCTAACGCATTCGAAACCGATGTAATGTTTCCTGCTCTATACTTAATTAGTGCAATCATTTAGAGGCTTCCTTTTGAACTAGGAATCACGTTTTTGATGCGTGGATTCCTCTCAACGGCCGTTTTAAGTACACGTGCAAATCCTTTGAATATCGCTTCAATTTTATGGTGATCATTTTCGCCTTTGAATTCAATTTGTACTGTTGCATTCAAGTTCATCGCTAGGCTGTAAAAGAAGTGTTTCACCATTTCGGTTGGCAAATCACCCACATATTCGCGGTTGAACGCACCTTCAAAAACTAAATAAGGTCGCCCGGATAAATCCAATGCAACCAAAGCCTGAGCTTCATCCATCGGAAGAACAAAGGCATATCTTTCAATTCCTTTCTTGTTACCCAAAGCTTTTGTAATGGCTTCGCCCAAGGCAATGGCAACATCTTCAATGGTGTGATGTTCGTCTACTTCTAAATCGCCATTGCAAGTTAGATTCATATCCAAAAATCCATGGCGAGAGATTTGCTCCAACATGTGATCGAAAAATTTAAGTCCCGTGTTAATCTTGTTCTTTCCCGTTCCATCTAAATTCAACTCTATGGAAATGTCTGTCTCGTTGGTTGTGCGATTGATAACAGAGCTTCTTTCCAAGCCACTTTGAAAACTGCCCAGCAATTCCTGAAAATCATACCCACTTGCTACAGTTTGATCTCCAATCCAAAACTCAAGCTTACCTTCACTTTTATCAAACTTGATTAAAGCATCAGCGTTGCGCTCATCAAATGCTGAAAATATCTCTTCTATGGTGATCTGAGTATTCTGTCTTTTCGTGAGTTTTTCAAAATCCGTTGAAAATTCAAATCCATCCAAATTCAAGACTGTACAAAAATGGATCAACCCTTTGGGTACATACTTAGAATTGGAATTTGCAATGGTTTGGTATTGTAGCCATACTTTCATAGTGAAATTGAGATATCGGTGTTTAATTTGTTAATCTTTTGTGATCAAATGAATAACAGTGGTTCTTAACTTAATCGAAAATTATTACTCGATATTATTATGAAATCAAAAGTAAACATTTTCTATTGGATTTTAAGAGTTGTTGCTGCTTTCATCATGCTGCAAACAATGTTTTTTAAGTTCACCAGTGCTCCGGAAACTATATATATATTTGAAACCGTAGGATTAGAACCTTTGGGCAGATATGCCTCCGGAGTAGCCGAACTCATTGCATCCATTTTATTATTGATGCCCCGAACCACGTGGTTAGGAGCAATTATTGCATTAGGTGTGATGGCAGGTGCGATCATAAGCCACTTAACCATTCTTGGAATTGTTGTACAAGATGACGGCGGTACTTTGTTTATCATGGCACTAATTGTGACCATTTCAACAGCAATATTATTATGGGCAAATCGAGGCGACATTCCGATTATTGGTCCTAAATTAATTTCTGAATCCGCTTAAAGAATCTTCTTAAGAGCAGTTAAAAATTGATTGTTTTCAACCGGGGTTCCAATGGTGAGCCTCAGACAATTTTCACAATGAGGTTCATTTCCCCTATATCTGACAATCACCCCTTTTGCAGCTAGTTTTTTGTAGATATTCAACGCATCAGGTACTCTAAACATCAGAAAATTTGCATCGGTTGAATGCATTTTTTCGATTTCAGTGATTGAATACATTTCCGAGATTACACGTTCTCTTTCTGATAGAATCTGCCTAACATTTTCACGCATTCTATCAACATTTGAAAACCCTTTAAGTGCCGCTTCTGAGGTCAACTTATTGATGTTATAGGGCGCTTTTACCTTCAGCATGTATTGGATGATTTCGGGATTTGATATAGCAATTCCCAATCTGATTCCAGCCAATCCAAATGCCTTCGACATGGTTTGAAGTACGACCAAATTCGGATAAAAACGTACAAATTTTGCTAGACTTTCTGATTCTGAGAAATCAATGTAAGCTTCGTCAACCACTACAATTCCGTTGAAGTCTTTGATGATGGCAATCATATCTTCTTTTCGAAGATTATTACCCGAAGGATTATTTGGGGAGCACAGAAAAATGATTTTTGTCTTTTCTGTTATTCCTTGCAGCGTTTCTTCGACGTTTAACTGAAAATCCTGAGATAATAAAACCTGATCAATCGGTACATTATTGATAGCGGCAGAGACTTTATACATTCCATAAGTAGGGGGGGTAATTAAAATGCGGTCAATTCTCGGTTCACAGAATATTCTAATAAGTATATCTATTGCTTCATCACTACCAACGCCAACAAATACATTTTGGAGATCAACATTGCGAAAGTCAGCAATTTTTTGCCGCAATTTTTCTTGATAAGGCAAAGGATAGCGATGCAATTCTGATTCATTTTTGAAAGGAGCACCAAATGAGTTTTCGTTGGCATCTAAAAGAATTCCTGAATCGAAGTCATCACGAGCACTTCTATAAGGGTTTAGATTCAAGATATTAGGGCGAATCAGCGTTTTCAAATCAAATAAATTACTCATTTTCTAAATCCTTCAGTCTGATGGAGACCGCATTTTTATGAGCATGCAGACCTTCAGCTTCAGCCAGAATTTCAACCGATGGACCCAAGCTTTTTAATCCGGTTTTTGTCAACCTTTGCATAGTAATGGATTTCTGAAATGAGGCTAGATTTACGCCGCTGTACATTCGAGCATAGCCATACGTTGGCAACGTGTGATTTGTACCGGAAGCATAATCACCGACACTTTCAGGAGTAAAAGCTCCAAAAAACACAGAACCGGCATTCGAAATCAGATCTGCCGTAGATTCTGCATTTTCAACATTGATGATCAAATGCTCGGGGGCGTATTCATTTGAAAAACTTAAAGCTTCTTCAAGGGTTTCAACTTTTAGAGTAAAACTATTTTCCAAGGCAATGAAGGCAAATTCCTTTCTTGGAAGTTGATCTAGCTGCGTTAGTAAATGGGATTCCAACTCATCTAAATCGAATCCGGAAACAGCAACCAGTACAACCTGACTGTCTGCACCGTGTTCAGCTTGAGATAGTAAATCAGCTGCCACATAATTTGGTTTTGCAGATTCATCAGCAATAATCAGAACCTCAGAAGGACCCGCCGGCATATCAATTGAAATTTGTGCTTCGCTATTTTGAAGAATCATCTTTGCTGCTGTCACATATTGATTGCCGGGGCCAAAGATTTTATCCACTTTTGGGACGGTTTCAGTCCCCAAAGCCATCGCTGCCACAGCCTGAGCGCCACCTGCAAGCAGGATGGTTGAAACACTTGATTTTTGGGCAATGTAGGCAACTTCAGCGGGTACTTTTCCGTCAGCATTCGGTGGCGTCGCCAAAACCACGGTTTCACATCCGGCAATCATTGCTGGAATGCTCAACATCATAGCTGTTGATGGCAGAATTGCAGTTCCGCCCGGCACATAAAGCCCAACACGCTCTATTGGGCGCATTACTTTACGGCAACGTACACCAGGCATGGTCTCAACTTTTACTTCTGCCGGAAGTTGAACCTCATGAAATATTCGGATATTGTTGAAAGCCAAATCAATGGCATTTTTTAAGTCATTATCAAGATCGATTTCTAGATCATTCGGAGAGATAGTTGTCTGAGTGAGTGATACTCCATCAAACTTCTCGGTGTACTTCAAAACGGCTTTGTCACCCGTATTTACAACATCATCTATAATGGGTTGAATGATGCTAAAAATGGAAGGAAAATCCATTTTCGGACGTTTCAGCAACTTCGTTTTTTCTGATGCAGATAAGCTATTTAAATCGAATGTTTTCATCAGAAAATCATGCTTTCAATAGGAAGCATCACAATATCAGTAGCTCCGGCGAGTTTCAAATCTTCCATCACTACCCAAAATTTTTCGTATGGTATAACCGTGTGAATCGCCACCATTTCTGTTTCTGCCAATGGCACAATGGTGGGGCTTTTCATTGATGGGATGATTTCTTTGATGCGATCAATTTTATCAGCCGGCGCATTCATCATCATATAGCGGCTTTTCTTTGCCTGTTGAAATCCATCAATTCTGACTAAAAACTTATCGATGAGTTCTTTTTTTCCCTTCGATAATTCTTTGTTCGTTTGGATAAGTTTTGTTTCCGATTCAAGAATGGTGAATAGTTCTTCTAATCCGTTTGCAATTAGAGTGCCTCCTGTTGATACTAAATCCGAGATAGCGTCAGCAACTTCTAATTTGGGAGCAATTTCTACAGCGCCCGATAATTCAACTAGATTAACACGGATATCCTGATCACGGAAGAATTTATCCGTTATAAATGGATAACTAGTTGCAATGGTTCGACCTTCAAAATCAGTAACTTTTTTAATGGAACCATTCTTAGGTGCTGCAATGGATAAGCGGCAACGACCGTATTTCAAACCTCTTAAAATGCTTACATCTGCGTCTTTTTCGAACACTTCATTGGCGCCAACAAATCCGAGATCGCAAATTCCATCTTGCACATATTCCGGAATATCATCATCACGAAGAAGGAGTAACTCAATGTCAAAATTGCGAGTTTTAACCATCAGATTTCGTTTATAATTATCAAATTCTATACCGATTCCGTGTAATAAATCAACAGTTTTTTCTGTTAATCGTCCACTCTTTTGAATAGCAATTCGTAATGATGTCGAAGAATCTTGAGTCCGGTTCATGATGTTAGGCAGTTAATAAAATAGGTTGAAAAAGTAGGGGTAAAATCGAATTCAAATAAGAAAAAAGTGCAAAGAATTATCGCACAGGATGATGGCCATGATGGCGATCGTAAGAATGATGGAAGCTATGATGTAATTTTGAATTCACGATGCAAATATATGAATAGTTTGGTTTTCGGGAAACAAATTTTCGGTTATTCCCTGATTTCATCTCAAATAACAGACTTATTCAAATTATCATTCATCCCTGAGAATAAAACACCCTGTTTTAATTCTTCATAAGAAATGGTAGTCATGGCATATATAATCGGATCTAAGGCGCGATTATTTTCAGCCATAATCTTTTAATTGCACCCCAATTATTAGCTATATAACACGTTAAATTAATTTACTGATGAATAGATTTTCATTACTAACATAAAATATTTACAATCAGAAGCGGGTTGAAATTTTCAAGTACCAAAGATTTAAATAATCGAGAATAAAATGACAACAATTGCTCAACTTTCATACATACCATTAGCTACTGAAAAGCCTATCGAAAAGGTTCAGGAAATATTGGAGCAAATTGCACAATATGATTTAGAAATTGAAGTAGGATATTTATCGACGACTGTTGTTGGGGATACGGAATTAGTTTTTACTGCAATAAGAGATATCTATGATTCAATGACTTTAGAGAAAGAGAAATTCAGGTTACATGTTGAACTTTTATGTCCTGATAAAGAATAATAATAAAATGTATTTGTAAGGTGTGCTCTCGACGGTTGGCTAGGTAAAAAATATTTATGACTGAGTTCAATCTTTACTTATATAAAAATCCCGAAGGGTGGCTATATATTATTTTCCCACGCAAAATTGACAAGATGTTAAATTAACTTTGAAAGGTGTGTATCATCTTTCAACGCAAATTTTGGAACAGCAAAACTACTCAATTGTCAATGTATTAACGATCATGAAGCTACATTTTGTCGTTTCAATGTACTCAGAAAAATGAAATCAGCAGAAAAGACCGGATATTTTATTCATCAAAAACCTGCATTAACTGCTCTCACAGAATTGGAATTCAATTATATAGCGTAAAGTAAAAGAATACTTCAGCAGCTAACATAATTTTCTGTACGAGCTACCATCTTCGTATCTTTCATTTTTTGTATAGAGACGCACAGATCACAGTTTATGAGTAACATTCGCAATTTTTGCATTATCGCACATATCGACCACGGTAAATCAACCTTGGCAGATCGTTTATTACAGTCTACGGGCACCATCAGCGAGAGAGAAATGCAAGAACAAGTGCTCGATAGTATGGACCTTGAGCGCGAACGAGGTATTACAATTAAAAGCCACGCAATAAAGTTAGATTACAAGCGCCCCAATAATGAAATGTATCAATTGAATCTAATTGATACTCCGGGTCATGTTGATTTTGCCTACGAGGTTTCACGAGCATTAAAAGCTTGTGAAGGTGCTATATTAGTTGTTGATGCAACACAAGGCATCGAAGCCCAGACAATCTCGAATTTATATCAGGCCATTGAACAAAACCTTGAAATAATACCTGTTTTAAATAAAATTGATTTACCAAGTTCAGATACTGAAGGAGTTGGCCAGCAAATTATTGATCTGATTGGTTGTGAGCGTGAAGATATTCTTATCGTTTCAGGTAAAACCGGTGAAGGAGTTCCTGAATTATTAGAAGCAATAGTAGCGCGGGTACCAAGCCCAAAACAAGAAGTTGATAAGCCGTTAAAGGCCTTAATTTTCGATTCTGTTTTTAACACTTATCGTGGTTCTGTAGCTTATGTTCGTGTGATGGAAGGAGTGATAAGAAAAGGCGATGCGTTCAAATTTATGGCGAACAAAGAAGAATATAATGCGGAGGATGTTGGTTTTCTACGCATGGAATACCAATCCACAAAAGAACTTCGGGCTGGTGAAGTTGGCTATGTGATTGGTAGTGTTAAATCCCTTTCGCATGTTCGAGTTGGTGACACTATCACTACTGTGAAAAATGGTGCAACTGAAGCTATCGCGGGATATCAGGAAGCAAAACCAATGGTATTTAGTGGAATTTTCCCCACTAATTCTGAAGATTTTGAAGATTTAAGAACAGCTCTGGAAAAACTTCAACTTAATGATGCTTCATTAAGTTACGAACCGGAGACCTCTAAAGCTCTTGGATTTGGATTTAGAGCCGGGTTTTTAGGACTTCTGCACATGGAAATTGTTCAGGAACGTCTCGATCGTGAGTTCAATATAGACATCATTACCACTGTGCCTAATGTTCAATATGAAGTAAAATTAGAAACTGCCGAGACGATAAGTGTTGATAATCCGAGCCAAATGCCTGAGGTGAGTGAAATTGATGATATTTACGAACCATACATAAAAGCGAGCATCATAACGCCGGCAGAGTTTATAGGACCAATTATGAAATTGTGCCAAGAGCGACGTGGAATGTACGTGAATCAACTATTTATGCAGAATAATCGTGTTGAAATCACCTACGAACTACCTATGGCTGAAGTTGTTTTTGATTTTTATGACAAGCTCAAATCAGGAACAAGAGGATATGCATCTCTCGATTACGAGTTTATTGAATACCGTAAAGGAGATCTTGTTCGGTTAGATATTTTGTTAAATGGCGATCCGGTTGATGCGTTGAGTAGCATCACACATAGAGATAAGGCCTACTATCAAGGAAGAAAAGTTTGTGCAAAACTTAAGGAACTTATTCCTCGACAACAATTTGAAGTAGCTGTGCAAGCGGCTATTGGAAGTCGTATTATTGCTCGCGATTCGGTGCGGGCACTTCGCAAAGATGTAACGGCCAAATGTTACGGTGGTGATATATCCCGAAAACGAAAATTATTGGAAAAACAAAAGGAAGGGAAAAAACGCATGAAGCAAGTTGGATCTGTCGAAATTCCACAAGAGGCATTTCTCGCAGTCTTATCAATGGATGAGGATGACAGAAAATGAGGTATTTTAAACAAAAATTATTGCTCTTTTTTGTGGTTATGATATTACTTACAAGTAGTGCTAATGCTCAATTCGACGAGCCTCAAATCATTAAAATTGAGGCTGAAAATGCGGCTGAATTCCAACAACAATTTGAACATATTAAATGGACCGGACAAGGATTTAACTTCAATAGTTTAGATAGAATGCCTGCTATTGAGATTCGTGCGAGGCTACAAAGTGCGTATGGCGATCCTACAAAAACCATTGAAACAGTAATGGGAGATGG
>Ga0316205_10005648_pt1 | contig 10278 bp, 17 predicted proteins | sample 3monthpyrite_MG_FD_204941 | JGI IMG/M metagenome (GOLD analysis project Ga0316205, IMG submission 204941) | Microbial mat bacterial communities from mineral coupon in-situ incubated in ocean water Damariscotta River, Maine, United States -... | ecosystem: Environmental > Aquatic > Marine >...
AATAAAGTAAATAAGTCCGATGATTTGGGCACGCTGTTGATACACAGCACTATCGTTCCCATTTAAACATGCATGTGTCCTATAATGTATCAATGAATCAGCAAATTGCTAAAAAAATTATTCTCTCTGTTTTGTTTTTCACCCTCGTTATCACAGCTGTTGGTGGCTGGCTGGATACTAAGGGTCTGGAATACACCGAGGCGACATTTAAACGCGCTTTGATAGCCTTTGGTATTGCCAAAGGCCTGAATGGGGTAATCTCTGTTGCGCAGGGTACCGAGGTGGCTTTGCAACCTGCAGGTATAGGTGTGAATTTTACGCCGGGACAGATTCTTGACCCGGTTAATGATGTGATTGAGCAGTTTTCATGGGTCATGCTGGCAAGTACAGCTTCTGTTGGGGTGCAAAAAATTCTGCTGGCAATCAGTCAGTGGCCGGTGTTTTCCTATTCGGTTGTTGTGTTGTTATTACTGGCAGTAGTTTCCTACTGGTATCAGCCATTGGCTAACAGCAGCTGGCGGCCGTTGTTATTTAAAATAATGCTGGTGATGGTTTTTTTACGTTTTTCGGTGCCTTTGATTGCAATTGGTAGTGAAGTTACTTATGAGCAGTTTCTGACTGAGCAATATACTGAATCAACGCTTGAGCTGAAACGTACCACCGAGAAAGTAACGGAGATTACTAAAGCAGATAATCCTGTGATCACTCAGGGGTCAGGCACTACCGTTATTGAAAAAATTAAGGATATGTATGGCAATATTGCTGCAACGATTGATATTGAAGCACGTATTGACCGTTATAAAATTGCAGCTGCTGAAGCTACCGAGCATGTGATTAATTTGATTGTGGTGTTTGTTTTTCAGACTATCCTGTTTCCCATTCTCTTTCTCTTTGTCATGTATCGGTTATTGAAATCACTGCTTGAACTTAAATGGCTGAAAGTTTAATCTGCTGACAGCTGTTTGTTTGACGATTTGTGTAAAGAATGAATAGAAACTATGAAGAAAAAAATTATATGAATGTCTGGATGGTTATTTTATTAACAATTGTGATAACAGCTGTTGTTATTTATTTTTTGACGGCTGTTCTTGCTGTGCGGATGGATAAAATTTTCGGCACGCCCCTGATGCTTGCGATTATTACCATATTACTGGCTGGTGTGAGCTACTATTTTGTGTGGGAAAAGTCGATTTATGTTGTGATAAAGGCTGATGAATCGGCCTTTTATAAGAGTGCAATTCCGGTAAGTGATGACATGTGGAAAAAAGAAGAGTTGTTTCGTTACTCATCTGAAACACGAGGTGTCGGTCTTATCGATTTTAGTCAACAGGTTAAAGAGCTTCTTTCTGCAGATAAAGTTAAATTGTGCAGAGACTATATCTCAAATGCAACCGGAACAGGCAGATATAAATCAGAAGCCGGTGTTGTCGTTGTCTGTGTCAATAAAAAAGGCTTGCGCTGGCATTTTTAAATGTGTTTTTTTATAACATGCAGTTATTTATAAGATACATATAAAAATTTATTTATAGATAAGGTTAATTATGACTCATCCTATTATTGATGATTTACTCTGGCGACATACTACAAAAAAGTTTGATAAAACAAGGAGAGTATCAGAAGAAGATCTTTCGGTATTATTGGAAGCTATTCGTTTATCAGCATCATCGATTAACTCACAGCCCTGGAAGTTTGTTGTTATTGATAGCGATGAGGCAAAGTTGAGAATGCATAATACATTTTCCAATAAGCATCAGTACAATCAGCCTCATGTATTTGAAAGCTCACAAATTATTTTGTTTGCTTATAATCCTCGTTTTAGCCGTGATGATTATGCCAGTGTGGTTGATCAGGGAATTGCAGACGGACGAACAAAACCTGAAGATCGTGAAAGTGCTTTTGGTGGTTTCAGGTTTGCTGAATTCAATACTGATGAGACGGGAAATACAAGCTGCTGGACAAAAGCGCAAACTTATCTTGCTTTAGGAAATGCGCTGCATGTTCTGGCTCGTTTACGAATAGATTCGACGCCACTGGAAGGTATAGATGTTGATGCCGTCAATCAGGAGTTTAAGTCAGAGCTGGATGGCTTTCAATGTGATGTGGCTTTGGCAATTGGTTATCATCATCCTGAAGGCGACTATAATGCAAAACTGCCAAAGTCGCGACGCAATATGAATACCATTTTAGTGCGTATCTGATAAGCGTATATCAGGGCGGTCATATGGTGAGCTTAATTACTTCAGTGAAAACTATTAAAGCGATTGTTGCAGGTAGTTTTTTTATTTTTATTGTCTTGCTGATTTTGCAGCTGGCTTATGTATTTATTGCGGTTGGTTATCATTCTCTGGCAGCTGATTTTCCTTTTTTACACAACATCACCGGTATCTTTCGGTATCTGATTGGTTTGCCAGTTGTTTTGGCGGTGATGTTTATTGGTGGTTATATTACCGCTGATATTTCTGACAGTCGTGAAAAAATAATAACAGTGCTGCATTGTTTTCTGGTGGGTTTTTTAACCGCTGGCGGTATGATGTATTCTGCAATGGATAATTCGGAACTAACCATAACCGGTATTGTGGTAACTGTGCTGGCAATAGCGGCCTGTATAGCAGGTGGCTTGTACTGGCTGAGAAACATGACGGATAGCATGTTATCGACACCTGTAGAATGAAAATGGTAACTGTATGTGTGAGAAGGGCTTATGGGTAATATGTCAGGCAAAAGAATTATTATTTCAGGCATGCCCTTAGAGATTGTTTCTGATGACAATGACAGATGGAAATGCCGTAATCTCACTACTAAAGAAATTGTATTCATGGACAAAAAGGTTATTCAGCATGCTATTAAGCTGGGTAAAGCTGAAGCATTGTCCGATTAATAAAATTATGTGCTAAATATAAAATGAAATTAGATGCTGCTAAAAAAGAGTTAGAGGAATATTTCGCTAAAACTTATACAAAAAAATATACCGAGCTGGGAGGGTACTTTTATATAAAAGGGTATAAGGACCTGAGTAAATCACCAATGCAGAAATACTTCTCATCTGGCAGGTATAAAGAGTTAAATGATCCGAAGCTGGAAAACTACTGGAAAGAAGTTAAAAAGCACGAGTTAAAATGGAATGTTTTTGCGATTGTTGTGATTGTTCTTTTTTATGTGCTGACTCGTGAATGAAGAATACAAAATAGGGTGTTTATTATGAAAGACTGTTTATTCTGGGGGCCTTTGCTTCTTGTATTTGCGCTCGTTGCTGTCTTTATTGTTTATCCTGCGTATGAGGACTACATGAATCAGTTGGAGCAAGATAAGACGGTCGTCAAAGTGAATAAAGGTGGCTAACCTTTAAATAGTGATGGTAAGACCGAATCTTACAGGCTTAACAAATGGGTTTGTTGCAGCCACGCAGTTTACACAGAGCAAACAATACAACCACGACGGCCAGTGCAGAGATAATGCCAGTAATTGTTAAAATATCGAATGTCATGATCGGTAGTCTCGCAGAAGTTGAATACGAATATTAGTATTTATTTATATAGATTCAAGAAGAAATATGTGAAATATTTGTAAACAGCCTGTATTGAGCGACAAGCGGTTGGTGTTTTGGTTATCTGTAAACAAATAGCTGTTTGTTAGATAGAAGCCATTGTTAATTTTAGATAAATTAATTCATGCCTGTAAAGGCTAAGGGGTTTTAGATGAAAGATACTAGGCGTTTTCACCGTGTTCCGTTTGAGTGCTTTGTTGAGTTTAATGCAGGTGATTGTCAGCATGTTTGTGAGCTCCTGGATATTTCAATTAAAGGAGCACTTATTGCTGCCTGCACAGGTGCAACCCCGGGTGCTGGCGTTCCATGTCAGCTTATTATCAGTCTTGATGAAGATAAGGAAAATCAGATCGTGATGAAAGGCACGATCGCCCATAAAATCGAAAACCGGGTGGGTATTTTTTGTGAATCTATCGATGATCAAAGCATGGTTCATTTACGTAAGCTGATTGAATACAACCTTGGTGATGTTGAAATGGTTAATCGAGATTTTGAAGCTTTATCACATTAGTATGTAACTTCATTAGATATAAAATCTGAGGGTTTATGAACAAGACAGTGGAAGGTCCTGATGGAAAACAACGGTGCGGTTGGTGTGATATTGCGCCGGAATTTATTGATTACCATGATGCGGAGTGGGGCTGTCCTGTAACAGATGATTATCAGCTGTTTGAGAAACTCACGCTGGAAAGTTTTCAGTCTGGATTAAGCTGGCGTACTATTCTGGCTAAGCGGGATAATTTTCGCGCTGCTTTCAAAAATTTTGACTTTGATGAAATAGCCCGGTTTACTCAGCGTGATTTGAATCGTTTGCTTAAAGATGAGGGTATTGTCCGTCATCGTGGGAAAATTGAAGCCGCCATTAATAATGCAAAGCAGGCTAAAGTTATGGTTAAAGAAAATGGATCACTGGCTGCTTACTTCTGGCGCTTTGAGCCTGATACAAAAAATATTGCAGAACCAAAAACAGTCTCAACATCAGCAGAGTCGGTAGCCTTATCAAAAGACCTTAAGAAGAAAGGCTGGAAGTTTGTTGGTCCGACGACAGTTTACGCATTTATGCAGGCGGCGGGCATTGTTAATGATCATGATGTGGCATGTGTGGCCCGGGAAAGAGCTGAACATGCAAGAAGAAAGTTTGTCAAGCCGGTTTGACTGTTTTGAATCCTTCCATTGGATGTAAATAATAAAAATGAATGTAGATAATATAAAAAACGGTTACTTTTCTGTAATGAAAATACTTTTTGTCTGTATCAGTTTGTGTGGTTACAGTGTTGCTGCTCTTGCAATCGGTCAGGAGATAAATGCAAGTAAAGACTTAAAGATCAAATGGGGTGGGCTTTGGAAAAATGTAGAGCATATATCCAGTGTTATGCCAGAAGAAGAACCGTTCAGAGCCGTTGGGGTATATGATTTATTGTCGATAACAAAGGTCTCCGGCAAAGGATTTAGTTATCGTAACGCAGGCAATGATGTTGGTTACGGACCTAATGAACAGACTTACTATCAGGGCGAAGCATTATATACAGAAGATGGAAACGCTGTTGATGAAAAAAACAATCTGGCTTTTGTTTTTATCCAGGGTGAAAAAGTATGGGACCGAGGGATAACGCTGTCAGTTAAAGGTAAGAATGAAAAATATTTTAAGCAAAAGCGTACTGTATTTGATGCCGGCTTTGATTGTGAAAAAGCAGGTACATTAATAGAGAATAAAATTTGTACTACTGCGATACTGGCCCGTGCAGATAAAGAAATGGGTGCTCTTTACAGACATCTTAGAAAAACATTAAGTCAGACAGGGCGGACAGAGCTGCGTAAAAAACAACGTCTCTGGGTAAAAGCAAGAAACAGGCAATGTCAGGATAAAGTTCATGCAGATTTATATTGTCTGTCAGGTTACTACTCATCACGTTTGCTGGCTTTAAGGAAGTTATCTGATCCGAAACTTAAAAACGCAACCGACCTGATTGATGCTGAATATATACTGTCCGTTTATCAGAAGAATTCAGAAATATGGAGTGATACAGTTTTCAGACTTTATATGATTTCCCGAAAAAAAGAAGAGCTTTTGCGGGAGTGGAAGAAATACAAGCCTGAAATTAAATTTAGTGGAAGTAATATTCAGGTTGAGTTTACCGGAGCGTACCAATATGAAACCATTATCTGGCCTAATGATGTTCTTGTGAAAAATAATTTTCAAATAGTGGTGGATGAAAAGCCGCGGATATGGATATCTGTAAGCAAGGATACCGGGTCGGGAGCGGTCGTAACAATAGATGGACCAGAACCATATGCAAAGGCTGTGCTTCAGTGGGCATCTGATAAGAAAATAAAAACTGAATGAGTTACTTTGTTGGGTTGTTAATAGTTCGTTTTCATATTTTATTGCGAAGCTTTTAGTTGTGTAAAGAAACAGTAACTTTAGTCACTGTTTAGATGTCTGTTATGTCTGGATTTCTCTTGTCTTAGTGGACTATTATACTTGTGCATGAAATGAGTTGGTAGTATTAGGCTCATAATAAAATAAAAAAATATTCTTTCATTATTAATTAGGGAAAAAAGTAATGCATAAATTTCTTGTAACATTAATATCGGTTATTTCACTTACTGGCTGTATGTCACAAATGGTACAGCCAGAAGGCGCTTTGCCAGCTAATTTCGAAATTCGAACAGTTTCTGTGAAGCCTGATGTAACCATGGTGGCACAGCCATTTATTCAGACGCCTGGGCAGGTCTGGGGTCAGGGCATAGGTGGTTTGCTGGGTGCTGCAATTGAGGCAGGATCAACGCCCGGGATTGTGTTTGCAGAAATAATGAACAAAGGAAAAATTGATCTGAAAAAAGTAGTCCATGATGCCTTTAAAGAACAGCTGGCATCACCATCCACTAAAATCAAGCTGGCAAAAGGGCAGGCAGATGTAAGTGTTGAGCTGGAAATTATTTTCTATGGAATTCATCCGGATGGCCCGTTCAGTGCCGAGGTTGAGCCTATGCTGGAAGTGGGTGGAAAGGTCTTTGACAATAAAGGTCGTCATGTATTAAATATTCATGAAAGTATTAAATTTCCAAGCGATGAGGAAGTGACTCCTCATGAACTGGAGGCATATGCGGCCAATCCAAAATTGCTTGCGCAAGGGTATATGAAGCTTAGTCGAATTATTGCTAATTCAATGATTGCTCAGCTTCAGTCTCCCGGTTCGTGACCGCAGAGTTACAGACATGCTCTGGTAATTCTTGTATGTTGTAACTTACTGATTTTGTTTGGCTTTATAAGGTCGGTGACAAATGTTTATTATTAATGATAGCATTTGAAGCTGACCTTTTTTATTGGACATGCTGTTTAAATATAATGGAGTATGAAATGAGTAATATAGTGAAGTTTGGCGAGGATGTGGCCGGGTATAGTATTCCGGTTTTAAATGAGCGTGAAATACGAGCCGCTGCTGGTATTTTATTTCTCCTAATGTTTACTTCAGTGATGGTCGTTGTTCTTACCGAGAATTTTTTATTACTGAAGTATGCAGTCACAATTTTCCTGACGGATATTTTGATTCGAGTATTTATCAGCCCAAAATATGCGCCGACATTAATTCTTGGTCGTTTGATTGTCAGAAATCAGGTGCCGGAGTATGTTGGTGCAAAACAGAAAAAATTCGCCTGGGTTATCGGTGTCTTTCTGGCCTCGGTCTTTTTTAGTCTCACCGTTGTTGTTAATTCATATAGTCCGATTACAGGTATTATTTGTCTCATTTGTCTTGTGTTTTTGTTCTCAGAAGCTGCTTTTGGTATTTGTCTTGGTTGTAAATTTTATCCGTTATTTACTAAAGAAAAGGTACAGTATTGTCCTGGTGAGGTATGTGATGTTAACTCAAAACAGGATATTCAAAAAACATCGCTGGCTCAGATGATGGTGGTGATTGGCTTTATTGGCTTTGTTGTTCTTGTGGCAGTATTGTTTAATGACTTCTTTAGTATTAAACCATATGATTTGCTCGGAATAGATAAATAGCTTTTGTATTTATTTGATATAGGAAAGTGCTTGTGAAAAATATTGTGTTTTTTTTGCTGATAACAGCTATGTGTTCTGATGTGGTGATGGCTGCCACTAGTGGAAGTGAGTTGTTTGAAAAGCATTGTAATCAATGTCATGTGAAAGCAGGACGTCCTACCGCTGCACCGCCAATATTTGCTGTTATTCATCACCTCAAAAAAGAGTACCCTGAACGTAATGAATTCATAAAAAAGGTTGTGGACTGGGTGAATAATCCAAATGAAAAAGAGTCGCTGATGCCGGGAGCGGTCAGACGATTCGGTTTGATGCCTAAGCTTGGTTATGCTGAAGCAGATGTTCGCTCGATTGCACAATACCTTTATGACGGGGAAATAGAGTTACCGGTCTGGTATAAAAAACACTATAAAGAAAAGCATGGTACTGAACCAAAATAAGCAGAATTTTTAGTATCTGTAAATTTCTGCTTGTTTTTAGCAGGATAGTCTGTGCTCAGGTATAAGTGTTCCAAGTAGGGGCGTATTTATGGGTGCCTGACGGGCTCGTTGTTAATAAGACGTCTATACTAAAAAGTTAGTCGTTTATTTTTTAGGTGAAGTATGACAGAACATCATGATGTACTTGGAATTCTGAATAAGCACATCTCACTACGTGACAAGCTGATAGCGGTTCATGAGTCTATTCAGGTCTTCTTTCCTTTTATCAGTCGTATAGCAGTCGCCATCTATGATCCCGGCACTAAAGTCCTTAAGACTTATCTGGCCAGCAGTGGTGATGATAATCCACTGCCAAATTATCAGACACCACTGGATGATGCTCCATCACTAAAAGCTATTTTGGAAAAAGGTCTGCCCCGGGTTATTAATAATATGCTTACCTTTGAAGATGGCGAGCATGAGCACACGAAACGCATAGGCAGGGGTGGTTATGCTGCCAGTTACACATTACCTATGTTTAATAACGGGGACTTTTTTGGTTTTATCTTTTTTAACGCATCTGAAAAGGATGTGTTTACTGAGAGTGTATTGTCACAGATAGATGTTTATGGTCATATGATTTCATTAACCGTGCTTAATGAGTTGACGTCTATTCATATGCTGGCGGCAGCAATCAAGACGACGGGTTCTATTACGCATTTACGAGACCCGGAGACTGGCAGTCATCTGGACAGAATGTCGCGTTATAGCCGTCTTATTGCATCTGAACTGGCTGAAAAATATGAGTTGAGTGATGACTATATAGAGCACATATTTATGTTCTCACCCTTGCATGATATCGGGAAAATAGGAATACCGGACAAAATCCTTCTGAAGCCAGGAAAACTGAATGAGGAAGAAAAAGCAATTATGCAAACGCATGCACTTAAAGGATGCCAGATGATTGACCAGCTGCTTGATAATTTTGGACTTGATAATATTGAGTTTATTGAGATGCTGCGAAATATTGCAAAATATCATCATGAAACAATCAACGGCAAAGGTTATCCGTCAGGAAAGAAAGGTGGTGATATCCCATTAGAAGCGCGCATAGTGGCTGTTGCTGATGTGTTTGACGCATTAACCAGCACCCGCCCATACAAGGCTGCCTGGAGTAATGATAAAGCTGTTCAGTATCTTGAAAATCTGGCTGGAGAAACGCTAGATGTGGATTGTGTAAATGCACTGGTTAAGAATATGGCCAAAGTCGAAGACATTCAGAAACAGTTTTCAGAAAATATATATGGATAATAAATGTTTTTAGATTACAAGCCGTTAAAATTTTAAATACATTAAAACAGGGGAATTGAAGATGTTAAAAACGATTATGATGAAAAAAGGGCTGATTAGTACGGTCTTAATTGTTCTTGGTGCAGGGCTGGCAGTATGGGGTTATCAGAAATCGGGTGGGTTTAGTTCTCAGTTGTCGAATGCATTTACAGGCTCTCCTTCAGATAACGTAATGATGTTATATATTGCAGGTGCAGTTTGTATTGCTGCAGGTTTGTTTCTGCGTTTTAAGTAGTATTGAAATGATTTAAAGGGACTTTCTCATGACTTTAAAAACAGTATCTTTAGCCAGGTTTATTATTATTGTTCTTTTACTTTCGTTAACATCGTGCGCGGCTGGTGATTCACAGTTTACAACCGATAACCTGGCCGGATTCTGGAGCGGTTTGTGGCACGGGGTTATTTCCGTTTTCAGTCTTATTATTCATGTGTTTAATGATGCGGTTTTGGTCTATGAACCTGATAACACCGGTGGCTGGTACGATTTTGGCTTTTTGTTTGGTGTAGTCACGATCTGGGGTGGAGGCTGTCACTTTAGCTGTAAATCGGCAGCAGAGAAAAAGCATGATAAGGAATGGGAAGAAATTGGTGATAAAGTTGAAATTAAAATCATGCGAAAGTTAAAAGACTGGGCAAAAGATGAAGAAGACTCAGGTGGTGATGAAGACTGGAAAGACATCAGTGACAAGGTAGAGAAAAAGCTAAAGCGCAAAATTCGTGAGTGGGCTGAGAAGGAATAATGGATAAATTCTGCCAGTAACAGTGAAAAACCGGTAACTTTGGTCGTAAGCCTACCTTTCACTTATGTCGTAGGGTATCATTTCAGGCCAATTTTAAATCAGACCACAGGAAACCCAATGACAATACAGAAAGATAAAGTTGCATCGATTGAATATACCTTAAAAGGCAGTGATGGTGAGGTTATTGATGCATCGAACGGAAACCCTTTGCCGTATATT
>Ga0316205_10005649_pt1 | contig 10277 bp, 8 predicted proteins | sample 3monthpyrite_MG_FD_204941 | JGI IMG/M metagenome (GOLD analysis project Ga0316205, IMG submission 204941) | Microbial mat bacterial communities from mineral coupon in-situ incubated in ocean water Damariscotta River, Maine, United States -... | ecosystem: Environmental > Aquatic > Marine >...
ACCTTTAACTAACTGAGAATCTAATATCAAAAGTTTAAAAAACATTAAGAGTTATACGTTGCCTAAGCATTTTAAAAGTACATAATACGATACATCATTCCAGTTAAATCTGAACTAGAATATAGATTTATATCCAACTATAATTGCCGATCACAGCGTACATTAAGGGCTTAAAATGAGAATACTATCAATAAGTTACATCTTTATTTCCTTATTTTCAATGAACGTTACAGCTCAGCAGGTGCAACTAAAGAGAAACGGCATGATAATTAATGCTGAATACTTAGAGGGTAGCAGCACTAAAAATCCTGTACTAATCTTACACGGATTATTACAAACACATCATTTTTCAACAGTAAGTCGACTAGCAACAGCATTAAATGAGTCAGGCTACACCGTTTTAAGTCCGACTCTATCACTTGGTATTAGTAACAGAAAAATGAGCCTGAGCTGTGAAGCCATACACACTCACTCAATGCAGTCTGACACTTCAGAATTACAAAAATGGATCAGCTGGCTAAATGCGAAAACGGGTAAAAAGGTGAACCTTGTTGGTCACAGTGCCGGTGGCCCAACCATATTAAATTATCTTGTAAATAATGATACTACCTTAATAAATAAGGTTGCATTAATAAGCCTCTCATATTACGCATCTGGGCCAACTGCAAATGAAACAGAACAACATAAGACAATTGCATTAGGACATATCAAAAGCAATTCAGAAAAAATACACAATTATGCATTGAATTATTGCAGAAGCTACCCATCATACGCGAAGGAATTTTTATCCTACTATGAATGGGATACTGAAAAAGTTTCGAATTCTGTAGGCTTACATAAAGATAAAATCTCCATCATCATTGGTACAGGCGATAAACGAATTGACAGTAATTGGCGCAAGCACCTAAATGACAAATACAACAATGTATTTTCTATAGACGGAGCCAATCATTTTTTTGATCAATCCCATGAATTTGAACTAATTGATACTATTGAAGAATTGTTAGAATAAAAAATGTCACTAAGCATTAAACATTACTTTGTAATTTTAACAATACTGATTGCAGTATTAACCACGCTTTTAATATTTAAAATTGAAACAAGCTTCTCTAAAAACAAAGAAATAATACTTGCTTCAAAAAAAACATCAGCTAATAATGAATTACAAAACGCTATCAATTTAACTTTAAATTCAGTTAAATTGTCGAGCAACACTTTAAGTAACTGGCAAGAAGTAAAACAACAAATATCAAACCCTGATGTTTTTGACTACTGGTATAGCGTGAGATTTACAAACTACTCATATGAACTTAAAAAATACACTAAAGACTTAATTATCTACAACAAGCATGGAATATCACTAAGAAAGACTAAAAGCAAACTACCACAAAAAATACCTATTAAAAATATAACAGAATTCAGCTTTAAAATAATCAACAGCAATGAAATACTATGCTTGGAACCGGTTTATGAAATCGATAACAAAAATAAAAATATTATCGGCTATATAAGCACACATATAGACTTAATCGAATTATTAGAAAACACAATCAACTTCCAAAACATATCACCTAAATCACTAACAATTATACCTAATAATCTACAACAAAATACAACATTAGATGTCTCAGACTTTAATTACAAACTACATGAATCAAAAAACTTAGATCTTTTAGAAAAACAGATTAGCAAAACCATAGTTGAATTAATAGTCTTTATACTATTACCTGCGATATTGCTATTCATAGCAATCTTATATCTAATTGCACGCCCTATCGAAGAGATAGCACTATACATAGATAAACTAAGAGAAACATCAAGACTTGAAAAAGAAAACACCCCTAAGACTAAAGTTAAAGAAATTGAAAAAATATATAAATCTTTAAATAAATACCATAAAGATTTATCTCAAAACGAAGAATATCTTTCTTTAACGCTAAAAAGCATTGGTGATGCAGTTATAACAACTGATGACAAGTACAAAATAATCCATATGAATCCGGTTGCAGAGAATTTAACAGGCTGGACACTAAAAGAAGCTAAAACCAGAAATATTAACAACGTATTAAATTTTATTGACTCTAACACCCGAGAACCAATTATAAATATATTTGAAAAAGTCATTAATGACGGTAAGGTCATTCATATAGAGAACAACACAATACTTATTTCAAAGAATAATTTCGAATATTATATTGCAGATTCTGCCGCTCCTATATTGGATAAAAAAGGTAATACACGCGGTCTTGTAATCGTATTCAATGACATAACAGAACAAATGGCTAAAGAAGAGCAACTACAACAAAGCCAAAAAATGGATGCTCTTGGTAACTTAACTGGGGGAATAGCACACGATTATAACAATATGCTGGGCATAATATTAGGCTATGCAGATTTGCTAAATGAATCCACATACGGAGATTCTAGATCTAATAAATATGCAAAAGAAATACTAAAAGCTGGTGAAAGATCTAGAAAACTAACTTCCAAATTACTAACATTCTCCCGTAAAGCAGCGCATGAATTATCCGTAACAGACATTAACAATGTCATTCAATCAGAGAAGGATATGCTTGAAAAGCTACTTACTGTAAGAATCAATTTAACACTAGATTTAGAAGAGAATATCTGGCCAGTGTATATTGATAGCAACCAGCTTCAGGATAGTATTTTAAACATTTGCATTAATGCTATGCATGCAATGCCAAACGGTGGACAACTAAGCATAAAGACTCATAACATTCATTTTGATACCGTCGATATAACTCATTTAAAACTCAACCCTGGTGATTATGTACAAGTATCAATCACCGATACTGGAACAGGCATGGACAAAGAGACATGTAGAAAAATTTTTGAACCTTTTTTTAGCACTAAAGGTGAAAAGGGAACAGGCCTCGGCTTAAGCCAGGTATACGGCTATATCAATCAGTCAGGTGGTGCGTTAAATGTATATTCAGAGCCTGAAATTGGCACCAAGATATCTCTTTATATACCTCGTTACACTAAAGTAGTGAATTCGAATGCTGATGTAATGACAACTAAATCCATCAGTCGCTTTCAGGGAAACGAAACGGTTCTTGTTGTTGATGATGAGCTGGCATTATTAGAACTCACTTGCCAGATTCTAAAAACATATGGATATAAGACATTAAAAGCTAACAATGCTAGTGAAGCTTTAATCATACTTACTAATCATAATATAGATTTAATGATAACAGATATAATAATGCCAGATATGGATGGTTACGAATTATCACTACTCGCCTTAGAAAAACACCCCGGACTTAAGATTCAGCTAATTAGTGGTTTTAATGAAGAGCCCGATAATTCAACGATTAACAGTAAACTGCATAAACAACAACTAAGCAAACCATTCAGCAAGAATGAACTTCTTAGTAATATACGAAATTTACTTGACCTCAAATAACAGAGCAAATACACCAGAAATATAAATTAAATATGCACGTTCATAATCATATTAATGACTATACACTGATCTTTCACCCATTAAGAAACACACATAACGCTCATATAGTAGACTCATTATATGATTAACATACATTCATGCAATACTTAAAAAATAGTTGAATCATTATGCATCAATCTTCTTCAAGAGACCCTCTTCACGGTATAACTCTAAAAATAATTGTAACACGCCTGGTAGAAAAATACGGCTGGATAGTGCTAGCTCAACACATAGACATTCAGTGCTTTAAGAAAAACCCCAGCATAAATTCCTGCCTCACGTTTTTACGAAAAACTCCCTGGGCAAGAAATAAAGTTGAGTCTTTATACATCCAGACCAAGTGGGATAAAACTTGACTTAAATTCATACAACCATTAAGGAATAAATAATAGCTGTAAAAACCGACTAAATTAGTCATTATAACGGCCATATCCAGTTATTCTTTTATCAACCCTTAAAATACCTTCTACTTTATATTATCCTAATAATAGTTAATAAAACTATTTTATGTTCTATATAATAGTAAGATCGAATAAATAAGCCACAACTTAACTAAAACAATACATCATACCCACAATATAAAAAACCAAGAATAACGTTATACAATTAGCTAATTAATAACGAATCAATGTCATTACATATTTATTTTATCAGACAATCTATTAAACTTTATGCAATGGGTTCTTCATCACTCAGCATATATTTTTAATTTCAACTTTTAACATATTTTCTTATAACAAATTTATAGACCTTCAGACTAACATTATAAACAAACAATACTATTGCCAGCGAGGAAATTTTAAGCACACTAAATTGAACATATGTGGTTATCAAAAATCACGCTAAGGACTTTGCAGATTGACAAGGGATTTTCTCAGTAAATAGACAATCCTATTTATAGTGAAGCAGAAAATTTATCATATCTACGTGACTTTTTTTAATTGCACTTTATGATTTTGGTAGCGACTATTCACCATTAAAATTTTTAGATGTAATGCCGATTGATGTGTTAATTACGATAACTCTCTGACGTAAAGACTATTAGATAGTAGACAGAAAATATGATTTATCATCTTGCTAATATGATTTCAGAAACTGGACATAAGTTAGTCGCAGAGGGGATAGAAACAGAAGAGCTTTTAACAAAAGTCAAAAATCTTAATTTTGCTTACGGTCAGGGATATTATCTAGGTAAGCCAGTTGAAAAACCCTCCAATAATTAGCACTTTTTATTCTGAATTTTGCTTTTAGTACGTGCTAACGTGAAACACGTTATTTAAGAGACTTTACTTAAGGATGGTTTCTTAACTATATTATCCGTTTTATGCAGTGTATTTAAAATACCAGCGTTCTTGGCATTTATTTCAATCCAGTTGAAAATGGATTGCCAGTGTGTGCGGTCTACCTCAGTCGCATTATGTTTTAACTCATGTACACCCAGCCCTAATTTTGTGAATCTATTATAATTCTGTGTATCCCTTAACTGTGCTAAAACAGGTATATTAAGCTTATTTAAAAAGCTTTCTAAATCTTTAAAAGCATTTGTATTTTTACGTACTTTATTCGTTATTATTGCAATACGCGCTTTTCCTTTATGCACTTTCAAGTTAACGATTAATTCACGAAGAAAATCACCTGTAGCACAAATATCTAACCATGAAGGCAATACAGGAATAAGGACGTAGTCTGCACCCTTTAACTGCTCAGCCAGATCTGGGCCTTTTAGTCCTGGAGGGGTATCTATTACCATACGCGTAATATCCACGGGTAAACGCATATGCCAACTGCGGGTAACGCCTTTGGCAGCGGTTCTATGTGCAGTTACACCATGAATACTCGCAACAGATTTGGGACGTGCATCCAGCCAGCGCATACTAGAGCCCTGTTCATCATAATCATACAATGCTGTATGAAAGCCTTTATTTGCATAAAAGCTTGCTAAATTGGTTGAAATAGTACTTTTGCCGCAACCTCCCTTTGCATTTATTACGACTATACGGATCATATCACTGGCCTTTTGGCCCTAAAATATGTCCTTGACCTACCCCAAATTTTTATCATTTATACTCAAACACCTAATATTAACTAAAAAAACATGTGTTCTAGCTAGCTATAGCAGATAGTAATTAAAATTACCTATTTAAGCAAATAGCCCATAGCATGTGGCTTCCAGATAAAAAAACAAGAATATTTATGATTAAATGTCACAATAAGCTTGATATTTTAATAATTATATTCTAATATTCCGATCAACAAATAAAGACCAATCTTTATTTGTCATTGATATACCGTACTGACCTATCCGTCTTAATGCTTATCAAAAATGATTAAAGTCTGCAGCTAAAGCTGTTATGAACGCTTTTATATTTCCTGTTAGGTTATTAATAGAAAGCGTAGATTTTTAACTCCCTTTTATAGGAATAAATCATGAAATTGATACGTATTTCACTAGTAATCACTACATTTTTATTAACCTTCACGGTTAATGCCGCTGAACTGTCAAATTTTGAAAAACAGCAAATCGCTAACGAGTTCAATAACTACTTTAAAAGCACTGACAGTGGATCTATGCAGACATTGAACAAAAACCCATGGGCTGGTAAGCGTGCTAGACAAAATGAACGCACGAAAAAAATACTGCAAGTAAGCGCTACAATGGACAACTGCAAGCAATACTCATTAAAACAGCGTCGTCAATGCTTTGTATCTGGTAATAACCCTGCTTCATGTGAACTATCCTATAAAGCAAGACTTGATCATTGCCATAAGAATTTTTGATCTTATCTGAGAATAAAAAAAAAGCCCGATAATATCGGGCTTTTTTTTGCATGAAATATTATATTAAGGCTTTAGCCTGACCTATTCATCTGGCACATAAAACTCAGTTTGAGTACCAACACCTGAATTAGCATCATATATTTTGAACTCATGTGTTCCTATTTTAATCAGATCACTATGGCTTAGTCTTTGAGAGGATATTTTAGAACCATTCAGATATGTTCCGTTGGTACTACCCAGGTCTTCAAGGGTAATATCAAAAATAGATTCCATATAAGGGCTACGCTCAACGATTAATTTTGCATGCTGACTACTTACCGCTCCATCCTCTAGTTGCATACTGTTACCCTTAGCCCTACCTATAGTAAATTCGCCAACCTGAATTTCAAAGTCAGAAACAACAACGCCATTAACAATATGTTTTAATTTAATCAATCTTTGCAACCCTCAATAATACCTTAAAGGCTAAGTATAACCCTTCTTAACGTCTAATAATATTAGATAAATCACAAAGCCAAATCAGAATCCAGGCTGTAGTAACAGGGCATGAAAATATATAAAGATGCAGTATCGGAAAAATAGATGGTATACGTATTACCGCTATTACAGCGGAAATACGTTTTATACTGATTAAAGCCTTAGAAATGATATAACAAAAAAATATTTCAATCTCTAGGCAATACTGTTAGCAACCATAATAAGAGCAAACATCACACCAATTAATACGGCAACGGTCGTGGCAACACGTGATAATATATAACGATCTTCTATCTGCATATTTACACCATTTAAGTGACTACTCAATATTGAGTTCGTTGAGTATATTTATTGGATATTTAAAGCGAGTTGATAAGGATCAATTCAATTAATTATTAACTATACCTAATATTATTAATCACTAATAATGTGTAAAAGAGTTTATTTCACACATATAAATTTAAAAATGAATTTAATTCATATAATGTTAATTATTTTTGAGACGACTACTATTTATCTCTTCAAATTTTGATTCTAAAACTTCTCTGTAAGTATTCATTTTTTCACGAACGCCTGACTTAGCATTAACATAATCACCTTTTATACCAGCTGCTTCCCAACGATCATATCTATGCAGAGTCGCATCACTCTCCTGGATAAGAGATGATAGTGCCATTATCTCCAGGTTTAGACTATTCTGCTGCGACATTATTTCAAAATATTTTTTCTGTGACTCTAGTTTTAATACAACAAGACTTAATGAGAACAGAGCCGCTAGCATAGAGACTATCGAAAACCAGTTGTTAACTTTCAATATATGATCTTTAATAATAAAATCAGCCGCATTTTCAGCAGGAAGAATAATTGAGAAATACCAGAGAAATAGAACAACACACAATAAACAGATTAATAATAATATATTTTTCATATTTTTTTACCAGTTCAAATAATTCCCCAGTAATTATATAAATATGTAATAAAGCATAGTGTGAGGGAACTCACATGAAGACGCACCGGATAAGCTATTGTGCTTTTTACACTACATTGTTTAAAATTAATTTTTCCATATTTTTGTTAGCTCATCTACTGTATATAAAGAAGCATGATACTGATGTATATTTATTGCCTTTCCTGTGCTTTTTTCGACTAGTTTTCTTAAATTAGTAATTCCACCAACATGATTAATGATTGCACTGTAGATTTTTGAATCATGGCCACGAACAAACTCCCCTCCACGGGTCAATTCTTTACACCCACATGCACATAATTTAGGTATTATTTTTCTCGGCAAAGTAAACTCTCCAATAACAATTTCAATAAAGAACTATAGTACGATCAGGGAGTGTCCGTGACTTGTCCGTATATGACATTAGCCTGTCTATTCGTGCCACTGATACACCGCTCTATAATAGAGTTAAATATATCCAAATATAATCACTATATAATGCGTTTTTCTACCAATCATACTAAACTACATAGTGTATAAATCCAGATGAGTAGATTACAATTAAAAATGTGTAATAAAAAATCTCTTAAATTGCTAAATCACTCAGCTCTTATATTGTGCTTATCCCTTTATGCTTCTAATAGTATGGCTAAATCCGACCCGGATGAGAGACTTGATCATTTTATTTCCTTAAGTCTTGAAGATTTAGTCAGCCTTGAAACCACAATTGCCACTGCATCCAAACAAACAACAACCAAAGCCCCTGCAGTTGTCACCTTAATTACATCTGAAGATATTAAAGCAACAGGTGCTACTAATCTGGTAGACGTGCTTGAAGGGGTTCCTGGTATTCATATAAGAGAAAGTCAGTTTGGTTTTAGGCCCCTGGTTCAGTTCAGAGGTGCTAAAGGAACTCAAACCTTATTAATGATTAACGGTAACTCCACAGTTGATCTTGTATGGAATTTTGGCATTTTCTGGAAAGGATTACCTGCCAGCATCATAGATCGTGTAGAAATAATTCGAGGGCCCGGCTCTGCCCTGTTTGGTGCAGATGCATCAGCAGGCGTTATAAATGTTATAACCAAAACGGCGGTTAATATTAAGTACTCTGAGGTAGGGGTGCGTGTAGGTAGTTTCGACTCAAAAACCGCCTGGATGCAGCATGGAACTAACCTAAATGGTTATGAAATCGCAGTAACTGCGAATATATCCGATACGAACGGACATAACCCCTTTATCGAAACTGATGGGCAAACCTTAAGAGACCAGACATTTAACACTAACGTATCATTATCACCCGCAAGTGCACATTACGGATGGCGTAATGAAGATATCCGCTTTTCTCTTGCCAAAGAACACTGGCGCCTACAAACTGACTATATACGTCACAGTGACCTGGAAGTTGGGCTAACGGGGTTTGGAGTATTAGACCCTGTCACAAAAGGCAGCGATAGCCGTTTTAACATCGATTTATTGTATAGAAACGCTGAATTTAATGATCATTGGGAATTGAATATGGATCTTCGCTACCAACACATTGATTATGACTCAGGAAGCGGTTTTCAGGAGCGTCCTCCTGGGTATGTTGATACAACAGGCACATATCCTGATGGTCAGCTTAACCAGCAAGAATCGGCTGAACGACGCCTGGTATATGAAATAAGCACTCTTTTCAATGGGTTTAATAATCATTCCATCAGACTTGGCGCAGGATATACCTGGCAGGACTTATATTCTGTTAACCATAAAGTTAATTACGGCACTGCCTCAGATGGTAGCCCTTTGCCTGCCGGTGGACCATTAGTCGATATTTCAGATTCTGTTTACGCATTTGCACCAGAAGACACACGTGAGATAGCTCATGTATACCTGCAAGACATCTGGACAATAACGTATAACTGGGAGTTAACAGCCGGTGCTCGATATGATGAGTACTCAGATTTCGGTGGCACATTTAATCCACGACTAGCACTGGTATGGCAAAGCACTGAAAAACTCACAAGTAAACTTATTTATGGCAAGGCTTTTCGTCCTCCTTCCTACCTGGAGCTTTATGATGAAACGTCTTTTACGACACCTAACCCTGACCTTGAACCTGAGCGCTCAGAAACCCTGGAACTCGTATTTTCTTATATTGCAAAGAAAGACCTCCAGCTAGGACTTAACATATATAAGTTTGACCAAACGGACATAATTCGTCCTACCGGTATATCAGGGCAATTTCAGAACACAGGCGACCACTCCATTAATGGCATTGAAGTTGAAGCTCGTTGGCAAGCCTCAAAAAGTATCAGTATTTATGCAAACTATACTGTGCGTGATCAGGATGAAGGCAATCTGAAAGCAATTCAGGAACCTGATGAAGATGCATATTTACGCACAGACTGGGGATTTCTACCTAAGTGGAATCTGAATATTCAGGCTAGCTGGATCGGTAAACGTGAACGAAATACCGGTGACCTTCGACCAGCAGTAGATGATTATACAATCGCTGATACAACTATTCGTTTTGCCGCTACTAATAACTGGGAGTTTGCAGCGTCAATACGAAACTTATTTGATAGTGATGCTCGAGAGTTCACTGGAAGATCAATTGAAAATGAT
>Ga0316205_10005650_pt1 | contig 10273 bp, 8 predicted proteins | sample 3monthpyrite_MG_FD_204941 | JGI IMG/M metagenome (GOLD analysis project Ga0316205, IMG submission 204941) | Microbial mat bacterial communities from mineral coupon in-situ incubated in ocean water Damariscotta River, Maine, United States -... | ecosystem: Environmental > Aquatic > Marine >...
CGGCTCGCCGCAGCCCATTGAGCTGACGCGCCGCGCACCGCCGCCTCCACCGCCCCCTCCGGCGCCGGAAGTGGAAGAGCGCATTGATGCGGTGACAGGGTTCCTGACCCAAGAGATCGAAGAAGGCATTGTCGAAGTTTTCGAGCAAGGCAACACGCTGGTGATCCGCATTGCGGGTGCCGAAATGTTTGGCCCCGGGAGCGACCATCTGGAACCGGGCTACCCGGAGCGGCTGGAAAAAGTGGCGCAAGCACTGAACGGGCAGTCGGGCACAATTATTGTGGCGGGCCATTCGGATAGTATTCCGATCTCGACTGCGAAATTCCCGAATAATCAGGTGCTTTCGTTGCGTCGTGCCGAGGCTGTAATGGCCGGAATTTCCGACACGCTGGACCTGCCGTCGAGAATGAGCGCCGAAGGGCGTGCAGAAAAAGAGCCGATTGCCGATAATGGCACCCGTGCAGGGCGGGCGCAAAACCGCCGCGTCGAAGTGATATTGGTTAAATAGGGCAGACACATGGTTCGGATATTACGCAAGATCTTCGCGTCCCTCTTATTTGCCCTGATTTTCATGGCATTGGCACTTTCGCTATCGATCTGGTTTTTCGGGCCTTTGTTGGCACTCGGTGAGTGGTTTCCCTTTGACGGCTTTGTCGAACGGATAATCTGGATTGTCGGGATATGGGTATTTGCCCTCTTTATTCTATTGGTGCGCTGGCTTGTGCGCCGCCGTCGCGAAAAGAAAATGGGTGACGAGATGGTCGCCGATGATGACGGTGACGAAGACGACGACGCGGTGAAAGAAGAGCTGAAAGAAATGCGCACGCGCATGCGGGATGCGTTAAAAACCCTGCGGAAATCAAAGCTCGGCGGGCGCAGTATTTACCAGCTGCCGTGGTATATAATGATCGGCCCGCCGGGGGCAGGCAAAACCACAGCGATTGTGAATTCCGGCCTCAAATTTCCGCTGGCCGAAAAGCTGGGGATGAAGGCGCTGGGCGGCGTTGGCGGCACAAGAAATTGCGATTGGTGGTTTACCAATGAAGCGGTATTGATTGATACCGCCGGTCGCTACACCACGCAGGATTCCGACGAAGAGGCTGATAGCCAAGCGTGGGGCGGGTTCCTCAAAATGCTGCGCAAGTTCCGCAAACGGCAGCCGATCAACGGTGCTATTGTGGCGATTTCGCTGTCCGATCTTTCGATGCAGGATGCGCGCGCACGCAAATTGCACGCGGATTCCGTGCGCCATCGTCTGAAAGAACTGCGTCAGCAGCTTGGGGTCCGGTTTCCGGTTTATATCCTGTTTACCAAAGCCGATTTGATCGCCGGTTTTTCCGAGTTTTTCGAAAACCTGTCACGCGAAGACCGCGAGCAGGTATGGGGCTTTACCTATAAGCTGAAAAAAGGCGCAAAAGCGGCCGAGCCGATGGCAGCTTTTGATGAGCAATTTGCCGCGATTCTGAACCAGATCAACAATCTCTCATTGGAGCGGCTTCAGCAGGAAACCGATCCGCAAAGGCGCGGCTTGATATCTGGCTTCGCTCAGCAAATCGCCTCGCTGCAAGGGGTTGCAAAAGAATTCCTGAACGACGCTTTTCAGGAAGACAAATTCAGCGAGCGCCAGCTTTTGCGCGGCGTTTATTTTACCTCGGGCACTCAGGAAGGCACCCCGATTGACCGGCTGATGATGGGCATGGCACGGACATTTGGCATTGGCCGTCAGGCCATTGGCACCGGCAGCGGGCAGGCCAAAAGCTATTTCCTCAAGCGTTTGATGGATGGCGTTATCTTTAAAGAAGCCGGTCTGGTATCGGCGGATGACAAAGTCGCGCGGCGCTACAAGTGGTTTGTGCGGCTTTCTGTAACGGCTGCTGTTTTGGTGGCCGCCGGTATAGGCGCGCTTTGGACCTTCAGCTTTATGGGCAACCGTGATCTGATCGCTGTAGCCGCTGAACGCACCGAGCTCTATGAGCAACTGGCGAAAAATGTGCCGACCTCGCCGATTGACGATGTGGACCTCACTCAAATCACGACCCCCTTAAACCTGTTGCGCGAAGTGCCGGGCAATCCGGCGCAAGGTGATATTGAAGCGCCACGCGAGCTGACCTACGGCTTGTATCAGGGCGAATATGTAGGCAATGAAGCGGCGCTCACCTATCGGACGGCGCTTAACCAACTGATGCTGCCACGCCTGCTTCTCAAGCTCGAACGCCAGATGCAGGGGAACCTGAACAACCCTGAATTTCTTTTCGAAGCGCTTAAGGTTTATATGATGCTCGGCCTGCAGGGGCCGATGAACGACACCCTTGTTTCCGGCTGGATGCAGTCGGATTGGGAGCTGACATACCCCGGTGAGGCAAACGCAAAACTGCGTGAAGACCTGATGAACCATTTGTCTACCATGATCGACCAACCAATGCGCGAGATCGCCTTGCACGGCCCGATGGTTACACAGATCCAGACCCTTCTGGCAGAAACACCCGTTTCCCAGCGGATCTATAATTCGATCATCCAAAGCCCGCAGGCGCAGGCGCTCTCTGATTGGCGCGTGCTCGAAGAAGGTGGGCCGCTGACCGCACGGGTATTGATCCGCCCGTCGGGCAAGCCGCTTTCCGAAGGGGTGGAAGGGATTTTTACCAAAAACGGGTTTTACAATGTGTTCCTGCCCGCCGCGCTTGATGTGGCCCAACAGCTCAAATCCGAAAACTGGGTGTTGGGCGAGCGGGGCGAAGATCTTTCAGATCCTGAAGCCCTGAACCGTATCGCGCGGGATGTGTTGGACCTTTATTACACTGACTACATCGAAGCCTACGAGGCCGTTCTTGGTGACATTGATGTCTCCCCGATGGGGGCGATGAGCAAAGTCGTTGAAACGCTCAACGTGCTTTCCGGCCCGAATTCGCCAATTGCCAAAATTCTGAAATCAGTAGAAAGCCAGACGCGGTTGACCGAGCGTTCTTCTGGAGCGGATATCGACGGTGCAGTTGATGATGTGCAAAATTTTGCCGGCCAAGAACTGTTTGACGCGCAATCGGTGCGCACGCAGGCTTTGTTGCAGGTTTTGGCAAAAAGCACGGTGGCTGACGGCCAGCCCGCGCCGCCTCCTGAAGGCACGGTAGTGGAAGAGCGGTTTTCCTGGCTAAACCAGTTTGTGGTGCCGCTCGAAGGCGCGCCAAGCGAACTTGATGCGGTCATGCAGCAGCTTACTTCGCTCTATCAGGAGCTGAACCGACTCTCCGTCGCGGGCGGGGCCGTCGCGCTCTCCGGCGGGGCAGCGACCGAACTGCAAGTCGCACTTGGCCGGATACCGGATCCGATGAAGCGCTGGGTTTCGCAGGTGACATCTGGCAGTGCCGGTGTGGCAGCGGGTGGTGCGCGGGCGAATTTAAACGCGCAATGGCAAGCGCAGGTATTGCCGACCTGTAATCGAGCGGTCAACAATCGCTATCCGTTTTTCAAAAACCAGCAGGCTGATATCCCGATTCAGGAATTTGCCCGTGTGTTTGCCCCGCAAGGGCTGATTGATAAATTCTTTCAGGATAATCTGATGGAATTTGTTGATACCACCAGCGCACCGTGGCGCTGGCGCAGGGTGCAAAACCAGGAGCTCGGAATTTCGGACTCCGTCTTACTGCAGTTCCAGCGGGCAGCTGAAATTCGGGATGCGTTTTTCTTGAGCCCGGGTCTGCCGGTGATCAGCTTTGATCTGAAACCCATCGCGCTGGACCCGGATGCACGGCGCATACAGCTGGCGATAGACGGGCAAATTCTGGATTATCGCCAGAATGCAGCGCAGCAAGATACGCCAATGCAATGGCCCGGCGGTGGCGGGGCAACGCAGGTTGTGTTTGAGCCCAAGCGCCGGAACGCTGAAAACAGCCGCGCCTTTGAAGGCCCGTGGGCGCTGTTCAGAATGTTGGATGCTGCCGAAGTGCGCCGCACCAATGTGGCCGACCGTGCGCGGGTGGTCTTCAATATCGGCGGGCGTATTGCGGTATTCCAGCTGCGGGCCGGCTCGGCGTTTAATCCGTTCCAGCTCAGTGCACTCACCAATTTCCGCTGCCCGAGCTCGCTTTGATGGGGGCAGCGTTTGGATATTTTGGCAAATTTCCAGCGCTGGGTGATTTTGTGCGCGGCAATATTAGCCGCCACTTTGTAAACGTATGGGACCCTTTTTTGCAAAACGGGTTTCTAGCGAGCCGCGCTTCATTGGGGGAAGCTTGGAAAGAAGCCTACCAGACAGCGCCGATCTGGCGCTTTGCATTAGGTGAAGCCCTGATAGCCGGAGGGCCGTATTACGGCGTGATGATGCCGAGCCAAGATGCCGTGGGGCGGCTTTTTCCGCTTTCACTGGTGGCGCAGGGCACACCGGCAAGGCTTGGCGACGATGGATTTTTTATCCCTCTGGAGGATGTCGCGCTTAATATGCTCGATAGCCTGCGCGGCAAATCCGAGCTGGAGGCCTTGCTGGAAGCACTGCCAGCAGCCGCCCAAACCGCACCTATTGACGCCGGGGAAAGCCGCTGGCTTTCGGCCCCGGGCGAGGATTATGGCACACCGCTTGGGCTGGCCTGCACCGGCCTGCCAGAAGGCGCCGCATTTATTACTTTATTAAATCAGAGCAAAAATGATTGGTCGGGAGACATTATTACAGGGGAATTGGTATGAATTTTTTTCATCACTGCGCCAAAACCGATGTGGGCCTTGTGCGCAAGGTCAACGAAGATTCTATGATATCGGTGCCGGAGTTGGGCGTTTTTATGGTGGCAGACGGCATGGGCGGCCATGCGGGCGGGGATTTCGCCTCGCAGTGCATTGTTGCCAAAATAGGCCAGATTGACCAAAATCTGCCTTCGGCTGAAGTCATGAAAGCAATGCGGAGCGCCATATTGGAGGCGCACTACGAGATTCTCGATGAAGCCGAGCGGCGCGGCGGGGGCACAATAGGCTCAACCGCTGTTGGATTGATCCTTTCCGAGCCGCATTTTGCCTGCCTGTGGGTTGGTGACTCGCGGCTTTATCATATGCGCAATGGCAAGATGGTCCAGCTTTCGCGTGATCATTCATTGGTAAATGACCTGTTGGAAAACGGGCAGATCACCGAAGAAGAGGCGGTAAACCATCCGCATGGCAATGTCATAACCCGCGCGGTGGGGGTCGGTGATACTGTTGAGATCGACAAATTGCGCGGCACTTATGAGCCGGGGGACCGGTTTTTGCTCTGTTCTGACGGGTTGAGTGGTTTTGTGACTGATGAAGTCATTTCGCAGTATATGAGCACCGCCCCCATCACATCGCTGTGCAACGAGCTTATCCAGCTTGCGTATGAAGGCGGCGGGAGAGACAATATTACTGCGATTGTGATTGAAATTCCCGACTATTTTTAGCATTTATTAGCATAAATTTGAAATGAAGTATTATGAGCCAGCCGACACCCTCTCCGGTCAAATCCCTGCGCCTCGCCCTTTCGGGGCTGGAGGTATTGCTGGGCCGCGTCCAAAATGGTCTTGGGGCAGATATCGAGCGGGCTCTTGATCTTATCGAGAGCAATGCTGGGCGGCTCATTGTGGTCGGGGTTGGCAAAAGCGGCCATATCGGGGCCAAGCTGGCGGCGAGTTTCGCCTCAACCGGCACGCCTGCGTTTTTTGTGCACCCCACCGAGGCCAGCCACGGAGATCTTGGCATGATTGCCCGCGAAGATGTGGTGCTGCTGATTTCGTGGTCTGGCGAGACCAGAGAGCTTCAGGATATTGTTGCTTATTGCAAACGCTTCGGGATGAAAATGATAGCGCTAACCAGCCGCGCAGACAGCCTTGTGGGCCGCGCTGCCGATGTGGCGCTGGTGCTGCCACAGGTGCGCGAAGCCTGCCCGAATGACCTTGCGCCAACCACTTCAACCCTGTTGACCATGGCGTTGGGTGATGCGCTTGCCGTGGCGTTGGTCGAGCGGCGCGGGTTTTCCGAACACAATTTTCATGAGTTTCACCCCGGCGGCAAGCTGGGCGCACAACTGGTGCCGGTTCGTGACCTGATGCGCACGGCCGGGCTGCCGCTCGTGGGTGTTGCGGCCGCAATTAACGAGGCGCTTGCCGTGCTGACAAAAGCCTCGCTCGGTATTGTCGGGGTAATAGCTGAGGGCGGCGCACTCATCGGGGTGATTACCGATGGTGATGTGCGGCGCTATCTTGAGCGCTCGGCTGACCGCTCGATGAAAGCGGCGCTGTGGGAAACCACGGTGCGTGAAATTATGAGCGAGAATCCGGTGACGATTCCGCCCGATTTTATGGCCGTGGAAGCCTTGGCGCGGCTGCAAGAACACTCGATCTCTGTGTTGTTTGTGGAAGAAAACCAGCAGCCAATTGGCGTTGTAACCTTCCTTTCCCTGCTTCAGGCCGGGGTGGCTTGATGCCGGTGATTGTTATTCCGGCCCGCTATCAAAGCGCGCGCTTTCAAGGCAAGCCGCTGGCGATGTTGCGCGGGGCGGAGGGCACCGAAAAGTCGTTGATCCAGCGAAGCTGGGAGGCGGGCTGTGCCGTGCCTGATATTTCACGGGTGATTGTGGCAACCGATAATGATCGCATTGCGGATCATGCGCAGGGCTTTGGCGCCGAGGTGATGATGACTTCATCAACCGCTGCAAATGGCACCGAACGTTGCGCTGAAGTGGCCGAGCGATTGCCCGAAGCCGAATTGATTGTGAACCTTCAGGGCGATGCGCCGCTCACACCACCTGAATTTGTGACAGCGGTTATTCAAGCGATGCCGGGCCGCGAGATGGTAACGCCGGTATTGCGGGCTGACCCCAAAACCCTGCGCCGCTTGCGGGAAGATCGCCAGGCCGGCCGTGTGGGCGGCACAACAGCGGTATTTGACCGCACGGGCCGCGCGCTCTACTTTTCCAAAGAAGTGCTTCCGTTTTCTGATGCGCTTACCCCGCAAGACGCGGTTTTTCACCATGTTGGCCTTTATGCCTACCGGGCGGCGACATTACGACGCTATAAGGCGTGGTCGGTGGGCCATTTGGAGCGAATCGAAGGTTTGGAGCAGCTCCGGTTTTTGGAAAACGGGGTTGATGTCCATTGCGTCGAGGTAGAGGCTGGCGGGCGGGTGTTTTGGGAAGTAAATAATCCGGTGGATATCAAACGGGTTGAAGCCGCCCTCGCTGAAATGGGAGCAAACTGATGAAAACCGTGTGGGTGCAGGGGCCAAAAGGCAATGTGGCTTTTGCCAATAATGCGCCCTTTGCCCTGATTGCCGGCCCGTGCCAGATTGAAAGCCGCGCGCATTGCTTGCAACTGGCCGAGGCTTTGGCACAGATGTGCGCGAGTGCGGGTGTGCCGCTGGTTTTTAAAGCGTCTTTTGACAAGGCCAACCGGACCTCCGGCGCAGGCGCGCGCGGGGTAGGGCTGGAAAGCGGATTGGATATCTTGGCCGAAGTGCGCCGCGAGGTCGGGATTCCGGTGTTGAGCGATGTGCATGAGCCGGCGCAATGTGCGCGCGTCGCCGCCACGGTAGATATGCTGCAAATCCCCGCTTTTTTGTGCCGCCAGACAGATCTTTTGCAGGCAGCGGCAGCAACGGGCAAGCCGGTGAATATCAAAAAAGGCCAGTTTCTGGCTCCGTGGGATATGGCACATGTAGCCGCAAAAGTGGCGGATGCGGGCAACGAGAATATTATGCTATGTGAGCGCGGGACCAGCTTTGGCTACAATACACTTGTGAGTGATTTTCGCAGCCTGCCCATTATGGCAGAAGCGGGATACCCGGTTATTTTTGACGCTACACATTCGGTGCAGCAGCCCGGTGGGCAAGGCGGTGCTTCGGGCGGGCAGCGGCAATTTGTCAGCCCCTTGGCGCGCGCTGCGCTCGCGGTCGGGGTTGCCGGTCTGTTTATTGAGGCGCATGATGATCCCGACAACGCCCCGTCTGACGGGCCAAATATGCTATCGCTCGAATCACTGGCGGCACTGCTGCCAAAGCTGAAGGCCTTGGATGAGCTGACAAAAGGATAGAAAATGCGCGATTTCCAGCAAGATGGCCGCTCGCTAACGATTAGCCAAAACGGCATGTGTGCGACCTCACATCCGCTGGCGGCCAAGGTTGCGGTGCAAATCCTTGAAAATGGCGGCAATGCCGTAGATGCAGGGATAGCCGCGGCGATGATGCTGAATATTTGCGAACCGCAGATGACCGGCCTTGGTGGTGATTGTTTTGCGCTTTTGCAACCAAAACCGGGGGCCGGTTTTATCGGGCTTAACGCTTCGGGCCGCGCCCCGGCAGGGCTATCGGCTGAGCGAATTCGCGGGGCGGGCCACCTCGTCATCCCCGATCAAAGCGCTGATGCCGTGACCATCCCCGGCGTTGTGGATGGCCTTGTTACCCTTTCGGAGGACCATGGCTCTTTGCCTTTGGCAGATGTCTTGGCCCCCGCGATCCGATATGCAGAAGAAGGCGTTCCGGTCGCGCCGCGTGTGGCGCTTGACTGGGATACCGCGGCCAGCCGGCTGCAAGGCAGCGCGCGGGATCATTATTTGATTAACGGGAAAGCGCCCGTCGCCGGGCAGGTGTTTGCAGCACCCAAACAAGCAGATGTGTTACGCAAAATCGCCCAATTGGGCCGCGCCGGTTTTTACGAGGGTGCAGTAGCGCAAGATATGGTCGATACGCTTAGGGCCGCTGGCGGCAGCCATACGTTGGAAGATTTTGCCGCAGTGCAATGTGATTATGTCACCCCGATCAGCACCCGATACAATGGCCATACCCTGACCGAGCTTCCGCCAAACGGCCACGGCGCCACCGCGCTGCTCATGGCTAACATTCTTGGCCATTTTGATATCGGCCGCCTTGATCCGATGGGGGCTGCGCGTGCGCATCTCGAGGCCGAAGCCGCAAAGCTGGCTTATGATGCCCGCAATCGCTTTATTGCTGATCCGGTCACCACACAGCGGCTAGACCATTTCCTGAGTCCTGAAACCGCCGCTGCTCTTGCCCGGCTGATCGACCCTTCAAAGGCCCTGCATTTGCCAGATAATCGGCTGGAATCTGTGCACAAGGAAACCATCTACCTGACCGTTGTAGATAAAGAGCGAATGGCGCTGTCGTTGATTTGTTCGGTGTTTCATAGCTTCGGGAGCGGCATTGCCTCTGACAAATTCGGAATATTGATGCAAAACCGTGGCGCTGGCTTCACGCTCGCAAAAGGCCATCCAAACGAAGCGGTCGCCGGTCGGCGCCCGATGCATACCATTATCCCCGGTATGCTGGAAAAACCGGGCGAATATCTTATGCCCTTCGGGGTGATGGGCGGGCAATACCAGCCTTGCGGTCATATGCGCTTTTTGTCCAATATCGCCGATTTCGGGATGGACCCTCAGGCGGCAATCAGCGCGCCCCGCAGCTTCGCGCAAGGAACAAAGCTGGAGGTAGAGCGCGGTTACGAGGCGCACGTGCGTGCCGAATTGGCGGCGCTTGGCCACGACGTAACCACACCTACCCCCGCGATTGGTGGTGCGCAGGCGATCCGGATCGATGCCAAAACCGGCGTGCTTATGGCTGGGTCAGACCCGCGCAAAGACGGTTGTGCTTTGGGATATTAGCCAAAAAACGGGTTGATGGCGTGCGCCCGCAGTATGAGGCTTCAACGAGCGCAAAATTTCGCGGGCGCTTTAGTGCAGGTTGCCGCCCAAGCTATAATGCCCGTCGTTAAACTCGCCAAACATCTCGTCTACCTCGGGGTGGCCCACCGGCTCGTCGCTGTCATCCCGCAGCAGGTTTTGCTCGGAAACATAGGCGACATAATAAGACGATTCATTTTCGGCAAACAGGTGATAAAACGGCTGGTCTCTATCGGGGCGAATATCTTCCGGAATACTTTCGATCCATTCTTCGGAATTATTGAATTTCGCATCGACATCAAAAATCACCCCGCGAAACGGGTGCACCCGGTGCTTTACCACCTGACCGAGAGAAAATTTGGCTATATGTTGTTTCATGCTTGTTTCCGACACTTGGCTCGCGCCATATATATAGGAAAGAAATACGGGATGTCCATAATCCCGGGCGAATAAGGACCCCCTGATATGTTACTGGTGCTTGAAGTTTTGCAAATCATCGCGCCGGTGTTTCTTCTGGCCGGAATCGGCTTTGTATGGGCGGCGCTTGGGTTTGAATACAAGGTCCAGTTTGTCACGCGCCTTACAATGAATCTCTCGGTTCCTGCGCTTATTTTTACAGCATTAATCAAAACCGAGATCGATCCTGAGGCGCTCAA